>Ga0247843_1001306_pt1 | contig 51617 bp, 59 predicted proteins | sample LaCruzMarch2017__FD_192420 | JGI IMG/M metagenome (GOLD analysis project Ga0247843, IMG submission 192420) | Freshwater microbial communities from meromictic Lake La Cruz, Castile-La Mancha, Spain - LaCruzMarch2017_8m | ecosystem: Environmental > Aquatic > Freshwater > Lake | place: Spain...
CACCGCCGCCGTAACCGCCGCCACCACCGCCGCCGTAGCCACCGCCGCCACCGCCGCGAGACTCACGAGGAGCCTGGGGACGAGCTTCGGACACATTCAGGGGGCGTCCGTCCATCACCTGGTTGTTCAGCTTCTGGATCGCCGCTTCCGCTTCCGCGTCCGACGACATTTCCACGAAGCCGAAGCCCTTGGAGCGACCCGAGTCGCGGTCCATGATTACTTTTGCGGATTCCACAGTTCCCACTGCGGAAAAGTGCGCGGACAGAGAGCTGTCCGTTGCGGAATACGGGAGGTTACCTACATACAGTTTCTTGCCCACGATTGTCTCCTAGAGGCGAAGGTCCCTTCGCAGGAGTATCAGGACGAACTGCGGTCTCATCAAGCTCATTGCGAACGGTATCCAATTACGGTTTCGTTACTACTTACTGACTTTCAAAGTTGTGACTTCTCTTTTTGTCGCGGCGGTTAAGCCGCGTCTTTAGAGTCGCACACCATGATAAAGCGTATACCAATGCGCTGCGCTATACTATAGCAAAAATTGGGTGTTTCCCTGGGGAAACGGGCCCCGGAAAGACGTAGAAATCAGGAAAGAATTTCCGTAGTGGCTTTCCTAAACGGTTTAAACTCACGGCACGCGCCTTTCGATACCTGGGGGCAGCGCATTGACGAAATCCAGATGACCGCGGGCCTGCTATGATGATCTCCATGAGACCGTTTTTATCGACGATAGTTTTTCTCCTTCTGGCAACTTCGCTGGGCTGCGCCCATGTGGAGCCTCCCAAGAAAGAGAAGCTGCCGTCCGGCCTGAAAACCGAGCTCGTGCGGCGCTCGCACGATTCCGCGCGGCTGGTAGAACTCTTCTGGATGGAACCCAGCCGAGCCAAGCCTTGGCCGGTGGTGATTTACCTGCACGGGCATCAGGAGGGTGAGGTGCAGGGCGCGCGTGCCTTCTATGACTGGGGCGCGCTGCAACGTGCTTCGGCCCAAGGCTACCTCGCAGTTGGGGTTTCGCTTCCTGGCTATGGCAAGAGCAGCGGGCCGCGCGACTTCGCGGGGCTCGACTCCCAGAACGCGGTTGCCGACGCCATTCGGCAGGTGCGCAAGCGCCGGGAAGTGAATCCGGAAAAGGTGGCTGTGGTGGGAATCAGCATCGGCGCAACTCTCGCAGCTAAAGTTGGCGAGAACGTAGCGGGGCTTGCGGGGCTCGTGCTGATCTCGGGAGTTTACGAGATGGGCGAAATGTACACGAAATGGCGGGGGGAAAAAAGCTCCGGGCACAAGGAACTCGCCGATCAGTTTGAGAGAGAGAGCGGGATGAGTGACGCCGGCCCCACTGAACTTCTATTCAGCGAGCGCTCTGTGCTGCCGGATCCGCAGATCCGCGCGCCCACTTTGATATTCCAGGGCGGCAAAGACCTGGTAACGAGCGCGGCGCAGGCCGAGTTGCTGGCGGATAAGCTCCAGCGCAAAGGAGTGGAGGCGCGCGCCATCGTGTATCCGGATTCCATGCACAATATTCCGGTAGTTGCGCGCGAGAAAGAAATTGATCCCTTTCTCGGCAAGGTGCTGCTGAAGTAGGGCTCATTTTTTCAGAAGAGACACCAGCGCATTCGATTGCGCTGCCGTAACCTTCGAGCAGGCCTCGCGTTTCGAGGCAGGCACGCCGTTTTTCCCTTCGCAGGCATGCCCGAGTTCGGTGCGCAACGATATGAGGAACTCTCTCAGCTTCTTCTGCCATTCGGCGGCGCCTCCCTCCTTCACTGCGCGCGCGGCCGATAGCAGCGCAAGCCAGAGAATTTTAGGCGCGTCGGCATTGGAGTCTATGCTGAGCTGTTCGTCAGGTGTATTGTCGCCGGCAATCCAGGGGTCGAGGGTGACGCGAAGCTTGTCGAGCGCGTCGGCCTCGAGCAGGGAAGTTTCGGCCGCCACCCCAAGAAACAGCAGTAGATTGCCTGCGAAGTAAGTGCCGGGCCGCCCGGCGTCGCCGAAGAAGTTTTCGAGGAAGTCGCCATCTCCGATGCGGTTGGTAAGTAGGCGTCGAAAAAGATCGTCAGGCGTGCCCTCGATACCGGTGATGCAGGCGCGATCGCGAATGGCCCAGCTATCGTCGTTCACGCGGTCGATAAAGATCTTTACGCCCGTATCGCGGAAGAAATCCAGGATCACAGGAGTGCATAGCAGGGTTAGCTTGCGTGTTTCCGCGTCGGCTTTTGCGAGATCATAGAGCGCGCCGGTTTCCCAGTAGGAGTGATCACCTATTTTCTGCAGGCAGCGTTTCTCCAGCGCACGATACTTGGCGCGCCTCGGGGAATACCAGGCCTGGAAGCGGCCGGGGTTTGGGTCTCCTTCGGAAATTTCATACTCCTCAGCGAAGAGGGCCGGGTTATCGAGGCAGCTTTCCTTCAGCCGCACGGCGATCACCCAGGGCTCGCCGCCACCGAGAGTGCGGTAAAGGGAGTAGAGACTCGTGCCCGTGAGTGCTTCAGCGCCATAGAGCCCTTTGCGGTACTCGGGCAGGTCAAAATTGGTTTTCCCCATCACAAAATCGTTCCAGGCTTTCTCTGGAATCGTATTTGCGCGAATGTTCCCATCCATGTTTTTGCGGCTGCCGGAATGGAAAAGCACCGGATCAGCTTTGAGGTTTTTGGCCTGCGCCAGATCAGAAAAGAGCAAACAGAGGAAAAAGGTTAGCGTTCTCATGGCCATCTTTCGGCATTTTTTCGTCCGACCCCAAGGCTGGCACACGGTAACGGTCGGGAAAAACCGGCAGCGCCGTATTTTCTCGCGTCAGATTTGAGTATCGGCCGAAAAAGCCGATAGGTATTCAATGTTTTCCGCGGCCAAAAAAAATCTTCAGCCGAATCCCTCCAGGGAACGAATGCGTTCCCTCCGCGCGGCACTTCGCTCTCGGGTGCGGGGCCAGGAAGAAGCGGTTGAAGGTGCATTGCTTTGCCTGCTCGCGGGCGGCCACCTCCTTCTCGAAGGGCCTCCTGGTGTGGGGAAAACTTCACTCGCGCAGGGCGTAGCCGGGCTCTTTCAGGGTTCTTTCCGCCGGATCCAGATGACGAGCGATCTTCTACCGAGCGATGTCGTGGGCACGCTTCGTTTGCGCCCTGGCTCTGCTGAGTTTGATTTCCGCCCGGGACCTATTTTCTCGCACGTGGTGCTCGCGGACGAATTGAATCGCACGAGCGCAAAAACTCAGGCCGCGCTTCTTGAGGCGATGGCGGAAGGCCACGTGACTGTCGACGGGGTCAGCCATCCGCTGCCGAAACCGTTCCTCGTGCTCGCCACGCAGAACCCGCAGGAATTTCACGGTGTCTATCCGCTGGCCGAGAGCCAGCTCGACCGATTCATGATGCAGGTTAGCCTCGGCTTACCCGATTCAACTTCGGAGCTCGACGTTTACCGGCAGCACGCGAATCACGACTCGGCCGCGCACGAAGAAGTTTCGCCTATGAGCCTCACAGAGCTACTTTCTTTCCGCGCTGAAGTGGCGCGCGTTTTCGTCGAGGAAAGCGTGCTTCGCTACGTTCAGGAGATCGCTCAGGCGGTTCGTAAGGTTGAAGACGTGGTTCACGCCGCTTCCGTGCGTTCGGTTATGCAGCTGATCGATGTGGCGAAGGCATCAGCATTCCTCGACGGCCGCGAGTTCGTGCTTCCTTCCGACGTCGCCTCCGTGGCTCCGGACGTTCTCGGCCATCGCCTCTGCTTCCGCAGCGGAGAATTTTCCTCCCAGCAACGCAAGGAGATCGTACGCCATGCCCTCGATCGGGTGGACGCTCCGAAGTAAAGGCCGCATTCTCGAGCTTTCCGTCGGCGGCCGCTGGTACCTGGCCTTCACCGTCGCGCTTGGCGTAGTTGCGATCTATTCCGGCAACAACGTTATCTATCTCCTAGAAAGCCTACTGCTTTCTTCTCTGCTGCTTTCCGGTGTGCTTTCTGAGCTCACTCTCATGCGCGTTTCGGTGAAGCGGATCGAAGACAATATCCATGCCGCCACTCCGGGAGAGGATTTCTTTCTCGTCGAAAACCTGGGCAATCTCCCTCTGTATTGTCTTGAGTTGGGGGAACTCCGCGGAAAGAGCCGGGAGTTAACCGCATTTCTTCTCTATTTGCCAGGGCGGGCCCGTGTGAAGGTGAGAAGCCGGCAGACTATATCCGTACGCGGCCGCCACCGCTGGGACGGGCTGTTCGTAGCCACGAGCTTTCCTTTCGGCTTCGCGCGCAAGATCAAGGTCGTGGAGGCTCCAGGCAGCCGCATCGTCTGGCCGCGGAGTCTCGATCCCGGCAAGGTCGCGATCCAGGAAAAGCGCTCCGAGCGCGGCGAAATCGAGGTTGTTGCCGGCGAAGTGGTTCCCGTCGAACCCTGGCAGGATGCGAGCCGCGTACACTGGCCGGCCACCGCGCGCGCGGGCACATTGATGGCAAGACCACTGCGTTGGACCGAGCCGCGCGAAGAAGTGTGGCTTGAACTGCGAGCACCCGGGCCCGACATGGAACTGCGGATCAGCCGCGCCGCCGGTGCTCTTTCCCGCAAGGCAGACACGCTCGTGCTTCTCGCCAAGGGCGAGCCCCAGGTGATCCAGGGCGCGCGGCGGGGGCTGGATGCGCTGGCACTCCTTCCGAAAGAGGAGGCGGCCTCATGAAGCTAGCCATAAGCCTGAAAAAAGCCGGGCCTGCGACCGCGCTGGGCTGTGAAGCAGTGGGCCTGCTCGCTCTCTGGCTCACTCCCGACGTGGAGAAGGTGCTCTTTCTGGCTCCGCTCTTGATCGGGGCGGCGGCCTGGCTGCGGCAAGCACGACTGCGCGACGGCGTGCTTCTTCTTCTGGTGGCGTTGCTCGTGGTGGCGGGTTACGCGACGGCGGGTGCTTCACCTACGGGTACCCTGCTCGCTCGTATAATCATTCCTGTGCACGCGCTTCTTTGGCTTGCGGCAAATGAGACGCTCTACCGTTACTGGCGCCTCGGCCTCGCGCTTATGGAACTCGTGCTCGCGGCGATTCTTGCGCCAGAAGTTTACATGTTCATCCTCATCTTTTTCTTCGTGGTAGTGAGCTCGCTTTCATTATCGTTTGCGTTTCTTGAGAAGAATATCGGCGCGCTCGATCCAGCGAGCCTCGGTCGGCCGCTCCGGCCCGCGTTTGTGGGAGCAGTGCTTGCGCTCTCCTGCCTGATATTCCTCTCGAGCCTCGTGATATTTCCGTTATTGCCACGATCGCGTTGGTCAGGAGGGAGCGGCGAAACCGCCGCTGGTTACAGCGAGAACGTGAACTTGCGCCAGTCGATTCTCTACTGGGCACAGCAGGACTCGCGCCCCGTGATCTGGATTTTCCGCCAGAGCAATAATCTGCCCTGGGAGAAAGTGGTGCCCTTCTACTTGTTGCGCGGCCATGTGCTCGATGAGTTCCGTGGTGATGTATGGCGTGCTTCGGAACACTCCGTGCTGCCGATGAAATTCGCTTCTGGCGAAAGGGTGGAAATCCTTCGCCAGCCACTACCCGCCGACGTGCTTCCCGTGCCCTACGGCAGCGGCAGCGTTACGGGTGGCGAGCAGCTAGGCCCGACCCGCCTGGAGGCCGGCGAATGGTTCGCGGGTGGGAGCCGTACCCACCGCGTTCGCTACGAAGTGGGCGTGGGGATTTTTCAGAAGGGTTCGCTGGGAGAGGCGCCTCGGAGTGCGACCGCGCCTAGTAGGCGAGTGCCTTCAAGGTTCAATCGTCTGAAGGAGCTCTCGGTGAAACTGGGAGAGGGGGCCGCGAGCGATGACGAGCGGATTCGCCGACTGAAAGATTTTTTCGGCCGCGGCTTCAGCTTTGAGCTCGGCAGCGTGGATGGTGCTGGTGTGGGTAAGCAGCATCCGATCGACACTTTTCTATTCGATAAAAAGAGCGGGCACTGCGAGCTCTTCGCGAGCTCCACGGCGCTGATGTTCCGCGCGATGGGAATGCCGGCGCGCCTCGTGGCGGGTTTTCGCGTGCGCCCGCCCTCGCGCGGGAACGTGCTCACCGTGCACAGCGTGGATGCCCATGCGTGGGTAGAAGTGTGGAACCGGGAGCGCGGCTGGGTGACGGTCGACACCACCCCTGTGCTTTCCGACTCTGGTTGGGTACGTGATATTTTCGGGGAAGCCTATGATGCGCTCGGAGCCTACTGGGCCCGCTATATTCTTGAGTACGAGTTTGAGTTCTCTTTTGACTGGGCAAGATCGGCCGGCGGCGCGATCTCCGGGCTTTTTGTGCTCGCCGGTTTATTTCTCCTCTGGCGCCGAGGGCGGCACGCGCCCCTTTCGACTCGGGAGCAACTGGCGATCCTTTGCCTCAGGTTGGAAGACGATTTCGTGCACAGGGCGGGCCTTTATCCCGATGCCGCGTTTCGTGACCTACCGGAAGCCCGGCATTGGAAAGAGCGTTACACGCGCCTTCGATTCGGGCGCCGCGATCCGAGCGCCGAGGACCTCAAACAGATGCGGGGTATGGCCAAGCACGTGCTCGCTAGAGCCGTTCCAGGGCCAGAAACTGCTGCGTAAACGGGCCATCGGCCCATTTCACGTCTTCGAGCGTCTTCCAGTCTTCCGGAGAGATGTAGTGCGTCAGCTCGAGCGCTTTTCTTCCCTTCAGCTTCAGTAGGGCGCCGCCCAACAGGTCGCGAATGGGGCCGCCTCCGGTCGATACCCCGCTCAGGAGCCATAGGCCTCCCGGGCGAAGCACGCGGCGGGTTTCCGAGGCCACCATATAGAGCTGGTCCATCCGCAGGCGCTCAAAAAGCCCGAGGGTGAGGGCAAGGTCGTAAGCGGCGTCACCGAGCGCTAAGGGCGCGGCTGGGTCGTGCTTGCGAATCCCCGGCCCCACTGGCTGGCCATCGAAAGCGTCGTAAACGTTTATTGTTTTAATTCGTCGTTCCAGCCAGCTTCGGCGGCCACCCTGTTCCACCACCTTCTGGATCTGGCGTCCTTCGAGGTGCGGGATGATTTTGTCCACCAGCTCCCGGCTCATTTCAGAGGCTCGCCACTAACGCGCCCAGCAGGGCCAGCGCCGATCCTATCGCGCGTTTGGCTTCAATCGCGGAGCCTTCCACGAGAATGTCCCAGAGCAGGCTCACCACGAGCTGGCTGGCGATGATCGCAATAAACACCCGGGTCGCTCCCTGCCGCTCGAGCACCCAAGGGAGAGTGGTGATAATAAGGAATCCGAAGATCCCGGGAAGCACGTCATAGGGCCGCAGCCCTCTCGCGCCTTCGAGAGGGCGAAAGATCGCTGGCAGCGCATCGGCGGGTGCGAAACGAAGGGCGAAAAAGAACAAAACGCAGCACACGCTCAATGTGAGCCCGTTAATCAGGATGGTCCATTGCATCCCTAGCGAGAGAGAGAACTGCTTATTCAGCGTATTCTGCAGAACCCCGAGCGCTCCCATCAGGAGCGAGATAGCGATTCCCATTCACTCCACCACTACACGCACGCAGATGCGGCGATATACGCAGTAAACCACGAGAAAGCTGAGGGGCAGGGTCACGAGTATTCCGATGCCTACCAGCAGCAGGCCTGAGATGGTGAAGAAAAACGTAAAGCACACGAGGCCGAAAACACCGAGCAGATTCTGGTTCGCGAGCCGGTAGCTTTCTTTCAAAGAATCCACGAACTGTTTTCTTTCAAGCACCAGCATGAGCTCGGCGAAATAAAAGATCACCATCAGGAAGAGGCCCGGAAAAAAGAGAAGCGTGAAACCGGCGGCGAGCAGGATGCTCTTCACGATACTGAGCGCGAGAATCTGCGGAACGAGCGGCATCAGGCCTTGCAATGATTCAAACGTGGCACGCTCTTTTCCGGTGCTCGCGGCGGCCGCGGCGAAATAAGAGGGCAGCAGTAGCGAGAAAGCCAGGAAGCTTATAAGGGCGCCCAGCAGCGGAATTGTTCCGACAACCAGCACCACGGCGAAATAGAGAAAAGTGATGCCGATGAAAACCTCGGGCCCTTTCATGAAAATTCCCCAAGCTTCTTTCAGTGCGTCACCCAGTCGTATCTCGTATTTTTCGCTCATCTTGATTCCCTTCGGGTTCCCTGCGTATTACGTTCTCTTGGCTTTCTTCTGGCCTTCAAAAAGGGAGATATCATGATGAGCCTGCGCGCGTTGGGAATTTTCGGTTTATTGGCAGCCTGTTCCTCGCAGCCCGCAACCATTGCCCAACCAGAGTTGGCCTGGGAACGCCCACACCTCGATCCCGCCTACGCTTCGCAGGCCGTGAAGCTTTCTCTGCACTGCGTAGATACCGAGGAGCCTCATTACAACGAAGGCCAGGGAACCAAAGACGGCATCATTCGCAAGCATCACCCTGCGTTTTTTGGCTGCTATGACTGGCACTCCGCCGTGCACGGGCACTGGGCCATGCTGCGTGCGATGAACCAGGTTCCTGGCCTCGAAGAGTCGGAGAAGATCAAGGCCGTGCTCGGAAGGCACCTCAAGGCCTCCGCTTTGCAGGCGGAGCTCGCCTACCAGAACGCGCATCCTGGCTTCGAAAGGCCTTACGGCTGGGCGTGGGCGCTGAGATTGTCGGAGGAGATTCACCGTTCTTCTTTCCCTGAGGCGAAGAGCTGGGCGAAGGCGATCGCGCCGTTCGAGTCCAGGATGGAAGCGCTCATGCTCGGCTATCTAAGAGAAGGCGAAGCCCCGAACCGCAAGGGACAGCATTACAATACCGCGTATGCGCTTGTGCATGCCTGGGACTACGCCATCGCCCGCAATCGCACTGAACTCAAAGCTGAGATTGAGCGTTTTGCCCGGGGAGCTTATTTAAGTGACGCCGCGTGCGTTCTCGCAAACGAACCTGGTGCCCACGATTTTATCTCTCCCTGTTTCGTTGAGGCCGATCTGATGCGCCGGGTGCTCGGACGCGCGGAGTTTTCCTCCTGGTTCGACCGCTTCCTGCCCAGGATTTCTCCGGAGCACCTCAAGCCAGTAATTCCCGGCAACCTGAAAGACCCTTACCAGGTGCATCTGGTGGGCCTCATGTACCAGAAAGCGGGGGCGATACTCGGGGTGGCGGAGCTATTGCCGGAAGGCGATCCTCGCCGAGCGACCCTCATACGCGCTTCCCGCGAGCAGTCGGAAACCGCGTGGAAATGCATGTTCGAGTCGGACTACGGAGGCCCTCACTGGCTGGCCTCTTTCGCTATCCATTATTACACTGCGATCGGTTTAGATTAGACTAGTGGAATGCCACTACTTGCTACGCTCGTGTTTTTCTTCTCCGTTGCCCAGGCCCTGCCTGAATTGAGTGATCGGATCCGCGTCGAGAAGGTGCACGGCCCAAAAGACGTGCAGGTGATCCGCGCCGCCGGCGGCAAAGAAGAGAACGTAAACGCGGGCGACATGCTCTTCGTAGGTGACACCGTAATCACTGTGCCCGGTCAGATCGTGCAGCTTTCGGCGTTCGACAAATCTTCCTGGGCCATTGCGCCAGGCACCCGGCTCAAGCTCGAATCGCGCAAGCCTGACGCCAAGTCTCTTTTTTACTGGACCTTCAACCTCGTGAAGGGGGCGATGTGGGGCGAAGTGCCCAAAGCTGAGAACGCCAAAGACGGATTCCGCCTCAAGGTGAAAACCAAGCATGCAGCAATGGGAATCCGCGGAACCGAATACCTTCTCGGGGGAGACGAGAAGCTCTCGACCCTCGATGTGCTCGACGGTACGGTTTGGTGGGGAAAGAGCGCCGACTTCGCGGAAGGCAGCTACAAGGAAGTGAAAGCTGGTCAACACGCCGAGATGGGCCCCGACGGAAACGTTACGGTGCACAGCTCGAGCGGCGACAAAGAGGCCCTTGCGAAACACTATGGGGTCGTGCCGGGCCAAGTCAGCGGCACACCTGCTCCAAAACAGTCCACTCGCGAAGAATGCACGGCTCAAGGGCTGGGCTGGAAAAGCGCGAACGGCTCGAACAAAGGCGAATGCTTTTAGAATGGGAAACAGGCGCTGCTGATGGAGAGGATTTTTCCACACTTTGCTGCACTGTCGGTCGTGGCACTGCTGGCTGCTTTCGTTTACCTCGGGCAACGCGAGCTCGTGCGCGCTCGCAATGAGATGCTCGCCAGCCCGTATACGATGATCGCGCGCCGGCTCAATGATCACCGCTCCCACGAGTTCTGTGACGATTCCCTTGCCAGGCGGCGTGTGTATGCTTCGAACGTAGTGGACCGTTTTCGCCCGCAGATTCAAGGGCTCTGGGGCGAGCGCGGTTCAGGGGGTGAGCCTCGATTTGCGCTTGTGGACCTTGGCGCACTTAAGCTGCGAATCAGCCCAAAGACCGTGCCGCAGGAAGGATTCGATTCGTCGTCATGGAGCTGGGACGAAGCTTACGGCCTAATCCAGCGAACCCAGCAGGATCCAGGGAGCAAGGAGAATAAAGAGCGGTGGCGCGACGTGGATTCGATGGTGCGGTTTCTCCTCGAGAAAGACGTGAGCCGCCAGCTTTACGGAAAAAAATTCCTTCCACCCGATATCACCCAGCATCAGTTTCGCCCGAACCCGGATGTGCAGCGAACTGGCGCCAAAGAGTTCACTGTCACAGTTGATATTGGCGATTTTCGCGGTCATGAGGCTACGCTCCAGAACATTCTCGAGAACGAATGGCAAGGGGACGGCTGGAAGGTGAAGATGAAATGGGGAGGCGCGGGCGCCTATCGCATCCTCGCCCACAACAACTCGAACCGCTCTTTCGTGAACCACCGCAAAAAAACGATGGAGATCGCCAACCTCGCGTGGACCAAAACTGTAGCCCACGAGCTAGGCCATGTTCTTGGTTTTGACGATCACTACTACAACGTTTGGAACGCGCGGAACTGCTACTACTCCCAGGAGTCGCGCCTGGGCGATATCATGTCAAATTCCGAGAAGGGCGGGCTCGCAAAACGGCATTGGGAGGTTCTTGACCAGGCCTATCCCTGGAAGGCGGAAGGCCCTAAAGTTCCTTTTTCCTATACTTACGGGAAGTGAAGCTGTTAAGTTTTTTTCCTCGGAGGTTTTTATGAAATTCGTACTTTTGTTTTCTATGCTCTTAGCTCCCCTCGCGTTTGCGGAAGGTGAAACGCCGGTTACGCCCAAGACTGAGGAGACGCTGACGTTGTCGGCCGAAGCCACCGCTCCTTTGTTCGAGCGCGTGCGCGGGGCTCTTGCTCGCGCCCAGCAGAGCGGCAAAGTAGTGGCCGTTGCGAAGGACGCAGTCTCGAAGTAGATCCGGAAAAGGAAAAAAAGGAGGCGGGTGTAGAACCCGGCCTCCTTTTTTAGTTTAGAGAAACGAAACTAGCGGCGAGTATTGTCGTCGACGCGCTTCACGTTTTCTACGACAACTGCTTTGCACTCGAGCTGGTAGCCTTTGCGACCGGCCACGTCGCCTTCGGTGCTCAGGTAGCCTGTGAGGGTATGGGTTTCGGTACCGTTGCGGTTGATCACCTTGCTGCGGATCTTGAGTTTGAGCTGGTCGTCGCGGCCGCTCACGCTTGGATGAAACACAGAGTCGCCTTTTACGTACATGGGGCTGCGCTGCCAAACTTCACCGAAGTTCGCGGTTTCGGGGTCCATCTTTTCGCCGCGAGCGGCGTAGTCGTTCCTGATCTCGAGGCTGTCGGCGAGCGAGCCATCACGGCGCGTGCTCTTGAAAGAAGTAACTACCATCAGGAGCTGCGCGTAGGAGGGGTGCATCTCGCGCGGGTTGCCGATGATTTCTCCGCGGCAGACCATGGGCTCCACGAGGTAGAGGTCGGCGGCAAAAACATTGGTGGCGTTTAGGGTGAGGGCAAACAAGGATACGATGAGGGTTTTCATAGGGGGCTCCAGGGTTAAGAGGCGCCCGTTGTATCGCAAGGTAGTGGAGTGCACAAGTCAGATATTTGCATTTAACGCAAATAATTGAAATTAAAGGCTTAAGTTGTCCCTGCAGAACTTCGCTGCCACCGAACTCAGGGCCCCAAGCGTTGTTCCCCAGCTCACGTCAACTGCAAGCAAAGCCATCGGCCAGTGCTTAAGCGTGGCGAGGTTCGTGAAATCATAAACGGCGTACATACAGAAGCCAAACGCTGCTCCGACCAGCGCCGCCTCCACCCAGCTTTCTCCTACTTTTGGCAGCACGAAGAAAACCAAGCCTGCCGCCATCACGAGATAAACCACGGCGCCGGCCCAGTAAAGCACGCCACCATCCTGCAAGCGGCTGATCGAGCCGAACTGCTCTTTGTAAAAGCTACCCATCGTGGTGAGCCACGCGATATCGACCACGAGCATGAACACGAGCACGGCCAGAAAAATTTTCCAAGAAAAAGTCATTGGGTTCTCTCCATCATCCATTTCGAAAAATCATTCACATGGAAGAACTGGTGGTGCGCAAGTTCACATCGCTCTTCACGCCAGTAAGGATTCCAGCTGGCGCGCACGCTGGTGAGTCCTGCGGCACGGGCTCCGTTCACGTCGTGGTGGTGATCGCCGATCATCACCGTTTCGTCGCCGCCTCGCCGGAAATGCCCAAGCACTTTTCGTGCCCCTTCGGGATCCGGTTTCGCACGGGTTACGCAGTTTCCGGTGACCACATGCGAGGCAAAGCGCGACAGACCGGAGGCGTGGAGTACGCTATCGGTACTTGCGCGGTCACGCGCCGTCCACACCGCGATCTCGCGGCCGCGGCTCTGCAGCTCCTCGAGGCAGGCCTCGATGCCCGCGAAAGGTTTGACTTCGGCGGCATAGTCCACGCTCAGGCGGCGAAGCTTTTGCAGCGCGGGCATGGTCGCGTCTGCGCCGAGGTGCTGAGTAAAAAAATCGGGCATGGTGCTGCCCAGCGCCACATGCAGCTGCTCTTCTGTTACCGTCTTTCCGTGTTCGTGAAAGATTTCATTCATCGAGCGAAAAAACACGGGAAAGGAATCAGTCAAGGTTCCGTCGAGATCGAAGATCCAAAGTTTCATAGGTTTGCCCCAGAGGGTAGTTTAGCCCACGGAAAGTAGCACGCATTTGTCGCCGCGCGCATTGTCAAACTTAGGGATTTTTCGCCCGCAAAGCCGTGGTATCTTTTCTGTCCAAACAACTGGAGGTTTCATGAAGCTTTATATGTCGCCCGGTGCCTGTTCTCTCTCCCCCCATATCGTTCTGAAAGAAGCTGGATTCAACTTCACCACTGAGAAAGTGGATCTCAAGGCCGGCACTTTTAGCGGCGGCGATTTCAATAAGATCAATCCGAAGGGCTACATTCCCGCACTCGAGCTCGACAACGGCGAGATCCTCACCGAAGGCTCTGCGATCGTGCAGTACCTCGCGGATAAAAAACCCGACAGTGGTCTGATGGGTGCCGTGGGCACCATGGAACGCGCTCGCTGTATCGAGTGGCTCACGTTCATCTCTTCGGAAGTGCACAAAGGTTTCAGCCCTCTCTGGAATCCCACCACTCCAGATTCGGTGAAGGCGAGCTCGATCGATATGCTCGGCAAGCGCATTGGGTTCGTGGATCAGTCGCTGAAGGGCAAGGACTATCTCCTCGGCGGAAAGTTCTCTGTGGCCGACGCTTACCTCTTCACCGTGCTGAGCTGGGCTCCCCACGTGAAGATGGATCTGAAGCCCTGGACCAACGTAGCCGCCTACCTCGAGCGCGTGGGCAAGCGCCCGAAGGTAATGGAAGCAATGAAGGCGGAAGGCCTGATTTAGTTTCCCCGGCCAGCCAGATCAACCCGCTCCTTTTCAGGGGCGGGTTTTTTTATGGCTCGCAAGGCAGATCCACGCCACCACCGGCGCCGACAAAATCCCAGCCAGTGCCAGCACCTGGCTCAATGTGAGCCACTCCACGCCGAGCAGACCGCGCATGAGATCACCCCGGTGAAAATCCAGCCAGAAGCGAAACACGCAGTAGGCAAGAACAGTGAGGGTTCCGAGCAGGCCGGCGGGCAGGCGGTTCCGCGGCTGCCAAAACACGAGCGCGCCCGCGAGCGCGAAGAGGAAAGCCGCCTCGTAGAGCTGCGTAGGGTGAAGGCCGCGGTCGAGCAGCGCGGGGGGCACCTGGCCGTCGAGCCGGCGGAACACCACGGCCCAGGAGCCCGCGAAGGGCGCGCCGTAGCAGCAGCCCTGCAGGAAGCAGCCAACCCGGATCAGCGCGATCGAGAAGGGCAGGGCGGGGCAGAGCGCGTCGGCGTAGCGGAGCACGGGCAGTTTCTTCCAGCGAAGCAGCGCTATGGCTGCGAGGAAGGCGGGCACGAAGCCGCCGAAGAGGGAGAGGCCTCCTTTGTCGAGCGACAGTAACGCCGCCGGCTGGCCGGAGAACTCAGTCCAGTGAGTGAGCACGTAAAGCCCGCGTGCCCCGAAAAGGCCGGCGAGGATGCTCACGAAGAAGAGGTCGATCAGCGGGAGGGTTGGAAGGGAGCGGCGTTTCGCAAGGAGGAAAACGGCGGCGAGGCCCGAGAGGTGGGCCAGCACTAGGAAAAAGCCATAAGCCTTTACGGGGAAGCCGAAAAGCGTGAAGAGGATAGGATGCATTGAGACTTGGGCGCCAGCAAGGAACCTAGGATGGCTTTCGGTTCCTGCCGGAGCGAGGCTTTAGCTTTCCGTTGGGCCCCAAGACCCCGTGCCCGTGCTTGCGCTCGTGCTGGTTCCGGTGCTCGTGCCTGAGCCGGTGTAGATTTCCCAGGACGTGCTGGTGCCTGTTCTCCAGTAGGTACGGCCGTTGGTAACGGTGAACTGTCCGCCGGCAGTGCCGCTGGCAGAATAAGCAGTTCCATTTACTGTTACAGTATAGGCACCGCTCCCTCCACCGCCTCCGCCGCCACAGGCGCCGAAGACGATCATTGCGAAGCAGAAGCCAGCCATAGTAGCGAGTTTCAGCAGGTTCTTCATTGTTCCCACCCTTTCTTGTTGTCCGTTCACGTTCAAAACCCTAAAGAGAAAATTATCACATCGCCCGGCCGATTAGGCCAGGGGTCAGCTTTCGGTACCGCTTAGACACCACTTTAAATATAGTATCCTCGGAGTTGATCATAATGTCTTTCAATTCGTCACCGTGTTGCGAGGCGAGGCCGAGGTACATTCCGGCCTCCTTGGAAATCTTCACGTCTCTGGGGTCGATGCTCGATTGAGGAGCGAGGGTCACAGCCTCCGACGCGGGGCTGCGTTCCGCCGAGGCGGTGCTGCCGCCACCACCACCGGCCGCCGACACGGTAGAACCATTTCCGTTTATGCCACTGCCTGCAACCGCCTCGGGCGGAGGGCCCACGGCGCCGCGCTGCTGGTTGTAAAAAGCTGCCGCCTCCTGAAGCATCTCAGTTTTTTTCAGGAGGGAGAACATGGAGTGCACTTTCTCGAGCTTGTCCTTGAAGTCGGGATTGCGAACCCCGGCCTTGAACATCTGGTAGCGTTGCTCGAGATTGTTCATGAGGTTCGGATCATCGAAGCTCAGGTTCGCGTCAACAGCATCGGCCACCTGATTGAAGAACTCGTCGCGGCTCATGCCGGTTTTCTTCTCGAATTCGGCGGCTACGTCGGCAGTCTCGCCGCGGTAGAGGAAGCCTTTATCGAGGTCTTTCCATTTCTTGCTGGTGATCTCGCTGTCACCATTGCGGCTCTTGCCTGCGCTGCTGTCTAACTTCGCATATTCTTTCTCTGGCCCCACGGCAGAGTAGCCATCGCCACCGGCGGCGCCCGCGCCGCCAGACTTGCTTCCACTGATGAATCCGTTGTTGATCGAGTTCATCGTGTCTTTCTTTTTCCATGCACGGCTGTCGAGGTCGTCCATCCTCTGCGAGTTGATGTAGTTCCCGTAGCCTTTGTAGCCGTAGTGGATCGCGCCGCCGATATCGAGCGAGGCGAGGCGGCCCATGGCGCGCATCCCGTTGCGCACGCCTTCGTCTTTGCTGTCGCCGGACCCGTTCCAGTAGTTGTTGGAGCCGTAACCCATGGCGTCCTGCTGGTTGATCTCTTTGTTTTTGTAATTGTAGTCGCGGGCGAGGGCGGGTGGCGAGGCGAGGAGGGCGCACAGGCACCAGGCGACTGCGCGGCCGCGGAATTGTTGCGATTTGATCGCGAACAAGCTCATGTAAACAGAGTCCCCCTGCGGGGAATCGCTGCAAGAAGGGCACCTTTGGTCTAAGGGGTTGAATTCAGGGGAGGGAGTTTTCGCGACTTCGTCGATTTTTTAGACAGGTGTCTGATCCTTCGACACTCAGGTGTATGCCTATGGAGAAACGGGAGTTCTTCGCTATCCGGCGAGCTCGCGGGCGCGGCCAAAAACAGCATCGAACATCGGCTCCGTAAGCCGGCCTGTAAACGTATTCTGTTGGCTCGGGTGGTAGCTCATTAGTAAAGTGCGGCCGCTCTCGAGCTTAGCCTCCTGCCCATGCCCGAATTTGGGCTTTTTCGCGCCCGCGCCCACCAGCGGCCAGAGTTTATCGAGCGCGATGCCGCCGAGCACGAGGTATACCCGCGCCTGGGGCATGGCCTGGAGCTCTTCCACCAGGTAGGGCTCGCAGTTCTTTAGTTCCTCAGGCAGGGGCTTGTTTCCCGGAGGGGCGCAATGCGCGCTCGCCGTGATCCAGGCGTCGCGCAGCTCAAGGCCGTCTTTGGCGTGGGTCGAGGTCGGTTGGCTCGCGAAGCCGGCTTTGTGCATGGCGCGGTAGAGCCAGTCGCCAGAGCGGTCGCCGGTGAACATGCGGCCGGTGCGGTTTGCCCCATGGGCGGCGGGGGCCAAGCCGAGGATGAGCAGGCGGGCTTTGGGGTCGCCCCAGCTGGGCACCGGTTTACCCCAGTATTTCTCCGCGCTGTAGGCGGCGCGTTTCACTCGGGCGACCTCAAGGCAGTGCTCGCGCAGGCGAGGGCATCGCTCGCAGGCGATGATGCGTTTCTGTATTTTCTCCACCGGTGTCACGCGTTTCTTTTATACCACAGGGTGATTGCCCTCGAGGGCCGCATTCAGTAGGCTGTTTTCTGATGAGAGCTGCTCTTCTATCGCTGCTGCTTCCGGCCCTATCCCACGGCGCGCCGTTACTTTGCCGGAATCTCGCCGAGGTCGATAGCCAGGGCTTTCCCGCTCGCATCGAGCTCACACCTTCGGCGAAAGAGTTCGCTATCAAGGTGAAGGAAAAGGGCTCCGAGAACAGCGCGGTGGCCAAAGAGGGCCACTCTTATTTCGCCAGCCGAGTGGCCAAAAGCGAAGAGGCGAGGCACGGGATGCCAGCGTATTACGTAAGCGATAACCCCGAAGGCGACCGCTTCTCTAACGAGGAACGCGATACCGCGACCTACCTGTTTCTCGAGCCGAGCCTCCTGAACGGTAAGCCAGGCAAGCTCAGATTCTGGCTGCACTACAAGGGCAGCGGATACCAGGGCGAGGAAGAGAACAGCTATGACTGCAAATAAGGAAGACTCCATGACATCGAAGCTGGAAGAGCTCGCCGAGACGGCGAAGCGGATCGCGGAAGAGGCTGGCGACTCGGAAGAACTCGCGCGCCTGAAAAAAGTGGCGGCGGATCTTGGTGAAGAGGCCGCCACGATCGTGCGGAAGTATCCGCTGCAGTCGGTGCTGGGCGCGGCCGTGGCGGGCTTTCTTCTCGGATCAATGAGGCGCAAATGAAGTGGGTAACGCTATTCCTGCAGCTGCTCAGCCTGCGCAAGAACTTCCTCGATTCGCAGGCGGTGATCGATTCAGCGCACGCCATGGCGGCGAGGGGCAAGCGCTACGCCGTTTCGTTCGCGGCCCTCGCGCTCGCCGGGCTTTTTCTCTTCACCAGCTTCGTGCTCGCCGTGATCGAGCTCGGCCTGCAGATTGACCGTGGTGAGCTGGCCTATTCTGGCCTGATGGTATCGGCTACGATACTTTTCGCGATCAGCGCGCTTTTCGCGTTCGGGAGTTTTCTGCTTTCGCGCAGCTACGTTCCGCCGCCGCCTCCGCCTCCGCCGCCCAACCCGCTGAAGGACCTTGTCGAAGAATTCTTGGTGAGCTTTCTCTCTCAGCTGAAGCCCAGGCCTCCATCGGGAACAGAGCCAAGACAATAAATGTGACGATCACGCGCATCCGGTCTCCCTCCTGGTGACGGACGTAGAGCATACCCCGGCGCGCGCGGGAAAATCGATGAAGGTTAATTGACGGCAAAGCGCCTGATGCCGCGGCGCTTTCGTCAAGACCCTGACAACCCAAGCATATTGAGTATTTTTATCAGGATCGCTAAGGTGAACTGTAAATGAGACATTCGTGGGCCCTGCTCTTTCTAGTCTGCGGAATCAGCCTTGGCCTCCTGGGGGCCGAGCTGGTCGCGCGCTTCTCTCTGCCTGTATCCGCAAGTGAGGCAAGAGTGCAGCGCGAGAATGCCTCGTCGCCGGCTCCGAGTGAAGGATTGCGGGAAACCGGCCTTGGCCCGAGCCAGCTCGCGGCCCATCCTTTTTTCGGCTATGTGGGAAATCCGGCCCTCGGCAACGTGAACCGCTTTGGTCTTTTTACCAGGCACGAAATCAAGCTCTGCGCCGGTGAAGCCAGGCTTTGCTGGGGCGACGATTCTCTGACCATTGGAATTTTCGGCGGCTCGCTCGCAGGCCAGGTGGCCAGTGACGAGGAGGCGCTCACGGCCCTGTTCGCGCCAGCCTTTCCCGGGAAGAAAATCCGCGTGGTAAACTTTGCGATCGCTGGCCATGCCCAGCCGCAGGCGCTGGAGATTTTTTCTTATTTCCGTGATCTGGTTCAGGTGGCGATCTTCATCGATGGCCTCAATGAGATCTGGAATCCTGTAGACAATAACCGCCTCGGTTTCCCCCCTATTTATGCCAAAAGCCTGCACTACCGTGGGCTGATCGAGCAGGGGCGCGGGTTTGTGGCGAAGGAGAAGCTTCGGATCGCCACCGAGCGCAGCCTTACGCCTCTTTGGCGTTCGACCGCGCTGGCACACGTTCTCTGGCTGAATGCGCGCGAGGCGGCGATGGACTCTCTTCGAGAGCTCGAGGCGGGCGCTGAAGGCCGCGCTCCTTTCTTTCATGCCGCAAAGGGCGATCTCGTGAAGCTCGGCGTGGGGGAGTGGGCGAGCGCCCACCGGCAGGCCAACGCTCTGGGCAGGGAAATGGGAATCCGCCTGCTGCACTTTCTTCAGCCTACGTTGTTTTCCGGTATGAAAAAGCGCACCGCCGAGGAGGAAAAGGCCGCCGCGCAGTATCCGGAGCTCAAAACCCTCGTGGATCTTGGCTATCCCTTGCTTGTTGCGGAAGCAAAAAAACTGGGCGTGCGAGATCTGACCACCCTCTTCGATTATGAGCCACAGGAGGTTTGGATCGACGCCGCCCACGTGAACGCGCGTGGGGTCATGTCGCTGCGCGAGGCGATCGCGAAGCAGCTACGCCTGCGTTGAAGCTTATCGCTCTGGTAATGCGCGGCTTCCCCTTCCCAAGGCCTCCTGGCTGCATTATCGTTATCACTTCAGAATCCGGGAGAATCAAATGAAGCAGGTTGAGACTGTAAGCTGCGACAATTTCATCGGGGGCGCCTGGACCAAAGGCGAGGCCGGGTCGCGCGAGCAGCATTCTCCGGTCGACGGGCAGAAACTCGGCACTGTCTCCCTCCCTTCTTCTGCACAGGCGGCTAAAGCCATCGAGCTAGCAGCTGCCGCCCAGAAAAGCTGGGGCGCCTTCCCGCCGAAAGAGCGCGCGAAGGTGCTCTTCGAGTTTCGCAATATTCTGCTGCGTGAAGCAGATGCAATTGCCTCTTTGAAAAGCATGGAAGCCGGCAAAACTTTCGATGAAGCCCGCGCCGGCCTGATGAAGGGCATCGAGGTGCTCGAGTTCGCGCTCGCGATCCAGAACCTCGACCTCGGCGGCAAAGTGGAAGTGAGCAAGGGCGTGTGGTGTGAGTACCGCCGAGAGCCCCTGGGTGTGATCGCGAATATCACGCCGTTCAACTTTCCCGCCATGGTGCCGATGTGGACAATCCCGATCGCCCTCGCACTCGGAAATTCCTACGTGTGGAAGCCGTCCGATAAAACTCCTCTCACGGCGCGCAAGATCGCCGATGCGCTGAGAGAGGCAGGTTTGCCGGCGGGTGTTTTGACTGTGTTGCACGGCGGAGCCGATACCGTCAACGCGATCATCGATCACCCGCTCGTGAAAGCGATCGGCTTCGTGGGCTCAACGAAGGTGGCCAAGCTTGTATACCAGCGCGGCACCAACCTCGGCAAACGCGTGCTCGCGCTCGGTGGCGCGAAGAACCACATCGTGCTTTTGCCCGACGCGGATCCCAAACTCGCTGGCCCCGGTATTTCTGATTCATTCACCGGCTGCGCTGGCCAGCGCTGCATGGCGGCCTCCGTGCTGCTCGCCGTGGGCGAAGTTTCGGCGCACATCGAGCAGATTGTGAAGCGCGCCTCAAGCTTGGAGCTCGGCAAGACCATGGGCGCGATCATCACGAGCGAGCAGGTCACATTCCTGCGATCTGCGATCGACCGCGCCGAGAAAGCCGGCGCCAAAGTTCTGCTCGACGGTCGGCTCGCGCCCGCACCCAAAGGAAAAGAAAAAGGCAACTGGCTCGGCCCCACGATTCTCGATGCCGTAACTCCTGGTGCGGAAGCCGCCGTGCAGGAGCTCTTCGGCCCGATCCTCAGCATCGTTCACTGCAAAGATATCTCAGAAGCCATGCGAATCGAGAACTCCAACGAATACGGCAATGCCTGCTCGGTGTTCACCTCTTCCGGCCCACTCGCCGAGCGCGTGGCCCGCGAAGCGAGCACGGGAATGGTGGGCATCAACGTGGGCGTGCCCGTGCCGCGCGAGCCCTTTTCTTTTGGCGGCGTGAATGCCTCCAAGTTCGGTCACGGTGATATCACCGGGCACCATAGCCTCGATTTCTGGTCCAACGTGAAAAAAGTAACCGTGAAGTGGGAAGCGCAAGAAAACACGTCTTGGATGGGATAGCCCAGCGATAAAGTCGCGAAAAGGAAAACAGATGCCGAAAATGGATCCACACAAAAGAGCCAACCACGTAATCCTCGCCACGCACTCCTCGCTCACATTCAAGGAATGCCTGCCGATCCACTGGGGCGCCGCCGATCCATTGGACCGCGGCCCGGTCGTGGGTTCGCTCACGAATACTCAGCAGCGCAATGCCATCGGCACGCATTCCGGCAGCTATACTGTGTACCGCGCGCTCTCGATTGCGACGGGCGCCTACGACCACGACCACCGCCCCGACCTGCAGAATACCGAGAGCCCAGTGAACATCGGCCCGTATCCCCAGTGGAGTGATCCCGAAAAGATGGTGAGCGTGGATCCCTGGGGCCTCGACCCCATGAACCATTTCAAGCCTCTCTACGATAAGGGCTACGACATCCGGCCCACGATCGCGGTCACACAGGCGCACCTGCAGATCCCCGAGATCGAAGACGCTATCCGCAAAGGCCGCCTCAAGGTGGACGGCAAGATCGTGCGCGAGAACCTCGATGTGTGCGTGACGAAAGTAGCGCTCGATCCCGTGTGGTATCTCCCCGGCATTGCGATCAAGCTGAAAGTGGGCGAGGGCGAGCTGCGTCGCCTGCTCTTCCAGGAAACGGGCGGCATGTACCCCGAGCTGATCACGCGCCCTGATCTCAAAGTCTGGCTGCCGCCGATCGGCTCCTCGACCGCCTATATCTTCGGCAATCCGCAAGATTTGGCGAATCCCGACGTCGAGCTCACCTGCCGCGTGCACGACGAATGCAACGGTTCCGACGTGTTCGGCTCCGATATCTGCACTTGCCGCCCTTACCTCATGTACGGCATCGAAGACGCCGCCCGCACCGCCCAGCAAGGCGGCGTAGGCATCATCGTTTACTACCGCAAAGAGGGCCGCGCCCTCGGCGAGGTCACCAAATTCCTCGTGTACAATGCCCGCAAGCGCCAGGAAGGCGGCGATTCCGCCGAGACCTATTTCAAGCGCACCGAGTGCGTTGCCGGCGTCGAGGATGCGCGCTTCCAGGAGTTCATGCCCGATGTGCTGCACTTCTTCGGCATCCGCAAGATCCACAACCTGCACTCGATGAGCAATATGAAGCACGACGCGATCGTGGGCTCGGGCATCGAGGTAGTGAACCGGATCTCCATCCCGGATTCCCTCATCCCGAAAGATGCGCACGTCGAAATGGAAGCCAAGAAGGCCGCCGGCTACTTCAATACCGAGAAGCCCAAGACGCGCGAGGAGCTCAAAAACGTGAAAGGCCGCAAAATTGAGTAACAACGTCGAAGTCGCCCTTACTGTTCCCGAAGTGGAGTATCTCCTCAGCCCTGTCGCGATCCGCGAGCGGGCCCGCGAGATTTTTGAGAGAACGGTCGGAGCGCCGGACGGCCCGACCAAAGGGCAGAGAAAGGGCCTGTTCCGCTACCACCCCGAGAAGCTCGAGCCCACCGTGAAATACGTGCTCGAGGTGATTCGGAAGAACTACCCCGACCTGAAGATCCCCTTTCACTCCCGCTGGGGCCACTTCAAGGTGGCGGGCGTTGACCGCGTGAAGGAGCTCGACGAGAAGCTCGGCCCGATAGACAAGTTCGAACGCGCGCGCGCCAAGCTCGACCTCGTGATCCCTTCCGTTCTGCTCGACGCCGGCGCCGGCCCCGCCTGGAAGTACCGCGATGGCCCGCGCATGCTCTTCCGCTCCGAAGGCCTCGCCGTCGCTTCGTTGCGCCTGTTTATGGCCGGCTGCATGTCGGATGATCGGCGCTCGTTGCGCGTCGACGCCGAAGGCCTCAAGCACATGCCCATGAGCGATCTCATGGACCACTTCCAGGCTTCCGACCGCAATCCGCTCGCCGGCCTCGACGGGCGCTTCCTGCTGATGAAAAATCTCGGAAAGGCTCTGAGCAACGGTGACGTGTTTCCTGCCGCACGCCCCGGTTCGATCTTCGATTGCCTGCGCAAGCGCCACGGCACTTCTGTGCCCGCGATCGGGATCCTCAAGGCCGTGCTCGAAGGCCTCGGCCCGATCTGGCCGGGCCGCCTCGTGAGCAAAGGCGTGAGCCTCGGTGACGTTTGGCGGCATTCCACGCTGAATCCCACCTCGCTCGCCAAATCGCTCGTGCCCTTCCATAAGCTCTCGCAGTGGATGACCTACTCGCTCATCGAGCCCATTGAAGAAGCGGGCATCCCGGTTACGGGCGTGGAAGAGCTCACCGGCCTCGCCGAGTACCGCAATGGCGGGCTTATGCTGGATTCAGGCCTGATCAGCTTGAAAGATCCCGCCGACGCCGTTCGCGATTGGAAGCCCGAGAACGACCTCATCATTGAGTGGCGCGCGCTCACCATCCACCTGCTCGATCTGATTGGCGATGAAGTACGCAAAGAGCTCGGCCGCACTCCCGCCGAATTTCCCCTCGCCAAGGTGCTCGAAGGCGGCACCTGGTGGGCGGGCCGCTTCCTCGCGCAGGAAAAGCGCCCCGCCGACGGCAGCCCCCCTTTGAAAATCATCAGCGACGGAACGGTGTTTTAAATGCTTCATATCGTAGATCATCCTCTTCTCCGGCATAAACTGGGCTACCTGCGCGACCGCAATACCCCAAGCGCGGGTTTCCGCGATCTCGTGAAAGAAATCTCCCGCTCCCTTGCCTACGAAGTGATGCGAGACTGGAAGGAAGTTGCCAAGATCAAGATCGAGACCCCGATCGCGGAAGCCATGGTTGACCGGATCCAGAACCCGCCCGTGGTGGTTTCGATCATGCGCGCCGGGAACGGCATGCTCGACCCAGTTCTCTCGATGATCCCGTTCGCGAGCGCCGGCTTCATCGGCATCTATCGCGACAAGTTTATCCACGACACGGTTGAGTACTATTTCAAGATGCCCTCCGACATCAAAGGACGCCTCGCGATCCTCTGTGATCCCCTGATCTCCACCGCCGACACGATGCTCGCTGCCATCGATCGCCTCAAAAGCTACGAGGTAAAGCGCGTGAAGGTGATGTGCATCCTGATCAGCGAGTTCGCCGTAGAGCGCATCCAGCATTTCCACCCCGACGTGGAGATCTTCGCCCTCGACGTGGAAAAAGAAATCAACGAGCTGGGCTACCTTGTTCCTGGGTTAGGAGACGCGGGTGACCGGCTCTACCAAACCAAGTAAGCGGCCATTCTTGCTCGGCGTGGCCGGCGGCTCGGGCTCCGGCAAGACCTTTTTCGCCCGCGCCCTTCGACAGGCGCTTGGGCCTTCGCTCTGCGAGATCGTGTACCAGGACAACTTCTACCATGACCAGAGTGCGCGCTTTGACGGCGACGGCGGCTCGGTGAACTTCGATCATCCGGATGCGATCGATTTTTCCTTGCTGGCTTCTTGCTTGAGCTCCCTGCGTTCGGGTTCTCCGACCGAGATTCCCGTCTACGACTTCGTCACGCATTCCCGTTCCTCGTCGCCCCTTCGCGTGGAGCCTCGCCCTGTGTTGATCGTCGACGGCATCCTGATCTTCCACTCGCCGCTCGTGCGCGCCCTCTTCGACGACATGGTGTTCTTCGACACCCCCGAGGACATCCGCTACGCCCGCCGTCTCGAGCGTGATGTGAAAGAGCGCGGCCGTAAGCCAGAAGGCGTGAAGGCGCAGTTCCTCAAGCAGGTGAAACCCATGCACGACCAGTTCGTGGAGCCCTCGAAGGCTTTTGCCACGCGCGTGGTCTGCGACCGCGGCGAGTTCACCTCGGTGCTGCGCGAATATGCGGGGAAATTTTCCGCCGGCGTTTGATTCTCGAACTATAGTTTTTACTCCGGCCCGGCGGCGAGTGGGCAGCGCGCGCGCTCGCGTAGAATGCGGGGATGGATTTCTCTCTATTGCATCAGCGTGCGCTCGCGGTCGCGGGCGAGATCAGAAACTTTGAATGGGAGCTCATCGATTTGCTTCAGGAGATCGAAGCCTGCCGCGGCTTTACCGATCTGGGTTACGCAAGCCTTTTTGTGTACGTTACGACGGAGCTGCGGCTCACGGAAGATTGCGCCTATAAGTTCATCACCGTAAGCCGTAAGGCGCGGGAGGTTCCGGAGCTGTTGGCGGCGGTCGCGGGGGGCGAGGTGACGGTTTCGATTGCGAAGGTGATAGTGCCGGTGATCACGCGAGAGAATCATCAGCATTGGCTTGAAAGGGCCCGCACTCTTTCCAAGCGGGAACTTGAGCGGGAAGTGGCCAATGCCAACCCTGAACGAGCGAGAAGAGAGCGTGCCCGGCCGATCGGCAATAAGATGGTGCGCCTCGAGCTGGACGTTAGTGAGGAAACTCACGCGCTGGTTCTCCGTGCCCAGGAACTGCTCACACAGAAAACTTCGCAAAGCGTGGGAATAGCGGAAACACTCCACGCACTCGCGCAGGCCTTCGTGAAGCGGGAGGACCCCGTCGAAAAAGCCGACCGTAACGCTCAAAACACTGGCCCCGGGGCCAGTAAGCGCCACAAAGTGCACCGCCGCGACCGCGGGCGCTGCCAGTTCCTGCACGCGAACGGCAGCACCTGCGGCCAGCGCCGCTGGCTCCACATTCATCACAAGAAACCCAAAGCCGAAGGCGGCACCGATGATCCCGACAACCTCATCACCCTCTGCGCCGCGCACCACCGCCTGGTGCATGAGAAAGGAGTGCCTCTGCACTGATACATGGTCTCTGCGCCGTCGCGCCAGCGCACGCAAAAACGAACACAGGCACCGGCCCGCCGCTTGCGATACCCTTCGCATGAATAAATCACATTACTTTATGTCCCCCGTTCTCATCTACGATGGCGCAGACCTCAAGCTCGCCATGCACCGCGCGCTGATCTCCGGAAATGGTGTCTACAAAGCGTTCGAGGAAAGCGAGGAAATGCGCCAGGCCTTTCTCGAAGGTCGGATCTTCCAGGTGCGGCTCGACGGTAACAAATACGAAGCGAGGCTCGTGCGCGAGAGTGGCCCTGCCAGCACCCACTACAATCTCAAGTTGCTCGACGGGGAGGCGCGGCTCGCCCCTCTGGTGAAACGCTTCGGTTTCGAGAGCCCCTGGCGGCGAAGCTTCGCCCGCATTCCCGCAAGTTCCGTCTACACTCAGTGCGAGGTGCCTGTTGGCGCCGTGCTCCTGCAGGAAAACACGAGTTCCGAGGTGAAGAATTTCTCCTACCACGGCCTTTTTCTCGATCTGCACACGCCCGCCGGTGAAATGGTCGGGCAGCTTATAAAATTCCGTCTGATGACCAGCAAGGGAAAGGTACTCGAGCAGTGCTCCGGCCGCGTTGCGAGGATCTACGATGAGATGGTCGCGCCCGGAGTACTTAAACGGGGGATCGGCATCCGCCTGACGGAGATGCCCGATTCCACGCAGAAGATCTATTACGGGATGATCCTCGATGCCTGCCGGGAGCTGCAGAATCAGGGCTAAGTGCCCGGTTTAATGAGGCCCGGTTAATCTTGACTAAAATAAGCGGTTAATGGTAAAAGCGCCCATGCTCTCTTTATTGGCCGCATTGCTATTACCCGTCACCAGTCACTCGGCGAACCCTCCCAAGGGCGGTTTGGTGCTGAGAGACCCTACCTACTACAACGTGCTACCGAAGGGCTCAAAGGTGCTCTGCAAGTTCATGCGAGACGAAAGTTTCGGCGTGCAGCTCGAGCGCGGTGACGGCGACGAGGTCAAAGTGACCTTGATTACCAATGGCGTGAACGAGGGCGATAAAAGCTCCTACCAGGTGACCATTAAGAAAAATGCCCATGATTCCATGGTTCTTCGCCACCAAAGCCGACAGGGCGATATCGGTACTTTCCGAGAGATCACCATTCTCAAGCGCCGCTCCTATGAGTATCGCTACGAACTGCCCGGCATGCTTTCGAGCATGAGTGCGATCTATTCCAAAGACGCCGAAGGCAAAGAGAAGGAAGACCTATATCCGGATGGGTCCTTTCGCGCTTCCTGCGAAGCGCCGCTCGCGAACCGATAAATTCGCTTCAATCCTCGGGCTGCCCCGTGCTAATGCACTGCGCAACCCATGAAAAACCTCATCCTCGTATCGTTTCTGCTCCTCACCTCCTGCGCCACCGGGCTCCGCGAATCTGCGACCGCTCCTACCAGGCCTAACGGCCGCACCGTTGTGCTTTTCCTGGTGGACGGCCTCGGCACCAAGGCTCTGCAGAACGCGTTGAAGGCGAACCGCCTGCCGAACCTGCGCCGTTTCTTCCTGCGCGATAGCAATAGCTTTCCTGTAGGGCGTGCTTCCTTTCCCACGCAGACCTACCCGAATCTCTCCAGCGTTCTCACCGCGCGCCCGATCGGCGAGCAGCCCGTGCTCGGCAACCACATGCTTTTGCCCAACGGCAAGGTGGCCAATTACGAAGACGCAAAGTCGCACGAGGCCCTGCGAGTGCTGATCGACTCGCAGTCAGTGATCGCCCGCCTCGAGAGCGAAGGCCGCGAGACCGCGAGTTTTTCCTATGTGCTCGGCATGAATGCTTCGAGCCACATGCGGGTGGGCATCACTGAAGGCCTCGATTACCAGCGCCACGATTACATGAGCCTGGATGACCGCCTGCTCACGAGCCTCGCCGAGCTGCTCACCGAACGCCGCGACCCGCGCTTCTGGCCCGAGTTCGTCTACATGCACCTGATCGGCGTCGACGCAGTTTCGCATCGCTTCGGCCCTTACTCTCGCGAAGCCCTCGACTACCTAACCTGGCTCGATGGCCGCTTCGGCCCCGTGCTCAGCGCGCTCGCGAAAGGCGAAAAGCGTAAGCAGGTGATCTCGATGCTAACCGCCGACCACGGCTTCGTGGAAACCAAGCGCTACGTGAGCCTGAAAAAGAAACTCGTGAAAGCCGACCTCGAGCTTGTGATCACGAACGAAGGCCGCTTCCTCGGTTTGTATCTGCCGAAAAACCATGAGCCTGAAGAGCTCGGCAAAGCCATCGAGATCGCGCTGCGGAACAAAGGCGTTGAGCTCACCGCCTGGCGCCGCGGCAATGTGCTCGAGATCGCAACGGCCAAAAGCAAATTCCGCCTCGCGTTCGGCCCCGCCGCCTGCGGCGAGCCTTATTCATTGGCGCTTTTGCCCGAGAGCAATCTCGCGCCTGCAAGTTTCTCCTGCGCCAACAGCTTCGACGAGGGCAAAGGCCTCTATCCTTTTCTCGTGACCCAGCTCGCGCGCTACCTCACAGCGCCCGGGCATCCCGACGCGATCGTGATCGCCCGGCCCGAGGTGAGCTTCAGCAAAGGCGCAAAGGCAAACCACGGCGGCCCCACGGCCGATGAAACACTCGTGCCGCTGCTCACCCGCGGTGCCACCCTGCAGGGAGAAGGCCCCGTGCCCACAAGCGGGATTCTGAATATTGTATTTCAGCCCCTGCCGACCATCGAGAACATAAAAACAAAACCGACCGTTCGGCAGGCGAGAGCGCAGTAACCGAGCCGCACGTGCCAGGCTCTCTGTTGCAGCGACTTTGATCCGCGCCAGCGCAGGAAGCCGAGAATAAAAACGGGAATATAAAAAAGCACTGCGAGCGTGCTCGCGATCACGTGCGTGTGCTGCGCGCCGCTGAGGGTGGGGCCGATCGCCGTGCCGATGGCGTCGCGGCCGAACTCGAGCAGAAGCACCACGATAAGATCGATGCCCATGCCGGCGCACATCAGGCCCACGTGCAGGTCGCGGCGCGAGCGGCGCACGGCGAAGCCGGTGAGCAGGAGAAGATAGGCGCAGGTGGCGAACCAGGGGTAGGGGGAGTGCATTTGACTCAAGCTAGCACACGGTAGCGGTGCTGTCTTTTCGCGGGACGCAAAGTAAAATTTGGCTACCTGAAAAGCGAGAAAAACCCATGAGCAGGCTCGAAGGCCGCAATGCCGAAAGGCACCTCGAAGAACGGCAGGAGTGATATCTCCGGCGTAGACATAGACAAACAGAAACGCGCTAAGTAACTACAAAGCCCGCGGAGCGCAGCGCCTCCCGGGCTTTTTCTATTTCGCGCACGAGCACATAGTCGGTATCGAAGGTCGATAAGGCAAAGATCGAAACTCCCTCTCGAGCGAGCGGCGAAGCAATCGATGCCAAGATCCCCGTGAGCGCAAAATCCAGCGTGCCCGCTACGCGCAAGCAGCTCCACCCGCTCTCCACGCGCCCGCCCGAAGGCTCCGAGCCCGCAGCGCACACCACCGAGAGCTCTTCCGCCGTTCGCGTAAGAGAGAAAAACGAAGAAGGCACCGGCGCATCGGCCGCGAGTCGGCAAACCGAAAAAAGCCCGGGCAAAACTTCGAGCCTCATCGCACTAACCCGGCGGCGCGCAGGCGGGCGAGGCGCGCGCTTGTGTTGGCCCATTCGCGCTCCAGAAATGGCGAGGGGCCGAGCTTCGAAGCCGAAGTGAGCAGAGGAAAAAAAGTGGCTGGTTGCCGGCCAAGCCATTCGCCCGAGGCACCGGGCAGCATCGTAGTGCATCGTTCATAGGAGAAACGCTCGTTCTTCACGCCGCCCTCGAGAAGCGTAACCGTTTCGCGGATGGAGTCCCATGGCACAGGGCGCCCACGTAGCTCCGCCCAATGCAGCAGCACGCTGAGCCCGCGGAGCACGTCGTAGAGGTAGAGGCGGGGGAAGCAGAGGCTCTTCCACGCTAGAGCCTGCTCACGTTCTTCAGCGTTATGATTGGTAGAAGAACCCTCGGTGAGCCTGCGCCCGATCAGGAAGGCCGCGCAGCGGTCTACGAAAAGCTCTTCTTCCGTGGTGAAGGGCCGCGGCGTGTGCAGCAGGATAGCTTCGAAGGGAGGGATGGTGCCCACCATCGAGCTCGGGCATTCACCGCGCGCCAAATAGGCTTCGCTATCGCAGCTCAGGCCGCCGTCGGCCATCTGGTAACGGAGCATCCAGGGGCGGAGCCAGGGCACGCGCTCGTCTACGGGCACGCCCGCTGCCGAGAGTATCTTGTAACCGCTGCCGATCATGCAGTGGCAGCAGGTATGGCGGTAAGGGTCGAGGCCCTCGGGCATGTCGGAGGGTTGGATGGGGAAAATTTTCAGGGGGTATTGGTTCAGGGCCACGATCAGGTTCTCTACGGCTGAGGCCGGAAGCTTCTCGCCCATCTCATGGAGGGTGAGCATATGCCACCAGGGGCTGTGCCATTTGGGCCAATAGGGGTCACGGGCCAGGCTGGCACTTGATTCGGGAGTGGTTAAGTAGGCTAAAGACGCTTGTATTTCCGAGGAGAACATCTCCGTTTCTTCTCACGTAAACTTCGTTATGATCAAGGAGTGAAAACCGATAAATTCTATAGCGAGCTGGTCGAATGGATTTCCGCGCAACTCTCCCGGGAGGAGCCAGGCTACCTTTTGGGCGTGAACGGGCCGCAAGGCTGCGGCAAGAGCACACTTACGAGCGCGCTCTGCGAGCGATTCACGAAAAAGGGCAAACGCTGCCTCACGATCTCGATCGACGACTTTTACCTCACTCGCGCCGAGCAGATTAAACTCGCCGCCGATCACGCCGACAATCCTTTCCTGCAGCAGCGGGGCTATCCAGGCACGCACGACATCGAGCTCGGCGCGCGCGTGCTGCGCTCGCTCAAGAGCGGTGATATGAATGTGAGTATCCCGCGCTACGACAAGTCATTGCATGGGGGGAAAGGTGATCGTCTTCCCGAAAGCGAGTGGACCCAGGTGGAAGGCGGCCCGGAGCTGATTTTTGTGGAAGGTTGGATGCTCGGCTATTCTCCGGTCGACAAAAAGAAGCTGCCGAACCGGCACTTCGAAGAGATCAACGAAAGTCTGAAAAATTACGAAGCCTGGCACCGCCAACTGGACGGTTTCCTGCAGCTCGCGCCTCTCGACCCTCATTTTGTGGTCGACTGGCGGATCGAGGCCGAGCAGAAGATGCGGGCGCAGGGCCGCGCCGGAATGAGCGACGTGGAGATCCGCGCTTACGTGGAAAAGTTCCTTCCGGCCTATGAAACCTACCTGCCCCGGCTGGAGGAAGCGCCGCCTGTGCTGCGCAACCGCCGCCGGATCGTGATCGGCAAGGACCGCCTGCCCTCAGAACTTGGCGGTTAGCGCGGTTGTGAAGGTAGTGTCAGACTTCTGGGCCGAGGCTACCGGTGGCTGGTTATTGTAGCGAAGCAGGATAGCCGACTTCACAGCAAAAACGGAGTTGATCGAGGCACTCAGGCTGAGCTCGGAGTTGAACAGCCAAGCCTGCGATACGGTGAAGTTCGGGATGTATTCCGCCCAGAGCTTCGAAGAAACAGTCTCGCTGAAGTATTTCTCGGCTTCCGTATAGAGGCGCGCCTTCTGCTGGTTCTTCGTAGCCGTGGTGCTGTGTTCTTTAGTAAAGCGGTAGCCGCCTTCCGCGAACCAGGTGAACTGCTTGTCGAGCTTGTAGAAGTAGTGCTTGAGGCCGAGGTCGGTGTTGTAGCGCTGGAGGATGCCTGCGAATTTATCGCCTTCTACCGACTGCCCCACGAAGGCGCTCAGCGAATCGCTTAGCGCTTGCTCGAAGCGGATACCCACGAGCCAGCTCTCGGCGCTGGTCACGCCATTTGAAGAAGCGCGCAGATAGTTACCTACGAGCGAGTAGGTGCTCGGGCCGTTCTTCACTTCGCTCTTGCTTTTCACGGAGTAGCTTTGCGTATGCGAGTTACCGTTGGCGATCACCACGCCGGCTTCGCTTTCGTTTTTGAATTCCGCCGAGGCAGGAAGGGCAAACAGAAGTGCGAGAAGGGTGATCATCGCTTTGCCACCGTTTCTTCTTTGAGGGCATATTTCGCGAACACAAACACGATGAAGGCCACGATGGTGAAGTCGATGAGGGAGCCGATCACTTTTCCATAAAGAACGCCGCCGGCGCTGAGCTTGCGGATATCGTCTACGTTGGCGGCGCGGAGTGCTGGCTGCAGCACGAGGGGCATCAAAAGGTCGTTCACTACGCTGGTTACTAGCTCGTTGAGTTTTCCGCCGATGATTACTGCGATAGCGAGGCCGATCACGCCATATTGTTTAAGAAAGCCGAGAAATTCTTTCAGCATAATGAGAGAGTCCTTTGGATGTATTTTTGGAATGCGTACCCGAAGTACCATATGGTGCAAGTGGTCATGCAAGGCATTCTGGTAAGAAAAAGCTAATATTCACTATGTCCGATAACCTTCTACAACTTCAGAACGGCGCCAAATCTTTCGGGCCTCGTTACCTTTTCCAGGACGCCACCTTTTCCGTGAACGAGGGCGAGCACCTGGGCGTAATCGGGCCCAATGGCGCGGGCAAGAGCACGCTATTTCACATCCTCACCGGTAAAGAGAAGCTCGACTCCGGCCAGATCATCCGCTCGCGCTCGCTGTCGCTGGGCTATTTGTCACAGCACGACGAGTGGCTGCCCGAAGAAACCGGAAACTCCTTCCTGGAACGCGTTTGCCGGATGCCCATCTGGGAAGTGAAGACGATCGGCAGGCAGCTGCTCGTGAACGAGGCGTTGCTGGAAAAGCAGATCCTTTCGCTCAGTGGCGGCTACCGCATGCGGATCAAGCTGCTCGGGTTGCTCGGGCAAGAGCCCAATCTCATGCTGCTCGATGAGCCTACCAACTACCTCGACCTCGAGACAACGCTCCTGCTCGAGCGCTTCCTGCAGGGGTACCAGGGCGCATTTCTTCTGATCTCGCATGACCGCGAATTTCTCCGCCGCACTACCGACCACATTCTCGAGGTGGAAGCGGGCGACATGACCAAGTACAACGGGAATATCGACGACTACTTTGAGCAGAAAGAATTGCTGCGCACCCAGCTGATGGCGAGCGCAGGCGCTCAGCAGAAGAAGCGCTCCGAGATCCTCGATTTCGTGGCGCGCTTTGGCGCCAAGGCCACCAAGGCCAAGCAGGCGCAGTCGCGGCTCAAGATGCTTGGCAAGATGGAGATGATCGAGGTGAAACCGCTTCCGAACTCCTCCACGATCCGCATTCCGCCGCCGGCCAAAACCGGCAAGCTTGCGGTGAGCGTGAGCGACGCGAACTTTGGCTACGGCGAGCGCACGGTGATCCGGAAAGTGAATCTCCAAATCCACCGCGGTGATCACGTGGCCGTGGTGGGCCTGAACGGCGCCGGGAAATCGACGCTTCTCAAAGGCATCTCGGGCACGCTAGCGCCGCAGGCGGGTTCCTTCGAGCTCGGCCTCGGCGTAAAGATGGCCTTCTTCGCCCAGCACGTGATCGAGGCGCTCGATCCGCATCATACCGTTTACCAGAGCCTCGAGGCCGCCGCGCACAAGGATCTGCGCCCGCAGGAAATCCTCGATCTCGCGGGCTCGCTCCTTTTCTCCGGCGACGACGTGAAGAAGCCAGTATCCGTGCTGAGCGGGGGCGAGAAGAGTCGCGTAGCCCTCGGCCGCGTTCTCCTTCAGAAGTCGCCTTGCCTCGTGCTCGACGAGCCCACCAACCACCTCGATTTCGGCACTGTGGAAGCGCTTACCAACGCCCTCCGCGCCTACGAGGGCACCGTGATCGTAGTAAGCCACGACCGCGGCTTCATCAAGCGCGTTGGCACGAAGATCCTCGAAGTGAGCGACGGGCAGGTGCGTCTCTTCCCTGGCACTTACGAAGAATACGTGTGGAGCGTGCAGCAGGAGATGGCGCGCGAGCCAGGAGACGAAAAGCCCGCGAAGGCGGCGGCCGTGAAAACCGCCACGCACGCAGCCCCCACCGAGCGCCCCAAAAACTGGAAGGAAGAAGTGAAGCGGCTCCAGAGCGAGCTGCGCACCACGGAGAAGAAATTCAGCGAATGTGAAAAGGAACTTCACAAGCTGCAGGCCGAGACCGTAGAGCTCAACGACCAGCTGATCAAGGCCACCAGTCTCGATATGAAAATGGTGAACCAGATGAGCGCCAATGGCGAACGCATCAGCGAGCTCGAGGCGATCTGGCTTTCGCTCGCCGAAGAAAAGGAACATAAAGCCAAGGCACTCGCGGAGCTCGTCGGGGAAAAAGCTTGAAGCTCCACATCTTTGTGCCGATCTTCTTCGACACTGAGTCATTCCTCACCCTGCAGGAAAAGATCCTCGCGCTCTACCCGGAGGCGAACGTCCACGTGTTCGACGACAGCGCCGGGCTAGATCCCGCGGTGAAGGAACTCAAAAGCGTCAAAGTGCAGGTGATGCCAGAAAATCTGGGCCACCAGCGGGCGATCGTGCAGGGGCTGCGGGATTTCCTCCGCTCGCAAAAGGAAGAGTGTCTCATCATTACGATGGACGGCGACGGCCAGGATCGCCCTGAGGATATTCCCGCTCTTCTGCAGGCCTTCGAGCAGGGGGATCGTCCTTTAGTTCTCGCCCGGCGCACGAGCCGTCCCGAAACGCCGATTTTCAAGTTTTGCTATTTTTTCTACAAGATCCTTTTCCGTCTGCTCACCGGCACGCTCATCCGGTCCGGCAACTTCGCGCTCTACGACTCGAAGCGCGCCCACGAGATCCTGTTTCACCCCTATTTCAACTCATGCTACGCGAGCTCGCTTGTTTCGCTAGCCAGCCCGATCCGGTTCGTGCCCTGCGCTCGGGGAGCGCGCTACATGGGCGAGTCGAAGATGAGCTTTTCCCGCCTTGCTCTTCACGGATTGCGCATGCTGAGCCCGTTCCGCTGGCGGATCTTCTTTCGATTCTGTGGGCTGGGGATGCTGGGTGCACTTCTCCTCCTCTGGTTCCTCCTCCAGCCCGTTAAAGTTCTCGCCATTGGGGAAAGCACCACTTTCCTCGGCGGCGAAGGCGCCTGGCCCCGCCTACTGGAGAAGAAGCTTCGGGCGGAGTGCGGATCCCGCATGCACGTTAGCACCTTCGCGGTGCCCGGCTCCGATACCTACGATATGGCCGCGCGCATCCCGGCTGCTCTGAGCATTTACAAACCCAGCTTGGTGATCGCGATGCTCGGGATCAATGACTACGAAAATACGACCAGAGAAATCGACGTTGAAACACTCTCCTTTTTCGAACGCGGCTTTCGCAGCGAGAAAGAACTCAGCGAGGCCGTTTTTGAACACGTGCTCGACAAAGATCCCTGGCGTGACCGCCGCTACGCTTTCCTTTTTTCCCGCCACTACCGCGATCATCAGCTTTTTGAAGAGGGCGTGCGGCGCAACCAGCAGATCCTTGACAAGCGGCCTGGGCATCCGTGGGCGCTGGCCGAACTTGGCGCTCACCTGCGCTACTCGAATGATGGCGGCCGCGCTGAAGCGCTTCACCGGCAGGCAGTGGCCGCCGAGCCACGGAACCTCGCCTTTCGTCTGGAGCTGCTGAGCGATCTGATGAGCCGCGATGCGGAGTTCGAAGCTGCCCTTCGCGAAGCGCGCGCTGCGCTCGGCGACGACCGCCCTCTCGACTTTTTTGCCGCCGGTCGCCTCCAGGGCAAAGGCGACTGGGCCGGGCACCTGCGGGAGATGCGAAAAATAACGGGGGAGGGCTGCCGCACCCGTAAGTGCTTGCTGATGCTGAAGCTAAGCCTGGAGAAGAATGGCCTGCGGCAGGAGGCCGGCGCCGTGGCGCTGCCGGAGCAGGAGCCCATGCTGCCCGTGACCGTTCGCAATTTTGAGCGCGTGATCCGCGAGGTGAAACAGAGTGCGTCTCTTTTTCTTATGCAGTATCCGCTCCGCAGGGCGGCCGAGCTCGCGCAATTTGGTGGCGTGGAAGGCGTGATCAGTAACGAGGAAAATTTTCGGAACGCCGGGCCCTTTGAAGAGCTCTTCACCGACCGCTTCGCCGGCGATTTCGGGCATTTTACTCCGAAGAGCTCCGAGCTCGTGGCCGAAAACGCCGCGAAAGCTCTTTTGCCCTGGCTTAGAAAACGTTTCCTCTGCGGGATATCCTTATGAAAAAAGTTCTCTGCCTCTTCGCCCATCCCAATACGCAGCGCTCGCGCGCCAACCGACGCATCATCGAGAGCCTGCAGGGCCTGCCGAACGTCACGGTGCGCGCGATCTACGATCTCTACCCTGAGTTCTATATCGACGTGAAAAAGGAGCAGGAAATTCTGCTTTCCCACGACGCGCTTTTTTTGCAGCACCCGTTTTACTGGTACAGCATGCCGCCGCTATTAAAGCTCTGGATGGACACCGTGCTCGAGTACGACTGGGCATACGGGCCAAAAGGCGACAAGCTCAAGGGGAAGGATTTCCTCCTCTCGCTCACCGCGGGGGGACCTCTCGACAGCTATGGGGCAGACGGGTACAACCGATTTCCGATGGAAGCCTTTTTTCCGCCCTACGAGCAGACAGCACGTCTCTGCGGAATGAAGTGGCATAAACCCTCCGTGCTTCATCACTCGACCAAAGTGGATGACGAGAAGTTGCTCCGCCACGCCGAACTCGTTCGTGATCGCGTGAGCGCTCTCGCAATGGGGAGGCACTGATGCACGGTTTACTCTGGAGCGCGTTCATTTTCTTCGCGGCGGCTGTACTGGCTGTGCCGCTTTCCAAAAAGCTCGGCTTTGGCTCGGTGCTCGGCTATCTCATTGCGGGCTTCCTGATCGGTCCATCAGCCCTGCGCCTGATCACTAACGTCGACGACATCATGCACTTCTCCGAGTTCGGCGTGGTGCTGCTGCTTTTTCTCATCGGGTTGGAGCTTGAGGTGAAAAAGCTCTGGCAACTCCGCATCGCAATCTTCGGCCTCGGCGGCGCACAGGTGGCGCTCGGTATCCTGCTCTTCGGCGGTCTGGCCCGGCTGTTCAATTTCTCCTGGGGCGGATCCTTGCTGATCGGCATGGCGTTTTCGCTTTCCAGCACCGCGATGGCCCTGCAGACGCTCAATGAGCGCAAAACCCTGCGCACCGAGGGCGGCCGCGCGGCGTTCGCCGTGCTCTTGTTCCAGGACATCGCCGTTATCCCGATGCTCGCGCTGCTGCCCCTCCTCGCGGGAGGCAAGAGCGACGCTGACTGGGGCCCATCCTTTCTCGCGTTCGGCAAGGTGGTCGGCGTGCTTGCGCTGATCTTCCTGGTCGGGCGCCTCTTTTTGAGCCGCGTGTTCCGTATTGTGGCAAACGCGCACCTTCGGGAGCTTTTCACCGCCATGGCGCTCCTGCTCGTGGTGGGCATGGGCCTTCTGATGGACAGCATGCAGATCTCGATGGGCCTTGGCGCTTTCCTCGCCGGGCTATTGCTGGCCGACAGCGAGTATAAGCATGCGATCGAAACCGACATCGAGCCCTTCAAGGGCCTTCTGCTCGGCCTGTTTTTTATGTCGGTCGGGATGACGGTCAAGAGCGACGATCTCTTGCGCAACCCGCTCATGATCACGGCCGTGGTGACCGGGATTCTCGCGCTCAAGCTCGCTATGCACTACGCGCTCGGCAGGCTGTTCAAACTTCCCAAGGCCCAGACTCCTTTCTTCGCGCTCACGATCGCGCAGGTGGGAGAGTTCGCCTTCGTGCTTATCGGCGCAGCCGCGGGCTTCGGTGTGATCTCGGAAGAAGAGCGTGGCCCACTGGTAGCGGTGAGCGCGCTTTCCTTTGTGGCGATTTCTTTGGCGCTGAAAGCCTATGATACCTGGCTCGTGGACTATTTCGAATGCGGCAAGCTAGAGCCCGATGAGATCACCAGCGACGACGCTCCTGTGATCATCGCGGGCTTCGGGCGCGTGGGCCAGATTGTGGGTCGCTTCCTTTTCGCTAACGGAATCAAGGCCACGCTGCTCGACTTTGAGGCCACGCAGGTGGAGTCGATGCGCAAGTTCGGCTTCCGCGTTTTCTACGGTGACGCCACCCGGGAAGATCTGCTCGAGGCCGCCGGCGCCAAACACGCGAAGGTGCTCGTGGTCGCGATCGACGACGTGGAGTCGAGCATCGCGCTCGTGGACATGGCGCAAAAACACTTCCCTCACCTCAAGGTCGTGTGCCGGGCGCGCAATATTGCGCACGTGTTTGAACTTCGTTCCCGCGGAGTAACTTTGCTCGAGCGGGAGACCTTCGATAGCTCGCTGCGCCTCGGTCGCCTTGTGCTTGAGACCTTCGGCGTTCCCCCCTACCAGGCCTATTCGCTCTCCCAGAAGTTCCGTGAGTTTGATCTCCGTTTCATGGACGAACTGATCGCCGAGAGGGCTAGCGAAAAATCTCGAATCTCGATCGTCGCGCAGGCGAGGCTCGATATCGAGCGCCTGTTCGCGGAAGAAGACAACCGGATCCGCACTGGCCTCGACGGCTGGAGCGGCTACCAGGAAAAATAGCTAGAAGCGCACGCGGAGGTGCGCATTTTTAAGCGGAGAGAAGCCGAGGCCCTCATAGAACCGTCGCGCTCGCGCATTGGCAGGAGTCACCTCGAGGTCAGCCGCGCGGTATTTTTTCTCGGTCAGCAGCTTTTCGAAGAAAGCGCGCCCGTGGCCCGCACCCCGTTTCTCCTTGCGCACAAAAATTTCGTCAACCACCGCGATCTCGCCCCCGAGCTCATTCGACCAGAATAGAATAAGAAAACAGTAGCCCTGTGCTTTACCGTCTAGCTCCAGCACCCAGGCTGAGCCGCGCACCGGATTCAATCGCAGCTCGATCAGGGTGCTCCAGCTTTGCTCCTCCGGCACGGGCCGGATGCCTGGGTCTTCCCGGTAGAGCTCTGTGCACATCTCCACGATTGCTTTATCGTCTTCCAGAACGGCCAATCTCCAAGTCATCTGAGCTCCTGCAGTTTTTGAGAGGCTAGCATACAGCCGAGGGCGGCAAGCCACTGCGTAGAGTAGAGGGGCCGCTCGCTGAACTGACTATTATTTTAAATTGTGCGGCGAACGGTGTTGAAAAAATCTTTCCCGACGGTTCATTGTTTTACTACCAAATAAAAAACCTCAGCATCTGTATGGGGATAAACATGCGAAGCTCCAATGTGCTGGTTGCGATTGGGTGGAACTAGCGCATTTGCGATTGGAAAATATAATGTTCATTCAAAACCGCAACTTTCGCGATTCTATCAACACCATTCGCCGCACAATCTTATTTTAAGGAAGTCTGCCCGGCCTCCGAAAAGAAACCATGTGCCTTCGCCTTTTTATGGTGAGCTTAATGGTTTGTTTCTGCGCTTTACCTGCCAGCGGTAGCTATTGCTACAAATCGACTCTCATCGAAGAGGAAGGCGATGAGACGGAGCACGCTCAGAGTCCCATCGTCGCCTGCTCGCACGGTATGCCGATTTACCGCGGTTCAGCCGTGAGCCCGCGGGAGAGCGACGACTACGATCAGGAGTATTTTGTACGGTCCGACGGGGAGTTCGTGAAGTACTTGGCTACTCCTGAGCCGTTTTTGCTCAAGCGCGAGCACCGGTGGGTCGCTTCCGGAGAGGCGCTCAACTATAGGCAGGACAGTAAAACGGTTCGCTCGGGCCGGGGTCTCGCAAGCATCTCGCCTCCCGCCGACTTACCCCTCGCCGCCAGCAAAGAAGCGAACGCCGTCTACAAGAAGGCCTACGCTTCCTTCGCGAGGAGCAAGCGCCTTGGCAAGCTCAAAGTTGAGCGGCTCAATGGTGCCTGGACGCAGAAGATCACTACCGCGGACGGCACGGTGGTATTCAAGAACGCCAAGGGATTCATAGCTACGCTGAATGAGTTTAACCAATGGGTAGTCGTGAATCCCAAAGGGGAGCTTCATCAGATACTGGGTGCCTCAGCTCCCTAGGCTCGTACCTCAAGCTCGTGCAGGTTCAGCAGCTTGGAAGTGGCTTAGAGGGGTAATGATGTTTATTTTTCTTATCCCTGCTATAGAAAAGACATGCCCACCGTCCTGGCCAAAGAAGCCCTGCGCCTGCTGCTCGACCACAGCGAGCGCGTGCGCGCGGTCGACGTGCGCTCAGCGGGCGAGTTCGCCACATCTTCCGTGCCGGGTTTCACGAACCTGCCTATCCTGACTGATGCCGAGCGGCACGAAGTGGGAACCTGCTATAAACAAAAAGGCCAGGCCGCCGCGATCGAGCTTGGGCAGAGCCTGGTCGCACCCCACCGGGAGCAAAGACTCTCCGGTTGGAAAGCGCACCTGGCCGGCGCCGAGTTTCCGCTCGTAACCTGCTTCCGCGGCGGGATGCGCTCCAGCTATGCCTGCGAGTGGCTCGAGCAAAGCGGCGCAAAACCTCTCCGAGTCGAGGGAGGCTACAAGGCCCTCCGCAACGAGCTGCTCGAAAAGCTGGAAAACCTACCCGAACTTCTTGTGGTGGCGGGCCCTACCGGTTCCGGAAAAACCAGGCTGCTCTGCGAGGCGCGCGCGCCGCACCTCGATCTTGAGCTCCACGCCAATCACAAAGGCTCCGCGTTCGGCGGCTCTCTGCTCGCGCCCCAGCCCGCGCAGGCAACGTTTGAGAACGCGCTTGGCTTCGCGCTGCACCGCCTGCCGCCCTCGATCCTCGTCGAGGACGAAAGCGCGATGATCGGCGTGGTCTGCGTGCCCGAGAAGCTCCGGAAAAAGATCGCCGCGGCGAAGGTGATCCGCATCCGCATGAGCGCCGAGGAACGCGCCCAGCACATTTTCCAGGAGTACATCACCGCGCCGCTCGCGCACGGCGTAGACCCTATGGCATTGCGCGCGCTTTACGTACAGGCGCTCCAGCGAATCGGGAAGCGTCTCGGCGGCCTCGCCACGAGCGAGCTGCAGGGAAAAGTGGAGCTCGCCTTCGCCAGCGCTGATCAGGAACAGCACCTCGCGTGGATTTCGGATCTGCTCGCGCTCTACTACGACAAGGCCTACGACTTTTCGTTCAAAAAAATTCCGCGGGAAACCGCCTTCGAAGGAAACTGGGGAGAATGCAAACAATGGATCCAAGAAAAATTCTGCTGACCGAGACCGTGCAAAAAGGCGGCTGCGCCGCAAAGCTTCCCGCGGGCCAGCTGCGAGCGATTTTGCAAAAATTGAAACTTCAGAGACCCGAAGCTCTCGCGATCGGCACAGAACACATGGACGACGCCTGCCTGTGGGAATTAGGCAACGGCCAGAGCCTCGTTCAGACGCTCGATTTCTTCACCCCGATCGTCGACGACGCCTACGACTTTGGCGCCATCGCCGCCACGAACGCGATCTCCGACGTGTATGCCATGGGAGGCTTGCCTAAGATCGCGCTGTCGATCCTCGCCTTTCCCTCCATGACCCAGCCGATCGAGCTGCTCGAGCCCTTGCTCCAGGGCGCAGTCGACAAGATCCACGAAGCGGGCGCCTGCCTCGCCGGCGGCCACACGATCGACGACGATACCCTGAAATTCGGTCTTTCAGTCACAGGCTTCGTGGCCACGGGCAAAGGCTGGGCAAACTCCGGCAGCAAGCCGGGCGACCAGCTCATCCTTACCAAGGCGCTCGGCACTGGCACGATCACCTCCGCGCTGAAACGCCGCGAGCACGAAGCGGCGCACGTTGACGCCGCGATCTCCAGCATGAAACAGCTCAACCGCGCGCCGGAGTTGCTCGCCGGTATCACGGTGAACGCAGCTACCGATATCACCGGCTTCGGTCTCGCTGGCCACGCATTGCAGATGGCACGTGCGAGTGGGGTTGATTTCACGATCCGCACAGGCGCCCTGCCTTCACTCCCCGGGGCCTTGGCCTATCTCGAAAAAGGAATCCTCAACCGCGCCCACAAGACCAATCACGACTACGTGGAGGGAGAGGTGAGCCTCGAGGGGCTTTCCGACCCGGCTAAATGGCTCGTGATGGACCCACAAACTTCAGGCGGCCTTCTGCTTTCAGTGCCTAAAGAGCAAGCCAGAGCGGCGGTGGAAAGGCTGAAGGCTAAGTTTCCGTTTACCGCTATCATTGGTGAAGCCGTGGCGAGCGCCAGTGGCAAGCGGATTCTCTTTCAGAGTTGATGGAACGCCTTATGCACTCCATTTGCATCAGTTGCACACAGTGCTTCAGAGGAGATTTCATCATGCTTGCTTCCGTTATCGACCGTATCAAAGAGTTTATCCGGGACTATAATTCCTGGGAGCGTCAGCAGAAACGCTCCTGGGACGGTTTCAACCCCAGCAGCTGACACTTTTGCCCGGGGCTTTCTGGTGCTTAAGCAAGTTGGCCTTACCCTTGCTATCTCTCCGGCATGAAGGATCCCTATACTATTCTCGGCGTGTCGAAGACGGCCACGCAGGACGAAATCAAGAACGCCTATCGCTCCTTGGCGAAGAAGAACCACCCCGACCTAAACCCTGGCAACAAGGAGCGGGAAGCCAAGTTCAAGGACGCCGCGCAGGCCTATGAGCAGATCGGATCGCCTGAGGCCCGCGCCAAATTCGACCGCGGCGAAACGGAAGAGGCGTTCGCCGGCGGTCGGGGCGGGCCCTACTACCACGAGGCCAAGGCGGGTGGCGACGGCGGCCGCTATACCTATTCTTATGGCGGCGGAGGGATGGACGACGACTTCTTCGAGAACCTTTTCCGCCAGTCGGGCGCGGGTGGGCGTGGCGGCGGCCGGCGTGAGCACGGCCCTGGGGAAGACCAGCTATACCAGATGGAGGTCGAGTTCCGCGACGCGGCTCTAGGAGCGGAACGAGAGATTGCGCTTCCGGGCGGCAAAAAGCTCCAGATCAAGATTCCCGCCGGCGTAGAGAGCGGTGCTCGGCTCCGCTTCAAGGGACAAGGTGGCCCAGGCTTGGGACAAGGCGCCGCGGGAGACGCTTTTGTCGAGATCCACGTGCGCCCGAGTTCCCAGTTCACCCGCAAAGGTCGCGACGTGGAGAGCGAAGCGTCCATCACGGTTTACGATGCCCTGCTCGGCGGTGAGGTCGAGGTGCCTACCCTCGACGGCAATATTTCCCTGAAAGTGCCGCCCGGTGTAAGCAGCGGAAGCAAGCTGCGCATCCGAGGCAAAGGCATCGGTTCCAAAACCGGCGAACGCGGCGACCAGCTCGTGGCGCTCAGGATCGTAATGCCAAAATCCATCCCGCCGGAGATGAAACAAATGCTCGCAGAGTGGAAAGAAAAACATCCCTATTCCGCCAAGGAGACCAAATGAAGCTCGTGATTTCTGAGGCCGCCAGGCGCGCCGGGCTCGAGCCCGCGCACATCGAACGCTTTATCCTGTTCTCCTGGGTACGCCCCGCTGACGACGACGAGCTCCTGCTCGACGAATGCGACCTCGCGCGCTGTCGTCTCATTTATGAACTGCAGCACGAGTTCGGCGTGAACGATGCCGCGGTTCCTGTGATTCTCGACCTGGTAGACCAGCTGCACCGGTTGCAGGCCGAGGCCCTGCGAAGATAGCCGGTAGAGTTTTTACTTCGTTGCTTTTTTCTTTTGTTTTCAAAACGTTCCGCAGAGCAAAGAGCAAGGCACATGCCATTTCACGCAGCTCGTGCTGCCTTCTGCTTCGAGTAGAAAGCCCACTCCTCTTTCGAGGCGCACTAAATAACCCCATGATTTAGCGCGCTCGTCGGGAAATGCTGCGCTAGGATCAACAGGCAATGAGCTGGCTCAGCCTTCCTATCCTTTTTGTCCGTGCCTTACCCGAAGCTTGGCGGATTGCGCTTCGAAGGGAGCGCTCGCGTTCCTGGAGCGACGAAGAAAGAACGATCGCCCGATTTCGCACGATCTACGAAAATGCCCCGTTTATGATCAACTCTTTCGACCAGGCCGGAAAAGCGGTGCTATGGAACCGCGCGGCAACCGAGCAGCTTGGCTATACTCAGCTTGAAGTGAACGAGGCAGGTGACTCGTTCGAGCTCTTTTATCCCGATTCGGAGTTGCGCAGGCAGGTGATGCATACCATCGCCAATCCCGATGGTAAGTTTCGTGAATTCAAGGTGCGCCGGAAAGACGGCGTTTACGTGTACCAGATGTGGGCCAACTTCACATTGCCGGACCAGAGCCTGATTTCGGTAGGCTACGATGTGACGGGAATGCGCGAAGCCCGCGAGCAGCTTCGTCTTTCCAACCATACGCTGGAAGAGAAAGTGGCCGCGCGTACCCGCGAGCTTGATGAGCAGAGGGCGAAGCTCGTGTTCGCTTCGAAATATGTGGCGCTTGGAGAGATGGCCGGGGGAGTGGCCCATGAGATCAATAACCCGCTCGCCATTATCGCCGGATACGCCGCCCAGCTGCAGGAGATGCTGAATCACTCGGCCTTCGACAAAGCCACGTTCGAGGGCATGCTCGGCAGCATTCGCTCCGCGGTGGGCAGGATCACCAAGATCGTGTCGGGCCTGCGAAATATTTCCCGCGACGGCAGCCGCGATCCTCTCACTGAGTGCCGTATGAACGACCTCCTCTTCGAGGTACTGGGCCTTTGCGGAGAAAGATTCCGGATCCACGGAGTGGAGCTGCTCTTCGAGGGAGAAGAGTTGGGCACTCTCGTTCTTTGCCGCCCCGTGGAGCTGCAGCAGGTGATCCTCAATCTGCTCACCAATGCCTTTGATGCCGTTCAGAACATTCCATGCCGCTGGGTAAAGCTAACGTTCACAGAGCTCGAGAACGAAGTCTGCGTCTCCGTTAGCGACAGCGGCCCCGGAGTTCCTGCCGAAGTTCGCGAGAAAATATTTCAGCCGTTCTTCACCACGAAACCGATCGGCAAGGGCACGGGGCTCGGGCTCAGCATCTCCAAAGGGATCGCCGAGGCGCACCGGGGCACGCTCGCGATGGAACTCGATGCAGGCGAAACTTGCTTCGTGCTGAAGCTCCCGAAACTAAGGCCCTGAGCTTACTTGTTTTTCTTCGGGGCTTTCTTGGCGGGCACTGGTGCCGGTTCCGGTGCCGGCTCAGCGTCTGGCTGGGGCTGGGGCTGGCCTCCGTAGTTCACGGCGGCCGGATAGTCGCGCACGAGGCGGCCGTCACTCGGTACGGTAAGGTCATACACTTCGCCTACGAGGCCCATCGGCCAGTAGATCAACGCAGCGGGCGGCCAGAAGATCGAGGCCACGCGGAACTTCATCTTGAGCTTGCCCGTGCGTACCACCTTGCCGTCGGCATCAATGAGGCGGAAGTCGGCTCCGCTCGACTTGCTCCAGAAAAATGGGGAGGTTTTCCATTCGCCTTTCTCATCAGGGGTAACCATACGGTCAGTTACCTGAAGCTTGGTTCCAGCTGGGAGCTTGAACCTGCCGGTCGTCGAGCAGTTCAGCAGAAGGAAGAAAATAGGAATTACGACCAGAGCGTGGAGGAAGTTTTTCATCCTCTAGATATCCGCGAAGAAGCTGTGCGTAAGCAAGCCTTTCCGCTCAGCGGGGCGAGGCACCGAAAAGCACTTTGAGGGTCGGCTTACCATCTGTGCCCAGTGCGAGCTCCACCGGCGTCTTGAACAACTGCCGCACGAAGCTTTGCAGGGGCGCTTTGGGCCATTTCGTATAGTCATTTTCCGGCTGTGCGCTCTTGAACACCCCATGAAAGAGCAGCTCGTAGCCGCCTCCTGGCTTACGAAAGAGCGCCGGGCGGCCCACCCACGAAAGAGAGAGCTCTTTCTTGAATGCGGCACCGAAGTCTTCGAGGTCTTTGCCATCTTTGGTGAGCAGGGGCTCGTAGGGGCCCAGCGGCTCGCGGCTCCAGAGGAAGTTGATGGTATAGTGGTCGGTCGGGAAATCACCGGAGCTGAAGCCTAGGAGGAAATACTTCTTTCCTCTGATCGAAACTTCGATCGGGCGCGCACCTTCGGCGAGCGTGCCGCCGTTCCCCCGCTGGCTCGAAGGGTAGCGGGTGTCGATGAACACAGGGAGCTCTTCGGGTTTCCCATCATTTGATTTTGTAACGTAAAGGCCGGTTTTCTCCGGGCCGCCTTTCGTGCTCACCTTTTCGTAGAAAAAATATACGGGCCTGCTACCGTCGATGAGCTGTGGCTTTTCCTGTCCCGCTTGGAAAAGATTGCCTCCATAGGAATGGCCGAGCCACCCGGTCGAGGTGTCTCCCGCCATCGGCTTGTCGTCGCGAACCCAGGCATTCGGCTTTTCCCAGCCCTGGCGAAAAATATAGATGCGGCGGCTCGGGTTATCGTCGGGCCAAGCAGGTAGCTCGCGACTTTCTCCGGGCGACATCGCTCCTCCGAGCAGCACTTCTTTTTTCACCCCGCCGGCGCTGAGCTGAAACTTGCGGAGGTCCCAGGGCGCATCGGAAGGAAGAAGCTGGTGATTTTTGCCGCGGAAGTAAATGTCGAGCTTCAGGGTTTTATAACAGCCTCCGCGGGAGAATTCCTTCCAGCTCGGGTAGCGGAGGAACGAGTCGCCCGTTCCATAGATCTCGATGCTGCCGTCGGAGGTCTCGTAAGGGGGCGCGGGATCGGCGAGCTCTCGCATGCCAGGTTTCCCGCTGGTCAGTTGAAGCAGACCCGGCGCAAGCTCGCGGCCCTCTTCGTAACCAGATGGGCACAGCGCGAAGGAGTCTTGCACTGCCAGGAGCAGCAATAGCAGACAGATTTTCGCAACTCTTGCCATACCTGCTTATCGGCAGCGTCATAGGATTTCTGGAGGCGGGATACCCGGAAAATGGTAGCTGGAAAGCGAATCTGGCAAGGCCCCCAAGTTTATAGTAAGGCTTCCCCTGTAAGCCGGAGTTAATCATGCCAAAGACCGCACTTTATCCCACCTACGTAAAACGCATCCGTGGCAAAGGCTGGGGAGCCTTCTGCACGAAGCGGATCCCGAAAGGGAAGATCTTCAACGTTACCACCCTCCTCGTGCTCAGCGCGCGCGAGGCGAAGCTGATGAGCGAGTCGTCGCTGGAAGCCTACTGGTACGAATTCGGCACCCGAGGCCGTGCGATCGCGCTTGGCCTCGGATCGATCCTGAATCATGCCGACGAGCCCAACTGCAGCTATCACTTCTCGAAGAAGAAGCGCACGCTGTCGTTTTACGCGCTTCGCAATATCCCGCCGCACGAAGAGCTTACTCACGACTACGGCTGGAAGAGCGACGCTTACGAGGCCTATGGAGTTCTGCGGAACAAGCCAGGAAAGCGGCGAAGGAAGAGGAAGTAATTGGAAAACTTTCGCGAATCTGCCCGCGATTGGTGCCGAGAGGGCCACGACTACCGCTGGCGGATTCTATTTTTGCTCTACGGTGTGTTTCTGGCCTGGAAAATTTCCCTCCGGCCCGAAACCTTTACTCCGATAGACTTTCTCGATCTAGGCATCCACGAGCTCGGCCACGTGCTGTTCATGCCCTTCGGCGAGTGGATCGGCGTACTCGGCGGCTCGCTAACCCAGATACTAGCACCTATCTACGGGATCTGGCAGTTCCTGCGGCAGAGGGATTTCTTCGCCGCTTCTTTTGCGATCGCCTGGCTCGGAGAGAGCCTGGGGAACCTTTCGGTCTACATCGGCGACGCCCGCTCGCAGGAGCTTCCGCTAGCCAACCTCTTTGGCGGAGACCCCATTCACGACTGGAACTACTTGCTCAGTTCTGTGAATCGCCTCGGCATGGATACCAAGTACGCCCTCCTTGTGCGCGGCCTTGGATTGGCGTGTGTGCTGGCTTTTTTATGGACGGGAACCTGGATGCTCTGGCAAATGTATTGCCATGGCGAAGAAGAAAAAAAAGTCGGCTAAGAAGAAGCGTGAATACGCAGAGCATGGGCGCCCGCTCAGCGAAGCCGAGTTCGAGCGCGCCATGAGTGAAGATTTCCGCGACGCCTGGCGCAAGCTGCGCGCGTTCGCCGCCGGCTTAGGCGAGCAGCGGATCTACACTTCCGCGAAGGCGATCATGTTTTCCCGGCGGGTCTGCTATCTTTTCGTGCGCCCGAAAAAGAGCTACCTCGAGGTGGTATTCTTCCTGCCGAAGCAGCTCGAACACCCGCTCGTGAAGGGCGGCGGCGAGGCTTCGAAAACGAAGTTCTACAATACCGTGCGTCTCATCCACGCCGACCAGGTCGAGGAGCCGCTTACGGACTGGGTTCGCGAGGCGTTTGAGTTTGTCGGGGCTTGACGCTATAGGCGTAAGAATTTAACAGGCAGGCCGCGGGCCCTATGCTAGAAAATAGGCGTGCAAACCAAACAGCTCATCGTGAACGCTGACGACTTCGGTCGCTCGCCCGGTATCAACGCGGGCATCGAGCTCGCCTACCAGAACGGAATTCTCTCGAGCACTACGATTGTGGCGAACTCGCCGGCCTTCGAGAGTGGTCTCGAAATTTTGCGCCGCAATCCTGGCCTTGGCGTGGGCGTGCACCTCACCATCAATGAGTATCCTTCCCTTCTCGATCATCCCTTCCTGCATTCGCTTCGGCAGAAAAGCCACCTGCAACTCTTACTCTCGCTGGCGCGCGCGGGCGAAGAGGAGCTTCATAGCCTCGAGCAGGAGCTGAGCCTGCAGCTTGAAAAGGTAACAGGGCACGGGATCAAGCCCACGCACCTGGACGGTCATGGACACTGCCATCTTCAGCCGACTCTCGTGCCGATCGTTTGCCGCGTGGCAGAGAAGTTCGGAATCCGCAAAGCGCGCATGCCGAAAGAGTCCTTTTTCTATCCGGGCCCACCCGCGCGAATGGCTCAGAAATGGGTGCTCAACGCGATGTGCGCAATGGGTGCAAGGCAGATGCGCCCGGGACTCAAAAGCCCACAGTATTTCTTCGGGTTTACCGATGGGGGCAACCTCCGCGCGGAATCCCTTGGCAAAATTCTCTCTCGGGTGCCTGAAGGGGTAAGTGAGCTGATGTGCCACGTGGGCACCGATAAGGACGATCCCCCTTTTCATATCGGCTATAACTGGAGTAACGAGTTGCAAACGATCACCCGTTACAATAAAAAACATCTGAAGGCAGATTTCGGCATCGAAGTAATTTCTTACGGAGAAATGGCATGAAACAGCGCGAATATTGGCAAGACAGAATCATCGACTGGGAAAAGGCCTGCTATGACGGCCAGGCTGCCGCCTCCCTGCCTCCGATCGAACGGCTGGCCAATCTCTTTCGCGGTGCCGTGCGCTACCGCCGGCAGCTCGGCTTCAATATCCTCGCCCGCAAACCTCGCCAGCGGGTTCTCGAGCTCGGCTGCGGCTCAGGCGCCTTCGCGATCACCCTTCTTAAGGAGAAGGTGGCGGAAAATATCGTAGGCGTTGATATCTCTACCGCCGCTGTGCAAGTGGCGCAAAACGCGGCGAAGGCACAGGGCCTCTCCGGCCGCGTGAGCTTCATTGCGAATGACCTCGAGAACCTCGACTTCACCAAGCTCGGCAAGTTCGACTTCGTGGTAGGCCTCGGGCTCACGCCCTATCTCACCGACAAAGAGTTCTCACGGGTCTTTCAGGCGGTGGGAAATTCTTCCTTTATGTTTGATGTGCACCTCAAGGGCATCAACCACATCAATATCGCGCATGCTTTTTTCCGCATGGTGAAAGGGCATCCGTTCTACCGCCTGTTCCACAAGCGCGAAATGGACCAGTTGCTCGCAAGCCTCGGCGTTACGGGCTACCAGTGGGGCAGCGAAGGCGGCGTGGACTACGTCTACCGCGAGAGCACGCTCAACTAGGGTAGTTTTTGGGGCTTGCGCCGCCAGATACCCTTTTCCAAGGGGTCGTAGTGAGCGAGTAGGTAAGAAAACCAGCGCTCGTTCAGGTCAGCCGCCAGAAAGGGCGGCTTTTCCTTTTGGTCCACGAAGTAAATGTATCGCGTTTTATATTGCTCGAGCCCATCCAGAATCCCCTGGAACTCCTTGCGGTCTCCGTCCCAGCGCTCGCGCGGTAGCTGGTTCCAGAAGTGGGTATAGATCCATTTCGTGGGCATTATAATGTTGTAGTGACGATTCAGCGCCACGTGCATCACTTCCTGGTCGAGCACGTAAAGTTGGCCTCGCTGCCCGGCCACTTCCTTCGCGTAGCTCTCCACTTCTGAGCCGCAGATAGCTGGCGAGATGCCCTTTTTCGCCTGCTCCCAGCTGTCTTTCCAGGCGCGCGAAAGGTTCGGATTGGGCAGCACGTAGAGCGCGGCCAGCAGCAGGAAAAAAACGAAGCGGCGGGGCAGGATCTCGTGCGTGGAGTAAACGCGAAACAGCTCCCCGGTGAAGAGCACGATCCAGGCGAGGAGGCCCGCGAAGTAGTTCTGGTAGAGCACGCCCGAGATATTCATCATCACCATCTCGGCGAAGAGCGCGAGGAAAACCACGCCGAGCCAGCTGGTTCTCAATTCGCGAAAATTCCAGAAAACTTTGCGCGGCAGGAACGCAAACAGGATGCCAGCCACCATGAACCAATGGCGGAAGCCGAAATCATTGATCGTGCGCTTGAGCCGGTCGGGCAGGTTCAGCAGCACGTTGTCGCCTACATAGAGGCGGGTATTGAAGAGGAAGGCCTGGTCGATAAAGGCGGTGAAGGAGCCTTTTAGCAGGAACCAGGAAAAGATCGGCAGCACCACGATCACTGCGCCGAGTGCGGCCCAGGCGAGCTCCTTTACGCGAGCCTCGCGGCGGTAGAGGTGGAACAGGAACAGGATCCCGAGCGGCATGGCGTCGTTCTGTTGGAGGAAGAAGCTCATCGAAAAGAGCAGGCCGAAAAACAGGGATGCGTAAGGCAGTTCGAGCAGCAGCACGGTCGCGGCCATCACGTTGAAGGTGGCGCTATAGGTGCGGGTGAGTCCGGCGGTGGCCATCCAGGCGCGCAGGAGCGCCACGAAGTAAATGGGGTAGATCAGCGGTATCGGCCATTGGCGGCGACGCGCAAGCTGGAAGAGCGCGAGGCAGGCCGCGACCAGCAGCGCCGTTTCGCCGAGCCAGGGGCCGAGCGGGTCCCAGCGGTGGGTGAGGGCGTGGAAGAAATAGAGCAGCGGGGGCTTGTGGTCGAAGCCGTCCACGTAGGGGGAGCCGCCGTTGGCGATGATCATCCCCATGTAGCGGAACACTTCACGGTCGTAGCCGCAGTCGTTCTGCAGGTAGGGGAAAGAAAGCACCACCGCGAAGAGCAGGGCGGCGAGCGCGCCGAGCCAGGGCAAAACGGTCTGCGCGATCCGCTTCATCTCAGGTATTCTTTCCCCAGTTGGCGTTCGCCGTGTTCGGGAAAGATACAGTAATCTCGGGCACGCCGAGCTTCACGCGATTCACCCATTCCACACCCTGCATGCAGCTGTGGTCCTGGTTGCTCACCTCATATTTCCAGGCACCAAAACGCCCGCGGGAAAATAGACCGAGCTTGTCGAGCGCAGGAAGGAGGGCGTTCAGCGCTCTATCGCGTTCGAGCGAGGGCGTGGGGTAGCCATGAGGGGCGGAAAAGGTCCACGTGCTGATGATGTCGTCGCGACTTTCAATCAGCTTCGTGTTCAGCGCGCCCAGGATCACTTGCTCGACCAGCGTCTCTTTGTTCACGGGCTTCACCGTGGACTCGCTTACTTCTGCCATCAGCGACCATTGCTTCGAGATATCTGGCACGTTCTTCGGGCTGTAGTTGGAGAAAACCGTTACGCGGTAGAACGGGCAGTCACTTTCCGGAAAATAGAGCCAGCACTTGGTCTTGAGGGCGTCCACGGGCTTGCCCTTGAGGCCGATGCCGATGATGTGTGACGTAGAGAACTTCAGTAGCTCGGCGGCCTTCAGGAGCTCAGCGCCGAGCGCGGGTCGCACGAGCTTCACGAGCTGGTCGAGTGGCGCGGTGGAGAGGAAATGCTCGAAACGGATGGTCTCGCTCTTTCCGTTTCGCAGAACGGTCGCTTCCTTTTTCTCGTAGTCCACCGCCGTGAGCGTGGTGCCGAGGGAGATCTTATCCATGCCGACCAGCTCGCCGACCGCTTTCCAGATCGCGCCGGTGCCGCCATTTTTGGGAAACTGAAACGTGGAGTTCGGGCCCCAGGAGATATCGTCCTTCTCGAACAGGATATTCTCGGTCACGCGCGCGTGAGATTCGCCAG
>Ga0247843_1001307_pt1 | contig 51581 bp, 39 predicted proteins | sample LaCruzMarch2017__FD_192420 | JGI IMG/M metagenome (GOLD analysis project Ga0247843, IMG submission 192420) | Freshwater microbial communities from meromictic Lake La Cruz, Castile-La Mancha, Spain - LaCruzMarch2017_8m | ecosystem: Environmental > Aquatic > Freshwater > Lake | place: Spain...
ACCCGTTAGTTTTTGTATGTCGCGCAAAAACTCGTTTTCCTCGTGCTCGCAAAAGGAGATGGCTATTCCACTGGCACCTGCTCTTCCGGTTCTGCCTATGCGGTGTACGTAGGTTTCAGGCACATTGGGTAATTCGTAGTTGATTACATGCGAGAGTAATTCCACATCTATACCCCGGGCGGCAATATCGGTGGCTACCAATACCCGCGTGGTACCGTTTTTAAAATTACTCAGCGCACGCTGCCGGGCATTTTGCGACTTGTTGCCATGTATCGCTTCTGCAGAAAAGCCAGATTTTAGTAGGTCTTTTACCACTTTATCGGCCCCATGTTTGGTGCGGGTAAATACCAGCGCTGTTTTTATGTCGCTGTCTTTTAATAAATGGGCCAGCAGCAACTTTTTATGCTCCCGGTTTACATGGTATAAGCTTTGGCGAATGGTTTCTGCTGTGGAGGATACGGGGGTAACTTCTACGCGTATCGGCTCGTGTAACAAGGAAGCCGCCAGTGAAGAAATTTCGGGCGGCATGGTTGCCGAGAAAAATAAGGTCTGCTTTTTGGCAGGCAATTTGGCCAATATCTTCTTTACATCATGAATAAAACCCATATCTAACATGCGATCAGCCTCATCCAACACCAAAATCTGAACCTGTTGTAGGGAGATAAACCCCTGCTGCATTAAATCTAATAAGCGACCGGGGGTGGCCACTAAAATATCTACGCCTCGCTGTAAAGCCTGCGTTTGGGGCACCTGCGAAACGCCACCAAAAATAACATGGTGCTTCATCCGCATGTTTTTGCCATATGCCGATAAACTATCATTGATTTGTATGGCTAATTCGCGGGTTGGGGTAACAATCAGCGCTTTAATGCCCTTGCTTATAGGACCCGCTGCTTGTTGTAAATGTAAATTCTGTAAAATGGGTATGGCAAAAGCAGCTGTTTTTCCAGTTCCGGTTTGGGCACAACCTAACACATCCCTACCCTGTAAAGCGGGTGGAATGGCTTGCTCTTGAATTGGGGTAGGCTGGGTATAGCCTTCTTCGTGTAATGCCTCTAAAATAGAGGGAATAATGTGTAACGATTCGAATGTCATGTAAATAATGATAATATGAGTACCCGTTGAAATGGTATCAACTGGTATATAACCTACCCGTAAATGATCTGAAAAACTTTGTCACGGAAGTGTGATCAGCCTGTAGAGAGCTTATATGAATAGTACAAAGGTACGATAATTTACCTTCTTTTACTCTTTTATTGATAACCTGCTGTTAATCATATCATTACAAGCAGGGTTCCAATAAGGTGGTAATTTGTTCCAGATAATGTTGATCGGTGGAATCAAAGTGATCTAACTGGGTACTATCTACATCCAAAACCCCGATAATGGTATTCCCTTTTTTAAGGGGGACTACAATTTCCGATTTTGACTGGCTGCTACAAGCAATATGACCGGGAAAAGCTTCCACATCGGGTACAATCAATGTTTTTTGTTGCTCCCAGCTGCTGCCACACACGCCTTTACCCATACGAATTCGGGTGCAGGCAACGGGACCTTGGAAGGGACCTAAAACAAGGATATCGTTTTTAACCAGATAGAATCCTACCCACAGCCAGTTGAACTGTTGATGAAGCGCTGCACAAACATTGGCCAGATTGGCAATCATATCTGGCTCCCCATCTAGTAAACCCTTTATTTGAGGGATAAGTGCTTCGTATTGTTCGGATTTGGTTCCGGTTATCAAGTGTAAATCTTCTGCCATGCTGGTTAATTTAACGTACCCATTTACCTATCAAGGGTAGTTTTTTTATTTCTTCCTTTTCCAAGGTGTATAATAAACTTACAAATATTAATAGGAAAACGGTTGATTTGAGCAAGTGAACTATGGTTGGAAAGCTATTGGGTAAACTGATCCATTCATTGGCTTTTCCCAATAATACAGCAATCAACAAATACAGGAGCAATCTGCTAATCGCATAAGGTACTGGATATACTTTTTGCCCCCACAGATAACTGATTACCATCATGCTGCTATAGCATGCCAAGGTTGCCCAGGCACTGGCCACATAACTAAAATGCGGAATGCCCCAGTAATTAATAGCAAGGGTAATGATTGCCCCCACAATGGTTATCCAGGCGCCCGCCATCGTTCGGTTTCCTAATTTATACCATACGCTGAGGTTATAATAAATACCCAAACAAATATTGGCCAACAATAATAAGGGAACCACGCTAAGGCCTACCCACATCGCTTTATTTTGGATAAAGTGTTTCCAAATATCGAGATAGAGCATTACTACTAGATACATACCGCATAGGGTAATTACAAAAAATTTCATCACCCTTGCATAATGTTTCGGAGCATCTTCCTGAGCCGATAGTTTAAAAAAGAAAGGCTCGGCACCCATACGAAATGCCTGAACTGCCAGCGTAATAAAAATAGATAGTTTATAACAGGCCGAATAAATACCCACTTCAGCTTTGGCGGCTTCTACTCCCTGCACAGGTGCCCACCATCCCAGCATAATCCTGTCGAAGGTTTCATTTACCATACCTGCCATACCCGCAATAATTAGGGGTAAGCCATATAGCAACATGCTTACCCAAAGTGCCCGATCGGGCTTCCATTGAAAGCTAGTCAACTCTTTATTTAATAAAAACAGAATCAGCAGGTTTTGAAAAAGATTGGCCACCAGCACATACCCCACGGCCCATGCTCCTGTAAAATAACTTGCCGAAAAATTACCCGGATGCGTTTTCACCCAATGCGGCCCATAGCTGAGTAAAAAATAAATGCATGCTATATTACACAAAATCCCTCCGATTTTTATGAGGGCAAATTTTACTGGTCTGCCCTCCTGCCTTAGTTTGGCAAAGGGAATGATGGTGATTGCATCCGTTGCAATAACGCCAATACATACATACAAATATTCGGGATGTGCGGAAATATTCAGCAGGTGCGAAATCGGACCCGTGATTCCAAATAACAAGGCGGATAAAACCAGGGTAGAAATAATTAATGAAGTGGAAGCCGTATTATGTACGGCCTTACCATCATTACTCTGCGAAAAACGGAAATAGGCGGTTTCCATTCCATAACTAAACAGTACATTCATAAAGGGGATAAATGCATAGATGATAGACATCTCCCCATATTGCGCAGCGGTGAACTTGTAAGTTAGGTAAGGGGTAAGCAGATAATTGATTAACCGGGCGGCCATGGAACTTAAGCCGTACCAGATCGTTTGTTGTGCCAGTTTTTTTATCCCACTCACTTAAATAAATTATTATGCCGTTTACTGATATATCTGCTCGCCCGAAAGTAATCAATCTCGCTTGTTTTGATGTATATCCCGCTCTTGTTTTTGTAACCGGGTTAATTCTTCCGGTAAAAAAGCTGGATTGGTAATCAGGGTAGAATCGGTAAGGGTATATAAAAAAGCGGTAAGTTGACCAATCTCGTAGTTACTCAGCGGGATACCATTTTTCAATAAAGAATCCGTTCCCATTGGGCGGGGTTGCTTGCTGCGATAATGCTCAAAAACATTCCGTAGGGTGGCCCAACGCCCATCATGCCCATAGGGAAAACTGATACCCACATTGCGCAAACTTGGCACTTTGAACTTGAGTGAATCGACACTTTTTCCTGTTATGCGCATTCTGCCCTTATCGTGCAGCACTTCATCTTCGGCTAAACCTGCATTTCGAAAACTAAAATCAGTAAAAAAAGGTGGGGGATGGCAGGTGATGCATTTTTGCTGGAACATTTCATAACCGAGTTGTTCGGGTAAAATAAATCTATCCTCTCCCCGCATTACGCGGTCGTATTTGCTGTTATTACTTACCAGAGTAAGTACAAATTGACTGATTGCTTTTCCTAATTCGAGGGTAGTGATTTTTTTTACGCCATAGGCTTGCTGAAATTTTTTGCGATAGTCGGCATGCGTATTCAACTTATGCAATACACTATCCAAGGTTTCTCCCATTTCATTTTCTGCAGTAATGGGGGCAAGCGGTTGAAGGTCGAGGTGCAGGATGCCGCCATCCCACATAAAATTTTTCTGCCAAGCCATGTTTACGATTCCGGGAGCATTGCGGGTAGAAAAGCGATTGTCGATGCCATGACTCAAACTGTGATCGTAAGTAGCAAAGCCGCCAAATGATTGGTGACAGGTACCGCAAGAAACCATACCATCTTTACTGAGTATGCCATCATAAAACAATTGTTTGCCCAAGGCAATGCCTTCTTTGGTAATTGGGTTGGCAGCAAAATCATATACAGGTGTCGGCCATCCTTTGGGCGTGTTGAATTTTACCGGATGAACAGGCCCCCACCAATTATCTGCCTGAACCCAGGCGATGCCAGAAAGTACAATCAAAAGTAAAGTTATATATAGGCGATAATGCTTCATGGTTACTGAATCACTCGAAATTGAAATTGATAATTATTGGCTATTTGATTGGCTAGCATTCCTGGTACATGGCAAATGGGATGGGCAGCAATGGATAGGGGAGTTGCCCCATTGAACCAACTCAGTAAATCGGCCGAAAGCAAAATGCGATGTTGTTCGATTGATTTTTTATTAATGGCCAATTGAATAAGTTTGGTCACATTTTGTTCGCCGGCAAATCCCCCTACATGGTATGTGAATTTTTTTCCCGGCATGGGAGAAACCGCTGAAGTTCCTTCCATTTTTGCCATTACATATCCCGTGTTCCAGGTCCAGAACATACCGCGTGCCGGATCAAGCACACCCGATTGGATGCCGCTTACATTTTTGGCACTATCTACGCCTAATAAAAATTGAATGCTTACAACATCTGTAATATTCCCAGGCAAACTGATTTGCAAACTGCTGCTATCCGAAATATTTACGAGAAAGTAACTATCCCGAATCGGATACCATTTTCCGGAGGAGGACTGTAAAGCAAAATTGGAGAGATAGAAAAGACTTTTGTCAATCGAAAAAGTTTCCCCCAGGGCATTGGTATAGGCATCTTCGGGCGACCAATTTTTTTCACCCACCACCGGAATAATTTGAATGGTTAGCATAGAATTACTTACCACAGATTGCGCCGCAGTTGTTTGAAAAATACCTGCCATCCATAATCCAATTACAAGTAAGCCGGCTTGCCTCATTCGTTGAAGTTGAATTTTTTTCTCAGTACTTTATTCAGCGCATTTCTTTTTTTATGCTCGAGTCTTTTTTCTTTTGAAGCAGCAGTCGGTTGGGTGACGTGGCGCGCAATGGGGGGTATGATGGCCTGTGCAATCATCCGGTTCATTTTTTCAATCACCGATTTTTTATTTAACCACTGGGTTCTTTCTGATTGCGATTTAACCAATAGCCAATCTTCGTTGGTGATTTTGTTGGCTAGTTTTTCGCGGATCATGGCTTTTTGTTCATCCGTACATTTTTCTGATGAACCAATATGCCAACGACCTTCTACCATGGTTTCTACCTTGTTCACATTTTGCCCTCCTTTTCCCCCGCTGCGGGCCGTTTGAAACTGAATTTCGGGGGTAATAACTATCTTCATGGCAGTAAAGTTCGTACAAATTAGCAGATAACTTATGAGAATCGTAGTGCAACGGGTTTCGGAAGCCGCCGTTCGGGTAAACCATCAAATAACTGGCCAGATTGGTTCTGGTTTGCTGGTTTTTGTCGGCTTCGAAGCGGCAGATACCGAGGAAGATATTTCCTGGATTTCCGGGAAACTGGTTAACCTCCGAATTTTTAACGATGAACAGGGTGTGATGAATAAAAGTTGTTTAGAAGTGGGGGGAGATATTTTACTGGTGAGTCAGTTTACCCTGCATGCCAGTACCAAAAAAGGAAATCGACCCTCCTATATCCGTGCAGCGCGCCCCGAGCAGGCCATACCTTTATACGAAGCAATGATTGCCGAACTATCCATCGCTTTAGGTAAACCCGTTGCCACCGGACAATTTGGTGCCGACATGAAAGTGAGTTTGTTGAATGATGGTCCCGTAACTATTTGGATGGATTCTAAAAACAAAGAATAAAATAACCCAGTAAAACTATCTTATGAGTTTAACCATTGCTCAAGCCCAGGAAAATGTAGATCAATGGATCCAAACCGTGGGAGTCCGATATTTTAATGAACTCACCAATTTGGGTATTCTGATGGAAGAAGTAGGAGAGTTGAGTAGATTGATGGTTCGGAAATACGGCGAGCAATCATTTAAAGACTCCGATAAAAATCGCGAACTCTCCGATGAGATGGCAGATGTATTATGGGTACTTATCTGTTTAGCCAATCAAACCGGGGTTAATTTAACTGAAGCATTAGAAAAAAATTTCGAAAAAAAATCTTTACGTGATGCTGATCGGCATCGGCTGAACGATAAATTATAAATGCTCCCTAATCGATCCTTTTGTTTGCCCTTAGTTATTTCTTCTTGCGAAACATAGATGATTGGCGTGCCATTTTCTCGATGGCTTCCACGGATCTAGGAGAACCAGCTGAAAGGTTTTTATATCCATCAGTCGTAATCAGAAGATCATCTTCAATGCGCACACCAATCGACCACCATTTTTTATCGCAAGGGCTGCCTGGTGGAATATAAATACCAGGTTCAACCGTAAAAATCATACCCGGCTCAAGGGTGGTTCTTCTGCCCATGTCGTGCACATCTAACCCCAAATGGTGCGAAGTGCCATGCGGAAAATAGGTACGTACCTGATTTTCAGAACTAATGATGCCTAGTTCTTTTAGTCCTTTCGCAATCACATTTACTGCCGCAGCATGTGGATCTGAAAATTGTTTTCCCGGTTTGCATTCCGCAAAAGCCGCATCTTGAGCTGCCAATACCAATTCGTAGATAATTTTTTGTTCGGGAGAAAATTTTCCGTTTATGGGAATGGTTCTGGTAATATCGGCACAGTAGCCATGGTATTCGGCTGCACAATCACTCAATAATAAATCACCATCCTGTAAAGTACGCTGATTAGTTTCGTAGTGGAGGATGCAGGTATTGGGTCCGGATCCATTGATGCTGGGGTATCCCACATATTCAGAGCCCCGGCTTTTAAACTCATATTCCATAATGGCCTGGGCATCGTATTCGTGCATGCCCGGTTTCATCGAACGTATCACACTATTGTGCCCTTCCACACTCATGTTAATTACTTTTTCCATCAGGGCAATTTCTTCCGGTTGCTTGATGCCACGTAAAAATTGCAAAATATTCATTCCAATAGCAGGATTTACCGATTTTCCGGCTACCAGTAATGCAGAGTCGAGAGAAGCAGCCATATTGGCCAGGATATCTCCGCGGCCAGGATATTTAAATAAAATCTGATCGTTTCTAAAAGAAGAAATCACCGTATCCAGCTGCGCCCAATCTACCAATTTACCAGAAAACTGTTCAGTTGAAAACACTGCGCTCAGTTGATATTTTTCCAATACACCCGATGGCCCCAAAATTTTGCCAGTCCACATTTCCCGCTGAGGATTTCTGGATTGTACAAAAATAAATTCTGTACCTGTTTTTTGCAGGATGGTAACGGGCTGTTTGAATAACAGCAATACTGCATTGGGTTCTTCCAAACCGGTTAGGTAATAAAAATTTTTATTTTGGGCATAGATATAATTCACATCATTATTGCGCACTTTCTGGGGGGCAGCAAAAAAGATGGCCACCGATTTTTCAGGCATTTTTTCACGAAAAGCCGCCCTTCTACCGGCATGGAAAGCAGGGGAAAGATAATCTGACGGATACTCATCGGGCGTTTGGGCAAAACTGAACAGGGGGAGCGCTAATAACAGGCCAATTCGTAATATTGATCTCATACCATTTATTTGTATAAAACTAACCAATTTGTTGGTTTTGGCCGAGAAAAATATCACAGTTGGATTAGTAGGGATTTTGTTCGGTCAATACCCCATTTGCCTGCGTTTCGCAAAGCAAGGGTAATCCTGTATTTTTGCAGGGCTATGAGTACACCCGTTGATCAATTATTGCCTGCGATTATCGCACATGCCAAAGAATATGGTTTTGTATTTCCCAGTAGTGAAATTTACGATGGACTGGGAGCTGTTTACGATTATGGTCCTTACGGAAGTGAGCTGAAAAAGAATATCCGGGATTACTGGTGGAAAAGCATGACCCAACTGCATGAAAATATTGTGGGCATTGATGCGGCAATATTTATGCACCCCACTACTTGGAAAGCAAGTGGCCACGTAGACAATTTCAGCGATCCGATGATTGATAATCGCGATAGTAAAAAGCGCTATCGGGTAGATCATTTACTAGAAGCCAAGGCAGATGAACTTACGCAAGCAGGAGAAAGTGCCGCGGCTACCGCCTTGCTGGCGCAAATGGATGCTTTGCTTGCTGCGGAAGATTTTGCCGGACTCAAGCAATTATTGGTAGACAATAAAATTGTTTGCAGTGTAAGTGGAACGGGTAACTGGACGGATATCCGTCAGTTTAATCTTATGTTCTCTACCCAAGTGGGCTCGGTGGCGGAAGAGTCGGATACGATTTATTTGCGGCCAGAAACGGCACAGGGAATTTTTGTGAATTTTTTGAACGTGCAAAAAACGGCCCGGATGAAAATTCCTTTTGGGATTGCACAAACCGGTAAGGCTTTTCGCAATGAAATAGTGGCCCGACAATTTATATTCCGCATGCGTGAATTTGAGCAGATGGAAATGCAGTTTTTTGTTCGTCCCGGTACAGAGGGTGACTGGTACAAATATTGGAAAGAAGCCCGCTTACAATGGCACCTCGGTTTGGGAATTGCAGCAGAAAAATACCGCTTTCACGACCATGTAAAGTTGGCACATTATGCGAAGGAAGCCTGCGATATAGAATTTGAGTTTCCATTTGGATTTAAAGAAGTAGAGGGGATACACTCCCGCGGTGATTTCGATTTAACCCAGCATCAGATTTACAGCAAAAAGAAACTCCAATATTTCGACAATGAAATCAATCAGAATTATGTTCCCTATGTGATTGAAACTTCTATTGGGTTAGACAGGATGTTTTTATTGATATTGTCTAATGCCTATGAGGAGGAGCAACTTACTAAAGAGGATGGTTCCACAGATAGTAGGGTAGTGCTGCATATTCCTCCTGTATTATCGCCTGTTAAGTTGGCGATTTTGCCATTAACCAAAAAAGACGGACTGCCGGAAGTAGCGCGCGACCTGATGAATGAATGTAAGCCCTACTTCAAATGTTTTTATGAGGAGAAAGATGCTATCGGAAAACGTTATCGTCGCCAGGATGCGATTGGTACGCCTTTTTGTGTAACCATCGATCATCAAACGCTAACGGATCAAACGGTTACTGTTCGTTATAGAGACGCTATGGTGCAGGAACGTGTATTAATGAGCCGGGTGCGTGAGTTGGTTTCGGCGCAGATACAGTAAAATACGGGTAAGGGTATGCCCGATTAGCCGTAAATTTCTAGGTGGATAGCTTTTTTGTCGTAACCAAGGGCCACGATTCTTTCTTTTGCTTCGTCAATCATGTTCTTCCAGCCACACAAATAAAACTTAGCAGATAGAGTTCCTTGCTGGCTAAGTTGCTCGTATACCTGATGTACATATCCTTTGTAAGCACCGGCAGGCACTTCGGTTTCGCGAGAGTAGCAGGGGTGAAAATGAAAACCGGGTTCGGCAGCAGCCAGGTCGTTCAATTCGTTGATATATAATCCGTCTTCCAATTTCCGGCATCCAAAAACCAGGTGTACTTGTTGATGTGGTTTTTTATTGTTGTGCAACCAGTGTGCCATAGAGCGAAAAGGTGCGATACCAGTTCCGGTACAAATAAGGAACAAATCGTGTTCGATGGTATCTGGTAAAGTGAACTTGCCTTGTGGTCCGCGTAAAATGATTTCAGTGCCTAAGGTAACCTCATTAAATAAATAGGTAGTGCCCAATCCACCTTCTAGAAAAACAATTACCAGCTCAAATACATTGGTGCCATCAGGTGCAGAAGCAATGGAATAACTTCTCCAGCGCTTGTTCTTTTGCTCATGTATGGGCAAATCAAGGGTAACAAATTGACCTGGAATAAAGTCGAAGGATTCCAATTCAGGAACCTGAATCCAAAATCTTCGGGAACTTGCGGTTTCATTTTCTAATTTAATCACGGTTCCTGTGCGCCAAGGCTCTGCCATATAAATACATATTAATAGATTATAAAGGTAATAAAATATGTAATTCTATCGGGTTATTACCTAGGTGTTCTACTCAAACGATATCGTAGCTAGGATAGTAATAGGTTAGCTATCGATTTGCACTAATTAAGTATTAAAAAAATAGTGCAAGTAATTATGTTTATTTCAATTGAGGAAATGGAATAAGCAGGCAGCCAACAATGATAAATGGCTATTGGATCTATAGATACTGAGGGAGTGAAACTAATCGATAGCAAATAATTGGGGGCCAAAAAAAAGCCGATAACATGTATCGGCTTTTTTTAAAAGAATTCAAGTAGAGTTTATCGTTGTATAATGATTTTCTTCAGATAAATTTTCTTGTTATGCTGAATTCTCACCAGATAGAGTGATGAGGATACTTGAGCCAGGTTAATTTCTTTCGAGTACGATCCGATGAAATCAGCCTGATTAGCGGTGAAAACTTTATTACCAGTTGCATCTAAAATATCAATCCACAAATCTGATTTAGTAGTTACCTGGAATGATAAATTAAATCTTCCTTTATTCGGATTGGGCGAAACCCGCAGTTTAATTTCTTCTGCCATTTGCTCTGTGAGGGCAGTGATGGTAACATTGATAGTATTTGAAGTAAGTTGACATCCAAATGCATCATAGGCAATTACTTTATACGATCCCGATTTGGTGGGGCGATAGTGAGAATTATTTGCACCTACAATTAGGGTATCATTAAAGAACCACTGATTAGCGGTTGCATAGGAAGATACCAATGAATCGGCTTGCTGTGAAATAACCGGATTGGTAGGTGTGCTTGCAACTACCGGCGTTTTTGCACTTGTGCAGGCGGTTGTACGTATGCGCATGTCGTAGAAATAGTAATAGAATTGATAGGGTTGTGCCCCACCAGTGGTTGCACTATTTCCATTGATAGACATCACGCCGGGAATACTTATCGGGTATGTATTGGTGGTTGAGATTTGGTTGTTTCTAAAAACAGAAGCGCTATCAGCTCTTCCATCGCCACCTAAGCATTGGAGGATGAGAATATGGTCGCCGGGTGTATTTACCGGAATATTGAGATAGAAAACGGCTCCGGGATCATCGGTGGGGTTACCTACTACAAGTCCTGGTTTCGGATTGGGATTGGTGGCTGGTACATCAAAAGTGGTAGAATATCGGTTGAAATAGGAATAAGCACCGGTGGCAGGATCTTCGCTGGCAATGTCTCCCATAATCACCCTAATTTTTCCGGGGTTACCCACATATAGTCGGGCAGTTTCAATAACTATCGGAACAGCGTTATTGAACTTTACATAGTTACCAACGAAAGTGTTATATCCTCCGTTGGGATATACCATTTTATTAGCTGGACCGATGGAAGATGTTATTTCTTTTGCTAGATAAAACGTTTTATCGGCAGGGATAGCGGCAGTGCTTACATTAAAGCCGGATGCAAAAGGAACTGTGGCTGTGGGTGAATTATACCAATAGTAGTTGGTACTAAAAACAGGTGCCGTAACTCTAAGTAAAGCAGCTCCCGAACAAATGCTTCCAGTTCCTGCGGGGGCAGAAGGCCGGGCGGCGGTTATAAAAGTAGAAGCTAACTGATTGTTTGAAGAATTCTGGTCAACCGCTAAATTGGTTACAGCAGAAATAGTATAAGTAGTAGCAGCCGCAGTTGGAAAAGGATTCGGGAAAGTGATGGAAGCTTCCGATCCTGCCAGTAGCAAACCGCTATACGTGGTTGTAAAGGTAGCCAACACAGCTCCTCCGGAAGTTGCCACTGCTGCGATGGGTATATTTGATTGATTAACCGCTCCATTATTTTTTATTTTAATGGTAAGGTAGTTTAGATCGGATTCGCAATTACCACCGGTGGGGGAAGTGATTTCATTTACGGAAACATCATTAGAGGGACTTACAATACGTACGCGATAATCTTGGGTTTCTCCTTTTCCATAAGTGCCACAGGGCAGCACATCGGCTGCATTGGAAGTTTCCTGTACTACAATTCTCATCAAACAAATATTACCTACGGTTAAGTTTCCTGGAATAACCACATTGGTGGTATATAATTGGGGGGCCGATGTAAGTGCACCGCTAGTAGCCAATAGCTCACTCGTTTCAAATGTGCCATTATTGTTTACATCTATAAATACCTTTACTATTCTTGCGTTGGTAGTAGCATCTGCTGTGCTAACTTTTACAGTAATGGGTATAGTTTGCTGCGGTTCTATATTTGCAATAAAGCGTGTATTATCTGTATAGGTTTTAGACCCGGGTGAATTGCCTACCTGAATATTACTGAAGCTTACAGAATCAATTCGGGCACCACCACCGCCGGAAGTAGAATTACAAAATGCTGTTCCGCCAACACCACTCACTAATAGGGTATAGGCTTGGGTATTTTTTACTAAAGTGCCTTTATGCGATATGCGTATCTTGTAAGATTGACCAGGCACCGTGCTATCCACATTTATCCTTTCTACATTATCGGTTATATTATCTCCCGGATTGGCGGCAGAATTCGGAAAATCTACATTCAAGGTCCAGGGCAAATAAGTTCCAAATCCTGTACTTTTTGTGATGCGAATGTCGAGGTCGTTAACTAATTTTTTAGCCCGATTATTCAGCACATCTACCTTTTCTACCTGTCCTCTTGGATCCGTCCAGCAAATGGTAGCAGATAGAGTCCCTTTTCCGGATGCGATAACGGTGGTCTCGAAAAAAGCACCATTAGCTAGCGTATTTTCATACAAAAGATGGCTGCTGGAGGCACTATTGTTATTAGTTACTGCTTCCTTAATTAGCGCAGCTCCCTTTTCAACATTTAACAATCCCCATCCGTATTGATAATCAGGACCCGGAAAGAAACCTGCTTCGTCAGCAGTATGTATTGCTAAACCCCGGAGTGAGGCTGAGCGCATAAATGTTCCGGGTTTCAATTTGGTATAATATTCTTGTAACAGAAAAAGAGATCCGCTAGCATTGGGCGCTGCCATAGAAGTTCCACTGAAATTGGCGTAGCTGGTGTTGCCCGTAGAAATAGAAGAGGTAACCCCTACACCGTTTGCTACAATATCAGGCTTGATTCTGCCATCATCTGTGGGACCCCAGCTGCTAAATGCACTCATCACTACATCACTCGGACGGCTATACCCTGTTGGAATTCCATTTACAGATCCAACCGTAAGAATATTTTTTGCAGTACTATAGGTAGGTAAAATATCATACCCATCATTACTGCTAATTCCTGACGGTCGATTTCCTGCAGAGGTCATCGAGCCACTTGAATTAAACCGGAAATAGGGTTGGCCAACGGCAGGACCATTATCGTTGCGGTTATTACCGGCAGCTTTTACGATTAGGTAATTGGGTGAAAGAAATGCCAGCGAATCCCATGCCTGAGCTGCATCGTCGTAATAGCCAAATTTATGATCTTCTACATCTTCAAATCGCCCATAAAACTCCCATCGGCTTTGAGCATCATTATAATTCCATCCTGCAATAGTTCCATAAGAATGATTGGAGATGAGTAAATTATTTCCTTCAGAAAACATTTCGGAAATATGACTGGTCTGATCATATGAAATCAAACTGAGGGCTCCATAAGCCATCCCTTTTGCCACTGGATTTACACCGCTTGCAATCATGGTACCCGCCACGTGGGTAGCATGATCTATGGAGGAGGTAGCATTGTCTTTTTGAGTAATTCTACCAACCAACTCTACGTGAGAACCAAGAGGTCTTCCTCCGACTTCCCAAATGCCTAATTTATCTTTTACAGCAACAGAACTTCCGGTTAAATTTAAACCACTACTGCCCCCCGGCCATAACTGATTGGCTCGAGTGGTGGCTGCAGCAATGGTGTTATTATAAGAACTTACATACAGGGGAAGACCAAAACCATCTATGCCCACCAACATAGACAGCTTTCCATCTTTCCCTTTTTGGGTTAATGGCCAACCTTTCTCTTTTGCTTTACTAACGGCTTCACTGTAGTTGGCATCATATTGTAATTTATAACCAATGACGGCCTGTTTTATTAAGCGATCATTATTGCTTACTTGTGCAAAAGTTTGCGCATAGGCAAGCACAAAAAGAATAGGGAATAAAATTAGGCGATTACGCATAGCAGTGTTTTTTACCGTAAATGACTTATTAGCTGATGGAAATATCCACTAAAATAGATACTTTCAGGGTTAATATTGTAGTATGAAAGCAGTTCTTCTATCTTTTTTTATTATTTCTTTAGCTTTTTTCGGTTGTGGGGGAACGCAAACTGCACAAAAAACTGCTATTGAACAGGGAATTTCCGGGTATATACAAGAGGAAAAAGGCAATAGAATGCCTTCGCCCGACAGGCCACTTTCTGACCCAAAAGGCTTGAAAACGCAGGTGTTTATCTATCCGGTTACCGATATTAATCAGTTAACCCAGCTAACTACGCCCGGATTGTATAAGGCAATAAACACGCCACCGCAGGCAACCACAAGTACCGACTCTACCGGCTATTTTTCAGTGGCCCTACCACCGGGAATATATTCCATTTTTGTTAAGTATGGAGACGGGATTTATGCCAATTGGTTCAACGAAAAAAATCAGGTGTCTCCGGTTGAAGTACTTGAGCATAAAGTTACCACGGTAAAACTGATGGTTTCTGCTGGGGCTAGTTACTAGGCTTTACTGTATCTTTGCAGCTTAATTAGATATGGAGGCCGAAAAGGAAGTGAGCAATATTTCGGTATTGCTCGAAAAATTGTATCAATCGCCCCTACTTTTTCAGTTAGGGAGCAGGCTCCGTTTTGCCGATCCTCAACGAATTTTACTTCAAAACTTACAGGGCAGCAGTGTTGAATGTATGCTGAGTGCGCTGATGATGCAGCCTGCAACCCGCGATCTAAATCATCTGCTGATTGTAAATGATGCAGAAGAAGCAGCCTATTTTCATAATACCCTCGAAAATCTTACCCGGGCGCTGGACTTATTTTATTTCCCCTCCTCTTTTAAAAATCGCAAGAATTTTAAGCAGTTGAATGCATCCCATGTTATGCTTCGAACTGAGGCACTCACCAAAATTGCTGCCGGCGGAAATAAAAAAGTAGTAATCACCTACCCCGAAGCACTGTTCGAAAAAGTTGTGATTCCCGAAACACTCAGCAGCAATATCATTCGCATCAAAACCAATGATACCATTTCTCCGGATCAATTAATGGAAAGCTTTGTTCGCTATGGATTCCGGAGAAGTGATTTTGTATACGAACCCGGTCAGTTTGCTTTACGAGGTGGCATTCTCGACATCTACTCTTATGGGAATGAAAAACCGTATCGGATAGAGTTATTTGGAAACGAAGTAGACAGTATTCGTTTATTCGATCCCGAATCTCAATTAAGTGAGCGAAGATTATTGCAGGTAACGATTATCCCCAACGTAGAAACTCAGTTCAGTTCCTCCATAAAAGTTCCTTTACCCGAGTTTCTTCCAGAGGATACCATTATTTGGGTGAAGAGCTGGGAAGTGATTGCTGAAAAAATGGACGAACAACTTGCATCCTTTCAATCCTTTATCCAATTACCACCCGATGCCAATGTGCAGGAGGGCTTTGAAGAGGAGGAAGTAGATCAGGCTCATCACCCGAGTGAGGATGATTTTTATCTCTCCTCCGATTTGGAATCGCTATTAAACAAACGTCATGTGGTAGAGTTTGGATATCCTTCTGGGAAAGCAGTACTAGAGTTAGAAGGTACTACCCGACCGCAGCCCTCCTTCAATCGCCGGTTCGACTGGTTAATCAGCGATCTGAAAGAAAAAGAACAGGCCGGTTATCAGGTTTTTATTTTCGCTGAGCAAGTAAAACAGTTAGAAAGACTGAATAGCATTTTTTCTGACTTACAAACACAAATCGATTTTATTCCGATTAGCACAGCCATTCATGAAGGATTTATAGACGATCAGTTGAAGATGGTTTGTTATACCGACCATCAGATATTTCAGCGCTACCATAAATACCGGGTTAAGCAGGCCTATAATAAAAATAAGGCCCTCACCATAAAAACGCTGCGTGATTTACAACCGGGAGATTATGTTTCGCACATCGATCATGGCGTGGGCGTATTCAGCGGGTTGCAGAAAATAGAAGTGAATGGAAAATGGCAGGAAGCAGTTCGGTTGCTTTATAAAGATTCTGATATTTTATATGTAAACATTAACTCACTGCACAAAATTTCTAAGTTCTCTGGTAAAGAAGGTACCCTGCCAAAAGTGAATAAACTGGGAAGTGATGCTTGGCAAAAACTGAAAGAAAAAACCAAAACCAAGGTTAAAGAAATTGCATTCGACCTAATTAAACTATACGCCCAACGCAAGGCCCAGCAAGGTTTTGCGCATAGTCCCGATAACTACATGCAGCACGAGCTGGAAGCCTCTTTTATTTACGAAGACACACCCGATCAAGGCAAAGCCACCGCTGACGTTAAGAAAGATATGGAAAGTGAAAGTCCTATGGATCGATTGGTTTGCGGCGACGTAGGATTTGGTAAAACGGAAGTGGCCATTCGCGCCGCATTTAAAACCTGTCTCGATGGTAAACAGGCAGCCATATTGGTTCCTACCACTATTCTGGCCTTCCAACATTATAAAACCTTTAAAGAACGGCTGAAAGATTTTCCGGTAACCATAGACTATATCAATCGGTTTAAGTCGGCAAAGGAAAAAAAGGAAACCTTACAAAAACTAACAGCTGGAAAAATAGATATTATCATTGGTACCCACGGATTGCTGGGTAAAGAAGTGGTTTTTAAAAACCTCGGGTTAATGGTGATTGACGAAGAACAAAAATTCGGCGTTGCCCATAAAGAAAAATTGAAAACCATCAAAGCCAGCGTTGATTGCTTAACCCTTACAGCTACTCCTATTCCTCGCACGCTTCAGTTTAGTTTAATGGGGGCGCGTGACTTAAGTATTATCAATACCCCACCTCCTAACCGTCAGCCTATACAAACGGAGTTGCACGTTTTTAACGACGATTATATTCGCGAAGCCATTTATTATGAAACGGAGAGGGGAGGGCAGGTTTTCTTTATTCATAACCGAATTCAGGGATTAGCCGAAATGGCCAATATGATACAGGGTCTTTGTCCGGATATTTCTATCGGCTACGCCCACGGACAATTAGAAGGCCATGAATTGGAACAGCGGATTCTAGATTTTATAGAGCGAAAGTATGATGTGCTGATTTGCACCAACATTGTAGAGAGTGGCGTGGATATTCCGAATGTGAATACGATTATTGTAAATAATGCCCATCATTTTGGGCTCAGCGATTTACACCAGTTGAGGGGTAGGGTAGGGCGCAGCAATAAAAAAGCTTTTTGTTATTTATTGGCACCCCTAGCTACTTTACCTGCTGATAGCAGAAAAAGATTGCAAACCCTAGAGCAGTTCAGCGACTTGGGCAGTGGATTTCAAATAGCGATGCGCGACTTAGATATTCGCGGTGCGGGCAATATGCTGGGCGGTGATCAAAGTGGATTTATGGCAGATATCGGATTTGATATGTATCAGAAAATATTAGATGAAGCCATACGTGAGTTGAAACGCTCAGCCTTTAAAGAAGTTTTCCGCGATGAAATTATTCAGCAGGATGAATATGTAAGCGATTGCACCATCGACACCGATCTCGAAATATTAATTCCTGATGAGTATGTAGAAAGCATCACCGAGCGACTTTCCCTGTATACCCGATTAGATAATTGTGAAAAAGAGGAAGAGATAGTTGTTTTTCAGCAAGAGCTAGAAGATCGCTTTGGCCCGATTCCCCAACCGGTAAAGGACTTAATGATAACCATAGTCTGCCGCTGGAAAGCTGTGGATATTGGCTTCGAAAAAATTACCCTTAAAGACAATACAATGCGCTGTTACTTTATCAACCGGCCCGATTCGCCTTATTTTGAGTCGGATCTGTTTAGGAGGGTATTGCTATATCTGCAGGAAGGAACCCACCAGGCCCGTTTGAAACAGACTGGACGAATGTTTTTAATGGTGGTAGACCATATCAAATCTATGCAGGATGCCCGGCGGTTTTTACAAGCGATGCACCAAAATCTTTTTCCCAATCAAATTGCAACCCCACTGGCTAATGCCATTTCCGAAAAATAAGTTCAAAAAAAACGGTACCTGTTCAGATACCGCTTTTAATACTTAGTGTGTTATTGCTTAGAAATTTTGCTTCGCAACACCATCCTTAATTGCTTGCAAGGCTTTTGCTTCACCTAGGATAGCGGCCATTTTGTTTCCTTTTCCATCGTGTCCGGCTGCCATGTAGCCTCCGCGGGCTGTTTTGGTAATCACAGCGTCTTGCAAGGGAACATTTTTTTCTTTGGTTTTCAGGCAATATGCTTTAATCATTTTTGAAGTGTCCATGTGGGTTGAGTTTTTGTATGAGTAATGAATTCGTTGTTTTGTTTATACAAGGTAAGATTTTTTTGTTCAAACAGCTACCTTACTGTCCTGGTAAGTAATCCACAAGTTTTTCCCGATTTTACAAGTGGGTAGTTTTGGCTACACGTCAATTTTCGCATATCGTGCATGAGTTTCTATGAATTCCCTTCTGGGAGCCACTTCATCTCCCATTAGCATGCTGAAGATTCTGTCGGCTTCGGCAGCACTTTCAATGGTTACCTGTTTCAGGGTTCTTCTAGATGGGTCCATGGTGGTTTCCCAAAGTTGATCGGCATTCATTTCTCCCAATCCCTTATATCGTTGTGTAGTAACACTATCATCTTTACCCCCACCGATTTTTTCAATCAATCCTTTTCTTTGCTCTTCATTATAGGCATACGCCTGTTCTTTTCCTTTTTTGACCAAGTATAAAGGTGGCTGGGCGATGTATACATATCCCTGCTCTACCAGTTCTTTCATGTAGCGGAAAATAAAGGTTAATATCAGGGTAGCAATATGCGATCCATCCACATCGGCATCCGTCATAATCACCAGCTTATGATACCGAAGTTTTGCAATATTCAATGCCTTCGGGTCTTCGAGAGTTCCTACCGTTACCCCAAGGGCGGTGTACATATTTCTAATTTCTTCGTTCTCATAAATTTTGTGCTCCATCGCTTTTTCCACATTCAGAATTTTACCTCTCAGCGGTAAGATGGCCTGATAACTTCTGTCGCGTCCCTGCTTGGCAGTTCCGCCGGCCGAATCTCCCTCCACTAGGTATAGCTCACATTTTTCGGGATCGCGTTCGCTGCAATCGGCTAGTTTACCGGGTAAACCACCTCCACTAAGCACAGACTTACGCTGAACCATGTCTCTGGCTTTTTTGGCGGCTACCCTAGCCTGTGCAGCAAGAATTATTTTAGAGATTACGTTTTTGGCTTCTTTGGGATTTTCTTCCAGATAGGCTTCCAATGCCCTTGCAACGGTGGTTTGCACGATGCCGCTAACTTCACTGTTACCCAATTTGGTTTTGGTTTGCCCTTCAAATTGCGGTTCCGGAACTTTTACGGAAATGATGGCACTAAGCCCTTCCCGAAAATCATCTCCTTCAATATGCACCTTGGCTTTTTCGAATAAGCCCTGCTTATCGCCATAGGTTTTGAATACGCGGGTTAAGGCTTGTCTAAATCCAGTTACATGCGTGCCTCCCTCAATTGTGTTGATGTTATTTACATAGGAGAAAATATGCTCCTTAAAATCATCATTGTAGGTAAGTGCCACTTCCACCGCAATATTCGAGCTGGCATCAAATCCATCTACATATAGCGGAGCAGGAATTAACGGATTGCGATTCCCGTTTCTGTCGAGCATCTCTACAAACTCGATAATACCTCCCTCACTGTAAAAACTTTTGCTGTAAGTTTTGCCATCATCGTCTAATTCCCGCAAGTCGTGTAAAGTAATTTGGATGCGTTTGTTCAGGTAAGATAATTCACGCAGTCTCCCTTCCAGTATCTCTTTGCGGTAAACGGTTTCTTGAAAAATGGTGGCATCCGGCCAAAAATGAACATGGGTTCCAGTTTTGTCACTTACTCCAGTTTCTCTAACAGTATAATCTGGAATACCGGTATGGTATTGTTGCTCAAATATTTTTCCTTCGCGCTGAACGGTTACCAGTAGTTTTTTACTCAGGGCATTTACGCAACTTACCCCAACCCCGTGTAATCCACCAGAAACCTTATAGGTGTCTTTATCAAATTTACCTCCGGCATGTAAAACAGTCATTACAATCTCCAGCGCACTTTTTTGTTCTTTGGTATTGATGCCTGTAGGAATCCCACGTCCATCATCCTGCACACTCACCGAATTATCTTCATGAATAATTACGGTAATGTTTTTGCAATAGCCAGCTAATGCCTCATCAATTGAGTTGTCTACTACCTCATAAACCAGGTGATGGAGCCCTTTGATGCCGATATCGCCAATATACATGGCAGGTCTTTTTCTAACGGCTTCCAGCCCCTCCAGTACCTGAATACTGTCTGCCCCGTATGACTGCTTTTTTTGTTCTTTTTCCTGTGCTTTTTGTTCTTCCGGATCCTGCTGCATGGTTCTCTGTAAATTGGTAAGTGAGTACAAAAAATATATCCTACAAATTTACTAAAAACTCAGTCGGAAACCCTGTTAAAATTCCCCCGTTTTTTCCCCATTTTGCTGCTTTTTTTGGTGATAAAAAAGCCTCTGATTTAGCGGGTTTGGGCGGTTTTACCCGAATTGGCAAGAATGGTGTAATTTTGCATTTAGATGACCACCGAACAAGCCATATTATCCTGGGGAGAAGAACATCCAGCTTTTACCGATGGAAACCTGCTTTTTCAGAATAAAAAGCAGATTCCCGGCTCGGTACAATACGATATCCGGCGCTACAAAGCCAATTTTCCCATGGCTATGCAAGATACGGGCATGATTATCTACCATTTTCAACCCGCCCAACCCAAACAACAGTACCTCGAATTGCGCTATTGCATTAGCGGCAATCGCTATTGTCCGGACAAAAACTGCAGTCAATGTGTGCAAATACCCACGGAAGGTTGTTTGGGAAAGCAAGCCACCCTCGATTTTTTCACTTTTCACTTTACGGCTGATTTTTTAGGCCAGTTTATCCAAAATGTAAAATTATCCGGCACCCGCGACGAAGTGCTGGCTTTTCGCCATCCTGAGTCGTTTACCCAGGTATTTCCGCTTTCTGCTCGTAAAAGAATTGTGCTGGATCAATTATTGAATCATAGTTATTCCGGCTCTCTTGAAAATATTTATGTGAATGCCCGCATCCATGAATTACTCCTGTATGCCCTGGCATTTTTGGAACCCGAGAAAGAAGAAATCTTTGCCTGTAAGTTTTTAGCCGATGAACAAGGGCGCGAACGCATCCAGATGGCGCGGGATATTTTGTTAGAGCATATTGGTGATCCGATTACTATCAAAGACCTGAGCCGCAAAGTTGCCATGAATGAGTGTTATGTTAAAAAGGGCTTCAAAGAAGTTTTTGGCACTACTATTTTCGATTATTATCAGCAACAACGAATGGAACATGCCAAATACCTGTTGTACGAAAAAAGCTTCAGCGTAACCGATGTTTCTGCACAATTGGGTTATTCTTCCATTTCCCACTTCTCGGCTGCCTTTAAAAAACATACCGGCATTAAGCCCTGTGAATTATTGCAGTAATCAACTGTAACCTTCGGCAATAGTTTGTATTCCCTATCTTTATTTACATACATCATTTTATGCGTACATTTTTGTTCTCAATAATAGTGCTGGCCCTTACTGCCTGTGGCAAACCAAGTGCCGATTTTATTATTCACCATGCGGTGATTTACACGGTAGACAGTAGATTTTCAGTGGCTACTGCCATGGCGATAAAAGACGGTAAAATACTAGCAACCGGCAGCAATGAAGCCATCATGGAGGCATACTGGGCTGATAGTATGCAAGATGCAGGTGGGGCTACTATTTTTCCGGGATGGATTGATGCACATGCCCATTTTGTGGGGTATGGACAATCCCTGTTTAAAGTAAACTTATTTGGAACCAATACCTGGCAAGAAGCCGTTGCCCGGGTAAAGGAATTTGCCCATCAACATCCCGAACTTACCTGGATAGAAGGCCGGGGTTGGGACCAGAATAAATGGCCCGGCAAGCAGTTTCCGGATAATCGTTTGTTGAATGAATTGTTCCCCAATAAGCCGGTAGTGTTAACGCGGGTAGATGGACATGCATCCATCGCCAATCAGGAGGCACTTAACCGAGCAGGCATTCGGGTAGGCCAAACCATTGAAGGCGGCGCCATTCTTGAAAAAAATGGGCAATTAACCGGGGTTTTAATTGATAATGCCGACAACGCAGTTTATCAAAGTATTCCTTCCGTTACTGCTGCCACTTTCGAAAAGTTTTTATCGGCTGCCCAAGAAAAATGTTTCGAAATGGGGCTCACCTCCATTACGGATTGTGGTTTGAATAACGAGGTAGTGATGCAAATCGATTCGTTACAAAAAGCCGGTAAGTTGGCGATGCGTTTGAATGTTATGCTCAGTGATCAGGATGATAATTTATCCATTTGGTTAAAGCGGGGGCCCTATACTACCGACCTTTTGCGGGTTGGTTCTTTTAAAGTATATGCTGATGGAGCTTTGGGAAGCCGAGGTGCCTGCCTATTGCATGCCTATTCTGATCAGCCCGGCTGGAATGGATTTTTACTTCGTTCACCGGCACATTATGATTCGGTAGCTGCGTTGCTGATTCAATCTGGATTTCAGATGTGTACCCACGCAATTGGCGATAGTGCCAACCGTGCGATGTTGAACATTTATGGCAAATACCTGAAAGGCACAACCGATAAACGCTGGCGGATTGAACATGCACAGATTGTTAATCCAAATGATTTCAACTTGTTTGGTGCTGCCGGTATAATTCCCTCCGTTCAACCTACCCATGCTACCAGTGATATGTATTGGGCCGGCGAGCGCCTGGGTGCAGAAAGATTAAAGGGTGGATATGCTTACCAGCAACTGCTGCAGCAAAATGGCTGGATTCCACTGGGCACCGATTTTCCGGTGGAAGATATATCACCGTTTAAAACATTCCTGGCATCCGTTTTTAGAAAGGATGCAAAGGGTTTTCCCGAAGGAGGTTTTCAGTTTGAAAATGCATTAACGCGCGAACAAACCATTCGGGGGATGACTATCTGGGCCGCGAAAGCTGGATTTCAGGAAAAAGAAATAGGTAGCCTCGAGCCGGGCAAAAAAGCTGATTTTATTCTATTGTCGGCCGACCTGATGAAGATACCTGCATCTGAAATCTTACAAACCAAAGTTCGCGCAACATATCTGGGAGGCAAATGCGTTTACAAAGCAAAGTAAGTTAAGCAGGTAAGTTACCTACCATTTTTTCGGGCTTCACCCACTCGTCAAATTCTTCTGCCGTAAGATAGCCAAGTTGTATGGCCATTTCTTTTAGGGTAGTTCCTTGTTTGTGGGCTTTTTGCGCAATCTCTGCTGCTTTGTAGTAACCAATTTTAGGATTGAGTGCAGTTACCAGCATTAAACTGTTGTTTACATGCTTTTGTATATTGGCCTCAATTGGTGCCAATCCGATTGCACATTTTTCATTAAAACTTACACAACCCTCTCCAATTAATCGGGCACTGTGCAGGAAATTGTAAATCATTACCGGCTTAAATACATTCAATTCAAAATGTCCGGTGGCGCCTCCAATATTGATGGCTACATCATTGCCCAACACTTGTGCCGCAATCATGGTGAGTGCTTCACATTGGGTAGGATTTACCTTGCCAGGCATGATAGAAGAACCCGGTTCATTATCGGGAATAAATAATTCACCAATACCACTCCTTGGTCCGGAAGATAGCATGCGAATATCATTGGCGATTTTCATTAAGCTAACAGCAACCGTTTTTAATGCCCCATGAGATTCTACAATGGCATCATGCGCAGCCAGCGATTCGAATTTGTTTTCTGCTGTAACAAAAGGCAATCCGGTAAGTGCAGCAATATGGGCTGCCACTTTTACATCATAGCCGGGAGGGGTATTGATACCCGTTCCAACAGCAGTGCCACCCAATGCCAACTCACTCAAATGCGATAAGCTATTGCGGATAGCTTTCATTCCATGATCTAATTGGGCAACATATCCACTCAGTTCTTGTCCTAGTGTTAAAGGCGTTGCATCCATAAAGTGCGTACGGCCAATTTTTACAACATGCATAAATGCCTTACTCTTTTCGGCTAGCGTATCGCGTAAAGCTTGTATGCCTGGCAAAGTATTTTCTACCAATACCTTGTAGGCAGCAATATGCATCGCAGTAGGAAACGTATCATTAGAGGATTGCGATTTATTTACATCATCATTGGGATGCAGAAATTTTTCTGTGTCGGTAAGTGATCCACCCTGCAACACATGGCCCCGGTAGGCAATTACCTCATTAACATTCATATTACTCTGGGTACCACTGCCCGTTTGCCATACCACCAACGGAAACTGATCGCTTAACTTATTTTCCAGTATCTCATTGCATACCTGAGCTATCAAGTTACATTTATCTTGGGCAAGAATACCTGCCTCGGCATTGGTTAGGGCAGCTGCTTTTTTTAAATAAGCAAATGCCTCAATAATTTCTTTGGGCATGCGGTTGATGTCTTGCGCTATTCTAAAGTTGTCGATACTTCTTTGCGTTTGAGCGCCCCAGTAAACGTGAGCCGGTACACTAACCTGGCCCATCGTGTCTTTTTCAATGCGATATTCCATGGAGATTATTTTAAAAGGATGATTTCGGCTGCAAAGGTACGGCTATCGGATGATAATCGTTCTCAGTTTCAGTGAACAAACGCCCCGTTCCCCCTATTGGGTTTCCGCTTTTTGTCGGGGGTTTTTCTTAATTTCAACCATAATTTTTGATTATGAAATATTGCTTGTTACTATTTGCGCTGTTGGTTACTCGGCTCTCCCCAGCCCAGCCTTATTTACCTACCTGGCAATCACTGGATAGCCGACCTGTTCCCAATTGGTTTTCGGATGCAAAATTTGGGATTTTTATCCATTGGGGCGTGTATGCAGTTCCGGGATATACCACCAAGGGGGGCTATGCCGAATGGTATCAGCAAGGACTGGAAACGGGCGATAGTGCCAAAAAAGAATATCACCGAAAAAAATTCGGCAATCTTACCTATTACCAATTGGCCGATCAGTTTAAGGCAGAATTATATCAGCCCGAAGAATGGGCAAAATTATTTGAGCAATCAGGTGCCAAATACATTGTATTAACTTCTAAACACCACGATGGCTATGCCCTCTGGCCCAGCAATGAAGCCAGCCGCACTTGGGGATTTGGCTGGAATTCACTGGTTACGGGCCCCCGCAGAGATTTGTTGGGTGATCTATTTCGGGCGGTTCGAAAAACTTCGGTTCGGGCAGGTATGTATTACTCTTTGTATGAATGGTTTAATCCACTTTGGAAAACGGACCGCAATAAATATGTTTCTGAACATATGTGGCCCCAAATGAAAGAGCTTATCAATAATTACCAACCCGATGTATTCTGGACGGATGGAGATTGGGATGCCAATGAGGAAACCTGGAAATCGAAAGAATTTTTGAGTTGGTTGTACAACGAAAGTCCGGTGAAAGAAAAAGTAGTAACCTACGACCGTTGGGGAAGCGGCATCCGTTTTAAACACGGATCGGTATTTACACCCGAGTATCAACCCGATCTAGACTTTGAGCAACATGCCTGGGAGGAGAGTCGCGGAATGGGCTATTCGTATGGCTATAATCGGGAAGAAGATGCCTGGGATTATAATTCTTCTCAATCCCTCATTTACCACCTCATAGATAAGGTAAGCAGAGGCGGTAATTTTTTACTCGATATTGGTCCCGATGAGCATGGAAAAATTCCACCCATTATGCAGGAGCGTTTATTAGATATCGGTGAGTGGCTTGCTAAAAATGGAGAAGCAATCTATGGCACTTCCCGTTGGAAGTATGCTAGTCAATGGAGCGAGGGTAAGCGAGATTACAAAGCTAAAAAAGGAGAAGATATCATGATTAAGTTAACCGTAAATCCAACTCCTGGCTATGCGGTTAAAGAGGTTTTTTATACCTATCGTGCAGCCAGTAATCAGTTGTATGCCATCCTGCCTCGGTATCCTTCTAACGGACAAGTTGTGTTAAAAAATCTGGGCCCCAATGTGCCCCTCAACAAAATCACTTTATTGGCAACTGGCGCTTCGTTGCCAGCAGAAATACGAGGGAATGATGTGGTGCTGCAATTGCCTCCTTTCGATCCGGCACGATTCAACACTTCATCGGCGTATGTAATTAAAATAGCTGGCTTTGGGGCTTTTCAACCCAAACCAACTATCGATATTCTATACCAGCCCGACCTGTCGGGTGCATTGGTTACACTCCGTTCTCCAAAACCCACACTCACTTTGGGGTATATGCTGAATAGTAGTTCGCAGCCTATTGTGTATGATAAACCCTTTATGGTAAAAGGAGATGTTACCATAAAGGCCTACGTTGTTGCTTCCTCCGATAAATTACCGGGTGATACTGCCGTGGCTTCGGTTAGTGGATTAACCCAACTAAAAGCTGTGAAAGTGCCGGCCACCCTTAAGCCTGGGTTGGCGTATCAATATTTTGAAGCGGATGTAATGGATATGAATGTGGTTACTACATCATCCCCCAAACAAAAAGGCATTGCAGCCGTTCCGAATGAATCGGTTAAACTTAGAAAGGATAAATATGGATTAACGTTCGAGGGCTATATCCAAGTAGAAAAAACGGGCGGGTATCAGTTTTTTACCAAAAGTGATGATGGAAGTATTTTGTTGATTGACGACCAAGAAATCGTTAACAACGACGGCAATCATGGGTCGGAAGAAAAAGTAGGCAGGTGTATTTTAGAGAAAGGATATCACCGCTTTAAAGTAGTATACTTTGATAGTGGTGGAGGGAATGATTTGAGTGTAAGTTATCAGCCATTTGGTATGCCAAAAAAAGAAATGGATGCTGCCCTGTTTTTTCACAATCCCCCCAAGCCGTAACATTAAAAGTAGAATCGTGAGGATTTAGAGCGAATAGTGAAATTTGGGTAAAATCAACCTAGTAGATTTCCGGTTGCTTATTTGCCTGTGAATATTGGTTTTCTTTTTTCTAGAAATGCCTGTGTGCCTTCTACCCGGTCGCTGGTAGTAAAGCAAGCACCAAAAGAATTCACTTCCTGCTCGTATCCATTGATGGTTTCGTCGAAAACGGCATTGGCACAAATAATGCAATGGGCTACTGCAATCGGTGCCTTAGCTTGTATAGTTTGTAAGATAGTAGTTGCCTTGTTGATTAGTTCTTCAGGTGCAACTACATGATTTACCAAACCATATTGTAAGGCTGTATTGGCATCAATCAGGTTTCCGCTCATGATCAATTCTAAGGCGCGACCCTTTCCAATTAATTGAACTAGTCGTTGTGTACCTCCATAACCAGGTATTATGCCCAGATTCACTTCCGGCTGACCGAATTGTGCATTGGGAGAAGCGATGCGAAAATGACAACTCATGGCTAATTCGCAACCACCGCCCAAAGCAAAACCATTTACACAGGCCACAATGGGTTTCGGACTCCTTTCGATGCGGAAAAATAAGTCCTGACCGGCTTTCGCCATTTGCCGGCTTTGTGTTTCATCCAGTTGGTTAAATTCACTGATGTCTGCGCCAGCTACAAAAGCTTTGGGGCCAGATCCGGTGATGATCACTGTTTTAATATTATTATCTGCGTAAATGATATCCAGTTCCTGATTAAGGGAGCGGAGTACTTCCTGATTTAATGCATTTAGTTTATCAGGGCGATTGATGGTAATTGTGTAAATACCATCTGATAAATTCGTTAACAATACAGGGTTCATATGTATTAAAATTTTCGATGAGTTTCAGTCCATTCTTTGATATAATCTGCTATAGCAATGGTAGGAGTTCCGGGTGCAAATAATTTACCAACACCTAAGTCGTTCAACGCTTTCATGTCATCTTCCGGAATGATACCCCCGCCGGTGAGTAATACATCCTGCAATCCCTTTTCTTTCATCATTGCAATCACTTTTGGAAAAACCGTCATGTGCGCCCCACTTAAAATACTGATTCCGATGGCATCCACATCTTCTTGTAAGGCTGCATTAACCACCATTTCGGCAGTTTGTCGCAGTCCGGTATAAATTACCTCCATCCCAGCATCCCGCAGTGAAGCCGCAATAATTTTAGCACCGCGATCGTGGCCGTCGAGGCCAACTTTGGCAATTAATACCCTTACCGGTCTTTTCATTTGCATGTAATAAATTGTCGCAATCGATGGTAAAGTTACTAAAAATGTAAGTAGGTTTACAGGCAACTCTTTACAAAGGCAATTATGGAATACAGAAATTTTGGAAAAACAACGCTTCGGGTGAGCGAAGTAGGATTTGGCTGTTGGGCCATTGGTGGCGCTGCCTTTGTTGGCAAATTACCTATCGGATGGGGTGAGACAGACGACCAGGAGTCTAAATTAGCCATACATACAGCGATGGATGCCGGCATTAATTTTTTTGATACAGCCGATTTTTATGGTTTGGGCCATGCAGAAGTGTTGCTGGGAGAAACCATTGGAAACCGGCCTGATATGATAGTAGCTTCCAAAGTGGGACAAAAAACCCTAGACAATGAGCGGATTGAAATTGATTATTCAAAAAAGTATATTATTGAAGCTTGTGAACAAAGTTTGCGCAGACTAAAACGGGAGACCATTGATTTCCATCAGTTACATGTGGCGCGCATGCAGCATTTAGAAAATGGTGAGTGTATCGAGGCCATGCAATTATTGCAGCAACAGGGTAAAATTCGATACTGGGGTATTTCGCTAATCACTTTTAATCCTTTTCCTGAGGCGGATTTTTTTCTGCAATCTGCTTTAGGTGATGGATTTCAGTTGGTATTTAATTTGATCAATCAGCGCGCATTACCCATCATAAAGCAGGCCGGCAAACAGGGATATGGGATTATTGCCCGTATGCCATTGCAATTTGGATTACTAACGGGCAAGATGACGCCGGAATCAACTTTCGGAAAAGATGATCACAGAAGTAATCGCCTGGTTGCTCCCTTGTTGGCGGCCTCTGATAAAATCTTACGAGAAAAAATTCAACCCTTGGCGAATCAATACAATACAACCCTTACCGGATTGGCTTTGAGTTTTATACTCAGCTATCCTGAAATTTCAGTGGTGATACCCGGCATCCGGAAGCAAGATCAGGTGGCAGGTAATACCGGACATCTGGTAAAATTGTCAGCGGTTGATAGGGCGTATTTAGCTTCCCTTTACGAAACGCACTGGCAGCCCGTAATGGAAATGATGGAAAAGCAGGGATAGTTTTCAGCTCAAATTAGGGATGCGGATGCGGTAGTTGAGCCAGCGCCCGTTGAATGCGGTGGATGGATTCATCTTTACCTATTAAAGCAGCTACTTCAAACACACCCGGACCAAATTTGCCGCCTACCAGCATAATTCTTAGGGGCAGCATCAACTCGCCCAGTTTAAGATTATTGGCCGCTGCCAGTTCTTGAAAGGCATGATGCAAATCATCGGTATTCCAGTAGTTGGTTAATTGCCAGTTTCGGATCAACTCAACAAAAAATAAATTTTTCGCTTCATTCCATTTGGGTTTGATGGAGTCAATGTCGATAGTTTCAGGTGTTTGAAAGAAAAAGGATGTCTGGGGAATAAAATCAGTCAGCAGCGAACAACGCTCTTTCACCAGATTGATAATTGTTTCTAGGGGAAGCGCTGCGTCGTTAGTAATTCCTTTGGCTTGCAATATGGCTGCTACTTTAGGCAGTAATTCAGCGGAAGGCAAGCGTTTGATCCACTCCTGGTTATACCACTTGGCTTTTTCATAATCGAATTTCGCTCCGCCCTTGTGTACGCGGCTCATGGAAAAAACCTGGATGAGTTCTTGAAGCGAAAAAATTTCCTGGTCGCTTCCCGGATTCCAACCTAATAGCGCTAGCATATTTACAAATGCCTGCGGCAGAAATCCATTCTCTTTAAATCCGCTTGCAGTTTCTCCAGTTTTAGGGTCGGTCCAGTTCATGGCAAATACCGGAAAACCTAATCGATCACCATCTCTTTTGCTGAGTTTGCCATGTCCATCCGGCTTCAAAATCAAAGGCAGGTGTGCCCATGCTGGCATAGCAGTTTCCCATCCCAGGTATTTCCATAACAATACATGCACGGGGGCGGAGGGAAGCCATTCTTCTCCTCTGAAAGCATGCGATATTTTCATTAAGTAGTCGTCTACCACTACTGCCAGGTGATAAGTGGGCATCTCGTCGGCTTTCAACAAAACTTTATCGTCTACTGTGTTAGTTTCAAAAGAGATATCTCCCCGAATCATGTCCACCAAATGCACCGTTTCGTTTTCTGGCATTTTGATGCGAATTACATGCGGGGTTTTTGCTGCCAACAGTTGCGTAACTTCGTCGGGTGAAAGGGTGAGGGAGTTTTTCATGAAACCCCTGATTGCCTGATTATATTGTGGGGAAGGATTGCTGTCAGATTTATATTTTTCCCGCATGGCTTCCAGTTCTTCCGGGGTATCGAATGCATAATAGGCGAAGCCATTAGCAACTAATGCTTCTGCATATTTCCGGTAGATGGGTTTTCTTTCACTTTGCCGGTAGGGGCCAAAAGCACCTCCTTTTCTAGTACTTTCATCGGGTTCCAGTCCACACCATTCTAGAGTATCCAAAATATATTCTTCTGCTCCGGGCACCCATCTTCCCTGATCGGTATCTTCAATACGAACAATAAAAGTACCGCCCTGTTGTTTGGCAAACAAATAATTGAACAATACTGTTCTTACGCCTCCCAGGTGTAAACCACCGGTGGGGGAGGGTGCAAATCGTACGCGAATTGGGTTGTTCATGCTACAAAGATACTATGCTTCTAGTTAACCTGTTTAAAGGATAGGTAAGGTGTATTGAAAAGCAGCCTATACTCGTGTATCTTTGTGGCATGTATTTGGTAAAAACACCGGGCTGGCTGCGGAAAATTTATCCGAAACTGCATTGGAAAATGCCGAACACGGATCGGGCAATCTACCTCACTTTTGATGATGGTCCCCATCCATTTGCAACGCCATTTGTATTGGATCAATTAGCCAAATATGGTGCTAGGGCCAGTTTTTTTTGTGTAGGTGAAAATGCCAAAAATAATCCTGAATTACTTGCCCGGATTCGAAAGGAGGGGCATATGTTGGGCAATCATACGATGCATCATGTAAACGGGTGGAAAGTGGCGGATGAATTGTATTTGCAGGAAGTGGAAGCGGCTGCCGAGTGGCTGCCAACGGGTTGGTTTCGGCCTCCTTATGGGAGAATTCGTTTTCGGCAGGAGAAACTATTAACACAGCATTTTCCTGCTATTAAAATAATGATGTGGGATGTGTTGAGTGGTGATTTCGATGTAAAATTAACTGGGGAGGATTGTGCAAAAAATGTAATAAAAAATGCGGCAGCAGGCTCAGTGGTGGTGTTTCATGATAGTACCAAGGCTTGGGAAAGAATGCAGGTTGCCTTACCCTTGGTATTGGCTCATTTTTCAAAAGCCGGGTATCGATTTTTGGCCTTACCTCCTGCTGAACTTCATCCAAATAAAAATTAATGAAATGCTAATTGATACCCATGCACATATTTATTTACAAGAGTTGACTACCGAAAGGGAGGGGTTGATTCGTAGAGCCAAAGAGGCGGGTATAGAGAGAATTTATATGCCGGCAATCGATAGCAGTGAGATGGATACTTTATTGGAGATGGAAGCCAGTTATCCGGATTATTGTTATGCCATGATGGGTTTGCATCCTTGTTATGTGAAAGAAAATTATGAACAGGAGTTGGCTTTGGTGGAAACCTGGCTGGGCAAGCGAAAATTTGCTGCGGTAGGGGAGATCGGGCTCGATTATTATTGGGATAGAAGTTTTGATAGTCAGCAGCTGATTGCCTTTCAGCAACAGATGCAGTGGGCGCTGAATTATCAGTTGCCGGTGGTAATCCATACGCGAAATGCGATGGATGCCACGATAGAAGCGGTAATGCCTTTTGCCGAAATGGGGTTGCGGGGTATTTTTCATTGTTTTAGTGGAAACGGGGTGCAGGCCCATCAAATTACCGAAATGGGGTTTTATTTGGGAATAGGCGGTGTAGTAACTTATAAGAATAGTGGGTTGGCGGAGGCTTTAGTTGGCATATCGCCTGATTGGCTGCTACTAGAAACAGACATGCCATATCTGGCACCGGTTCCACATCGAGGTAAAAAAAATGAAGTGGCTTATTTGCCTTTCATTGCACATCGCCTAAGTGAAGTATGCCAGTGTTCTTTGGAGCAAATAGCCACCATTACTTCGGCAAATGCACTGAAAATATTCGGAAAATAGCCTAGGAATTGCTAACTTTGCAGCCCCCGAAAGGGAAACAGAGAGGTGTCCGAGTGGTTGAAGGAGCACGCCTGGAAAGTGTGTATACGGGAAACCGTATCGAGGGTTCGAATCCCTTCCTCTCTGCAGTTTTTTTAAAGCTGATTCATTTTTACCTACAGCATTTTATATTTCTTTAGTATCTTAATTGGAAGCAATTGACAATAGGATGATATAATTATCCGTCTTGAGCCGACAAATAGCGACATTGATCAAAAAATGCCATAAAACAGACCCAATTATCACCTTTTGGAATAATTTTAAGAATTGATTTATTAGAAACTCTCTAAATTGCAATTGAATAATTAGAGATTTCTTTGCTCCTTTTGTTAATGTTCTCCAAATGAAAATAAAGTTATGACACACTCAATACCTACTTTCATTGATCCATTTTATAGTAATAGGCTTCTTAGTATCAAATTGAATTTTGTTACACCAATTGTAGGATTCATCCATAGAGTTAAAGGTAAAATGAAGATTAGTCTGCTCTCCAGAATCCTATCTGGTATAAATAAAGATTTAGGGAAAACGCTTATAATGATTGAAGGACTAAATGCTCATATAACAAAACAGGTGGATGAAAAAATTCCGGAAGAGGTTTATATACAATTCATGAGCGTGATGAAAAAATATAGATCTTATTATCACTTAATGGAAAAGGTAGATTTCTTTGATTTAGATATTACAAAAGAATTGGCTAATACAATTTTGATGGAATTATATGACATTGAGTTTAAGTTAAAATCTAACGTTTTTCAAAATAATGAATCAGATGGGTCAGATAGAGCTCTGATAGATCATGCTTCTAAAATATCTTACAATACTGCCCTTCAAATAACAAATTAATGCCTGCGCAGTATCCTCAAGGTGATCTTGTCTATTTAAAGAAACCTGTAGAGCTTCCTGACGGAAAAAGCTTAGATCATCCCATACTTATAATTAGCTCAAATAGTGCGAATTCTTATGAAAATTCTTATACTGGAGTGATGATGACATCATCTTCTAAAATTGATAGATTTTCATTTGAAGTTGATAATTTAATGTTTGAGTCTCCATTAGATAAATCAGGATGCCAACTTAGGCTTTATATTATTGTTGGATTCAAAGAGTCAGACATTCGGATTTTTAAAAATAGAATGAAGCCTACATTTTTACAAGCTGTTTTGAAGCAAGTAAGGGATTCTATATTTTCTTAAAATATAGCCATTCCCGAACAGTTGCTTATTCGCGTCTCGCTCCCCTAGTTATCTTATTGTGAGCACAACATCAAAACCTCCATCATTTGTTAATTCCAAGCTAAAGCGACATTTTCAATAAGCGGGGTATGTCTTTTGTGTATCTAATCAAGTGTGAATACTGAATTGTATAACCAGATTTCCAATTCACTTACCAAAAACCCGTATTATGAAAAAGATGTACCTCTTTTTACTTAGCCTAATCAGTATGTTGGTTGTGTTGATTTCTTGCAGTAAGCGCGATTCGGTTGCGATTACTCCCAATACATCAACCACCACCGTTGATCCCTATGCTGCAATAAAAGTAAATTTTGGTACAGAAATCAATCCCCTTAGCTGGACGAATTATGCCGCACAAATCCGTCCTACCTATATAGTTAAAGACAACGGAATCAATAATCCCATCATCAATGCAAAGGCAACTATGGGTCGCGTTTTGTTTTATGATAAAAGCTTAAGTGTTACCAATACAGTTGCTTGTGCAAATTGTCATAAGCAAGAATTTGCTTTTTCTGATACAGCTCTGTCTAGTGCGGGTGTTTTGGGAGGAACAACCGACCGCCATTCCATGCGATTAATCAATACCCGCTTTGCCGAGGAGGTTCATTTTTTCTGGGATGAGCGGGCCGCAACCCTCGAAGCACAAACAACCCAGCCCATAGTGGCTCATAATGAAATGGGATTTAGTGGGGTTTCTGGAAGAGATAACCTTACAACCCTGTTGGCTAAATTACAGGGAATCGATTATTATAAAGAGTTATTTACAGCTGTTTATGGAGATGTAAATGTAACCGAAACCCGTTTACAGGAATGTCTGTCTCAGTTTATCAGAAGCATCCAATCATTCGATTCCAGATTCGATAGCGGTCGGGCGCTTGTAAATAATGATCGCACTAATTTTACCAATTTTACAATTGAAGAGAATACCGGTAAATCTTTGTTTATGACTCCACCGGTTTTGACGCCAATAGCATCCGGATAGCCGGTGGATTAGGTTGTAATGCATGTCATCGGGCGCCTGAATTTGATATTGATCCAAATTCCAGAAATAATGGGGTAATTGCCAGTATCAGTGGAGCCAGTGTTGATATTTCTGTTTCCAGATCTCCTTCTTTACGCGATGTGGTAAACGCAAATGGCATTGCTAATGGGTCAATGATGCATTCAGGGGGTATAATAAATCTGGGAACCGTGATAGCTCACTATGCAGCGGGAATTGTAAACAATGCTAACTTGGATGCAAAGTTAAAACCCAATGGTCGCAATGTTCAGCAGTTAAATTTGCAAGCCGGGGAATCAGCAGCTATCATTGCCTTTTTGAAAACGCTTACCGGAAAAAATGTGTACACGGATAAAAAATGGGCATCGCCATTTCTGAAATAGCTGGGAAAATTCAGCAACTATCCTTCTATTAACTTGGCAATTCCAAAAGCACAACCTGCCGCAATGGCTCCTATAATCATCACTCGAATGGCACCTGCAATCGGGGATGTGCCAGTAAGTTTACTTTTAAAATAACCGAAAATAAATAAACAGATAAGCGTTACAACAGCAGAGTATTGCAATCCGGTAATTCCATCCTCCACAAAAAAGTAAGGACTCAAAGGAATCATTCCCCCTACAATATAAGATGCCCCAATATTAAACCCGCTTTTATGGGCTCTTTTTGGGTCGGGCTTTTCTAAGCCTAGTTCATATTTCATCATGAAATCGGCCCAACGGTCTTTGTCTTTTATCAATTCTTCCGTTGCCTGCTCCTGAACCTGTTTACTTAATCCCAGTCCTTCAAAAAATTCTCTTACCTCCTCCCTTTCTACCTGGGGAACCTTTTCTATTTCATCATATTCTCTTCTCAGTTCACTCTGGTAGTGGTCTTGTTCGGTTTTACCTGCTAGGTATCCCCCCAAACCCATAGCAATTGAGCCAGCCGCTATTTCGGCTAAACCGGCAATAATTATTAAGTGAACGTCTTTAACAGCACCACTTAATCCGGCTGCCAGGGCAAAGGGAACCGTTAACCCATCCGCCATACCTATAACAATATCTTTTAATGTTTCTGAGCCCTTCATATGCTCCTCTGTATGCGAATGGTGTAAATGGGTATCCATAAATGTAAAATTGAATAGCAATCTTTATCTAAGGTATTCCATTTTCAATGATTTAACAATGGAATCATATAAATAAATGAAAAGCAATTGCATATAAATATTTAAATATTGTAATAATATGCGAATTAACCATTGCTTAATCTTGGCTTAACAATTCCTTTACATTGGGCGACTACTTTTGTTTCAAAATGATCAACCCGTGAGAATTCGTACTATTTTAACCACTATAGCCTTTTTATTTTCTCTGGCTTCCTTTGCCCAAAAAGGTCGTATTTCCGGAAAGGTATCTAACCAAAAGAACGAGCCTTTGGTTGGGGTTTCCATTGAAATTTCCGGTGCTTTTAGTGGTATGGTGCGCACAGATGTGGAAGGGAGATTCTCTTTTCCTGCAGAATCTGGAAAAAAGTACACACTGAGTTTTTCTTACGTAGGATACCAGAAAAAAATTATTGATGACATTTCGCTTTCTGCTGCTACAGAACAGAATCTGGATTTAGTTCTTGACCAAGAAGTTAAATCACTGAGTAATGTTACTGTTACGGCCTCTGCCAATCGCGGAACTGCCAAAGGAGAATCTGTTAATGCCCTCATTGCATTTCAAAAAAATACCAACACGGTGGCCTCCGTAATTTCAGGAGAAGCCATTCGCCGTTCTCCAGATAAGAATACAGGAGAAGTGCTGAAAAGAACTCCCGGTGCCAGCTTACAGGAAGGTAAATTTCTGATTGTAAGAGGCCTTGCCGAGAGATATAATATGGCTTTGTTGAATGGTGTGCCTTTAAGTAGTACTGAACCCGACAGAAAAGCCTTTTCTTTCGATTTGATTCCGGCAAACATGATTGATAACATTGTAATCAATAAAGCTTTCGTTCCAGAACTGCCTGGTGAATGGGCTGGCGGATTGATTCAAGTGAATACCCGGGATATCCCTAATAAAAATTTCTTCAACATACAGATAGGTACCGGTTTTAATACGCAAACTATCTCCAACCCCTTTTATGTATACCAGGGGGGGAAGCTAGATTTTCTGGGTATTGAGGATGGAACGCGTGCATTACCCAGTACGTATACCACCAAATCTCAATTCGACGCATTAAGTGCCCAAGCTAAAACTGAAATGGGCAAACAATTTGAGAATGTATGGAATCCCACCATCCAAAACGGAATTAACCAGGTAAACAGTCAATTGCAGGTTTCCGGTGGATTTACCAGCTCGAAGGGTACCCGTAAATTGGGTGGAATTTTCGGATTAACGTATAATCGAACTGCCCGCCTATTAAAAGCTACCAATAGCGGGTTCAATTTTATTGGTAACGGAGCTTTTACGCCAGATTTCGACTTTGCTGATGATCGCTTCAGTAATGATATTTTGTTGGGTGCCTTGGGTAACCTCACCTACCAGATGGATAACTTTAATAAGATTTCTCTCAAAACTATATTTAACATTAACACCTCAGACTATACAACTTTGCGAACCGGTGTTGAAGGTAATGGGAATACATTATTAGATAGTGCTCGGGGATATGAATTAGGTTTTCGTCAGAACACTTTCTGGAACACACAACTTTCCGGTGAGCACCAGATTTTGCCCAATAATAAGTTGAAACTCAAATGGAATGGTTCTTTTACTTTATTAGATGGGTTTATTCCTGATCAGAGAAGACTGTATTATCTAAAAAATAATTCATCCGCCAGCAACCCATATGTGGCGTTGTTGTCTAATGTTTTGTCTCAGAAAAGTGGTAACCGATTTTATCAAAATCTGAATGACTACATTTATAGTGGAGGTGCAGATTTGGCCTATTCTTTTGATGCTTTTGGCAGTAAGCAAACCCTGAAGGGCGGTTATATGTTGCAAATTAAGGATCGCCTTTTCGATGCCAAACCATTCTCCATTTACTTACCAAGAGATAATGCTACTCTCCGCTTATTATCTCCGGATAAGATTTTTGCTCCTGCAAATTTTGGCGATGGCTCAGTTACCAGCACCAATCTTGCTTTTGATGCAATAAAAGGAAATCTGTATCGCTACCTTGCCAATACTATTTTAAATGCGGCGTATATACAGTTCGACAACCAATTTGGAAATAAGCTACGGGTAATCTGGGGTGTAAGAATGGAGGATTATGATCAGTTAGTGGGTAGTGTAAAAACTTCAGACCCGCGATATAATTATAGTCGGGTTCGTGATTGGTTACCCGGGTTAAATGCAACTTATAAAGTGAATAATTTAACCAATCTTCGTTTTTCTGCTTCTCAAACAGTAGTTCGACCCGAGTTTCGTGAATTGGCCAACTTTCAGTACTACGATTTCGAGTTAAATGCTGCCGTGCAGGGTTTCCCATTATTACAAAGAACAAAAGTTACCAACTTAGATTTCCGATATGAGCTTTATCCTTCTGCAGGGGAAGTATTTACGGCAGGTGTATTTTATAAGTACTTTGATAAGCCTATCGAAATGGTATACAATTTTGTAACCGGAGGGGCCAGTAGTTTTAATTTTGCCAATCCTGATTATGCAACCGCTTTTGGTGTTGAACTCGAGTTTAGAAAGAAGTTAGATTTTTCAACTGCACTAAAGAATTTTACCATCCAGGCCAACGGTTCTTATATATATAGTCGTGTAGAAGATGCAACCCTTTCTTTAGACAGACCTTTGCAGGGACAATCACCCTATTTGGTGAACGCGTCTATTTTGTACGATCATGAAAAATCAGGTTTTTCTGCCACTCTTTTATATAACCAGATTGGACGTCGTGTTACTTTCGTAGGTAGCCAAGATCAGCCGGATATTTATGAATCTACAAGGCCAGTATTTGATTTTCAGGTTACCAAAAAACTTGCCGGCAATAAGGCTGAATTCCGTTTAAACATTCAGGATATCCTAAACAGAAGATTGTACTTCTATCAAAATCCGGATGGTAACACCCTGCTTAATAAAAGTACCGATCCTTTTCGCTTAAGTCGTCAGTTTGGTACGAACATTAGCTTGGTATTTGGGTACAATTTCTAATAATTATATATAAACATTGATCAATCCCTGATAAAACAATCAACATGAAAAAGTCGCTCACCATTTTAGCTGCTGTAACAATGCTGGCAGCTAGTTCCTGCAGAAAAATTGAAATGGATGGCGGTACTACTACCGTTGTTCCAACTCCTCCTAACCCTAACCCTATAGGACAAACCATTACTTTAAAGGGTCGTATTGCTAAAGATACCTTGTTAAAAGCCGGTAACACTTACATTCTTTCTGGTCTGGTTTACATGGTAAACAATGCTACCATGAAGGTTGAGCCAGGAGTAAATGTAAGGGGTGACTATCAGGGTAGCAATGTGGCTGCACTGATCATTACTCGGGGAGCCAAATTAGTGGCTGATGGAACTCAAGAAAATCCCATTGTATTTACTTCTAATTCTCCGGTACCTCGTTCTGGTGATTGGGGCGGCATTGTAATTTGTGGAAAAGCCAGTGTGAATTCAACATATTCTGGATCTGTTCCGGGTGTTATCACCGGAGCAGGAACTTATCAGGTTGAGGGTGGTGTTGATAATTCATTCGGAGATGGGATTGCCGGTGGCGGTGCTACTCCTGATGATAATGATAGTTCTGGCGTTTTGCGTTACGTTCGAATTGAATATGCAGGATATGCCTATCAGCCAGATAAAGAAATCAACAGCCTTACTATGGCCGCTGTTGGAAGAAAAACAGTAATTGATTATGTGCAGGTTACCTATGCTAAAGATGATGCATTTGAGTGGTTTGGTGGAACGGTTAATTGTGCTCACCTGATAGCTTACAAAACGCAGGATGATGATTTTGATGCGGACAATGGATTTAGCGGAAAAGTACAGTTCGGTATCGTTTTACGTGATTCTACTATTGCTGATATCTCTAGAAGTGAAGCTTTTGAGTGCGACAACGATCCAAACGGCTCTACCAATACGCCACAAACTCGCGCAGTTTTTAGTAATATCACCGCCATCGGACCAAGAGCTACTTTAAATAATGTTGGAAATAGCCTGTTTTTATCTGCAGCACATCTCCGCAGAAATGTGGGCGTTAGCATTTTTAACTCAATATTTTTGGGATGGTCTCAGGGTTTGCTGATAGACTCCAGAAACGGTAGAGCCATGGAGAATAATATTATAGACAGTACAACACGTTTTAAAAACAACACCATTGCTGGCTGTGGACCTGCTAGCGGAATAGATCTTACCTCTTATGCATTTATCGCTTCTTCTGCTAATGCCTTAGCATGGAATAGAGATTCTGTGGTTAATCGTTTTTCTAATACGGCTTTTGGTAATACCGTGTTAACCAACGTTTCGGATGCAAAAATGATTGCTCCCTTTAACTACGCAGCTCCAGATTTCCTTCCATTCGGTGGTAGTAATGGATATCAGCCCATTTTAACGGGTGCTAGATTTACCGATCCTAAATTAGCCGGCATGCAGGTAGTTCCTTTCCGTGGTGCTTGTGATGCTGCTGGTGTAGCTGCCAACTGGTGGAGAGGTTGGACACGTTTTATCAACCAATAATTCAACTTTTATAAATAAGAAAGTCCTTATCAGCAATGGTAAGGACTTTTTTTTTACCAGTTATTCATTTGTTCTGGAACGATTCTTTCAGGCTTTTCAAGTGGTTTGTTTTCCCAATTCGGCTCATACTTTACAAACCAACTGAGCCAAAGACTTCTGGAGAGACGCATTAATAAGGGCTGAATGGCAAATAATAATACGAAAGCCGTTCCCATCCAATAAAAAATTCTATTATCGTCGATAGAGAAAGTCATACCAATCAACACTTTCCAGGCTACGAATGTAGAAACCAGCAAGGCGATACTAAGTGCATAGCTCACATAGCCTGTTCCATAGTAGAAGCCTACTTCAATTTCGGTGGGTTGGTTACACACTTGGCAATGCTCGTGCATCTTTGTTACCTGACCTTTAAATTGATAGGCATTGCTGTTAACAAACAAATTTCCTTGTCGGCAGCGGGGGCATTTGTTTTGAAGCGTGGAAAGCAAATAATTCTTGGCTTCAACTATCGGATGAGCCCTTTCTATTGAGGTATTCATTTTACAAAGATACACCATTGAAAAATAATTCAGGAAACTAATGAACACTGGTTGCTTGGTAAGGTAAATGGGCAAATCATTAACAAAAGAATTTCTGCTGTCAACAGGTCTTGCCCCTTATTCTATTACCTTTTCCATTTTCATGCTTCTAGAACCTTTCAGTAAGATTTGGGCTTTTTGCGGATTTTTTGAGCTAAGCCAGGCTTTTGCCTGCGTTGAATCGGTGAAATAATGGTACGGGTGCGATAAGTTGCTAAAATCACCCCCTACCAATACCACTTCTGCCCAGGGATATTGCTGAATGAGGTTAAGTAATGCCTGATGTTCTGCAACACTGGTTTCCCCCAATTCCATCATAGCTCCCAACATGAGTATTTTTGCAGATCCGGGAAGCTGCGCAAAGTTTTCGATGGCTACCTTCATACTGGAGGGGTTGGCATTGTAGGCGTCTAATATCACCTGATTGTTACCCCAATTAATCCATTGGGAGCGACTATTCGAGGGGGTATAGCTTTCGATGGCCGATTGTATTTTTTCAGATGGAACCCCAAAATGGTTTCCGATGGCAACAGCACATAGTACATTGGGCAAATTATAGTTTCCCACCAGTTGCGTTTGAACAGAAAGTTCAAGGGCGCCTGTAATGACCACTTTTAACAAGGGCATACTGTTTTCAATGCTTCCCCGAATAATGCCTGATGTAGTACCATACCAAATTATTTGTGGCACTTGCTTGGCCAGCGTGTGTAAGTAATCGTAATCGGCAAAGGCAAAAGCGGTTCCGTGATGGCCGCTTAAAAATTGAAAAAGTTCTCCCTTACCTTTCCGAACTCCTTCTTCCCCCCCAAATCCTTCTAAATGGGCTTTGCCACAATTGGTAATGATTCCATGGGTAGGCTTAACATATTGGCAATACCCTTCAATTTCATGCTGATGATTAGCGCCCATTTCAATTACAGCCATTTGGGCATCTTTTTGTACTTGTAGCAGCGTGAGCGGTATCCCAATATGGTTATTGAGATTCCCCTGTGTGGTGTAGGTTTTATAATGAGCCGATAAAACGGCTGCAACCAACTCTTTGGTGGTGGTTTTACCATTACTCCCTGTTATCGCAATAAAGGGGATCGTAAATTGTTCTCTATGATACCCGGCTAATTGCTGAAGGGTAGTTAACACATTTTCTACCCGGATAATTCGATGGTTATCTGCGGCTATGTTCTCATCTACAATTGCATAGGCAGCCCCCATTTCCAGCGCCTGCAAGGCAAACTGGTTTCCATTGAAGTTGGGTCCCCGAAGGGCAAAAAATAAATCTCCGGATGAAAGTTTCCGACTATCTGTTTGTATTTGCAGATGATTGCAATAAATACTATAGAGTTCCTCTATATTCATACCGCAAATTAATCAATAAAAAATCCGCTACTGGGTGGGTAGCGGATTTTTTATAGGTAATTAAAAAAAATTATCGCTTGTTTCTTCTGGTAGGAAAAAATAAACCCGATTTAGTTTTGGCTGAAGTAGATTCCGGAGAACCGAAATGCGACATGGCACAACGGAACCCAATGGTATTGTTGCTCTCATTTTCATCCAGATAGCGACGAGTACCTGGACTTAACCAATAGGGACGGTCGTTCCAACTTCCTCCCTTGTAAACCCGTGAATTGTCGGAAATCAGTGTGGTAATCCCAAAATTATACTGGGCTGCGCTCGAAGAATCACCATCTAAATAATTTAGCGCATATGCTTTTTGATAGTTCAGTCGGTTTTTAACTTCGTCGTTGGTTTGTGGTATGGTTTTAATACGTCCCTTATCATCTCTTAAGTTTCCTTGACCGGCAGACATATCAGTCTTCGAAAAAATATTTCCTCTAAAGGGGTTCAAGTCATCATCCGTAGCTGAATTTAGCATAGGGCGATATACGTCCTGCACCCACTCATTAACATTGCCACTCATATTATACAATCCAAAGCCATTGGGGTAGTACGAATCTACTTCTGCGGTGTAGGCGGCATTATCGTTTAAGCCCCCGGCAACTCCCATATTATCTCCGGCACCTCTTTTAAAATTCGCCAGAAACTGACCTTGTAATTTCCCTTTTTGAGTGTAGCGGAGGTTATCGTAGCCCTCGTTCTTCCAGGCATACACTTGTTTGTTGGCAATAATTTCCTCCCCACGATTGGCAGATCCTTTCATTTTTCTTTGGGGATTTTGCATCATATAGCCATAAGCGGCATATTCCCATTCAGCTTCTGTTGGTAGGCGATAATCACCGTACAAGATGCCATCTTCTACCTTAATGGTAGTTCTCGGGCGACCCTGTGCATCTTTCAGCGGATTGCTTTTAGAGGTAACCTGCTTGCCAGGGGTAGCCTGGTATTCGCCCATCAGATAGGCTTTTGTATTAAAATTATCCGATCCAGCTCCATTTAATTCCTTTTTAATCTGAGTTTTTGCATCCAGGAAGCCGGCCTTAATAGCAGTAACCTCATTTACCCGGTCGGTGCGCCAGATACAAAAATCGTTGGCTTGCTTCCAAGTGATACCTACAACCGGATAGTAATTAAAAGCGGGGTGACGGAAATAATATTCCACCATCGGCTCGTTGAAACTTAATTCCGATCTCCAAACATTGGTATCTGGATAGGCGGCAGCAACAATGGTATCCATTCCGGCTGTTCCAAACACATTCTCCAGCCAGTAGAGGTATTCACGATAATGCACATTCGCAACTTCCGTTTTATCAATAAAAAAGGAGTTAACCGTAACTCTTCTGGGGGCATTGTTCCAGTCTGCCATCACATCTTCCTGGGTGGCACCCATGGTAAAAGTACCTCCCTGCACAAAAACGAGTCCTGGAGCCGTTTTTACGTCCTTGGGTTTCATTACGCTAAAATTGCCCTGGGTTTTGTCGTTATAGTTCCATCCGGTTACAGCCGATTTTTCGGGTTTTTTCGAAAAAATGCTACAGGAGGATATCGTGCCCATAATTGCAACTAAACAGGCCGCATTACCAAGGAAAGAAAGTAGTTTCATGATGCTAAAATTGATGGTAAATGTAGTTTTCACGAATTGGATTGTTACAAACCAATGCGAATATATAAGTTTTACAGGTGGTAGATTCCGTTTAGGGCCCTTGACTTTGTTAGCAAAAACCTAATTTTAACTCTGTTAACAATTAACGCTGTTCCGGGGGGCATTATTATTAGTAACCGATATATTGTATGATTTACAGGATGTTTCTGGTTATTCTGGTGGGTACTTTACTAGCATCTACTAACCTTTTTGGGCAGCGGGTGTATGCTTCACATTCGGTATTGGCAACCGGAAATTGGACTCAACTGGCAGTTACCCGTGAAGGGGTGTTTAAAGTAACGGCTGTTGCTTTGGCACAGGCAGGCATTTCATCTGGCAATCTTTCGAGTAATTCAATTCGTTTATTTGGAAATGGAGGGGCAATGCTTCCCGAAAATAACAGGGAACCTCGAGCAGATGATTTAATAGAAAATGCCCTGGAAATGGTGGATGGAGGGGATGGCATTTTTAATGGCACAGATTATTTTCTCTTTTACGCCCCGGGTCCGCATCCATGGATTAGAGATACCCTTACCGGATTATGGCGGCACCAAACCAACCTCTATTCTGATACAGCATATTACTACCTATCTATTGGCGGTAATGGAAGAAGGATATCCCTTCAAACGGCGCAATCGCCTGCTACAGTAACTGTTCGGGAAATGGACGACCGATTTTATCAGGAGCTCGAATTAGAAAATGTATTGTTTAGTGGAAAAAACTGGCTTGGAACTAAATTAGGAGCACAACCCGGACAATCACTTACCACAACGCTTTCTATTCCTTTTACCTTATTGAATACCCAGCAGCCGGTTACCCTCATCAGCCAACTGGCAGCCCGTTCGGTGGGCGCTCCCACAACTTTTCGTTTGCTGCAACAAAGTTTGGCAGTTCAGGAAACGAGTTTACCTGCGGTGAGCGGACAATTTTTAGAAACCTATGCTACCCAGGGTAAACAACTTTCCCGGTTTTTACCGGCAGCTTCGGGCAACTTGTCGATACAAATACAAATGGCTTCCAACAATCCTGCAGCTATTGGATGGATTGATTGGATTGAAGTTTTTGCCCGCAGGCAGCTGGCATTTGTTGGCAGTGGAACTTTGTTTTTTAGAGACACCCGTTCGGTAAATTCCGGAGCCACAGCCGCCTTTGAAATTCAGCAGGTTCCGAATGGAGCAGGTGCATTTGTTTGGGATGTAACGAATCCATTCAACCCAGTAAAAATGAATACCACGCAATCGGGTAATCTGATGCAATGGGTGAATGGGGCATCCACCTTACGAGAGTATGCTGCTGGAGTGGTAAGTGCATTGCCAGAGCCTATTTTATTGGGGAAAGTTGCTAATCAAGATTTACACAATAGTTCGCCCGTGCGGATGTTGATAATCACGCAGGCAAGTTTATTGTCGGAAGCTAACCGGTTGGCAGAATACCATCGGGTAAGGGATGGAATTTCGGCAAGTGTTGTAACTACGCAACAGATTTATCATGAATTTTCTGGTGGCAATCCCGACCCAACTGCCCTAAGGGATTTTGTAAAAATGTATTACGATAAAGCCCGAAGTACCGGCAGCCTTCGTCCGGAATACCTGTTGCTATTGGGTGCTGGCAGTTATGATTACAAGCGTAAAAAAATACAGGAAGGAAATTTTGTGCCGGTATACGAAAGTCCGGAATCCTTGGATCCCCTGCGAACCTATACTTCGGATGACTTTTTTGGTTTGCTGGATGATGGCGAAGATTTTAGTGCCATGCGTGCGGGCGATGGATTGGATATTGCCATTGGACGATTGCCGGCTGTTAATTTAGCAGAAGCTACCCAGGTAGTAAACAAAATCATTCGCTATCAACAACCCGTATCTCAGGGATCGTGGCGGATGCAAACGCTGTTTATAGGAGATGACCGGGATAATAATTTGCATTTCAATGATGCTCAACAAATAACGGCCAGTACTCTTCAAACTAACCCTTTGCTGAATATTCAGAAAGTATATTTAGATGCTTTTCCAATTATAAGCAGTAGCGGCGGTGATCGATATCCGCAGGTAAATGAAACCATCGTAAATCAATGTTTCCGGGGGGCATTGGTAGTTAATTACACGGGGCATGGAAATTATCTGCGACTAGCGGATGAAGCGGTTTTTACGGCAGAGGAAGTGAAGCGATTCAATAACCCCAATCGGTTACCCTTATTTATTACTGCCAGTTGTGATTTTGCTCCGCACGATAATCCGGCAGTAGTTTCCCTGGGTGATCGGGTATTAAAAAACGATTCAACCGGAGGCATCGCCCTGTTAACCACTACCCGTCCGGTTTTTGCTTATAGCAATCTGCAAATGAATGATCAGTATCTGAAGGTAGGCATGCAAAAAGATGCCGGAGGAAATTACCTTTCCTTGGGTAAATCGGTATTGCTGGCCAAGAATACCATTTTAAGTACTACCGGGGATGTATTGAATAACCGGAAGTTTACGCTGTTGGGCGATCCGGCCCTTACTTTGGCGTTTCCAAAAAACAACATCCGGTTAACCTGGTTAAATGGAAAGCCAATAACCGGTAACGATACCCTGAAGGCATTGGCTAGATATACCTGTGAGGGAGAAGTGACTGATTCCCGAGGCGTACAATTAACAAATTTCAACGGGATGGTAGAACTCAGTTTGTACGACCAGCCACAGGTGTTAAAAACACTGGGAAACCGAAGTGGAAGTACGGCAGCGGTGTATAATCAACAAACAGCGGTGCTTTTTAGGGGCACTGCCACTGTACAGGGGGGTAAATTTCGCATCAATTTTGTGGTACCCAAAGATATCAGTTATGCGCTGGGAAAGGCAAGGTTTAGTATGTATGCGATGGGGGAGAATGCTGATGCCGGAGGGGTAGATACCAGTATATCGATTGGGGGTATTTTACCGGTTGCGGGTAAGGATGAGGAGGGGCCGGCTATTCGATTGTATTTAAATGATACTGCTTTTCGGGAAGGGGGCTTATCCAATGAATCGCCCTTATTGATAGCCCTTTTAGAAGATAGTTCCGGAATCAATGCTTCCGGCAATGGCATTGGGCACGATATTACTGCTTGGCTGGATGAGAATACCCAAAATTCTTTCGTTTTGAATGAGTATTATCAGGCGGATATAGACAGCTACCAAAAAGGGAAGCTTGCATTTCGGTTGCCGGAATTAGCGGAGGGCAGGCACCAGATTACCCTAAAAGCCTGGGATTTGGCGAATAATTCATCCCTAAAAACTTTGGAATTTTGGGTAAAAAAGCAAGAAAAGCTGGTGTTGGGAAGGGTGATGAATTTTCCCAATCCGTTTAGTTCGGGTACTACTTTTTCGGTTGAGCATAATCGGCCGGGCGTGGCGATGCGATTGGAAATTACCATTTATGATATCCTGGGGAGGTTGGTGCGCCAGATTCAGCAGCCTGTAACTGGGTCGGGCAGCAGAAATATTCAGGTTCAATGGAGTGGAGAGGGGGTGTCTGGAGCAAAATTGGCAAAAGGTATTTATATTTACCACCTGAAATTGATCTCCGAACCCGAATCAGCATCGGCCAGCGGCCAAATGATTCGATATTAAATAGTTTTGAATGCATTGATTTTTACTCTTTTACAGTATTTACGGAGGCAGCAAAATGATAACAAGGTGTTAATACCTGTTAGATTTCTGTAATAGTCGGAAAGCGGAACCTGTATTTTACTGCTCTATTAAAAGAATTAAAAAGTCAAAAAACGGAACGGATGAAAAGAAAGTTTCAATTATTAGCCTTTTTTTGTGGTTGCTTATTGGGAGCCAATACGGTGCAGTCTCAAACTGGATCCATCAATATCGTATCTACTGCAGTGCCTTTTCTGCGCATTAGTCCCGATGCCCGTGCCGGGGGAATGGGTGATATGTCGATTGCAGCCACCCCCGATGCCAATGCCGCCTTCTGGAATCTGGCCAAGATTCCCTTTGCCAAAAACAGGGATGCCGTTGCCGTAAATTATACGCCTTGGTTAAAAGATCTGGGCTTATCGGATGTGTATCTGGCAAGTTTGGCTGCCTATCATAAACTGTCCGACGAATCGGCCATTTCTACTTCTTTGCGGTTTTTCAGTTTGGGAAATATTCAGTTGACTGATTTTTCGGGTAACGTATTAAATAATATCAAGCCCAGTGAGTTTTCGGTAGATTTTGGGTATTCCCGTATTCTGAATAATAAATTGAGTTTAGGAGTAGCCATTCGATATATCAATTCTCGGTTGGTAATTGGGGATGTGGGAACCGGGGTAGTGTATAAAGCGGGAACTTCGGTGGCGGGGGATGTGTCGTTGTTTTATCGTGGGGTTGATGAATCGGGGGCCGGCTTAAATTGGGGTGTTAGTTTGTCTAATTTAGGAGCCAAAATTGGATACACGAATGATGCACGTAACAGAGATTTTATTCCTGCCAATTTAGGAGTGGGTGTAACGTATAATTTTGTGATGGACGAAAATAACCGACTTATGTTGGGGTTGGATATCAATAAATTATTGGTTCCGGTGGTGCCTCCTGCAACAGGGGTGTATGCAGCGGATTCGGCCAGTTTGGCCAGCTATCGCAGTACTAGTGTACTTTCTAGTTGGTTTAAATCTTTCAATGATGGAACCAATCAGTTGAATTCTTTACAGGCTTCCCTGGGTGCAGAATATGCCTATAATGAACAGTTTTTTGTTCGGGCAGGTTATTTTTACGAAGACAAATCCCGCGGGAATCGTCAATATTTTTCCGTAGGTGCCGGATTTAGTATGGATGCCTTTCAGGTAAATTTATCCTATCTGGTTCCCTCCGGTTCGGGTATCACCCGCAATCCATTATCCAATACGATTCGGGTAGGATTGCTATTTAATATTGGGGGTAAATAATACCCTTGCTCCGATGTATCTTTACCCGATAAAAGGGGTGTGCGGCTTTTACATCCAATAAATCAATGCATATGTCAATCCGAATTGGTTATGGTATCGATTTCCATCAATTGGTGGAAGGTAGGGATTTGGTAATTGGGGGTGTACAGATAGCTCACCATAAAGGGGCGCTTGGGCATAGTGATGCGGATGTGTTATTGCATGCGATTTGTGATGCCTTATTGGGAGCGGCTTGTTTGGGGGATATTGGGGTACATTTTCCGGATACGGATATGGCTTTCAAAAATATCGATAGCCGCATATTATTGGCAAAAACAAATGAATTGATTCGCGAAGCCGGGTACACGATTGGCAATATAGATGCCACGCTATGTTTAGAAGCGCCCAAGATAAAACCCTATGTATCTAGGATGCAGGAGGCAATTGCAGGAATTTTGGGGATAGCTGTAACGGATATTTCTATCAAAGCAACTACTACGGAGAAAATGGGCTTTGTGGGTAGGGAAGAGGGTTTGGTGGCGCATGCGGTTTGTTTGTTGGAGCGGAATTAACTGATAAGTTATGCAAATGGAACGGGGAGCAGAAAAAATTGCAGTAATAGGATTGGGCTATGTTGGTTTACCCCTGGCTATTTTATTAAGCAAGCAATATGCAGTAACCGGATATGATCATGCTGATAACCGGATTGCTGAGTTACAAAATCTGAATGATAGGAGTGGAGAAGTAACTTCTGAAGAATTATCGGATGCATTTTTACTGTTCAAGACCTCAAAGGGAATTTTCGGGTTAGAGGTTACTGATAATCCTGATACGATTGCACATTCAACCATATTTATTATTGCAGTCCCTACCCCTGTTGATCAAAGTAATTTACCCGACTTATCCCCATTAAAAGCCGCCACTGAATTAGTTGCCCGGCACTTAAAAAAGGGAGACTTGGTAGTATACGAATCAACTGTTTATCCGGGTTGTACCGAGGAGGTTGCGGTGCCTATTTTGGAGCAGGTTTCTCGGCTTACGTACAATATAGATTTTACGGTAGGTTATTCTCCAGAACGAATGAATCCGGGAGATAAGCAGCGTAAGTTAACCGACATTGTAAAAGTCACATCTGGATCTAATCCTGAAGCAGCAAGCCGGGTAAATAATCTGTATGCTTCCATTATAAAGGCAGGTACTTATTTGGCCCCCAGCATTAAAATAGCGGAGGCTTCTAAAGTAGTAGAAAATACGCAGCGTGATATCAATATCGCTTATATGAATGAGCTCTCGAAAGTGTTTACTGCATTGGATATTGATATGAAAGAGGTAACAAAGGCAGCGGCAACGAAGTGGAATTTCTTACCCTTTCATCCGGGTTTGGTAGGCGGACATTGTATAGGGGTTGATCCTTATTATCTGATACATCGTTCAATGCAGGCAGGCTATGAGCCCGTATTACTTAAATCGGCCAGGGTAATCAATAATAGCATGGGCGATTATGTTGCCAGCAGAATGTTAGCATTACTAGCAAAAAAACAGATTGATGTAAGTACTGCCCGTGTGTTAATAATGGGTATTGCCTTTAAAGAAAATACGGCGGATATCAGAAATAGTCGGGTTGTAGAATTAATCAACCAACTGATAGCTTCAGGGGTTGCAGTTGATATTTATGATCCTTTGGTAGATGCCCAGGCAGTTAGTGAAAGTTATGGGTTAACCTGTTTAGATAAACTGGGCGAAACGGATAAATATGATGGAATAATTATTGCGGTGCCGCATGCTGTTTTTTATGATTTTGATTATGGTAAATATTTGAAACAGCTGGCTGTTTTATATGATTTACATGGAATAGTTTCTGGTCAACTTTCCGACGGCAGCTTATAATTATTCGCAGCCCTGTTGATAATCTTTTTTTTATAACCCTTTCCGAACCATTATTTTCACTTTTAAGACGAATACTACTTTGAATTATAAATTATAATTTTATACAATATTTTATAGCTGCTTAGCTATTTTTATATAATAGATTTAGCTATAAAATAGGTATATTTGTAGGGTTATTATCTGCGTTTTAGTAGGCAGAGATTGCTGTAACCTTCATGTGAGTGAGGCAGACGGAGTCATGTATTTTTTGGTATATTTTTCATGATTATTACGAAAACACCTTATCGGGTTTCATTTTTTGGAGGGGGAACTGATTTTCCGCTTTGGTTTAGGGAGCATGGGGGAAGGGTGATTTCCACTTCTATCAATAAGTATTGCTACATAACCTGCCGTAGAAAACCTGCTTTTTTTCCGCATAAGCATCGGTTTGTATATAGTGAAATTGAGGATGTAAATGACATTTCGGCTACTCGTCACCCAGCAATTAAAGGCGTGTTGGAATGGATGCAATGGACGGATGGCCTGGAAATTCACCACGATGGAGATTTGCCTGCCCGTTCCGGATTAGGATCCAGTTCTGCATTTACAGTAGGACTATTACAGGCAATGCATCGGTTACAAAATACAACGCTTTCTGCCGAAGAACTGGCAAACCA
>Ga0247843_1001308_pt1 | contig 51525 bp, 51 predicted proteins | sample LaCruzMarch2017__FD_192420 | JGI IMG/M metagenome (GOLD analysis project Ga0247843, IMG submission 192420) | Freshwater microbial communities from meromictic Lake La Cruz, Castile-La Mancha, Spain - LaCruzMarch2017_8m | ecosystem: Environmental > Aquatic > Freshwater > Lake | place: Spain...
CGCGAAAAAATCAAGCTGGAATCCACAGCTGGCACTGGTCACTTCTACACGACCAGCAAAAACAAGAAAACCATGCCCGAGAAAATGTCGATCATGAAGTTCGACCCCAAAGCTCGCAAGCACGTTCAATACAAGGAAATCAAGCTGAAGTGATTCAGCCTGATTTCCCTCACAAAGAACCCGCCTCTGGCGGGTTTTTTGTTGCCTCAGCTCCATCCCTCAACCCCAAGCAAACAGGGCCCGAAGGCCCTGTTTGGATATGCTCGGATGCAGGTCAGGCCGTTTGACGTACCGCACGCAGCTTGACCGAAAAGTCACGCAAAGCGGCAATGCCACTTTCTTCGGCCCGGCGGCACCAGGCTTGCAAATCCGCAGCCAATTGCTCGCGTGAATGCGAGGTGTTGAGCCAGATTTGGCTGAGCTCTTCGCGCATTTGCACCATTTTGTCGAGCACCGGGCTGGCGGCTCGGGCTTGCTTGAGCTGGGCCTGGGCAGATGCAGGCACCTTGGCACTGTCGCGGTGCAACCAGCGCTTGGCCGCTTGCACCACGTTGGCGTCGAGCTTGAGCTTGTCGGCCTCTTGCTGCATCACAGCGCGCACATTGCGGGCGTATCCGGCCATGACTTCGTAGCGGTTGGCAATCAGCGCTTCCAGGGTCTTTTCGTCAGCCACAGGGCGGATGTCGCCGTAGGCCAGGCGTGGGGGCGTCTTTTTCACATTCGCCAGGCCCAGGGTTTCAAGCGTGCGGATGTACAACCAGCCGATGTCGAACTCGTAAGGCTTGACCGACAACTTGGCCGATGTGGGATAAGTGTGGTGGTTGTTGTGCAACTCTTCACCACCGATCAAGATGCCCCAAGGCGAGATGTTGGTGCTCGCGTCGTGCGCCTCGAAATTGCGGTAACCCCAGTAATGGGCAGCACCATTGATGATGCCGGCGGCCGTGATCGGGATCCAGGCCATTTGAATCGCCCAAACCGTCAGGCCCAAAAAGCCAAACAGCGCCACATCAATGATCAGCATCAAGGCCACGCCTTGCCAGGAAAAGCGGGTGTACAGGTTGCGCTCGATCCAGTCATCGGGCGTGCCGTGACCGTAACGCTGCAGCGTTTCCTTGTTCTTGGATTCCTTGCGGTACAACTCAGCACCCGTGAACAACACAGTCTTGATGCCGTGCACATGCGGGCTGTGCGGGTCTTCGGATTGCTCGCACTTGGCGTGGTGTTTGCGGTGGATAGCGGCCCACTCCTTGGTCACCTGGCCGGTGGTCAGCCACAACCAGAAGCGAAAGAAGTGAGAGGGAATCGCGTGCAGGTCCAAAGCGCGGTGCGCTTGGTGACGGTGCAGGAAAATCGTGACACTGGCGATGGTGATGTGGGTCAGGGCCAAGGTGATCAACACCATTTGCCACCAAGCCAACTCGAACAGGCCGTAGCCCATCCAGTGAATCACCGCATCCAAAAAAGCCCAATCAGGCAAGAACATGAGTCCGTCTTTCTACTGGAGCCTGACATCAGGCAATCGTTCGATTTTAAGTTTCCTGCCCCAAAAAGGACAGCGATTTTAATCGAGAAGAGAATACAAGAGTTGAAAATTATTACTTTTTAACCCAAGCGGCAGCAAAAAAACCGTCCGTGGCATGGCGGTGAGGCCACAAACGCAGGAATGTACCGCCTGCATGCTCACCCGCCGGCGCATCCCCCGACAGTGTCGGAGAACACATGCTGGCGGCGTCGGGCACCTTGAGCCGTTCAAGCTCTTGGGCCACATTGAGGGAAACAAAGTCGGGGTTGGCTGCACTGAAAGCTTGCGCGATCAGCTCATTTTCTTCGGGCAGCATACTGCAAGTGGCATACACCAAGCGGCCGCCCGACTTGACCATGCGTGAGGCACTTTGCAAGATGGCTTTTTGCTTCTCGGTCAACTCCTGCACAGCTTGGGGCTTTTGCCGCCATTTCAAGTCGGGGTTGCGGCGCAAGGTGCCCAAGCCCGAGCAAGGCGCATCGACCAGCACACGGTCGATCTTGCCCGCCAATCGTTTGACGCGGTCGTCGCGCTCGTGCGCAATGGCCGCCGGGTGCACGTTGGACAAGCCACTGCGCGCCATGCGCGGCTTGAGCGCATCGAGGCGGTGGCCGGACACATCGAAAGCGTACAAGCGGCCCGTGCTGCGCATGGCCGCGCCCAGCGCCAGCGTCTTGCCGCCTGCACCGGCGCAAAAATCCACCACCATCTCACCCCGGTGGGCGTCCACCAGCAAGGCCAAGAGCTGCGAGCCTTCGTCTTGCACTTCGATGGCGCCCCGCGTGAAGGCATCGGTTTTTTGCAGCGCAGGCTTGCCTTGCAAGCGCAGGCCCCAAGGCGAATACGGCGTGGGCTCAGAGGGGATGCCTGCTTGCGCCAACTCTTTTTGGATCTCGCTGCGCTTGGCCTGGAAAGTGTTCACCCGCAAGTCCAGCGTACCCGGTTGCTGCAAGTGTTCGGCCAGTGCCCAGAAGTCATCGCCCAGTTGGGCCTGCAAGGCTTGCGCCATCCACTCGGGCAAATTGTGGCGGTGCGGGGCCATCAGCGCGTCCGCGGGAATCGCATCGCAAGTGGCCAGCCACTGCTTTTCGGTGTCGTTCAAGGCCGCGGACAAAAAGTCACGCGGACCCAAAAAGCCCAAAATGGCCAGCTTGCGCTCTTTGGCACCCGAGCCCGAACGGGCCAGTTGCTCAAACAACAGTTTTTTGCGCAACACGGAGAAAGCGGTTTCCGCCAAGGTGGCGCGTTCGCGTGGCCCCAAGGCACGGTGTTCACGGAAATAACGCGACACGACAGCGTCGGCGGGATGTTCAAATAGGAGGACCAGCCTGACCAAATCGGCGCAGGCGTCTAAAAGGGCTTTTGGATGCATAGGGGCGCATTGTCCCATCCCCGACCCTTGTGACAGACACACACCAGGAAAGACATGTCCGAACCCCTGCCACCAATGATCGAAACGCCCAAAGGCCTTTACCGCCACTACAAGGGGGGTCAATACCGCGTGCTGGGCACTGTGCGCCACAGCGAAGACCTGCAACCCATGACGCTGTACCAGGCGCTTTATGGCGAACAAGGCCTGTGGGTCAGGCCTGCGGCCATGTTTGCCGAAGTGGCCGAATTCAACGGCCAGCTTCAAACGCGCTTCACCCGGATCGGGGACTGACGAGGGTCTGGTAGGTCGGTGGCTTTAGCCCCGACAGGGATCGTTCGCCTGAAGCCCATGTCAGAGCTGAAGCCACCGACTTACTAAGGCAAGCCACGCAGAAATTCAGCCACCGCCAGAGGGTAAATGATGTGCTCTTGGGTCAGCACCCGCGCCGCCAGGGTGTCGGCGGTGTCGCCCGTTAGCACCGGCACCACCGCTTGCGCCAGGATGGGGCCGTGGTCCAAATCGGCCGTGACCTGGTGCACCGTGGCCCCGGCAAATTGGCAACCGGCATCGATGGCGCGCTGGTGGGTGTTCAGCCCGGGGAACGCGGGCAACAAAGACGGATGGACATTGAGCAAGCGCCCGGCGTAGTGCGCCACAAAACCCGGCGTGAGGATGCGCATGAAACCCGCCAACACCAACAAGTCTGGGGCAAAACGGTCGATCTCGGCCATCAAGGCGGTGTCGAATGCCTCGCGGCTGGCAAAGCCTTGGTGGTTGAGCACCGCTGTGGCCATGCCCTGGGCCTGGGCCCAAGCCAGGCCAGTGGCATCTGCCTTGTTGCTGATCACGGCCGCGACGCGCACGTTCAGGCGCTGCGCCCACTGCTCTTGCCGGGCGGCCTGCACGATGGCCGCCATGTTGGAGCCTGCGCCGGAAATCAAAATGACGATGTTTTTCATGACGCTGTGAATTATCCCTGCGCGATCGAGGTCGAATGCTTTTTGTCGCACCCAGGACAAGCACGCCAGGGGGCGGCGTGATAAAAAGCACGGTCGTTTGATTTTGAAAGAAAACCCCCATGGATTTGGCATTCACACCCGAAGAACTCGCGTTCCGCGACGAAGTTCACACCTGGGTCAAGGCAAACTTGCCTCCCGAGTTGTCCCACAAAGTGCACAACGCGATGCGCCTGACGCGTGACGACATGCAGGCCTGGTCCAAAATTCTGGGCAAAAAAGGTTGGCTGGGCTATGGCTGGCCCCAGCAGTTTGGCGGCCCCGGCTGGACCGCGGTGCAAAAACATTTGTTTGAAGAAGAGTGCGCCCTGGCCGGCGCCCCCCGTGTGGTGCCTTTTGGCCCCGTGATGGTGGCCCCCGTCATCATGGCTTTTGGCAATGCCGAGCAGCAGCAACGCTTTTTGCCCGGCATCGCCAGCGGCGAAGTCTGGTGGAGCCAAGGCTACAGCGAACCGGGCTCCGGCTCGGACCTGGCCTCGCTCAAAACACGCGCCGAGCGCCAGGGCGACAAATACATCGTGAACGGCCAAAAGACCTGGACCACCCTGGGCCAATACGGCGAATGGATCTTCTGCCTGGTGCGCACGAGCACAGAAGGCAAGCCGCAAACCGGCATCTCGTTCTTGTTGATCGACATGAAGTCGCCCGGCATCACCGTGCGCCCGATCAAGCTGCTCGACGGCGAGTGCGAGGTCAACGAAGTCTGGTTTGACAACGTCGAAGTGCCAGTAGAAAACTTGGTGGGCGAAGAAAACAAAGGCTGGAACTACGCCAAGCACCTGCTGGCCCACGAGCGCACCAACATCGCCGACGTGAACCGCGCCAAGCGCGAACTCGAGCGCTTGAAGCGGATTGCCAAAGCCGAGGGTGTGTACGACGACCTGCGCTTCCGTGACGAAATCGCCAAGCTCGAAGTGGATGTGGTGGCGCTGGAAATGCTGGTGCTGCGCGTGCTGTCGGCCGAGAAATCCGGCAAGAACTCGCTCGACATTGCCGGTCTGCTCAAAATCAAGGGCAGCGAAATTCAGCAGCGCTACACCGAGCTGATGATGCAAGCCGCCGGGCCTTTTGCCGTGCCCTGCATCTTTGAAGCCATGGAAGCGGGCTGGCAAGGCAACTTCCCCGGCGGCACCCTGGCCAACGCGCCTTTGGCCGCCAATTACTTCAACATGCGCAAGACCACCATTTATGGCGGCAGCAACGAAGTGCAACGCAACATCGTCGCCCAGACAGTTCTGGGTTAAGGAGAGACACATGGATTTCGATTTTTCTGACGACCAAGAACAACTGCGCGACGCGGTGCGCAAATGGGTGGACAAAGGCTATGACTTCGAGCGCCGCCGCGCCATCGTGGCGGCCGGCGGCTTTGACCGCGACGCCTACACCGAGCTGGCCGAACTGGGCCTGACGGGCCTGTATGTGAGCGAAGACCACGGCGGTATGGGCATGGGCCCGACCGAAGCCATGGTCACCATGGAAGAGTTGGGGCGCGGCATCGTGCTCGAACCCCTGACCCAAACCTTGATTTCGAGCGCCACGCTGCAAACCCACGCCCCGACTGCGCTGCAAGCGGCATGGCTGCCGCGCATGGCGGCAGGCGAAGCCATCGTCGTGCTGGCGCACCAAGAACGCGCTGCGCGCTACCAACTGAACCGCTGCACCGCTGTGGCCACTGAATCGGATGGCGCCTGGACCGTGAGCGGTACCAAGAGCGTGGTGGCCGTAGGCGACCAGGCCGATGCCTTCATTGTTCCTGCCATGGCCCAGGGCACTTTGGCTTTGTTCTTGGTCAAGCGCAGCGCCAGCGGCGTGAGCACCCAGGGTTACCTGACGCAAGATGGCTCACGCGCCGCCGAAGTGGTTTTGGGCCAAGCCTCGGCCCAGCTCATCACCGTGCACGGCCTGGCCGCTTTGGAAGAAGCGGTGGACATCGGCATCGCCTGCAGCTGTGCCGAAGCCGTGGGCGTGATGGACAAGACCTTGGCCATCACCGTGGACTACATGAACACCCGCAAGCAATTCGGTGTGGCCATTGCCAGCTTTCAGGCCCTGCGCCACCGCGTGGCCGACATGAAAATGCAGCTGGAGTTGGGCCGCTCCATGAGCTACTACGCCAGCCTCAAACTGCACGCCCCGGCCGAAGAACGCCGCCGCGCCATGGCGCGTGCCAAATACCAGCTGGGCACCTCCATGCGTTTCATCGGCCAGCAAGCGGTGCAGCTGCACGGCGGCATTGCGGTCACGGACGAGTACATCGTGAGCCATTACTTCAAGAAATTGACACAGCTGGACATGACGTTTGGCGACACCTTGCACCAGCTGGGCGAAGTGTCGGCCCGCATGCAGGAGACGGCGGGCGTGTTCGCCTGAAGGGAAGGGTCTTCGAACCTGAGCAAGGTGGGAGGGCGGCGCGGGTCACTCCGCCTCACGCACCCGCAAAAAAGAAGCAAAACGCGGCAAACCGGATGGTGTGCGATCACGGAAGCGGTAAGTGACCCATGCCCCCACTGGGGGTGGGTTGCGGCGCAGCGCATCACTCAGGCCCGAGCCCAACGCAAAACGCTGACCGGACGGCATCTGCAGCAGTAAAGCACCCGTCATGCCCGCCAAACGGCCCTTGCCAGACTGGTGCCCTACCACCAAGCCTTCCTCATCCTGCTCGGATTTGAGCTTGTACAGGGCATCGCTGCGCCCCGGTCGCCACAAGGCATCGGCCCGGTGCAGCATGAGGCCCTCACCCCCTTGTTGCTCCGTGCTGCGCAACAGGGCTTGCAAAGCCCTGGCGTCTTTGACCTCATGTTGCGCCACGGGCAGCAGCCAAGGCTGATTCGCCTGCGCCAGGGTGGACGCCAAAAAATGCAACCGCTCGGCAAACGGGGCGGCATGCCCCGGAGCGTCAAACACCAGGTACTTCACCTCTCGCCAGGCCATGTCGTCAGGCTCAGACTGACGCACCACGCCCGACAGCCTGTCAAACGTCCCGCGCCCGATCCAAAGCTCACCGTCCAAAGCCAACTTGGGCAAGGCCAACAGGAACCAAGGCGGGGCCGCAATGACCCGCCCACTGCGAAAGCGCAAAACCTGACCGTCCCAGACCGCCCGCACGCCGTCCAACTTTTCACTCACCAAAAAACCTTGCGGGGACTGTGCATGGGGCCAAACCAGGGCCAGCTGAACCTGGGTGGCCGTGGCGGCTTGATCGGCACGCACAAGGGGAGACAACCAACCCACCCCAAACAGTGCCAACAAGACATGGCGGCGTGAAGGTGGCGGCGCCTTCAAACGGCTTTGCGCCATCACCCAAGCCTGTTTTGGCACCACGGCGAGCCTCACCGACTGGGCTGGTAAATGAACGCGCAACGGGGTTGGAATTTGTGTCTGCATGCGGTGCCTCCCTTTGGGCTCCAGACCATGGAATCTGGGCCTTTTGTATTCAGGAAGCCATGATGCTGTGCTTTGAGCACCTGTGCAAGCGAAACCTGCAGTGGTTGCCCTCAGGCCGTCAAGCGCGATCCCTTAGGCACATGCGCCATCAAGAAGGCCATTTGGTCACTCAGGATACGGCGGTTGCGCAAGATGAAGTCTTCCCACAGGCTGGGCACATAGGGTGCATACAACAGGGGCATGCTCGCCTGCTCGGGCGTGCGGTTGCTTTTGCGGTGGTTGCAGGAACGGCAGGCGGTCACCACATTCATCCAGTGGTCAGGGCCCCGCTGCGCCAGCGGGACGATGTGCTCGCGGGTCAGTTCCGACTCGTGAAAATGCCCACCGCAATAGGCGCACACCTGGCGGTCACGCACAAACAACTTGGTGTTGGTCAAGCCAGATCGCAAATCAAAGGGGTTGATGCGCGGCACGCCCTGGGTGCCGATGATGCTGTTGACGGTGATGATGGATTGCTGGCCTGTGAGCGCGTTGTGACCCCCGTGAAAAACCGCCAACTGCTGACCCGCCTCCCAACGCACCTCGTGGGCGGCGTAATGGGTGACGGCTTGCTCCAGCGTGATCCACGATTGCGGCAAGCCTTGGGCCGAGAGTTTCAAAACCTTCACAGACGCCTCCATCCAACAGTTCAAAGACCACTGACACGAAAAGTCCCGTCTCGATCGGGTTCCCTGCGACTGGGTGCCGCGGCCGGGATGATCGGGCTCAGTCACAATATACCCTCTTACATTGACAACACCGTGAAAGCTGGCGCTGGGTCCAGATCAACGGCAAGACACCACAAGCGACATGAAGGTTTACCGAGGCTTCCACCATCCCGATCTGGCCCCCGCTTGCGCCTTGACCATCGGCAACTTTGACGGCGTGCACCGGGGTCATCAGGCCATGTTGGCCCTGCTGCGCAGCGAAGCGGCCCATCGGGGCGTGCCCAGCTGCGTGATGACCTTCGAGCCCCACCCGCGCGACTATTTTGCCAAGGCCCTCCACCAGCCCGACCTGGCCCCGGCCCGCATCGCCACGATGCGCGACAAACTGGAAGAACTTGAGCGCTGCGGCGTGGACCAAGTGGTGGTGCTGCCCTTTGACGCCCGGCTGGCCAGCCAATCACCCCAAGACTTCATTGAGCAGGTGCTGGTGCAAGGTCTGGGCGTACGCTATGTGTTGGTAGGTGACGATTTCCGCTTTGGTGCCAAGCGCGCGGGCGACTACGCCATGCTCGACGCTGCCGGACAAACCCTGGGCTTTGACGTGGCCCGCATGAACAGCTACGAGGTGCGCGGCCTGCGCGTGTCCAGCTCGGCCGTGCGCGAGGCGCTGGCCAAAGGCGACCTGCCCGCGGTGCAGGCCCTGCTGGGCCGCCCTTACAGCATCAGTGGCCATGTGGTGCACGGGCGCAAGCTGGGTCGCGAATTGGCTGCAACAACCCAAGGCGCAAGCGACGGCTTTCGCACGCTGAATTTACGCTTTACCCACCTCAGGCCGGCCGCCAGTGGCATCTTTGTCGTCCAAGTGCAGGGCCTGGCCGATCAGCCCTTGCGGGGCGTGGCCAATCTGGGCAACCGCCCCTCTTTGGACCCTCATGATGTCAACGGCGGGCGCGTGCTGCTGGAGACGCATGCCTTCGACTGGCCTGCCCATCTGGGGGCCGAGGGGGGCTACGGTAAAATCATCCGGGTGGACTTGCTGCATAAATTACACGACGAGCTCAAATACGACGGTCTGGACGCCCTGACCAAGGGCATTGCCAAAGACTGTGACGACGCACTTGCGTGGTTTGCTTCGCGTCATGGTGAAACCAGCCGCCAAACCACCCGCGACCGAATTTAACGCTCTGGCCCTCGTTTGCCGCCTCCGACAGGCTCAGGGCAAACGACCTCAACGGCCCACCCCCTCTTGATCTCTCCGAACGGCCCGCCGCTCGGGCTGAGCTTGTCGAAGCCCTCTCGACTTGACGCACCATGACCGACAATACCCAGAACCCCGACACCCGCATCAACATGATGGACACCCCGTTCCCGATGCGCGGCGACTTGCCCAAGCGCGAGCCGGGCTGGGTGGGCGACTGGAACGACGGCGGCCTCTACAAAAAACTGCGCGCCGCCCGCCAGGGTGCCCCGCTGTTCGTGCTGCACGACGGCCCGCCTTATGCCAACGGTAAGCTGCACATCGGCCATGCGCTGAACAAGGTGCTAAAAGACATGATCGTCAAATCCAAGCAACTCGCGGGCTTTGACGCGCAATACATTCCCGGCTGGGACTGCCACGGCCTGCCGATCGAAAACGCGATTGAAAAACTGCACGGCCGCAAGCTGTCCAGAGACGACATGCAAGCCAAGAGCCGCGCTTTTGCCACCGAGCAGATCGGCCAGCAACGCGAAGACTTCAAGCGCCTGGGCGTGCTCGGCGACTGGGAGCGCCCTTACCGCACCATGGACTTCGCCAACGAAGCCGGTGAAATCCGCGCCTTCAAACGCGTGATCGAGCGTGGCTTTGTTTACCGTGGCCTCAAGCCCGTTTACTGGTGCTTTGACTGCGGCTCGTCGCTCGCCGAATTCGAGATCGAATACGCCGACAAAAAGAGCGACACGCTGGACGTGGCCTTTGAAGCCGACAACACCGCCGCGCTGGCTGCCGCCTTTGGCCTGCCCAAGCTGCCAGGCGAGGGCAGTAAAAAAGCCTTCGCCGTCATCTGGACCACCACCGCCTGGACGATTCCCGCCAACCAAGCGCTCAACGCCCACCCCGAGCTGGAATATGCCTTGGTGGACACACCACGCGGCGTGCTGCTGCTGGCCGCCAGCCTGGTCGAAAAATGCCTGGAGCGCTACCAGCTGCAAGGCACCGTGATCGCCACCGCGGTAGGCGAAAAGTTGCGCGGCTTGGTTTTCCGCCACCCACTGCACGACACCGTGAGCGCTGACGAAGGTGGCCCATACAGCTACCGCCGCCCATCCCCGCTGTACCTGGCCGAGTACGTGACCGCCACCGACGGCACCGGCATCGTGCACTCGTCCCCCGCCTACGGCGTGGACGACTTCAACTCCTGTATCACCAACGGTCTGGCCTACGACGACATCCTCAACCCGGTGCAAGGCAATGGCGTGTATGCCGAAGAGTTGCCTTTCTTCGGCGGCCAGCACATCTGGAAAGCCTGCGCCCGCGTAATTGAGGTGCTGGGCCAAAGCGACCGCCTGATGGCCACGGTGGAAATCACCCACAGCTACCCGCACTGCTGGCGTCACAAAACGCCCGTCATCTACCGCGCTGCCGCCCAATGGTTTGTGCGCATGGACGAGGGCGAGGGCGTCTTCACCCAAGACAAAGCGCCCAAGACCCTGCGCCAGCTGGCGCTCGACGCGATCGAGCAAACGCAGTTCTACCCCGAGAACGGCAAGACCCGCCTGCGCGACATGATCGCCAACCGCCCCGACTGGTGCATCTCGCGCCAGCGCAGCTGGGGCGTGCCTGTGCCGTTCTTTCTGCACAAAGACTCGGGCGAACTGCACCCCAACACCATGGCCATCCTGGACCAAGCCGCTGACATCGTCGAAAAAGGCGGCATCGAAGCCTGGAGCCGCGTGACGGTGGAAGAGATTTTGGGTGCGGCCGACGCGCCGCACTACACCAAGAGCACCGACATTCTGGAAGTCTGGTTCGACTCCGGCTCCACCTTCCAGCATGTGCTGCGCGGCAGCCACAAAGATGCTTACGGTGTGCCGCCCTTCCACACCGAAGGCCCTGAGGCGGACCTGTATCTGGAAGGTCACGACCAGCACCGCGGCTGGTTCCACAGCTCGCTGCTGTTGGGCTGCGCCCTTTATGGCCGTGCGCCTTACCGGGGCCTCTTGACCCACGGCTTTGCCACCGATGGCCAAGGCCGCAAGATGAGCAAAAGCTTGGGCAACACGGTGGACCCGCAAACCATCACTTCCAAAATGGGCGCAGAAATTGTGCGCCTGTGGGTGGCCAGCACCGACTACTCGGGCGACCTCAACATCGACGACAAAATCCTGGCCCGCGTGGTGGACAGCTACCGCCGCATCCGCAACACGCTGCGCTTCTTGATGGCCAACGTGAGCGACTTCGACCCGGCAACCGACTCGGTGTCCGAAGACCAATTGCTCGAGATCGACCGCTTTGCGCTGGCCCGCGCCGCGCAGCTGCAAGCCGACATCCGCGCCCACTTCGACATGTACGAATTCCACCCTGTCGTCAGCAAGCTGCAAATTTATTGCTCGGAAGACTTGGGCGCGTTTTATCTGGACGTGCTCAAGGACCGCCTGTACACCACCGCCCCCAAGTCGCTGGCGCGCCGCAGCGCACAAACCGCTTTGTGGCGCATCACCCACGGCATGCTGCGCTGGATGGCGCCGTTCCTGTCGTTCACGGCCGAAGAAGCTTGGACAACTTTCGGCACCTCGGAATCCATTTTTCTGGAAACCTTCAGCAACTTCGGTTCGGCCGATGCAACGCTTCTGGCCAAGTGGGCGCGCATCCGCGAGATCCGCGACCTGGTGAACAAAGACATCGAAAACCTGCGTGCCGATGGCCAAGTGGGCGCATCGCTGCAAGCCGAGATATCGCTTCAGGCGCCTGCGGCCGACCACGCCCTGCTGGCCAGTTTGGGCGCAGACATCAAATTCGTGTTCATCACCTCCAAAGTGACTTTGCAGGCGGGCGACAGCCTTGCAGTGCAAGTGGCGGTCAGCCAAGCCACCAAATGCGAGCGCTGCTGGCACTATGCCGACGACGTGGGCCACCACGCCAACCACCCCACCATTTGCGGGCGCTGCGTGAGCAACCTGCATGGCGCTGGCGAAACCCGCCAAGTGGCCTGAACCCACCGCACCCACAGGACGCACAAGCATGGCCAACAAATTCAAAGACAGCCACCGCTCCAGCCTGTGGGTCTGGCTGGGCATTGCCCTCTTGGTGCTGCTGCTCGACCAGTTCACCAAGGTGCTGGTGCTGGGTGCTTTCCAGTTGGGCGACAGCACGCCCATCACCTCGTTTTTTAACTTGGTGCGGGTGCACAACCACGGCGCGGCATTTTCGTTTCTGGCAGGTGCAGGTGGCTGGCAACGCTGGTTTTTTACCGGCATTGGCGTGGCAGCGGCCATCTTCATGGTCTGGATGCTGCGTTCACACGCGGGCCAAAAACTGTTCAGTCTGGCCATCTCGCTGATTTTGGGCGGCGCGATTGGCAACGTGATCGACCGCCTGCTGCACGGCTATGTGGTCGACTTTCTGGACTTTTACTGGGGCACTTGGCACTTCCCGGCCTTCAACGTGGCCGATGCCGGCATCAGCGTGGGCGCGGCCCTGCTGATCCTGGACGAAATCCTGCGCGTGCGGCGCGGGCGTTGAGGCTAACGGTTTTAAAAACAGGGTCGACCATGAAACGATTTCTTTTTGTATGGATTGGTTTTTGGGTGATTTCGGCCCATGCCGCCATCCCCAACGATTACGCCCCCGTTGTGGTCGAAGCACCATTCTCTCTGCGCGAGCGCGTATTTGATCTCACGCCGGCGCTTGAAACCGCCAAAAGCACCGGCAAGCCCATCTTTTTATACCTCGGCGCAAAGGACTGCCCACCTTGCCTTGATTACAAGCGATTTCTGTCCGATCATCGCTCGGAACTCAAGGAAGCATTCTCAGAGGTCGTGGTGGTGGACATTCGAACCTGGCTGCGCGGCCCAAGCATGTCTTTGAAAATCAAAGACCAAAGCCTGACTTTTAACCAATTCAAAACTCTGGTGGGGGACACCTCAAAGACTTTGGTCTTCCCATCCTTCTGGCTGTTGTCCCCAGAATTGAAGCAGCTCAAAGAACTGCCATCGGGCGTCAAAGCTTACTTAAACGTGAGCCAGCACTTGGAACTGCTGAAAATCCCGGCGCCATGAGGCCAGCTGGCCTCGCTTTTGTTCGCTGACTGCTTGTTTTGCTGTCATCGTCTGCCCAGGCGGCACGGACGCTAACCCGTCCTTTCCCTCGCATACCAACAAGCTCCTGAGTACGGCTAAAGCCAAACTCGGCCAAGACACACGAGCAAAGGTCATGTAAGCTGGCTTATGATTTGAAAAAAGGAGACACCCATGCCCGGATTGCTGCCCCACATTGACCCAGACGGTCTGCTCGAATTTTCGGTGGTCTACACCGACCGTTCTCTTAACCACATGTCCCAACGCTTTGGCGGCGTGATGACCGACATCTCGCGCATGCTCAAAAGCGTTTACGGTGCCCATTCGGTCGCGCTGGTGCCCGGCAGCGGCACCTTTGGCATGGAGTCGGTGGCCCGGCAATTTGCCACCGGCCAGCACGTCATGGTGATCCGCAATGGCTGGTTCAGCTACCGCTGGACGCAAATCTTTGACATGGGCCAGATTCCCAAAAGCCACAGCGTGCTCAAGGCCCGCCGCGTGTCCGAGTCCTCACAAGCCGCCTGGGCCCCTGCCCCAATCGAGCTAGTCAAAGCCGCCATTGCCTCAGAAAAACCTGCACTGGTGTTTGCCCCGCACGTCGAAACTTCGGCCGGCATGATCCTGCCCGACGACTACCTGAAGGCCGTGTCCGATGCGGTGCACGCGGTGGGCGGCCTGTTTGTGCTTGACTGCATCGCCTCGGGCGCCATGTGGGTGGACATGCAAGCCACAGGCGTAGACGTGTTGATCAGCGCGCCGCAAAAAGGCTGGAGCAGCTCGCCCTGCTGCGCCATGGTCATGCTGAGCGAGCGCGCCCGCCAAGCGATTGACAGCACCACCAGCACCACCTTCGCGATGGACCTGAAAAAGTGGCTGCAAGTGATGGAAACCTACGAAAGTGGTGGCCACATGTACCACACCACCTTGCCCACCGATGCGCTGCAGCGCTTGCAAGAGACCATGCTGGAGACCGAGGCCTATGGTTTTGACAAAGTGCGCGACGAGCAAATGGCGCTGGGTCGCCAAGTGCGGTCAATGTTGCTTGAGCACGGCTTCCCCAGCGTGGCCGCGCCCGGTTTTGAAGCGCCTGGTGTGGTGGTCAGCTACACCACGGACCCCGAGATCCAAAGCAGCAAAAAGTTTTTGGCGCTGGGCCTGCAAACCGCCGCAGGCGTGCCCCTGCAGTGCGACGAGCCTGCCGACTTCCGCACCTTCCGCATGGGCTTGTTTGGTCTGGACAAATGGCACCAGGTGCCTCGCACACTGCAACACCTGAGCGGTGCGCTGGAAACCATTGCCCCCAAGGCCAAACTGGCGGCTTGAGCCTCGGCACAGGCCAGCCATAAAAAAACCGCGGACCATTCAGGTCAGCGGTTTTTTTCCATTCAACGCCGTGTGATGGGCCTCCAGCGCCGAAGCGCCGTCACCCAAGCTTCACAAAGTGATGATGGTGCAACCCGTGGTCTTGCGTGCTTCCAGCGCGGTGTGGGCGTCTTGGATGTTGGCCAACGGGAAAGTTTGCTCGATGTGAATCTTGACCTTGCCGCTGGTCACCGCCTCGAACAAATCGTCGGCCATTTCCTGCGTGTTTTCGCGCGTGGTGATGTGGCTGAACAACGTTTGGCGCGTCACATAAATCGAACCTTTAGGGCCGAGAATGCCAGGCGCAAACGGGGCCACTGGGCCTGAAGCATTGCCAAAACTGGCCATCAAACCCAGGGGGGCCAGGCAGTCCAGCGACTTGTCCCAGGTGTCTTTGCCCACCGAGTCGTAAACCACCTTGACGCCTTTGCCGTCGGTGATCTCTTTGACCTTGGCCTGGAAATCCTCGGTGGCATAGTTGATGCAAAACTCCGCGCCATTGGCTTTGGCCAAGGCGCACTTGGCGTCGCTGCCTGCGGTGCCGATCAGGCGCAGGCCCAGGGCTTTGGCCCACTGAGAGGCGATCAGGCCCACACCCCCGGCGGCTGCATGGAACAACACAAAGTCGCCCGCATGCAGTCCCCCCTGGGGCGATGTGCGCTTGAGCAAGTACTCCGCTGTCAGGCCCTTCAGCATCATGGCCGCCCCCGTCTCGAACGAGATCGCATCGGGCAAATGGCACACGCATTTGGCGGGCATCACACGCACCTCACAGTAGCTGCCGGGCGGCTGGCTGGCATAGGCAGCGCGGTCACCCACCTTGAGGTGCGACACGCCCTCGCCCACGGCCTCGACCACGCCCGAGGCTTCCATGCCCAACTTGAGCGGCATGGGCAGCTGGTACAGGCCGCTGCGCTGGTACACATCGATGAAGTTCAGGCCAATGGCCTTGTGACGGATGCGGATCTCACCGGGGCCGGGTTCGCCCACGGTGACGTCCACCAGTTTCATGACTTCGGGACCACCGTGTTGGTCGATCTGGACTGCAAGGCTCATGGGAAATCTCCTGTGGAAGTGATGTTTTTGAATTGGCGACTTTGCCACGAATCGTGTCTCCCAGCAGGGAACAGGGACGGTGGCGGGACAGTTCGGCGACAGCGGGAAAACCCGAATGCCGCTACATTGCCGCATGACCCAAAAACTTTCGCCCGTGACCGCTTTGCTTCTGACGGTCCCCCCTTTGCTGTGGGCGGGCAATGCCGTGGTGGGCCGTCTGGTCAGCGATTGGGTGCCACCCATCACGCTCAACTTTTTACGTTGGGCCGTGGCCTTGTTCATTTTGTTGCCCTTGGCGGCGTGGGTTCTGCGGCGCAGCAGCGGAATGTGGCAGCACTGGCGGCGTTTTGCCCTGCTCAGTTTGCTGGGCGTGGGCTGCTACAACGCGCTGCAATACCTGGCGTTGCAAACTTCCACCCCGCTGAATGTGACCTTGGTGGCGGCCAGTGGGCCCGTCTGGATGTTGGGTATTGGGGCACTGTTTTTTCAGGCGCCGGTGCGGCGCGCCCAGGTGTATGGGGCGGTGCTCTCGATTTTTGGCGTGCTGGTGGTGTTGTCGCGGGGCGACTGGGCGCAGCTCATGGCGGTGCGTTTGGTCGTGGGCGATTTGTTCATCTTGCTGGCCACGGCCTGCTGGTCCTGGTACAGCTGGCTGCTCTCCCGCAAGGACGAACCCGAAGCCATCCGCAACGACTGGGCGGCCTTTTTGCTCGCGCAGGTGGTGTTCGGCCTGGCTTGGTCGGGCTTGTTTGCGGGCATGGAATGGGGCCTGACCGACGCCCACATCCGCTGGAGTTGGCCCTTGATCGCTGCGCTGGCCTTTGTGGCGGTGGGCCCGGCCGTGCTGGCTTACCGCTGCTGGGGATTGGGCATCCAAAAGGCTGGGCCAGCCGTGGCCGGCTTTTTTGCCAACCTGACGCCGCTGTTTGCTGCCATTTTGTCAGCGGCGTTTTTGGGCGAGCTGCCGCACCTATATCACATCGCCGCGTTTGCGCTGATCGTGGGTGGGATCGTGGTGTCGGCCAGGCCATAGGCCACAGGGCTTTTGCGCAGTTGGATCAACGCGTTCCGAAGTTGATTCTGGATGCGAGCACAGGCGGCCGTTTTACAAACGACTTTTTCACTGCGACTGGTGCTTTTCGCGGTGCATCCGAGGGTGAGGCTGAAGGTTGCAACTCGGTCATTGAAAAAATTCTTTCAAATCAATAAGGTGTAACGACCGATAAAAAATACCCCATTCATGGAAATTCTGGACATTCGAGGCGATGTCAGTGTTTTTTCCTTCAAAATAATAGGAATGACCTTTTATTGAATGTTTCTCAGCAGTGGCTTTGCGGCGTTTGAATGGGCGAACTGAACTGATTGCAAAAACGCGGGCCGAAACATGAGCAAACAACACAAAATCGTCATCGTGGGTGGCGGCGCTGGGGGACTGGAACTCGCAACCCGACTGGGACATGCCTATGGCCGAAACAAGCGTGCAGTTGTCACCCTGGTCGATAAAAACCGCACGCACATTTGGAAGCCCAAGCTGCATGAAATCGCCTCGGGCAGCATGGACCTGGGCGACCACGAAGTCGATTACATGGCCCAAGCCCATTGGCATCACTTCACTTTTCGCATCGGTGAGCTCGCGGGGCTTGACCGGTCTCATAAAACCATTGAGCTCGCGCCTTATTTGGACGAGGATGGCGTCGCCGTCACACCCACTCAGCGCATCAGCTACGACACGCTGGTGATTTGCATCGGCAGCTTGAGCAACGACTTTGGCACCCAGGGCGTCAAAGCGTACGCGCTGAAGTTGGAAACACAACACGACGCCAAGTCATTCCATTCCAAGATGGTCAATGCGTGTATCCGCGCGCACCACCAATCAGAAGTCATTCACAAACGTCAATTGCATGTGGCCATCATTGGCGCGGGTGCCACGGGCGTCGAGTTGGCCGCAGAGCTGCACCGCACCACGCGCGAGGTGGTGGCATTTGGCTTGGACCGCATTGACGTGGACAAGGACATCAAAGTCAGCTTGATCGAGGCGGCCGACCGCATATTGCCTGCTTTGCAGCCACGCATGTCCCAAGCCACAGAGAAACTCCTCTCCCATCTGGGTGTCCAAGTCCTCACCAGTTCCAAGGTGATGGAGGTCACGCCCACCGGCATTCGTTTGGCCGATGGACGCGAGATCGAATCTGAGCTGGTGGTGTGGGCAGCAGGCGTGAAAGCACCTGATTTTTTGAAAGACTTCAGCGGTCTTGAAACCAACCGCATCAACCAGTTGGTCGTCTTCGATACGCTGCAAACCACGCGCGACCCCGATGTTTTTGCGTTGGGTGACTGCGCCGCTTGCCCCTGCTCTGATGCCGATGGCGGCCGGGCTGGCTTTGTGCCCCCGCGTGCGCAAGCCGCACACCAGCAGGCCACGCACATGTTTCAGCAAATCAAACGCCGCATGGCCCATCAGCCTCTGAAAGCCTACCGTTACAGAGACTTCGGCTCATTGGTGTCGCTGGGCAAGTTCACAACGGTAGGCAACATGATGGGCGGCTTGACAGGCAAGAGTCTGATGATCGAAGGTTACTTTGCCAAGCTCATGTACCTGTCTTTGTACAAATTGCATGAGCTGGCCATTCACGGCCTCATCAAAACCACGCTCTTTACCCTGTCGCGCATGATCACCAAACAAACCAACCCGACGGTGAAGCTGCATTGAGCCGCTCCTGACCCGCGTCAATACGTGCCCGGATAGGCCCCACCATCGGCCAACACGTTTTGGCCCGTCATGTAAGCCGCGTGCTGGCTGCACAAAAAGGCGCAGATGGCACCGAACTCTTGCGGGTTGCCATAGCGGCCTGCCGGAATCTGTGCTTGCTGGATCACGCGCAACTCATCCACCGTCTTGCCCGCCTTTTGCGCCATGGCCGGCAAGGTCGAGCGGATGCGGTCGGTGTCGAACTTGCCGGGCAACAAGTTGTTGATGGTCACGCCCTGCCCCGCAATTTTGCTGCGCGATGTGCCGGCCACAAATCCGGTCAGGCCGCTGCGCGCACCGTTGGACAAGCCCAACACGTCGATGGGAGACTTCACCGAGCTGGAGGTGATGTTGACAATGCGGCCAAAGCCGCGTGCGGCCATGCGGTCCACAGTGGCCTTGATGAGTTCAATGGGCGTGAGCATGTTGGCGTCGATGGCCTTGATCCAGGCGTCGCGGTCCCAGTCACGGAAATCGCCAGGGGGCGGGCCGCCAGCGTTGGTGACCACGATGTCGTAATCTTTGCCGGGACCACCGGGCACGTTCCAGATGGCTTCGCGTCCGGCTTCGGTGGTGATGTCTTGCGCCACAGCGATCAATTTCACCTTGCCGCCTGTTTCGGCGCGCAAGTCGTCCACAGCTTTGTTCAGCACCTCGGCACCGCGTGCCACCATGACCACGTTCACGCCTTCGAGGGCCAAGGCCCGTGCGCAACCCCAGCCCAAGCCCTTGCTTGCGCCACCCACCAAAGCCCATTTGCCTGCAATGCCCAAGTCCATGTTGATCTCCTGAAATTATGAAGTGCGGCCGTCTGGCCGCGTGACCCAAAACACACCGCTCAAAACCAGAGCGGTTCCCGCGATGATCCATGCATTAAAAGGTTCGCCCAAAATCCACACGCCCATCAGCAAGGTGGACATGGGGCCGATCATGCCGGTTTGCGCCGTCAGGCCCGGCCCGATGCGCTCAATGGCCATCATGACCAGCAGCACCGGCAAAGCCGTACACGCCACCGCATTGAGCAGCGACAGCCAAAGCACCTGTTCATGCACCTGCGATACATCCAAAGGCCTGAGCAAGACAAATTGCAGCAGGCAAAAAACACAAGCGGCCGTGCTGGCCCAACCCGCCAAGCGTAAAGAGCCCAGACGCTTGACCAGCTGGCCGCTGTAAGTCAGGTAGACCGCGTAGGTCACGGCGCTCAAAAACACCAAGAGCGCGCCCAAAGCGGCATTCGTGCCCGCCAGACTCAGCTCGTGCCCAAACACCAACAACACACCCGAGTAGCTGATGGCCATGGCCACCGCTTGGCGTTGTGCAATGCGCTTTTTATACAGAAACCAACCCAGCACCAGCACCAGCGTGGGGTTGAGGTAAAGGATCAAGCGCTCGAGCGAAGCGCTGATGTACTCCAGCCCCCAAAAGTCCAAAAAGCTCGACAGGTAATAACCGCAAAACCCCAAACCCAGCACACCCAGCCAATCCTGCCGCTCCAGGGGCGCTTTGTCCCGGCCTGCCCACCAGGCCATCAGCGCAAACATGGGCAGCGCCATCAGCATGCGCAGCATGAGCAAGGTCACAGCGTCTACGCCATAGCGGTAAGCCAGCTTGACGATGATGGCCTTGCCGCTGAAGGCGATCGAGCCTGCAGCGGCCAACAAAAGACCTGCGGTGAGTTGCGACGGGGGATTGCCCGACATCAAAAGCCAACGGCCTGGCCGTCGCGGCGCGGGTCGCTGGCGGCTTGGTAGCCCTCCACAGCGGGATTGCCCATGCGCCAGATGAACTGGCCTGCGCCAAAGTCTTGGTATGAGTCGTTGATGACGTCCAATTGATGCCCGCGTGCGATCAAGTCTTGCACGGTCTGGCCGTTCATCGCGGCTTCGACGTTGATGTTCAAGCCGGTGTTGAAGCGCCAACGCGGCGCATCGCAGGCGGTTTGTGGGTTCTGGCCGTAGTCGAGCATGCGCACCAGGGTTTGCATGTGGCCCTGCGGTTGCATGTTGCCACCCATCACGCCGTAGCTCATCACAGGCTGACCGTCTTTGGTGAGGAAAGCCGGGATGATGGTCTGGAACGGCCGCTTGCCCGGCAGCACCAAGTTGGCAGGGTTGGGGCCCTGCAGGTCGGTGCTGAAACCATGGCCTCGGTTTTGCAGGCTGATGCCATAAGTGGGCTCGACCACACCCGAGCCAAAACCCATGTAGTTGCTCTGGATGAAGCTGATCATCATGCCGTTTTCATCGGCGGCCGTGAGGTAAATCGTGCCACCCTTGACCGGGTTGCCCGCCTTGAAGTCCTGCGCCTTTTTCATGTCGATCAGCTTGGCGCGGCTGGCCAGATAGGCCGGGTCCAGCATTTGCTCAGGCGGCAGCTCCATGAAGCGCGGGTCGGCCACATAACGGTACACGTCGGCAAAGGCCAGCTTCATGGCTTCGATCTGCAGGTGCTGCGAATCGGCGCTGTCCACCTTGTGGCTGGCCAGGTCAAAGTGAGACAGGATGCCGAGCGCGATCAAAGCGGCGATGCCCTGGCCGTTGGGCGGGATCTCGTGCAGGGTGTAACCCCGGTAGTCTTGCGCCATGGGCTTGACCCACTCGGGCTTGTAATCGGCCAGGTCTTTGGCGGTGATGCTGCCGCCGTTGTCCTTGGCAAACTTTTCGATGGCTTCGGCAATCTCGCCGCCATACAGCGCTTGGCCTTTGGTGGCAGCAATGGCCCTGAGGCCACGCGCTGCGTTTTTGAACTGGAACAACTCGCCCACCTGCGGCGCACGGCCCCAGGGCAAGAAGCTCTGCGCAAAGCCCGGCTGCGACTGCAGCTCGGGCGTGGCGGCTTCCCACTTTTGCTGCACCACCACCGGGATCAAATAGCCGCGCTCGGCCACCTCGATGGCAGGCTCCAGCAAATCGGCAAAGGGCAGTTTGCCAAAGCGCTCACTCAAGGCCACCCAGCCCGCGACCGCGCCGGGCACGCTGACCGAATCAAAGCCGCGCTTGGGCGGTGTTTTGGCATCGGCCCCGTACTTGCGGTGAAAGTAATCGGGCGTCCAGGTGGCCGGGGCCGGGCCGGAAGCGTTCAGGCCATGCAACTCTTTGCCGTCCCAAAGGATGGCAAAGGCGTCCGAGCCCAGACCATTGCTGACCGGCTCGGTCAAGGTGATGACGGCGGCAGCGGCAATGGCCGCGTCGACCGCGTTGCCGCCCTTGAGCATCATGCGCAGGCCCGCTTGCGCAGCCAGCGGGTGCGAAGTGGACACGATGTTGCGCGCAAACAGCGGCAGGCGGGTGCTGGTGTAGGGGAATTGGTAGTCGAAGTTCATGTCAGTCCAATGTGATCTTGCGCTCAGTGATGATTTTTTTCCATTTGGCCGATTCACTGGCCAGCATGGTGGTGAACTGGGCGGGCGTGCCGCCCACCGGCTCAATGCCAAAGCGCTGCAGCTTGTCCATCACCTCAGGGTCTTGCAGCACCTGGTTGGCTGCGGTGTTGACACGACTGACCACCTCGGGCGGCAAGCCTTTAGAGCCAAACAGACCGAACCAGGTGTTGGACTCGTAGCCGGGCAAGACATCGGCGATGGCTGGGATGCCTGGTGCGAGCGCCGTGGGCTTGAGGGTGGTCACGCCCAGGGCACGCAAGCGGCCGTCGCGCACATGCGGCATGCCCGTGGGCAGGCTGTCAAACAGCACGTCCACTTTGCCCGTGATCAGATCAGGGATGGCCAGCGCCGTGCCTTTGTAGGGGATGTGCAACACAAACACATCGGCCTGCGCCTTGAACAACTCGGCCGACAACTGCACGATGGTGCCGTTGCCACTTGAGGCGTAGTTCAAACGGCCGGGGTTCTTTTTGGCGTAGTCGATCCACTCTTTGACGGTTTTGGCGGGCGAATTGTTGGGCACCAACATGATGCTGGGCGCGTTGCCCAAATGGGCAATGGGCGTGAAGTCGCGCACCGCGTCGTAGGGCATGCGCGGGTTCAGGTTGGGGCCAATCGAGTGCGTGCTGGAGGTCGACAGGAGCAGCGTGTAGCCATCGGGTGCGGCCTTGGCTGCCAGGTCCGAGCCCAAGGTGCCGCCTGCGCCCGGGCGGTTTTCAACCACCAAGGTTTGGCCCAGTTTTTCGCTGATTTTTTGCGACAAAGTGCGGGCAAACAAATCGGTCGCGCCACCCGCGGGGAAGGGCACGATCAGGCGCACGGCTTTGCTGGGGTAGGTCTGCGCTTGGGCCAGGCCCAGGCTGGCCACGGCCAAGGTGGCGGCGCACAGGCCACGAAGGAGATGTCGTTTTTTCATGGTGGTGGTCCTCAACCAAAGTCTGACGCAAAAATCAAAAAATGATTGTCTCAGAGGCCATGCGCCGCTGTAGCACCCAAGTGACAAGACCTCGGTCTTCACCAGAAAGACCCCTTCCAAAGAGAACGGCCTCCGAAGAGGCCGTTGCAGGGGGCCATCAGGCCCCTTCAAACCCAAAGATGCGTCACTCTTCCACAAAAGCCTCTTGGCGTTTGGACTTGATGGAAGGCAAAGCCACGATGATGAGCAGCAGCACCGCCACCGCCAGCAAACTGGCCGACAAGGGGCGAGTGACGAACACGCTCCAGTCACCACGTGACAAGAGCATGGCGCGGCGCAGGTTTTCTTCCATCATCGGGCCCAAGATGAAACCCAACAGCAAAGGCGCAGGTTCCATGCCCAGCTTGATGAAGACGTAACCAATCACGCCAAACATGGCCACCATCCAGATGTCCCAGGTGTTGTTGTTGGTCGAATACACCCCGATCGCGCAGAACAGCACGATGGCCGGGAACAACCAGCGGTAAGGCACCGACAGCAACTTGATCCAAATACCAATCAAGGGCAAGTTCAAGATGATCAGCATCGCGTTACCGATCCACATCGACGCGATCAGGCCCCAGAACAACTCGGGGTTGCTGGTCATCACCTGAGGGCCAGGCTGGATGTTGTGGATCGTCATCGCACCGACCATCAGCGCCATCACGGCGTTGGGCGGAATGCCCAGCGTCAGCAAGGGAATGAACGAGGTTTGCGAAGCGGCATTGTTGGCCGACTCTGGCGCAGCCACACCGCGGATGTTGCCTTGGCCAAAAGGCACTTCGCCCGTAGCGAGCTTGGTTTTCTTCTCAATGGTGTAGGCCGCGAAAGCCGCAAGCAGTGCACCGCCACCAGGCAAGATGCCCAAAGCCGAGCCCAAAGCGGTGCCACGCAACACCGCAGGCGCTATGTTCTTGAAGTCTTGTGCCGTGGGCATCAAGCCTGTCACTTTGGCCGTGAAGACTTCGCGGTCTTCCTCAGGCTTGGACAGGTTGGAGATGATCTCGCCATAACCGAACACGCCCATGGCGATCACGATGAAGCCCACGCCGTCGGTCAATTCCGGAATATCGAAGCTGAAACGCGCCACGCCCGAATTCACGTCGGTGCCAATCAGGCCCATCAACAGGCCCAACACGATCATGCCGACCGCTTTGATGAGCGAGCCAGAGGCCAAGACCACAGCACCGATCAAACCCAAGACCATCAGCGAAAAGTATTCGGCTGGGCCGAACTTGAAGGCCACTTCGGTCAGCGGTGCAGCAAAAGCGGCCAAGATCAAGGTGCCCACGCAACCCGCAAAAAAGGAGCCCAAACCGGCCGCCGCCAAAGCGGGGCCTGCGCGGCCTTTGCGGGCCATTTGGTAGCCATCGATCATGGTCACGACCGACGAAGCTTCTCCGGGCAAGTTGACCAAAATCGCGGTGGTCGAGCCACCGTATTGGGCGCCGTAATAAATACCGGCCAACATGATCAAAGCCGCAATGGGCGGCAGTGCGTAAGTGGCTGGCAGCAGCATCGCGATGGTGGCCACAGGACCCACACCCGGCAACACACCAATCAAAGTGCCCAGCAAACAGCCGATGAACGCGTACATCAGGTTTTGAAAGGTGAACGCCACCCCAAAACCGAGCGCGAGGTTGTCAAAAAGTTCCATGAATTTCTCTCCTCAACCGGTGATGAATGTGGGCCAGACGGGAAACTGCAAATTCAACAGCTTCACAAATGCGCCGTAACTGCCGATGGACAGGATGGTGGCCAGAATCAGCACTTCCTTGAGTTTGTAAGTGTCTCCGGCCAGGCTGACGACCAAGGTCGTGCCAAAGATCGCCACGATCAAACCCATGGCCGGTACGCCCATTTTGGGCAAGCCCCCCAGCAAAATACCGAACAACAAGTTGCCAGCGATGATGAAGAGCAGAGGCTTCCAGGCCCATTTGCCAATTTTTTCACCGTCTTGGGTTTCCACGGTCAGGGCCTTGAACATGACAAAAGCACCGATGATGGCCAGCAAAACACCGAGCAACAAGGGAAAGTAGCCTGGCCCCATGCGGGCACCGGTACCCACGTTGTAGCTGGTTGCGCCATAGGCAAAGGCTGCACCCGCTACGGTGTAGAACAGCCCTGCGAAAAAGTCTTTTTGACTCTTGATGATCACGAGATATCTCCTCTGTTTTGAGTTGTGCTGATTCTCCGTGAAACTGACGTCTTTGAGGATGTGGGTTACACCTATGTCCCCGGGGTGACGAAACCATGGTTAACCCTGATGCAGACCCCGTAAAAGCATGGATGTGGGAGAGGCATTCAGTGGGTCAGGGGCTTGAAGACCTTGAGCCATTTCGGAGCGGGCAAGCCCCATTTTTCTTCAATGGCACTGGCCGTTTGCTGCAGTGCATCGCGCGAGGGGCGGCTGGCGGTGCGCTGCGCCAGCACGATGGCGTTGCCCTCGCGCGTGGGCTTGAATACCCACACCGCATCTTCGCCAAAGGCGGCGCATATCTTTTCCACACTTTCGGCATAACTCGACGAGCGGCCAAACAGGTTGACCGTCATGCAGCCTTGCGGGGTCAGAAGTTCTCGGCAATGGCGGTAAAAGTCGGGCGTGTCCAGCACCGGGGCGGCCGCTTCTTCGTCGTACAGGTCCACCTGCAGCGCATCCACGGTGCCACGCCATTCGTCTTTTTGAATTTCCAGCGACGCGTCGGCGAGCACCACGCGCAGGCGCTCATCGTCAGGCGGCAGGCGAAACCAGCCCCGGCAAGCGTGCAACACGCTCGGGTTCAGCTCCACGGCGGTGCAGGTCATCTTCAGTTTTTTGTGGCAAAACTTGGTGATGGTGCCCGCGCCCAGCCCCAACTGCATGGCGTGTGCGCCCTTGACTTCGACCGGCGGCAAAAACAACAACCACGCAAACATGCGCTGCACATATTCCAGCTCGATGTCATAGGGCCGGTCCAGAAACATCGAGCCCTGAATCCACTCGGTGCCCAGATGCAAGTAACGGATCTCGCCGTCTTCAGAAAAATTGACTTCGGGCAGTTCGATGGATTTTTTTCGGGTCATGGGGCCAGATGGTACAGAGCAGCCAGTTGGGGCAGCACGCGGCAGGCATTGGCGCTGGTGGCTGCCGCCAGATCGGTGAGCGGCAGGCCCCGCAAACCGGCCAGTATCTGGGCGATGCGGGGCAACTCGGCCGGGCTGTTGCGCCCCTGTGCTGCGCCCAGCGCCCGCTGCTCGGCGGTTTGGTACAGCCACTGGGGCGGGATGTCAGGCGCGTCGGTCTCCAGCACCATTGCGCTCAGCGGCAGCTCGCAGGCCAAGCGGCGCAGCTGCAAAGAACGCTCGTAAGTCAAGGTGCCGCCAAAGCCCAGCGCAAAACCCAAGTCCACAAAAGCCTGCGCTTGCTGAGCGCTGCCATTGAAGGCGTGCGCAATGCCCGAGACCACCGGGCACTGGCGCAAGCCTTTGAGCAAAAGATCAGCTGAGCGGCGCACATGCAAGATCACGGGCAGGCCGTGTTGTTGGGCCAGCTTGAGTTGCGCAGTGTAAAAAAACCATTGGCGCTCGCGCATCTCGGGCGTGCACAACGCAGGCACAAAAAAGTCCAGCCCGATTTCACCGATCGCCACCAAGCGCGGGTCACCGCGGCGTTTTGTCAAGGCCAGGTCCATCGCCAGCAAGTCAGCCTCTTGGGCCTGCGGCACATACAGTGGGTGAATTCCCAAAGCGTAAGCGTCGCCATGCCGCTCGGCCAGTTTCGCCACCTTGACCCAGTGGGAGGCGTGCACCGCCGGGATCACGCAGCGCGCCACGCCGGCTTGCCGGGCGGCTTGGCGCACCGCGTCGCGGTCGGCGTCAAACTCGGCCGCGTCCAGGTGGCAGTGCGTGTCGATCCACATCCCGCGATGTCAAGTCAAACCGGCGCTTGCAGCACGCCCTTGACCAAATGCAATTGCCGGTCACAGCGCGCCGCCAAGGCGGGGTCGTGCGTGACCACCACGAAAGCGGTGCCGCGCTCACGGGCCAGTTGCAGCATCATGGCAAACACGCCGTCGGCGGTTTCGCGGTCCAGGTTGCCGGTGGGTTCATCGGCCAACACACAGCTGGGGTCATTCACCAAAGCCCGGGCCAGGGCCACACGCTGGCGCTCGCCGCCCGACAACTCGGCAGGCCGGTGGTGCAGGCGCTCGCCCAGGCCCACACGCTGCAGCCACTGCGTGGCCACAGCAGCAGCTTCAGCGCGGTCTTGGCGGCGAATCCACAGCGGCATGGCCACGTTGTCTAAAGCGCTGAACTCGGGCAGCAAATGGTGGAACTGGTAGACAAAACCCAGGTAGCGGTTGCGCCACTGGCCTTGCTCGGCCGCGCTCAAGGCCGACAGCAATTGGCCTTTGAGCTGCACCGAGCCTTGCGTGGGTGCGTCCAGCCCGCCCAGCAAATGCAGCAAGGTGCTCTTGCCCGAGCCGGAGGCGCCCACGATGGCCAAGGTTTCTCCAGCATGAACCTGCAGGTCCACGCCTTGCAAAACGGTGACATCCAGGCGGCCTTCGGTGAAACGCTTGGTCAAGCCCTGGGCCTGCAGCACGGTGCCCACGTTTTTCGTGTCATTCATAGCGCAGCGCCTCCGCCGGGTTGACCTGGCTGGCGCGCCAGCTGGGGTAGAGCGTGGCCACAAAAGCCAGCACCAGGGAGATGATGGCCACAGGCCAGATGTCGCTGGCCAGCGGCTCGCTGGGCATGCGGCTGATCAGGTAAATGTCGCGCGGCAAAAAGCTGGCGTTGAACAAGGTTTCCAGCGCGGGCACGATCACGTCGATGTTGAAAGCCACCAACAGACCCAAGCCCAATCCGCTCATGGTGCCGATCACGCCCACCGTGGCGCCCTGCACCACAAAAATGCCCATGATGCTGCGCGGGCTGGCCCCCAGTGTGCGCAAGATGGCGATGTCGGCGCGCTTGTCGGTCACCGTCATCACCAAGGTGCTGACCAAGTTGAAAGCCGCCACCGCCACGATCAGGGTGAGGATGATGAACATCATGCGTTTTTCCACCTGCACGGCAGCAAACCAGGTGCGGTTTTGCTGCGTCCAGTCGCGCACAAAAATCTGCGGCCCTAAATCCAGTTGCAGGTCCCGCGCTACATCACGCGCCTGGTGTAAATCGCGCAACTTCAGGCGCACGCCGCTGGGGCCATCCAGCCGAAACATGCGGGCAGCATCTTCGACATGCATCAGCGCCAGCGCCGAGTCGTATTCGTAGTGCCCTGACGAAAACGTGCCCACCACGCCCATTTGCTTCATGCGCGGCAACACCCCCGCAGGGGTCACTTGGCCCGACGGCGAGACCAGGGTCACCGGGTCGCCGCTTTGCAAGAACAGGTTGTTGGCCAGATCGCGGCCCAGCACCAAGCTGAACTCCCCCGGCTGCAGGCGCTGCAGCACCCCGGCTTGCGTGTCGTTCGACAAATCGCTGACTTCGGGCTCCAGAGCCGGGTCGATGCCGCGCACCAGCACGCCCTTCATGTCCTCGCCGCGCGCCAACAGGGCTTGCGCGGTGATGAAGGGGGCGGCGCCCAGCACCTGAGGGTGCGCCTTCAGGCGGGCCAGCAAGGCCGGCAAATCGGCCACGGCCGCGCCGTCGGCGGCATAGACCTCGATGTGCGAGACCACGCCCAACATGCGGTCACGCACTTCTTTTTGAAAGCCGTTCATCACGCTCAGCACGATGATGAGCGCGGCCACGCCCAGGCCAATGCCCATCATGGACACGCCCGAAATGAAGGAAATGAAACCGTTTCGCCGCGTGGCACGGCCGGCACGGGTATAGCGCCAACCCAGCACCAGCTCGTAGGGGATGTTTTTGAAAAAAGACATAGGCCGCTATTGTGACCAATCGACCGCGCCCATTGCGCAGGCAGACTCAAATAGGCAGGCCCACCGCCCTTCAGGGGGCCTGCGGTTTTTTGAACTGGCGGTCGGTGTGCCTTTGCAGGTGAGCGCCTGGACCGCTTGGTTTGTGTTTGTCCATAATGGCCCATCCCATGCCTGAAAGGTTCCTCTGATGAACACCACTGAACGTGACCAGCTGCAGCAATTTTTGAGCGCTTTGCGCCAGACGCGTGCCGACCCCAAAGACCCCACGGCAGACGGTCTCATCAGCGATGCGTTCAGGGCTCAAGCCGACGCCCCTTATCTGCTGGTGCAGCGGGCCATGGGTTTGGGCATGGCGCTGGACGCGGCCCAAATCCGCATTGCGCAATTGGAGGCGCAAAGCGCGCAACAGTTGGCTCAGCTGGCCCAATGGCGAGCGACCCAAACCACCCCAGCAAGCGCGCCCGCCTCCAACGGTTCTTGGATGTCGGGCGCGCAGGCTTGGGGCCGTGGGCCAGAAACACCTGCGAAAGCCATGCCAGTCCACAATGCCACGGCCCATTTCGCCTCCAACTCGCCTGTGGCCACACGCCCAGCAGCCATGCCTGCGCAGGCCCCCACCAGCGCTTGGGGTGGCGGCATGATGGCCCAAGTGGCCACCACCGCAGCGGGCGTGGTGGCGGGCGGCTTGTTGTTTCAGGGCGTGCAAAACCTCATGGGGCACAACAAGCCTTCACCCGCACCCAACGCCGACGCAGCCCCCGCAAACTCCCTCGCATCGCCCTCGGGCACCGCCCAAGATGAAAGCTTGCCTGGTCTGGTGTCGCCACAGGCATCGGCAGACGATGCGGGTGACAGCTCTTGGGACTCTGGGGAAGACTGGGCTTGAAACCCAAGTTTCATCTGGCCCATGCACTTGATCATTCCCTACGCCGCCAGCCATGCCCTCAACAGCCCTGAGAGTTGGGCTCGCTTGCAACTGCCGAATTTGCAAGCCGTGCTGGGCCTGATGCAGCGCCAGCACGTGCTGCAAGACCCTGAAACCGCACCGCTGCACTTGCCGCACGAACGCCTGCACGCCCAGGCGCTGGGATGGCCCCCTGCGGCCACTGCCCTGCCCTGGGCCGCCTGGCACCACTCCCAACAAGGCCACCCCCGCAATGCACCCCAAGCCTGGATGACGCCCTGCCACTGGCAAGTCGGCATGGACCAAGTGGTGATGGCCGACCCAGCGCATTTGCACCTGTCGGACGAAGAATCGCAGTCACTGCTGCAGGCCATGCAACCGTTTTTGCAAGAAGACGGCTTGCAAGTGACTTGGCACAGCGCCTGGCTGTGGCATGCCCAAGGGGCGATGCTGACCGATTTACCCACCCCATCGCTCGACCGGGTGATCGGCCAAAACGTCAAAGACTGGCTGCCCGACCACCCCGCGGCCCGGCCGCTGCAACGCCTGCAAAGCGAAATGCAGATGCTGCTGTACAACCACCCGGTGAACGACGCCCGCGACGCCCGCAGGCAGCACACCGTGAACGCTTTTTGGCTGCACGGCGCGGGCACGCTGCCCGTCACTGGCCCGGTGTCTGCGCCGCCCTCAGTGACCGTTTCAACCACCTTGCGGTCAGCCGCCTTGCACGGCCAAGTGCAGGCCTGGCAACAAGCTTGGCAACAACTCGATGCCAGTGCCGTGGCCGACTTGTTGCAACACGTCAAAACCACCGGCCAGGGTACGCTCAGCCTGTGCAGCGAACACACGGCCCACACTTACACAGCCGGGCCTGCGGCTTGGCACCAGCGGATCACCCGCCTGTTTAAAAAAACCTCCCCTGCAGCGGCACTCCAAGCCCTCATTGCCTCCTGAACTCTCCCTGAAGCCCCCATGAATTTGCTCACCCGAGATGTGCCCCCCCGCAGCGCCTGGGCGTTGGAACAAGCAGGCATCCACCCCTTGCTGGCCCGCCTGTATGCCGCCCGCGGCGTGTTGTCCAAAGACGAACTCGACGATGCACTGAACCTGTTGCTGCCCCCGGCCAGCATGCTGGGCACGCACGAAGCGGCAAAGTTGTTGGCCGATGCCATGGCGCAAAACAAGCGCCTGTGCATCGTGGCCGACTACGACTGCGACGGCGCGACCGCCTGCGCCGTGGGCGTGCGCGGCCTGCGCATGCTGGGCGCAAGCCACGTGAGTTATCTGGTGCCCGACCGCGTGGTGGACGGCTACGGCCTGACCCCACCGATTGCCGAGCGTGTGCACGCACAAGGGGCCGATGTGTTGATCACGGTGGACAACGGCATTGCCAGCGTGGCGGGCGTGCAAGCGGCGCAAGCCCTGGGCCTGCAGGTGCTGGTGACCGACCACCATTTGCCCGGCAGCGAACTGCCTTCGGCCGAAGTCATCGTCAACCCCAACCAGCCCGGCTGCAACTTCACCAGCAAGTCCATCGCGGGTGTGGGTGTGATGTTTTATGTGCTGCTGGCCTTGCGCGCCGAGTTGCGCCAGCGCGGCGTGTTCGATGCCAGCAACCAACCGAGGTTGGACGCCCTGCTGCCCTTGGTGGCGCTGGGCACGGTGGCCGATGTGGTCAAGCTCGATGCGAACAACCGCCGCCTGGTGGCGCAAGGTTTGCGCCGCGTGCGGGCGGGCGCATTGCCCCCCGGCATGTCGGCGCTGATGCGGGCCGCCAGCCGCGAAACCGCCAAGGCCACCACCTTTGACTTTGGTTTTGCCTTGGGGCCGCGCATCAACGCGGCAGGCCGCCTGGCCGACATGACCCTGGGCATCGAATGCCTGTTGACCGACGACGCGGGCCGCGCCGACGAGTTGGCCAAACAACTGGATGCGATCAACCGCGAGCGCCGCGTGATCGAGGGCGACATGCGCGAAATGGCGATGGAAATGGCCGAGTCGCTGTTTGACGAAGGCGACGAGCCGCCCCCGGCCATTTGCGTGTTCGACCCGGATTTTCACGAAGGCGTGGTCGGCATCGTGGCCTCGCGCATCAAGGACAAGCTGCACCGCCCCACTTTTGTGTTCGCGGCCAGCAGCGCGCCGGGCAAGGAGCACGAACTCAAAGGCTCAGGCCGCTCGATTGCGGGATTTCATTTGCGCGACGCGCTCGATCTGGTGGCCAAGCGCGCCCCGGGCGTGTTGCTGCGCTTTGGCGGGCACGCCATGGCGGCAGGTTGCACGGTGGCCGAAGAACACCTCGATGTGTTTGAGGAAACCCTGAACCAGGTGGCCCTGGAATGGCTGGACGCCGCCACGCTGCAACGCCGCCTGGAAACCGACGGGCCGCTGCCTGCCGAATACCGCCGAGTCGATTTGGTGGACATGTTGCACCACGAGGTCTGGGGCCAGGGCTTTGCACCGCCCGTTTTTTGCGAAGAGATCGAGATCGTGTCGCAGCGCCTGGTGGGTGAGAAACACCTGTCGCTCAAGATGAAGCACCAGGGCCAACCGGTCGACGGCATCTGGTTTGGCCGCACCGAGCCGCTGCCTGCGCGCGTGAAGCTGGCTTATCGGCTGGACGCCGACGAGTGGCAGGGGCAAAAGCGGGTGCGGTTTTTGGTCGAAGGCGCGGAGGTTTGAAGAATGTCGGACCTGAAGGCCCGACCTACAAGTCGAGTTGGGCAAGTAAGAGGTGTAGGCCCGACATTGCCTACGGGGCCATGTATCTGTAGGTCGGCGGCTTCAGCCCCGACATGCACCTTCATTGCTTGGTCGCGACCTTGGCCTGCAAGGCGTTGAGCACCGGGGCGGACACCAGACCTGACACATCACCGCCGAGCTTGGCGATTTCGCGCACCAGCGTACTACTGATGTGCTGCACGTGGGCGCTGGTATACAGAAAAACCGTGTCGATTTCAGGCGCCAGGTGGCGGTTCATGCCCGACATCTGGGTTTCGTAGTCGTAATCGGTCAACGAGCGCAGGCCGCGCACGATCACTTGGGCGTTTTGCGCCCGCACAAACTCCACGATCAGGCCGTCAAACGGCAGCGCCTTCACGTTCGGGCAATCAGCCAGCGCGGCTTTCGCTAAGGCCACGCGCTCGTCCAGGCTGAACACGGTTTTTTTGTGGTGCGCCACAGCCACGGCAATGATGACCTGGTCAAACATCTGTGCGGCACGGCGGATCGCGTCTTCGTGGCCCAGCGTCAGCGGGTCAAAGGTGCCGGAATAAACAGCGGTCACAGCGGCATTGGCAGATCGGCTCATAGCGTGTCTCCTTCAACAGGAATGGCAATAGAGGTGGGGGCAGATTCAGGACTGACCCGTTGCAACAAATGCGCATGCACCGCACCTGCCTTCAGGTGGCGCTCGCTGTGCAAGCCCAAAGCACCCAGCGCCTGGGCAGGCCAGGCCACAGGCGCCTCCAGGTAAATCCAGCCGCCCACGGGCACGGCACGGGCCGCCGCTTTGAGCGCAGGCTCAAACCAGGGGCCATCAAAAGGCGGATCGATGAAGACCAGGTCCACACTGCCCGCAGGCAAACGGCCCAAAGTGCTCACCGCGTCGCCGCGCTGCACGCTCACCATGCTGGCTTTCAGGCGGGCGGCGTTCTCTTGCAAATCGCGCACCAGCACGGCGTCTTGCTCGACCATCAGCACATGCGCCGCGCCACGCGATGCAGCCTCAAGGCCCAGCACACCTGTGCCTGCAAACGCGTCCACACAGCGCCAGCCGCTCAGGTCCTGGCCCAGCCAGTTGAACAGGGTTTCGCGTACACGGTCGGGCGTGGGCCGCAAGCCTGGTTTGTCCAGCACCTTGAGTCGGGTGCGACGCCACTGCCCGCCGATGATGCGGATCTCGTGCGAGGGCGGGCCTTTGGGCACCGGGTTTTGGGGCTTTTTGGCGGCGGCGTGGCGGGCAGCGCCGTCTTTCGATGCGCGTTGGGAAGGGGATGAGGGCATAGGCTGCAAGTGTAAAGGGGCGCAGAGGGGCTGAGCAGGCCCCCATCCGATGCGCACCCAACGCCACCCAAGGCACTGGCCTCATTCCTGCGCTTTGGCCTGGTTTTCAACCGTTTCAACCGGGTTTGATCTGTGTCATTGGCCACGCATGATGCACATCAAATCCGGCTCAGATCGCACTGGGCAAGGCGGGTGTAGCCCCTTAAAGTGATGCCTACCTTTTCAAGAGGAACACTCCTCATGCACAACAGCGACCAAGATACCAACGCCCCGATCACGCATTTCGCCAACGGCCACTTGAGCATCTTTGCGCAGTTGTCGCGCTTGGGCGATTTGCCTGCTTTGCTGGGGCCTGCGGCCCAGGCGCGAAAAATTGCCAACGAATCCTTGGCCTTTTTTGACAAGGCCTTGCACAGCCACCACAGCGAGGAAGAAAAAGACCTCTTTCCGGCGGTGGCCCAAAGCGCACAAGCCGGTGCCGAACGCCTTCAGGTGGACACGCTGATCGAGCAACTGACCCACGACCACCGGGCTTTGGAAAAACTCTGGGCCTCGCTGGCGTCAGGCTTGCGCAAAGTGGCCAAGGGCCAGGACACTGCACTCGATGTGCTGGCGCTGCAGGCCATGGTGCAGCGCTACCAGGCCCACGCCCAGTTGGAAGAACAGGCTTTTTTGCCCTTGGCGCAAAAGGTTTTGGGGCGCAACGGCAACCACATGGCGGCTTTGGGCCTGAGCCTGCACATGCGGCATGTGCCGCAATTTGCGGCGTACATTTGACCCGGCCAAAGGCCCCGATCAGGGCGCAGCACCCACCACCACGGTCACCATGCGCTCGGGCTGCAACACCCGGGCCATGGCGCGTTGAATATCGGCGGCGCTGACGCGCTCGATTTGCTGCGTCCAGGTGCTCAGGTAGTCCAGCGGCAACCGGTTCCAGGCGATGTTGGCCACGTTGTCCAGCAGCTTGCGGTTGCTGTCAATGCGCAGCGCAAAGCCCCCCACCAGGTTCGATTTGGCCGCTTGCAATTCGGCCTCGGTCGGGCCCTGGCGCACAAAATTTTGCACCACCTCTTGGGCCACGGCCACTGCTTGCGTGGCCTGGTCGGGGCGGGTTTGCAGCCCCACAGTGAATGCGCCAGCGTGCAGGCCCGGGGAAAAAGCGCTGTACACGCTGTAGCTCAGGCCGCGTTTTTCGCGCACCTGCTCGGTCAGGCGCGAGACAAAACCGCCGCCGCCCAAAATGTGGTTGCCCACCAGCAGCGCAAAAAAATCGGGGTCGGTGCGCTTATAACCGGGCTGACCGATCAGCACATGGGCCTGGGCCGAGTCAAAGGGCAAGTTCAGGTTTTGTGCGGCGACCAACGGGGCCACTTCGGGCACGGGCGGCAGGCTTGGGCAAACTGATTCGCGGGGCCACTGCGCCAGCAGGCGCTGCACCAAAGCATCGGCCTGAGCCCGGGTCAAAGCCCCCACCACGCTCACCGTGGCGCGGCAAGCGCGCAAAGCCTGGGCGTGCAGATTTTTCAGGTCTTGCGCGCCGATGCGCGACAAGCTCTCAGGTGTAGCACGAAAGCCATAAGGGTGAGTGCCATACACCGCCTGCGCAAAGCGCTGCTGCACCACCGTGCCGGGCTTGGTCAGCGACTCTCGGATGGACGCACTGATGCGCTCGCGGTCGCGCAGCCACAGGGCTTCAGGAAAAACCGGGTGCGCCATTTGACGTGCGGCCAAGGCCACAGCTTTGTCCAGCAGATCCGGGTAGCTCAGGCTGCGCAGGCCAAAGCTCATGCGGTCACCGCCTGCGCTGCCCCCAAAGCTCGCCCCCAAGTCAGCCCAGGCTTCGCCAATCTGGTTTTCATCCAGGGCCTGGGGGTACGGGCCTTGGCCCTGTCCTTGAACTTGTGGCTCAGCGCGGGTGCCATTGGCCATTTGCCCCGCCATGACCGAGGCCAGGCCCGCCTGCGCCGCCGGATCGCGGCGGCTGCCCGCGTCGATGTCGATCTGCACATCGACCATGGGAATGGCGTGGCTCTCGACCAAAAACACGCGCGCACCGCTGGGCTGGGTCCAGTGTTGAATAGGCAAGGACGCGTGCGCCCACCCCACCGCGCCCCAGCAGGCCAGCACCAAAGCTGAACGGTGCAAAGCCCGTGCGGTCATGGACCAAGATGGCATCAAAAACATGGGGGGTGTGACTTTCAAGAGATGCGCGCGGTTCAATGGCGGGCTCCCGGCGCGGCGCGACGCGCACGGGGCTGGCCCGACAAAGGCTGAGGCAGCAAGGTGGCCACGGTGAGGTTGTCGTCACCAAAATACTTTTGCGCCACGGCCTGCACCTGGGCGGGCGTGACTTGGCGCAAACGGGCGATCAGCTGCGCCCCGTAGTCGGGTGGCAGTCCCAGCGTCCAGGCCACGCCCAGTTCACGGGCCTGGTTGAACACCGAGTCGAGTTTGTAAATTTCGCTGGCCACCCATTGGGTTTTCACGCGCTGCAGCTCGGCCTTGTTCACGCCTTCGGTGGCCACGCGCTGCACTTGTGCGCGCAAGGCGGCTTCGAGTGCTTGTGGCGTTTGGCCTTTGGCGGGCACGCCTTCCAGGTAAAAGAACTGTGGACCCCGGCCCATGAGGCCGTTGTAGGCCCCGGCGCTGTCAGCCAAGCGCTTGTCGCCCTGCGTCAGGGCGCGGTCCAGACGCGCACCGCTGTAGCCATCCAGCACGGCGGCCAACACGGTCAAAGCCAAGGCGTCGTCATGCTCGGGCGTGACCGCCAAGCTGGCCAGGCGCGGCACCTTGAAGGCCAGCGCCACATACGACTGCTCGGCCGGAGCTTTGAATTCGAGGCGGCGCAGGCCTTGCTGCGCCGGCTCGTCCCGGGGTTTGCGATCGGGCACCGCTCGGGTCGGGATGCTGCCGTAATACTGGTCGGCCAGCGCCTTGACTTGCAACGGGTCTACATCGCCCGCCACCACCACGACCGCGTTGGCCGGGGTGTACCACTTGCGGTAAAAGTCACGGGCGTCTTGCGCTGTCATGGCCTCCAGATCGCTCATCCAGCCCACGATGGGGCGGCGGTAGGGCGAGGCCGACAAAGCGGTGGCCGAGAGCATTTCGTGCAACTGCGCGCGGGGGTTGTCGTCGGTGCGCAGGCGGCGCTCTTCCTTCACCACCTCCAGCTCTTTGGCGAACTCGGCATCGGGCCACTGGTTGTTGGCAAAACGGTCCGACTCCAGGCGCATCACGGCTTCGAGTTGGCGGGAGGGGATTTGCTGGAAGTAACCGGTGTAGTCCTTGGCGGTGAAGGCGTTTTCTCGCCCACCCAAGGCCGCCACACGGCGCGAAAATTCGCCTGGTACCAGCGTGGGCGTGCCTTTGAACAGCATGTGTTCCAGCACATGGGCCACGCCGCTGGTGCCGTCCACCTCGTCCATGGAGCCCACGCGCAGCCACACCATGTGCACCGCGGTGGGGGCACGGCGGTCGGGTTTGACCCACAAGCCCATGCCATTGGCCAAAGTGAAGGTGTGGACTTGGGCCGCGCTGGCTGCTGGGGCCTGGCCTGTGGGTTGTGAGGCCGTTTGACCTTGCGGGGCCAGCGCCGTGGCGCTGAAGCTGCTGGCCAGCAGGGCTGATGCCAGCGAAAGTCCCAAGAGAAAGTTTGGTTTCATAGAATGCATGATCCTTGAAATCCACGACATGTTCAGCTTCTTCAAAAAAAAATCCCCCCCGCCCGAGGTGCCATCGCCTCCCGCGACGATTGCGCCCCCTATGGCGCAGCCTGCCGCACCAACGCCGACGCAGCCTGAACCCGCGCCCGCACCGGCCGCCCGTCAGGGCTGGCTGGACCGCCTGAAAGCGGGCCTGCGCAAAACCGGCTCCAGCATCACCACCGTCTTCACCGGCACACGCATCGACGACGAACTGTACGAAGAGCTGGAAACCGCGCTGCTGGTGGCCGACACCGGCGTCAAAGCCACCGAGCATTTGCTGCATGACCTCAAGCGCCGGGTCAAAGAGGCCAAAGCCACCGAGCCGTCTCAGGTCAAAACCCTGCTGGCCGACGCCATCACCGACTTGCTGACGCCCCTGCAAAAACCCTTGTCCATTGGCGACCACCACCCCACCGTGATCATGGTGGCGGGCGTGAACGGCGCCGGCAAAACCACGTCCATTGGCAAACTGACGAAACACCTGGCCGACGAGGGCCTGAGCGTGCTGCTGGCCGCCGCCGACACTTTCCGCGCCGCCGCCAAAGAGCAACTGGCTGTTTGGGCCACCCGCAACACGGTCGAGATCATCAGCCAACAAGGCGGTGACCCGGCCGCCGTGAGCTTTGACGCGGTCAGCGCGGGCCGCGCCCGGGGCCGCGATGTGGTTCTGGTGGACACGGCAGGCCGCCTGCCCACCCAAACGCATCTGATGGAAGAGCTGAAAAAGATCAAGCGCGTGGTGCAAAAGGCCGATGGCACCGCCCCACACGAGGTGCTGCTGGTGATCGACGGCAACACAGGTCAAAACGCCTTGGCTCAGGTCAAGGCCTTTGATGACACACTGGGCCTCACGGGCCTGATCGTCACCAAGCTGGACGGCACCGCCAAGGGCGGGGTGCTGTGTGCCATCGCCCGCGAAAAGCCGATTCCGGTCTATTTCATTGGCGTGGGCGAGAAGCTCGAAGACCTGGAAACCTTCAACGCCCGCGAGTTTGCCCAAGCCCTTTTGAGCTGAAAGCCCCAGCCAGCGCCGTGGCCCAGCGCACAGACGGACCCAGCTCCCCCTCTTAAAATCAGGGAAAACCCGAGGAACCTCAGACCCCCGAGGCCGTCCTTTAGCACTCCTCACCAGAGAGTGCTAATATTGGGGTATTCTGAAAGGAGTTCTGGTATGAACATTCAAACTGGTTCCCCCGCCACAGCCATTGCGCTGAGCAATCCTTGGGCGGTCGTGCCCTCGCTCGGCCACTTGGACGCCTACATCTCTGCGGTCAACCGCATGCCCATGCTCACCCTTGAGGAAGAGCAAGAGGCCGCCCGCCAACTCAAAGCCAACGACGACCTCGAAGCCGCGCGCAAGTTGGTGCTGTCGCACCTGCGTTTGGTGGTGTCGGTGTCTCGCCAATACCTAGGCTACGGCCTGCCGCACGGCGACCTGATCCAGGAAGGCAATGTGGGCCTGATGAAAGCCGTCAAGCGCTTCGACCCCGATCAAGGCGTGCGCCTGGTCAGCTACGCGCTGCACTGGATCAAAGCCGAAATCCACGAGTACATCCTGAAAAACTGGCGCATGGTCAAAGTGGCCACCACCAAGGCCCAACGCAAACTGTTCTTTAACCTGCGCTCGATGAAGCAAGGCTACAAGGCCGATGCCGATGAAGGCACCCACCGCGACACCCTGACACCCGACCAGGTGGATTCGATGGCGCACAGCCTGAACGTCAAGCGAGAAGAAGTGCGCGAGATGGAAATGCGCATGTCCGGCGGCGATGTGCTGCTGGACCCCGCCCCATCGGACGACGGCGAGCAGGCCTTTGGCCCCATCGCCTACTTGGCCGATGTGAACCACGAGCCCACCGCCATGCTTGAAGCGCACGAGCGCGACGTGATGTCCAGCGATGGCCTGGCCACGGCCCTCAATGCCTTGGACGAACGCAGCCGCCGCATCGTGGAAGAGCGCTGGCTCAAGGTCAACGACAACGGCTCGGGCGGCATGACGCTGCACGACCTGGCCGACGAATTCGGCGTGAGCGCCGAGCGCATCCGCCAGATCGAAGTCGCGGCCATGAAGAAAATGAAAAAGGCCTTGGTCGAGTTCGTTTGACCGCAGGCCTTGTGAGCCACCTTTGATTCAGATACCCGGTTTTGTCCGGGTATTTTATTGGCCACAGTGCGCTAAAGTCAGGGCAGTTTTGTTTTGAAAGCAACCACCATGACCATTCGCACTTCCGCTGGTTTTTCTCGCCGCCATTTGGCCCAAGCTGTTGCCGCTGCTTTGGCTTGGGGACTGACGCCATCATGGGCCAACCCAGCGGCCACGGGGGCATGGCCCACACAAACCGTGCGCTTGGTGGTCGGCTTCCCGGCTGGCTCCAGCCCCGACCTGACGGCCCGTGCGCTGGCCGAGCCTTTGTCCAAGGCCTTGGGCCAAAACGTGATCGTCGAGAACAAAGTGGGGGCTGGCGGCAACATCGCCGCCGACTTCGTGGCCAAGTCCACCGACGGCCACACCTTGGACCTGATGATTAACGGCAACATGACGATTGCCCGCATCCTGAACTCCAAGGTGCCTTATGACCCCCTCATGGACCTCGCGCCCATCAGCCTGATCGGCAAAGCGCCCCTGGTGCTGACTGTCCCAGCCAATGCACCCGGTCAAACTGCCGCCGAATGGTTGAGCCTTGCCCAAAAGGCAGGCAACCAACTCAGCTACGCCTCGCCCGGTGTCGGCACCGTGGCGCACCTGGGCATGGAGCTGCTCAAAACCAAAGCCGGCATTGCGCCTGTGCATGTGCCCTACCCAGGCAACCCGCAAATCATCACCGCCATGTTGGGGGGCCAGGTGCAGCTGGCTTTGCTGCCACCGGCCATGGCGGCCGCCCAGGTGCGCGGCGGCAAACTGCGGGCCATTGGGGCTTCGAGCACCGGGCGCAGCCCGGTGGCCGCCGAAGTGCCCAGCCTGTCCGAAATCGGCGTGAAGGATTACCAACTGGAAATCTGGAACGCGGTGGCCGCCCCGGCTTCGATGCCCGCTGCTGTGGCCACCCAACTGTCGGCCATGGTCAGCGAGATCGTGCGTGCCCCCGAGATGCGTGCGCGTTTGTTCCAGCAAGGCTGGCAGGTGGTGGGCTCTTCGCCTGAGGGCTTGCGCAACCGGATTCAGTCAGACACAAAAGCTCTGGGCGACATCATCCGCAGCCAGAAGATCGAGTTGAACTGAAGCCCTGAATCGGTCTTTGAAGCGGCGTGTTCAGCCCCGAGCCCTGCGGCCCGGGTTCACTTGCCGTCGAGCAAAATCTTCACGTCGGCAGCCAGCGTCTCGGCACCGCTGGCGTGGCGGTTGTACAAGCGGATGCGGCCTTTCGGATCAAAGGTGAAACTGCCCGCCGAGTGGTCCAGGGTGTAACTGGTGGGGGTTTTACCTTCGACCTTTTTGTAATAGATCTTGAAGTCTTTGGTGACTTTGGGCAGTTGCTCGGCCGAGGGGCGAAAGGCCACAAAATCCGGTCCGAAATTGGCCATGTAGGCCTTGAGCAACTCCGGTGTGTCGCGCTCGGGGTCGACGGTGATGAAGATGCCCTGGAGCTTGGCCCCATCGGCACCCAGCAACAGTTTGGCCTGGGACATTTCCTGCAAGGCGGTCGGGCAAACATCAGGGCACTGGGTGAAGCCAAAAAACACCACCACGGCCTTGCCCGCAAAGTCCTTCAGGGTGCGCACTTGGCCGTCTTGGTCACTCAACTCCCAGCCTTGGGCGTAGTCGGCCCCGGTGATGTCCACACCGCGAAATGAAGGTTTGTCCGCGCCGCAGCCGCTCAAGCCCCACACCGCGCCGGCCAAACCCAGGACCAGGGCGGCTTTCGAAAAAATTCTGCGTTGCGACATGCCTGAAGCCCTAAAAAATGTAGTGGTCCAGCAGCAAAGCGGCAAACAAGGCGCTCAGGTGGATCAGTGAAAAACGGAAAGTCTTTCGGGCCAGCTCGTCCGAATAATCTCGGTACAAGGCCAACGCATAGCCGATGAAACCGATGCTCAGCACCACTGCGGTGGCCAAGTAAAGCCAGGAGCTCATGCCGTAGACAAAGGGCATCAGGCAGGACGCCATCAGCACGATGGTGTAAAGCAAGATTTGCAAACGGGTGAACGCGTTGCCGTGCGTCACGGGCAACATGGGCAAGCCCGACTTGCGGTAGTCCTCGACCCGGTAAAGCGCCAGCGCCCAAAAGTGCGGCGGGGTCCAGAGGAAGATGATCAAGAACAGAATCAAGGCTTCAGGCCCCACCTGACCGGTCATCGCAGCCCAGCCCAGCACCGGGGGCATGGCGCCACTGGCTCCGCCAATCACGATATTTTGCGGCGTGAGCGGCTTCAGGATCACGGTATAGACAATGGCGTAACCCACAAAGGTGGCAAACGTAAGCCACATCGTGAGGGGGTTCACAAACACATACAGCACCAACGATCCCAAGGCGCACAAGGCCGCAGAAAACACCAAGGCCTGGCGGTCGCTCAACTCGCCTTTGGCGGTGGGCCGCCAAGAGGTACGCTTCATTTTGGAATCGATGGTCTTTTCAACCAGGCAGTTGAAGGCCGCCGCTGCCCCCGACACCAGCCAGATGCCAAGGCAGGCCCACAAACCCAGCTTCAATTCGGCCAGACTAGGCACACCGGGGACGGCCAGCACCATGCCGATCAGGGCACAGAAAACGATCAATTGAACCACGCGCGGTTTGGTCAGCGCGTAATACTGTTGCCAGACATTCATGGGCAAACGGGCGATGGCGACGGTCATTCGGCAAACTTTTCGGAAAGGGGAACACGCCCTGAATTATCAACCCGACTGACGCTCAAAGCCCAAGTCAGTGTCAAGGCCATGGCAGCCGCTCCTCCGGTGTGCATCACGGCAGCCAGCAAGGGCCAGCCCAGCACCACATTGCTCAACCCAGTGGCGAACTGTAAGGCGCACAGGCCCAACAACCAGCGCCCGGCTGCGGCCAGGCCCGGCTGCCCACGCAAACGCCAGCCCAACCACAACAGCACCGCCAACACCAGCCAAGCGGCCGAGCGGTGCACAAAATGAATGGATACCAGCGATGCGAAAGGCAAGAGTTCACCCGCCGGGGTGTAGCCCAGTTCACGCCAAAGGGTGAAGCCTTGCCAGTTCATCTCTGGCACCCACTGGCCGTGGCAGGTGGGGAAATCCGGGCAGGCCAACACCGCGTAATTGGTGCTGACCCAGCCACCCAAGGCAATTTGCAGACACAGCAAAACAAAGCCAGCCCACAGACCTGCGCGCCATAGCGACGGCAAGGGCCGCGTGCCTGCACCGTCGTAGCGGACGGCTTGCGCCATCAACAAAACCAACAAGCCGATGCCGCCCATCAGGTGCAAGGTGACGATGGCCGGAAACAGCTTCATGGTCACCGTGAGCGCGCCAAACGCCCCTTGCATGCACACCCACACCAACGTGAGCGTGGGCAACCAAGGGCTCACCTCACGGCTTTGGCGGCGCAGCCACCAGGTCATGGCGGCCAACGTCAGGATCAGGACGCCCACCCCCGTGGCCAAGTAACGGTGCACCATCTCGATCCAGGCTTTGCTGTGCGTGACCGGTCCGGTGGGCATGGCCGTTTGAGCCGCCGTGATTTCGGCCTTGGCCCCCATGGGCGTGGCGCTGCCGTAGCAACCTGGCCAGTCGGGGCACCCCAAGCCGGAATCGGTCAGCCGGGTGAACGCCCCAAACAGCACCAGATCGAAGGTCAAAAACAAGGTGATCAGGGTCAAGGCCTTGAGCCGCCCCGATGGCGTGGTGCTGCGCTGGCGCCACAGCCACCAGCCCAAGGGCAGTGCTGCCACCGCCAGGCCCACGGCCATGAGCTCCAAAATGGGCTCCAGGTTGTACAGGTCCACTTCGGTCATGACTCAGCGTCCTGCATTGTCCCAAGACGAGGAGGCCTTGAGCAAGCGCTCCAGATCACGCTTGGCTTTGGAGGCACTGGGCACGTCCATGTTGGCGGGGAAACGCATCATGAAGTTGCCCATCGGATCGACGACGTACAAATGGTCCTGCAACTGCTGCCCTGGGGCCGGGCTGATCCAGCTTTGCACCGAGGCCGCATCCAGGCGCAGCACATGCGCCATGTTCAAGGCAGGCAAGAGACCAGAGGCCACAGGCGTATCGTCGGTGACCAACCAGACGCGGTCGACCCGGTCCTTTTCGCGGGCCAAAATTTCGCGCAATTGGCGCTGAAAATACAGGTTTTGTTGGCAGCGTTCATCGCAAGCGCCCGGCGCGACAGTCACCAACAACCACTGGCCTTTGAGGCTGCTCAGCGTGACCGATTCGCCCTGCAGGTTTTTGGCGCTGATCTGAGGCATGTCTTTTTGCGGCTGGATCAGCTCGCCATACACACGACGGCCTTCGGGGCGGATCACGTAATAAGTGAAATACGAGGCGATGACCGGAGAAGCGCAGACCAGCATCATGAGGATCATTTTCCAGCGGCCCATGCGGGTGCGCTGAGCATCGGCTTGCACCACTGAACCGGGGTTGGGCAAGTCGTGCACCGTCATGGCCAGGGGGCTGTCAGGCAGGTCGTTTTTGGCGGCGGGGTTGGACAATTTGGAACCAGACATAAAGTAAAGCGATCAGGCCACTCAGGCCAAACCATTGGAAAGCGTATCCGTGGTGCTTGGCGACACCACTGGCCACCACGGGCCATTCGCGCAGCAGGCCTTCCGAGGGCCCGCCCGACTGCAGTAAGGTGACTTCGAGCACCTTCAAGCCCGATTCTTGACGGTAAGCGGTCAGGTCGAGATTTTGCCGTATCGGACCCGTCTCGGCGCCACCGAAGTCATAGAGCCTTGAAGGCCATGGGGCCAAATGGCCCTCGACTTGAATCCGGTCTTCAGACGTCTGCACTGGCGGCAATGCGGCACGGTCAGTGAAAGATCGCTGCGCCCAACCGCGCTGCACCACCAAGACCTCGCCCGTGCCTTCGATCTGCAACGGGGTTAGCACAAAAAATCCAGGCTTGGCATTCATCTGCCGGTTGTCCAAGTACACCGTGTGGTTGGGCAGCCATCGTCCCGTCACCACCAAGCGGCGGTGAATCAACGCGCTGCGCTGCGCCACACCTTCAGGCCCACCACTCAGGGTGCGGCCGTCCAGCGCCTCTTTGCTCGCTTGCTGTGTGCGCGCATCTTGCAAAGCGGTTTTCTCCTCGGCGCGGCCAAGCTGCCACAGCCCCAGAGAAAAGGTGATGGCCACGCCTGCGGAAGCCACTGCCAGCACCAGCCATCTTTTCCAGTGAAGGGGTTTGTCAGTCATCGGATAATGTGCCCATGAAAATTCTTGTCGCCATCGCGTTTCTTGCCATTTTGGTCAGTCTGGGCTCGGCCCTGATGTACATGATGCGGGGCAGTGCCCCACCCGTTGAGGGCCAAGCACCCAAAAAAGGCAACATGGCCACCGCGCTGGCCTTCCGTGTCGGCTTTTCCATTGTCCTCTTCATCTGCGTTCTGGCGGCCTGGAAATTGGGCTGGATCCAGCCTACAGGCATTCCTCCAGGGGCTTGATCGAGGCTTCGATCTTTGTGGCCACCGCCATGTCGATTTGATCGGCATTTTTGCGTCATCCATCTCCAACAAAAAAGCGCCCTTGGGCGCTTTTTTGTTGGGGCCAAGGGCAGGCTTACATCCAATACACCAGGATGTACAAACCCAGCCACACCACGTCCACAAAGTGCCAGTACCAAGCCGCACCCTCAAAGCCGAAGTGACGGTCTTTGGTGAAGTGGCCTTTTTGCAAACGCAGGGTGATGAACAAGAGCATCAACATGCCCACGAACACGTGAAAGCCGTGGAAACCGGTCAGCATGTAGAAAGTAGAGCCGTAAATGCCGGAAGACAATTTGAGGTTCAGATCACCCCAAGCGTGGGCATATTCGTAACCCTGCACCAAGAGGAAAGTGACGCCCAGCAACACCGTCATCCACATGAACTTGATGGTCTTGCTGCGGTCACCCACCTGCAGGGCATGGTGAGCGATGGTCAAGGTCACGCCCGATGTCAACAGCAAAGCGGTGTTGATGGTCGGCAACCAGAAAGGGCCCATGGTTTGGAAGGGCTCAACAAAGCCGGCTGGCGAGGTGGTGGCACCGGCCACCACGCTGGGCCATGCGGCTTTGAAGTCAGGCCAAAGCAGTGCATTTTCCAAGCTGCCGAGCGCAGGGATCGAGTGTGCCCGGGCCCACCACAGTGCGGTGAAGAAGGCACCGAAGAACATGACTTCGGAGAAAATGAACCAGGTCATGCTCCAACGGAAAGACAAATCGATTTTGCGACCGTACATGCCGGTTTCGCTTTCGTGCACGGACTCAGAGAACCACTGGTACAAAACGATCAACCACCATGCCATGCCGAAGAACAGGCAATACATGCCCCAGTCGGCACCGTTGATCCACTGACCAGCACCCAGAATCAGGAAAAACAGGCCGATGGCGGCCATCACCGGGTGACGCGATGGGTGCGGAACGTAGTAATAAGGCGTGGTGCCGTGTGCTGCTGAACTCATGGGGACTCCTGCTCTCTCTTATTCGAAATCAAACGATGCGGGTTAAAGGCCAATCGGCTGTGCCACCACCCAATTGACCAGGGCGATCAGCCCCAAAACAAACAACAATGCCATCCCGATGGCCACACCGATGATGTGGAAGGGGTTGAGCTTTTCAATGTCTTGCTGCGATTCGGAATTCTTGCGAAGCCCGACAAAGGACCACAGCACCACTTGAATGGTGCGCAGCCATGAAGTTTGACGAACAGGCGCTGTCATGAACCCCAACCTGTCTTGACCGTGACGGGCTGTACGGCAGCGGCCAATGGTGCGGTCGGTGCCACTGGTGTTTTGCCACCCACTTCAAAGAAGGTGTAGGACAGCGTGATGGTGGTCACGTCTTTGGACAACTTGGGGTCGATCACGAAGGCCACAGGCCAGGACTTCTTTTCACCCGGCTCCAGTGTGTACTGGTTGAAACAGAAACACTCGAGTTTGTTGAAATGGCTGGCAGCCTGTTGTGGGGCATAGCTGGGAATGGCTTGGGCAGCCATGCGGCGGTTTTGCACGTTTTGAAATTCGTACATCACGGTGCTCAGCTCACCAGGGTGAACCTGCATGGAGCGTTTTTCCGGCTTGAAATCCCAAGGTCCGCGCACATTCGCATCGAATTCCACGGTGATGGTTCGGCTGGTGTCCACTTGGCTGTTGCGCAACACTTCGGCTGCTTTGCCCGCCTTGGCGTTGCCCGGGACCTGCGTCTCAGAAATCGACAGGATGTTGATGCCCGTGATCTCGCAAATGGCCTTGTAAATGGGCACCAGCGCATAGCCGAACCCGAACATGCCAGCGGTGACGATCGCCAACTTGCCCACCATCTTCACATTTTCACCGCGCAGGTTCATCTTGGTTCTCTCAGGAATTCAAGATCAATATCTTGGCCACAAAACCAGCCAACACAACGCAGGCCACCGAAGCCAAGATCAGGCCCAGGCGCACGTTGCTTTTTCTTTGTTCAGGGGTCATGGCCGTGTCCATCAACCAATCACGCGGGTGGCTGTAGCGTCCAGCTTGGGCGGATTTTCGAAGGTATGGAAAGGTGCTGGCGAAGGCACTTCCCACTCCAGGCCTTCAGCGCCTTCCCAAGGCTTCTGCGGGGCTTTTTCGCCCTTCCCTAGCATACAAGGCAAGACCACGAATAAGAAGAAATACACCTGAGCGAAACCGAAGAAGAAGGCACCCACCGAGGCGATCATGTTGAAGTCGGTGAACTGCATGGGGTAGTCGGCGTAGCGACGGGGCATGCCAGCCAGACCCAGAAAGTGCATTGGGAAGAAGGTGATGTTGAAGGAAATCAGCGACCACCAGAAGTGGATCTTGCCGCGTGATTCGTTGTACATCACACCCGTCCACTTGGGAATCCAGAAGTAAACACCGGCGAACAGCGCGAACAAGGAACCCGCCACCAGCACGTAGTGGAAGTGGGCCACCACGTAGTAAGTGTCTTGCAACTGGATGTCAATCGGGGCCATGGCCAAGATCAATCCGGTGAAACCACCCATGGTGAACACAAAGATGAAGCCCACCGCAAACAGCATCGGGGTTTCAAACGTCATGGAGCCGCGCCACATGGTGGCAATCCAGTTGAAGATCTTCACAGCGGTCGGCACGGCGATCAGCATCGTCGCGTACATGAAGAACAACTGACCGGTGACGGGCATGCCGGTGGTGAACATGTGGTGCGCCCACACGATGAACGACAGGATGGCAATGGACGATGTGGCGTACACCATGGAGGCGTAACCGAACAGTTTCTTGCGCGCGAAAGCAGGCACGATGTGGCTGATGATGCCGAATGCCGGCAAGATCATGATGTACACCTCGGGGTGACCGAAGAACCAAAAAATGTGCTGGTACATGACCGGGTCACCACCACCCGCGGGGTTGAAGAAGCTGGTACCAAAGTGACGGTCAGTCAAAGTCATGGTGATCGCGCCCGCCAACACGGGCATCACGGCAATCAGCAGGTAAGCGGTGATCAGCCAAGTCCAGGCGAACATGGGCATTTTCATCAAGGTCATGCCCGGGGCGCGCATGTTCAGGATGGTCACGATGATGTTGATCGAGCCCATGATGGAGGAAGCGCCAAGGATGTGCATCGCAAAAATCGCTGCATCCATCGATGGGCCCATTTGCAGGGTCAAGGGGGCGTAAAGCGTCCAGCCAGCTGCGGGTGCGCCGCCAGGCATGAAGAATGAACCCATCAGCATCAAGGACGCAGGAATCATCAGCCAGAAGCTGAAGTTGTTCATGCGGGCAAAAGCCATGTCAGCGGCGCCAATTTGCAAAGGAATCATCCAGTTTGCAAACCCCACAAAGGCCGGCATGATCGCACCGAACACCATGATGATGCCGTGCATGGTGGTGAACTGGTTGAACAACTCGGGGTTGACGATTTGCAAGCCTGGCTGGAACAACTCGGCACGGATGCCCAGGGCCAGCACACCGCCCACCATCAGCATGGCGAAGCTGAACAGCAGGTACAAGGTACCAATGTCTTTGTGGTTGGTGGCATACACCCACCGACGCCAGCCCGCAGGCGCGTGACCGTGGTCGTCATGGGCGTGATCGTGATGGTCGAGAACGGCACTCATCTTGATTTCCTTTGATTTGAATACGGTACGGTTTATTTGCGCGCGGCCAGAATTTCAGCCGGCTGCACAATTTGCCCGGTCTTGTTGGACCAGTTGTTCTTGGTGTAGGTAATCACGGCTGCGATTTCAGTGTCCGACAACTGCTTCCATGCGGGCATGGCACCGTTGTTTTGGCCGTTCAGCAACACAGCGATTTGCTTGGATTTGTCCGCGTCCAGGACGAGTGCGGAACCGTCAAGGGCTTTAATGGCACCCGCCGCTTTGCCGGTGGCTTGGTGGCAAGCCGCGCAGTTGGCAGCGTAAACTTTTTCACCACGCTTGGACAAATCGTCCATGGCCCAGACTTTGGCCGGATCATCGGCTTTGGCGGCTTGCTTTTTCTTTTCTTCCACCACCCATGCAGCGTAATCTTGTGCAGACAACACTTTCACATGGATGGGCATATACGCATGCTCTTTTCCGCACAACTCTTGGCACTGACCGTAAAAGTCGCCAGTTTTTTCAGCACGGAACCAGGTGTCACGCACGAAGCCGGGTATCGCATCTTGTTTGATGCCGAAAGCAGGCACCGCAAATGCGTGGATCACATCGTTGGCTGTGGTGATCACGCGTACTTTTTGGCCCACCGGAACCACCAACGGGTAGTCAACCTTGAGCAAATAGTTATCACCTTCGGGCTTGCCCGCATTGGACATGGCGCGATGGCCGGAATCCAGAGTTGAGATGTAACTCAGACCTTCGCCCTCACCCTTGATGTAGTCGTAGCCCCACTTCCACTGGTAGCCGGTGGCTTTGATGGTCAGATCGGCATTGGTGGTGTCTTTTTGCGCGACCAGAACTTTGGTAGCGGGCAAAGCCATCAAAATCACAATCACGAAAGGCACTGCCGTCCAGATCACTTCCACCGTGATGGATTCTGTGAATTTGGCTGGCTTGTGGCCGACCGACTTGCGGTGCTTCCAGATGGAATAGAACATGACCGCGAACACGGCAATGAAAATCACCGTGCAAAGGATCAGCATGAACCAGTGAAGCCATTGCTGCTCTTCGGCAATTTTGGTGGCAGCAGGGTGCAAATTGAGCTGATTGACCGCAGGGCCACCCGGCAAATCATTGACCGCATAAGCTGCCGTGGTTGCCCACGCGCCTGCAAAGATGCCCGCGCGGGACAGCAAAGAAGCCAATTGGTTGGAAATATTCTTCATGGTTCTCACTAACTTCCAAGACTCTGTTGAACTCAAACTTTTGGCCAAGCCGGGCGTCCCGTTTGGCCAGTGTCATCACGCTGAGCGCAATGCCCTCCTGATTTCTCGCGCCAGCACTTGCCGGAGCTCGGGCCTGACAAATCGGCCCACTTCGATGGATCGACCTTGACCTGACAACTCGATCAGGCTTTGGTCACCGGACTTGGGCTCAACCCGCACCCACTGGCGCTCAAATTCAGCCCGTTCCAGTCGGCCCGCCGTTTCCAGCTCAACCACCAGGTTGCTGCCTTGCAGGGAAATCATCTCTCCATCCGCGGCGTGTCGGGCATAGGTCAAAAAAGCCAACCCCACCACCGCCACCTCAACGCCTGCAAAGGCCAGCACCAAAGTGGCCCCCTGCATCCAGAAGAACACCCCGATGCCCAAGGACAGCGTGCACAACGAAAGGTACATCCAGCCCAACTGGACCGGCGTGACCGAGCAATTGCGTTTAAGCCGCCATTGAACAGCAGGGCCCGACACTTGCGCTAATTGGTAATTCTGATTTGACATCCGTCAACTTTCATTAACCCTACACCCTGTCAAGCCAGTTCTGTGATCAAAAACCTACTGATTTTACCTGAGATCAAATCATCTTTTGACAGTTCTCAAACTTTGTCCTGTATACCCCCACCCGATTGCAGCATAAGCCGCATCTGATCCAGACCGATTTGGGTTTTTGCGGCCATTTTCATGCGCGGTTGAGGCTTCAGGGCATGACCGTAAACAATCTCGAATCCCAAGGACAAGCGTCCGCCCTCTTCGGGGCGCGCCAGCGTCAGCAAGGCCTCTGACAAGCGTGAACGCCATTGGCGCGAACGCAAGCCCTGAAATCGCTGCACATGCAAATTGCGCCCCAGCCCCCGCAACTCGGCCAACAAAGTATCAGGGCTGGCATAGGTCAAGGTGATCCGCTCCATGTCCATGACCGGCTCGGCAAAACCGGCTTCCACCAGCATGTCCCCCCAGTCGTGCATGTCGGTGAACTCGTGCGCGGGCTCGGGCCAGCCCGCCTGGGCATACACCTGGCGCAAACCACGCAGCGTATCGGGGCCCAGGCAAGAAAACATCAAGAAACCATCAACCGCCAAGGCACGGTGCCATGTTTGCAGCAAGGCCTGGGGCTCGGCACTGGCATGCAGGTGCATGTTGGCCCACAGCATTTGCACCGAGTGCTCGGGTGGCAAACCTTCATGCCGCTTGGGGCCACGCCAGTGCTGCACTTGCCACCACGGCGTTTGAAGTGCCTGCCGGGTGGCCTGTGCATGCGTTGGCGGCTCTCCGGCCAGCCACACCTGCGCCTTGGGATAACGCTGCTCGAGCGCACGTTGTGCTGCCAGCCCGCCGCGCAGAGGCTTCCAATGCACCCACTGTTCCGGTTGCAGTTTGATGAAATCCAGCCGCTCCTGCATGCGCGTGGCCACCTCTTCATGCAGCCAAGGCGACTGTGCGTCCAACACAGGCAGGCCCTGCCAGCGGGCAGCGGCAACAGGGTCCAAAGAGGGGGGGCGAAGGGCTTGGGGCATGGGGCAGGGGTCTCAATGGAGCTGGGCCCGCTCAAGCTCCAACAGCTTGTGTGCTTGTTCTGTCAGCCCGGGCTGAGTATATTGACTGCATGAGACCCGCTTGGCTTCAGGGCTTGCTTGACACATCGACCGCGACGCGCCCTGGTGGGTTTTGGCGCTGGCTGCCCAGCCGCTGCGCCATTTGCCAAAGCTGGCCCCATTCGCCGCTGTGCGAGACCTGCATCAGCCGCTTTGCCCAACCCCAGCAGCGCTGCCCCAGTTGCGCCCTGCCCTTGC
>Ga0247843_1001312_pt1 | contig 51390 bp, 48 predicted proteins | sample LaCruzMarch2017__FD_192420 | JGI IMG/M metagenome (GOLD analysis project Ga0247843, IMG submission 192420) | Freshwater microbial communities from meromictic Lake La Cruz, Castile-La Mancha, Spain - LaCruzMarch2017_8m | ecosystem: Environmental > Aquatic > Freshwater > Lake | place: Spain...
AAGAAGCTTCTTTACGACAGCTTCCCTGAATTCCTGATTATATCGTGGAATTGTTCCCATGCATTATCCTGATCTCAACCCCCTGTGCTTATTTAAGTTACACGACAACTACCCTGAAACAGGGGGACTTGGTTGAACTCAATGCGCGTGTCAAAATGCCTTTGCAAGCCGCCATGGCCATTCTATGGGTGTTATCTGTTCCACCAGACAAACTTGTTTTCACTTCCTTTCCCCTACCCGATTTCGTTTGCCAAATCTTCGCTGTGTTTTGGATTGTCGGCTTAACCAACGCCATCAATCTTTCTGATGGCATTGATGGTCTTTCTGCAAGCGTGTCTTTAGTCTGTCTTTCGATGATCGCTTTTCTGGGACAAGGTGATTTCAATTTTCTTGCTCTACCCTTGATTGCTGCAATTTTGGCTTTTCTTCCATTCAACCTATCTGAACGATTCAAGGTGTATTTGGGCGATGGAGGAAGCCTCTTCTTGGGCTTTACCATGGCTTGCCTTTTGAGTACCACTCGTTGGGGCGGCGAAACTTTAATGGATCCTGTTATTGGAATGATGCTGGTGTCCTATCCACAGGTGGACACGATTTTTGCAATTTTTCGAAGGTGGCGAGCCGGCAAAAGAATTATGGATGGAGACCGCGATCACATTCACCACCGTTTGGTCAACTTTGGGATCCCCCACTGGGAGACAAGCTTCATCTTGAGTTCTCTTGTCGCACTCGTGGGACTTTCATTGATTCAAGCGACCCGCACTGCAAATTCTCTGTCGCCTTTTTTCTTGCAAGCCCCTGCTGTCCTTCTTTGTCTTTACACGGTGCTCAGAATTTCCTCAATGTGGCTCCAACAGAAAAGACGCTGGCTCACTGAGTACTTAAAGGCGCGTTATGCTTTGGACTGGTCGAGCCTTGCAAAGCTTGCTGATGAAAGGGGTTCTTCCGTATTTTCGCTGGATGCATTTCGCCTGATTGAAGAATTCTCTGTCAATGATCCCGGAACTTTGGATTCCTTGATGAATCAAATCAGAGAGCTTAAAAATTCTTCTGAAATCCCAGGTAGCGGCACAATCGTCGGTCCGCACTTTCTTCAGGGAAGATTTTGGTGGCAACTACCAAATGAAGTGACTCCTGCCTTTGCATCCATCTTGGATCAGTTTTTCAAAATACAAGGTAAAGCTCTCGAACCTCTGAAGGTTCAAACTGAGGCGCCCCGAAGCTTTTTTCAGGGCATTGAAGAATCCGTCAAAACCGGTCAAAAAAGAGTTTCCTAGCGATGAGAATCCTCTATATCGTCAAAGAAGACCCGCGTGTGGGCCTTGGCCATGCTCCTGAGAGAGCCCGCCACTTTATTGCTGGCTTCCGAAAACAGGGGTTGACTGTCACTTGCGCCTTCCCAAACTTTGAGCTTCCAGCATTATCTAGCAAGAGTATTGAAAAAGACAAAGAGACTCTCGCCGAGGTGAACTACCTGAGTCTTTCTAACCTCCGCACTTTTTTAGAGCGCGGCCTGCAGTTTTTCCATTCTCACCATGAAAAATTGGTTTCTCGAAGCTTCATTCGGTCACTTTCTGATCTAGTTCGCCAAGAGCACTTTGACTTGATCATTTGTGAGGAACTTTCTTCAGCCATCGCTGCAAAGAGCTTAAAAGACTCACCCAAATTTATCTATGTGGCGCATAATGTGGAGTCTGAACTCTATCTAGCGATTCTGCAAAGTCACTGGCTTCGAGATGTGAGGCACAGAAATCTAACTTCTACTGAACTAGATGTTTTAAGAAAAGCAAAGGCTGTTTTTTGCTTTAGTAAGGTGGATCGGGCAAAACTCGAGCGACTATCTAGTCGAACATCTTCTAGCCCTCTCAATTCTCTTAGGCTGACGCGGGCTGGTTGTCGTCGGCCGGAAACATCGGAGCCCGAAAAAAAACCAGATTCGATTTTATTTGTGGGTGCTTTGAACTATCCTCCAAACATAGAAGCTCTCAATTGGTTTTCTGAACAGATCCTGCCGCAGCTTCAGTCCAAAGCCTCGATCATTGTTGCGGGCAAAAACCCCACGAACCTTGTCCGAGACCTTGCAAGACAGCACCAGTTTCAGCTCATTGAAAGCCCTCCATCGATGGCTGAAGTTCTAAAGCGAGGAATCCTCTCGATTGTGCCTCTAAAAAATGGCAGTGGCACTCGAGGAAAAATTCTTGAGTCCTTAGCTCATGGCATTCCGGTCGTGTCCACAAGCATCGGTGCCGAGGGACTGGATCTCGTTCCTGGCAGGGATCTTGTCATTGCGGACTCTCCCGCCGAATTTGCCGCAAAGATCGATGGTCTATTGGCGAACGATGAAGAACGGGCAAAGCTGATTCAAGCGGGGCTCAAAGCGGCAGAACACTTTGACTATGAAAAGGTCGTTGAAGATTTTTTGGTTCAGCTTAAAACACTTTGATAAAGTCTAAAAGTTTCCTCAGCCGTCTTTCGCCAGGAAAAAAATTGACCTCTTTGCAAAGCAGCTTCAGAAAATTTTTTTCGGTCAGCCAGATTGTTCTGCCAATTTTTAATTGTGCCTTCGAGTCCACCTTCCCCGACAAAGATCCCTGCTTGATCACAGATCTCCGGTATGGACCCTCCTCCGCGATAAAAAATGGGTTTTCCAAAGCCCATAGCCTCCACTAAGGGAAGACCAAAACCTTCTTTTTCAGAATAGGTGATAAAGGCAGTACAGTGAGAATAATATTCCAATAGTTTTTCATTGGGCATTGCTTCGAAAGCTTCGACCCTTGCACATTTTTTTTCAGCGGCCAACTCTTTAGTCCCTTTTCCAATCAAAACCAGTTTGATTGGCCGCTTTAGGCTCGCAAATTCTTCGACCAATTGACTGACCCGCTTTCGCCGGTCCGCAGATCCGACATAAAGAAAAAAATCCTCTGAGAATTCTTGAGTCTTAGACAGCGAAAAAGTTCCAAGTTGGGCAGCTTGCCTTAAGCCGCCTTCATAAATTCGAACTGCTGGTTTGTGGCCCTTCTCAACTAAGGCATTCAGGCAATAGTCACTCACTGTAATCAGTTGATCTGCGGCCCTGATCGAAAGATTCCAATCCAGCTTGTAGCGAAGAGCATTCTTAAAAGCACGTGGACTTAATTGATCCCACCATCGAAAGTCTTCTTCGGAAAACAAATCATGCACAGTGAGAACTTTCTTGAATTTTCCTCGATAACAAAGGCCACCATTGGCCGGGGCATGCAATAGATCTATACCCTTCTGCGCACATAGTCTCGGAAGGCTGAACTGTTCCCAGAAACTATGATTGATCTTTTCTTTGTTTTGAAAGAGGTGAAGCTCCAGTTGATCGGAAAACTGCAATTCGAGGTGGTGTATAAGTTCAGAGGTGTATCTGGCCCAGCCACCCATGCTGCCGCCTTCAAGACAGCTCACATTGAAGGCGACTTTCATTTTAGTTTTTTGAAATGGTTTCATAAAGCTCCAGATACTGCCGCACTTGCTCGGCTTCAGAAAAGCGCAGATTATTGATTCGCTGCGCTTCGAGCGTCTGTCGGCAGTTTTCGTTTTGGCTTAAAAGCTCACGAGAGCGCTCCACCCAAAGGTTGAGGTCTAATTCCAAAAGGCTTCCCTCGACCGGAAAAAGTTCTTCGAAAACCGGAATCTTACTAGCAAGAAAAGGTGTGCCGCTAGCCACACATTCTAGAAGTGGATAGCCAAAACCTTCGTAAGTGCTTGGCTGTAGATACAACCAGGCAGCTGCGTATTCCGCTGCAATTTCTGATGGCTTTAGCTGCTGCATTCTTTGAATGTTCGTTTCAAGTTTTAGGTCCTTGATTTCCCTACGGTGCTCTGAGGTAAACTCAGGTCCAACCTGCTTGAGCAAAATATCCGGAATGCTCTTTTTCAAACCAGAAATCACTCCAAGCAAAAAAGAGAAATTTTTTCGAGGCCAATGCGTGTTAGCAATATTCAGTACCACGGGACGGCCCAGGTTCTTTTCGGTATTCTTTTTTTTGCCCAGGCCTCCAAATTCACTTCCACAGGAATTATAGATGACTTGAGATGAAAACGGGATTTTTTTAAAAAGCCGGGCTGTTTCTAAAACTTCAGACTCTACAGTTTTCGATGGCGTCGTTAGGTAGTCCGCTTTCAGCATGGCTTTTAAAATCCAACGGCGAACTATTGCGTTTTTCATGTTTTTCTTTCGCCAAAATTCAAGATCATGACAGGTAATAAGAACTCGATCAGCAGGCCAAGCTAAGGCCAAATGTGAATAACTTTGGTCAAGAATATGATAAACATCGAAATCCTGCCAGAAGGATCCCAAAGTATAGGCGACCCTTCGTCCAAGAAAGTCGCCATAATTTTGTTTCCAACTTTCATTGGGGCGCACTGGTACCAAACTCAGTTCCTCGCGCCCAGATTGGAGGGCACCAGCCTGCAGAACGCGTGCAAATCTTTCGATGCTGGGCCAATGATCAGACTGAAAGGGAAGAAACAGTCCGACCCGAATCAAATGAGGTCTCCCTCTTTGAGGGCTTGCTGGATTGAAGCTGCAAACTGTGTCGCCGAAAATTTAGCTAAAACCTTTTGGCGAGCCCTAGTGCCCAATTGTGTTCGCAGCTCAGGCTCTCGAATCAGAAGCTCCAAAGCCTGACTGAGATCTTGAATATTCCCGGGCCTGACTAAGATTCCATCCACCCGATGATCGATGATTTCGGGGACGCCGCCCGCGGCAGTTGCGATCACGGCGCATTCTGAAGACATTGCTTCAACAATCACTTTTCCAAAGGGCTCTGGCAAAGTCGAACAGTGGACAACAATATCGGCTTGCTTCAGTACTTGTGGGACCTCACGAATGAATCCTCTGAGCTTTATTTTGTGACTGAGACCAAGTTCTTCAATTTTCTTTTGAAGCTGGACTTTAAATCCAGACTCACCGGCGGTTTTATAAACTTCGTCTCCGATAATTTCAGCCTCAAATAAAAGATCCGCTTGCCTTCGATGCAGATCCGCCAAAGCTTCAATAAAAACTTCCTGTCCCTTCCATGGGGTTAGCATTGCAACCATAGCAATGCGCACGGGATGATGTCGCGCACCTAGATGATTTCGCTGATTAACCAGAGCCGCAGAAAATTCGTTCACGTCCACGGCATTGTGAACGCAAATCAACCGTGTCTTCCAGCTTTTTGGAAGGTTTTTTTTCATCCCCAACAAAACAGCTTGGGAATTACATATTATCAGATCGGGCCCAGAACTCACGAGGGATATGGCCCTCAAATATAATTTTACGAATGGCAGTTCCGGGAAAAAATCTTGCAAGTGCCAAATCAAGGGACCTTGGTAAAAAGGACGAACTGCTAAAGAGATCATGTGAAACTTAATTCCATGCACATAGAGGCTAGGAGATTGGAACTCGCGAATCCAATGGATCAAAGACCAAAGGTATTGGAACATTTGCGGTAGACTCAGCAGCATATTGAGAAGGCTCCACAGGGGCCGTTTCCGCGTACCTTGACTAAAAAGTTTCGGTAAAGGTCGGACTGAGAGATTGTTTTTGGGCACTAGATCAGTCAATTCCAGCTGGAGAGGGCCGACTTCAGGCATCAGGACGTAGGAATTTGCGCGTACAGGCGCCGGTAGCTGCTTCAGAAGATCTAGGAAAGCCTTTTCAGCACCACCCAAAATTGCGCTCACATGAATAAAGAGGAGCGGTCGCTGTTGGTCCGTCCTCGCAGCAATATCCATCATTTGCTGATTCTAGAATGCTTACCTTCTAAAAACTAGTCTGGTTCCTCCTCAGAAGGTTTGCGATCATAGGACCAATGCTTCTTTTTTCTTTCTTAAGAAACGCCAAGCCTGCATTATTTTTAGCACTGTGTGTGCTCATGTTTGCCCTTACTGCAGTTAAAATTCCCACTGCAGCACTTTACTTTCCTCTGATCCTTGGAGTCTTTCTCATTTTTAGTTCTTCTTTGATGGATGGCCTTCTTATTGTGATGGCCTACCTTGCAACCGATGGGGCCTTCAAGCTGATGAGTGCTGGAAGTACTGGACTGCGGGTAGCCATCGACATTCTAATGATCACTTTATTTTTGCGTTACGTACAGGTGATGCTCCAAGCTAAAAATTCCAAAAAAATATTTGGGGCGCCTTTAGCGATTCTTTTCTACTTGCACGCAGCTTGGATTTTTGTTCAGTATCTCAATCCCTATTCGATTGGTTTGATCCCTAGCATTGCAGCTTTTAAAGTCTATATTTCATCGCTCCTGCTTTATTTCATTGTCTTCACTGCCGTCGAAGATGAAGGCGACATTAAAAAACTGATGGGGATGTGTGCTGCGCTTGTGGTCCTTCAGATTGTCGTGACTATCTTTCACTTTCAGATCGGCGAAGCCGGACTGATCAAATGGTCTCACCATTATCTCGGTGCCATGGGTGATCGTTTCCGAGGAATCAAATTTCGACCTTTTGGCACTTCCAATGTGCCCGGAGGCAGCTCGACTCTTTTGTACCTTTTGACTCCAATGACCATTGGTTTTCTAATGCTAAAGGCAAAGCTCTGGAGCTACGGACTAGCCGCCCTCATTTTTTGGGGCTCAGTGGCTGCCCTTGTGACAACCCAAGTGCGCTCTGCGCAGGTCAAATGCTTGCTCGGAATCTTGATTCTTTCACTCGTCTTGACGGCCAAACGTCGCGGTCAGAAAGCTTTGGGATTTCTGGCTCTTATCTTTATAACTTCAGGACTAGCTTTGGGTCAGTTGGAACTATCAGATCCTCGGGTTCAAGCGATCGTGGAGCGTACAAATTCACTAGAAAATTTTTCTGAAGTGTGGAGTGATCGTTCCCAAGGCGTCTATGAAACCACAATGGAAATTGTCTATCGAGCACCTTTTGGTATCGGACTTTCGCGGGTCGGGGCCGCCTCAGAACCTTTCAAAGATCGCATTGCTGCAGATCAAGTCTTTGGTGGCTTTTGGTCCTTCGCGGACAACCTTTATAAAGCCCTGCTTATTGAAGTGGGTGTTCCAGGACTCCTAATCTATTTGTCCTTCCTCTTCGGCACGATCATCCTTGGCATCTCTGGACTTTTGTCGCATGCAAAAATAAAAGACGAATATTTGATCTTTCAGGGGGCAGCAATTGGAGCTGTGATCGCGGCCTGCACGGGTCATCTTGGCTCCGAAGGATTTCTTTACCAACCAGAAAGCGGTATTACCTGGATTTTTATCGGCGCACTTGTCAAGATCCGAGATCTTTCGCAGAATGAGAGCTGGCAAACTCGAACTCTTGGAGGAAACTCTCTTGAATCCACCGATCCGGCAACGAGCCTCGCGAGGAGCCTCAACCACGGAACTACTGCTGAAGCTCATCGGCACGGGGCATCTGACTGAAAAGGTGGTCTTTCTCTTTTCGTTTGGACTTCTTTGCTTTGTTCTTGGTTTTGCAACTTCTGATTATTTATCAAAAGAACAATATGCGCAAAAGCAGAATCAGGGCTCCAAGCAAAGCTCGGAACCCTCGACCACTGATTTGTAACCTGAACTTTAGAGAGCAAAGGGTTCCTTCAAACAAGTGATTTGGGAACCTATTGCCTGTGTTAATGCTTCAAAGAATCGCTCGTAATTGAGGGCTTGAACCGAGTACGCACAGTTGAAGCCTCCCGTTTGTCGTTGTCCATTTTTATATTCCAAAGTGAGTGAACGATCCGATGAACTTCCATCTGGGGGAAGCATAAACTGACAGACTTGAAACACTTCCTCGAGCAGAACAATGGAAGCCGCTCTTGCGAGCTCCGAATTTTTTTGCGTCAGCTGAATCTCATTACGACAGTTATCAGTCTGAGGTTGCTTATTGAGAACTTTTCCGAATATTGAGACCTGACCATCTCCAAGGATTCTCACTTCAATATTAACATGCTGAAAGCTAGTTTGGTCAGCATTCTGTTTAGTCATTAAAAACTGCACGGCTGCAGTTTCGCTTACAGGCTGTGGCTCAGGCCGAGAACACTTTTCACGCTTCGTGATTTCTTTAACAAGATAGGCAACTTCTTCTAAGATTTCAGAAGAATCTTCCACTGCAAAGTGCCGGGTGCGTGGCAGCGTCAGGGCCGCACCGGCTTCAGGATTTAGTTCAGAAGACGCTACTGCGACTGGCGCGATATCTTGAACAGAATTTATTGGGTAAGGCAAAGTAGGAGAAATTCCGTAATACTGATTCAAATGGTAAACCAGGACTGGCCCACGCCGCCGTTCAACAGTCAGAGTTTTTTCTGCAGCGTCAACGATCATGTGCTGATCACCACCCTGATTGATTCTCTGTTTGCGAGCCTCACGAACCGCCTGAACTAAACCAATAAGATCTTCACGGTCCATTTCAGCACCCACCTGGCAATATGAATTTCTGAAACTCGCACGCACAGAACGACCGCTGATGGATAAAGTGAGCTCATCATACTCTGGGGTTGGTGTAACTAGGTCTTCTCGAGGTGAGGACAGCGAAACGCTGACTTCAGTATTTGCATCGGGAGCAGCTATCGATGAATCCATTGGCCGAGCCATCCCCTGAGTCGAAAGATAATGAATGCTCTGAATAGGATTGGAAGATTGACCTTGAACTCCCTGAAGCCACAAATCACCACCTTCATCGGATATCTCGGGCGCTTCGACTTCGCCAGAAAAGTCAGCTTGAATTTTACAAGACTGAATGTTGGCAGCCATTGCAATGATGCTAAGAATTTTTAAAAGTTGCGATTTCATTTTTACCCCCGTTTGTTTCGACTCACTTAGAATAGAAACTTATCGGGAGAAAAAAGACCTACAAATTTGCAGAAGAAATGAGTCACTTTGAAACGAAAATCGCTTGAATTTGAGAAAAAGCTCTCGAATTGATTAGGATTTGAGGCATGCGCTTCGAAGCGGTGCCCCAATTCTAAGGATCATTTTTTGTCCTGTCCCATATCGGACGCATGTCCTAAGTTGGACATTACAAAAATGCGTTCCAAATTTTTCATCTCAAGGAAGAGAGAAACAATCAGATCTCGGCTATTTTGGGCGATTGATTTGGCCTCAGAGCTGAGCTTTTTACCAACATGATCAGCATCAGGTTTTGAGGTGAGCCTTATTTTATGGGCCTCCATACGACCTTCGTAGGTACCTGCCTGGGGCTGGAGGTTAAATCTTCGGCTAATTTGGGAATCAATAACTAGATCCACGCTGGTATAAAGTTCGTTGAGTTGCTTTAATCTATCCTCAGCCGAGCCTGAAACTTTTTCAGCTTTTTTAATTCGAGTCGCAACTTCTTTAAAGCGCTCCATAATTTTTGTCTGAAATTCAAAATTTTTCCAGCTGGCTGCTTTCTGCAAAAGCGAAAGCGAATTTGCGTCTTTCAGTTGCTTAAAAGTGGTCTGATTTTGCTGCTCTGCTATAACAGCTTTTTCACCAGCATGGAGGGCTTGAAGGTCTCCAAGGATGGATAAGTGCAGTTTTAATTCTTGCTCCATATTCTCAAAGACAGTCGATGGAGCTGTACCCATGATGTTCGTCCATCGCTGTGCTAGTTCAGGCGAGAAGCCAGAGATTTGATTGTTCAGATTTTTCCGAAGCTCCTCTGCGATTCTTTCAAAACGAAGTGACATTTTTTTATAGATTTCGGTCGTCTGAGGATGCACATGTGACGACCACCATTTTTGAAATTTCTCTGGGTCTTTTAGATCTTCGCGAATTTCCTCTTGTAGAATGGAAACTATCCCTTTTTGTCCAGTTCCTTTGAGCTCGTCGCTATGCAAATTTCTTGGATCGCGCAAAAGAAAGCCCTGGCAAAAATTTTCACGAAGAAATTTTGGGTTTTTTGTAATAGAAGGCGGCTGAAAACGAAGTTGCCAGCCGTTTTCGTCCCAACTCGCAACTTTGTCTCCAGATTCTGTTTCAGAAGAAGGGCCACAGGCCATTTGTACTAACAGCCTGTCAACAATATGAGAAGTATCATAGGCATTGAAAGAACCAACGGAAGACGAAAATCCATTGAACCATGGCAGTGAAATGGGAGCTATCAATGCTTCTTCCATTCGATTGAAGCGAGCACGCTCTGAATCTAAATCTCTGAAAGTATAAAGTAACAGGCGACCCTTTTCCAAGAGAGGATTGACTCCACCGAGCTGTTTTGAGAATTCTGTAGCAGCTTGTTTCTGCTCGGAGATCGTGTAGCTAAAATAGGCATTCGGATCTTTTTCAATCTTGCCTTCTTTTGCGAGTTTGTGCAGCCTCTCAATCACTACTTTTGCCGCAGGCTGGCTTCCCGCTTTCGAAAGCATGTTCAAGAGTATCAATCCCTCTTGCACCTTGGAATAGTCATCAGAGGCCAACAAAAGGATCGTGTCCCGCCAAGCGCGCATGGGCAGCCTATCCAGCACTACTTCATTTTTAGTTTTATATGTCAGTGCCGATAAGCGAACAATATTTAATTGGGACTGATGAAATTCAGCAGGTTGTTCGACAAATAAATTTGCTGGGCTTTTGTCAGCCATGATTTGAGCGGGAAGGGTCACACCGTAGGAAGCTAATTTTCCATCAAAGCTAAGGTATGGATGGTGAGCTTCACCCTTGTCTTTTCGTATCTGATGTTCAGAAAGCTGTTTGATAAAAAAATGATAAAAGCTCAGCGAACCTTCCTGCAGATCTGTAAAACGCTTTGAAAAGGCGTTCCACTGGTCAAACATCGAAAACACTTTGCTGAGATAGGTTTGTCGAAGCACGCTGAGATCAGAGGCAAGACTTATCAAAGCGAGGTTCGCCTTAAGGCACACATTTTTGTTTTTCTGTTTTCTTTTTTCAATCGTCTGAAGGCAATTCGAATCAAAAAATTGATCCTTATTTTCAGAAATAAAACCAACACTACTTAGGTTAGTAAATTCTTTTTCCAGAGCAGAGCTTGTGTACCACCAAACATGGGCGCCTCGGTAGGCTGAAATGGAAGGACCGACAATATAAGGATTGATGAGATGATCCATCAGATAAAAAGCAGTTAGACTAAGCACTGGACCAGCCCACCTTGCGGCCAGGCTCAAATAGAGTCCTCCTGGAACAAAAGCTACCCCCCATGATAATACTTGCGAGGCCGACTGAGCTGCTGCGCGACCTGCTGCTGTAGCCAATGCTTTTTTAATTATGAAAGAATTTGTGTAATTGGTGATGAGCGCTGCAGTCATAGCCGAAGCCAATTGAGGACTCATTTCCCAAAGTTTTTCGCGAACTATTAAGTGTTCATAGATCCGATCACATGGCGTTTCATCTTCGGTTTGAGGTTCAAAACCATTTTTTTTGTAGAAATTTTTATACTTCTGCGCCCGATCGCCTTCAGTGATCTCTTCTGGCAAATATTGATTCTTTCTAATCCTGAGAGAACTAAACATCATCTCTCCACAAAGCTGAACATTTCTATCCGAAGCGATCTGGGACAAATATATCATTGCACCCATCCCGAGTGTCATTCCAGCAGATTGAACGAGCACATTGCCATGGGCGCCACTGCTAAATTTCGGCATGTGATGACGAAGCGCACCTTCTGAATATCTATGCACGCCAACCATCATCATAGTGCTGGCCACACCTAATGCCGTGATGGGATCAACTACCGCCTGTTGCATTGCCAAGGGGTTGGCGAGCATCGCTGAATCAAGAGTGGAATAATTAATCAAGCCCATTGTAAACATGAGCATGGCTGTCTGAGCGGGCGCTGTCACGACAGCTCGATGTCCGGCCTCGATCGCGATTTTTTTGTGGGCATTGGCATGCCAGCGAAAAACATCGTTTAAAAGCCTTAGCCCCACATTTCTTGGTAAGGCCATGGCTTGATGTTCTACCGAATTACCCATGTTTTTATCGTATTCTGCCTTTTTGGCGGGATCTTTGAGGACATCGTGAGCGACATTGATATCCCTCATCAAAATTTCGGCCGCTTTTTTCTCTTCAGCGTTGGGAAATCGGTCCGGATGGAAAGTTTTAACAAGCCTGATGAAGGCTTCCTTGATTTCGGTAGGACTCGCGGCTGGGGTGAGCTCCAATACCTGATAATAGTTGATTGGTCCCCTGCCGCTTTCAACATAGTCATTCTTGGAATCTTGCGCTTGTGCCTGAGTAGCCCAAGAAAGCAGGAGAAACAGAAAAGCTCCAATTGCTCGTTTAGTAATTGCAGTCATTTTCCATCTCCCCTTTTGGTTGCATTCAAAAACTAGAGCTTTTATTTGCAGTTGATGAAGTCTTCCATTTTGATGCTCTTGCCACCGGCTTGAATCACATCCGTTTTCTTAAGACTTGGTCGAGCTTGAACCTGTCCAATAAAGGATGCCAATGTAGCTTTCGCATCATCTGACCAACCTTCAGTCTCGGGAGAAATTGCTTCGAAATGATCCATCGCTTGTTTGTTAGAAATGGCCCCTTCCACAACTTCGGTTAAGCTTGGACGAGCTGTACCATCCATCACTTCTCTGCCTGGAGATGCTGGAGCAACGATCGGCTTCCCGAGGACTGGTCCGGCGGGACGTCCAACTTGGGTACCTGGCCCAGCCTTAGCTGGGGGGGAAGCACTAAAGCTTGATTGAACAACAAGAAGTTGAATGACTGCAACTGCGATTAAGGAAGATTTAAACATATGAGTTACTCCTGTATTTTCATTTTTTAAAATTCAAAGCTATCGAATAACAACTAAAGCGAGGATTGTGCCAATGATTTCCCTAGGGTCATTTTGATCTGAAGGCCAAAGCACTGAATAGGAACTTTACATTGCAAATTACTTTGTGCGGTGGAGAACTTTTTGACAGCCCTTGAACTGGTTGAAGGATTGATTCGTGCGAGGCCGATAGGTTGGATTGATTTCTTGCTTCCGTCGCTGGCGTGAATTGATTCCATCGCCTGATTTTGCAACCGGCTTGCTTGGAAACTTTTGTGTCGATGCCATAGTGAAATACTGATCCGAAGGAGGGAGGGTCTAATTCTCGCGGATGCGAGCGGAGGCTCCGTTTAAACCTCTGACTTCCATCGCCCCGCCCTCATCCAAACATGAGCCTGGGCGGACATCCGCGAGTAACCCCTGCCTTCCAACTGGTTGATCGCGACATAGTCCTGCATGGACAGCCAGCCTCTGAGGCCGATAACGATTCTTGTAAAGGGTCGATAGTCCCAAAATTTTTTTATACCTAGCTTTACTAGCGTTTTAGATCGACTCACTCCAGTCGCCGCCATTGCAATCGCTGAAGTCGTCGCCCGAATGAAGGGTGCATAAGTATGGCGATTGAAAAGTTTGAGATGAATATGAAGATGATTGCCGACATTCGCCACGGAGATGAGTTTTACACCATATTTGGTCGCAAATTTTTTCAAAATGAGCTGAATCTTATGCGCTGTAGCTTTCTTGAGGAAAGATCTATCTCCAACCGCTTTGGTCGACCTCAGGGCTAAATGCATCGTGTGCTTGGTTGCTAATGGCCGGCCACTCAGCCTTGCCTTTCGCTTTTTCAGCAGACTGCTGCCATAGGCTTTTTCGGCTGGTGGAAATAATCTTGTTTGCTTCGACCTGCGCGCCATCGGGACTCCTGCAATCCGGTACTTCGGCTCAAAAAAATTTAGAGATTCTCGTTACAATAAGAAATTGAACTTTGGACATAAATTTATGTGAACGAAGGTTAAAAATCAAGCGATTTTTTCAAGGAAATGTTTTAATCGTATAGGTACTTTTGGGCTCACATTTAGATCCGAACATGCACACACCTCGTCGGTCCGAAGGCTGCACAAAAGAATGACACCCTATGGGGAGGTTGGATTGGGGATTGATTCGGTTGTGGTTCTTGATGGGTTTTTGGGATATATAAATAAAAGTGGACAAGCAGACACCAATCTTGGAATCGGCAGAGTAATTTTCTGGGATCGTCTTCCGATCAGCGAAGGATCGCTTGGCATTGGCTTTGAGTTTGCTCCCAGAAAATGGTTTGCCACCAATCCTCACCATTCTACCAGGATTAGGCACAGGCCACTTCCCGCGGCGTCACTTCGTCCGCCTCAGTTCCTCTATCGAAGAAAATCCATTGCCACCCCTCGACCCATCATCTAAATCCAAAGCATGAAACTAAAACTTTACATCGGCGACAAAAATTTATCTTCTTGGTCCCTCAGACCCTGGCTGGTCCTCAAAAAAAGTGGCCTTCCCTTCGAGGAGATTTTAATCCCTCTCGATCGACCCGAGACATCGAAGCAAATAAAAAATGTCTCGCCCACAGGTCGCGTTCCCTGCCTTCATCACGAGGGGCTAGCGATCTGGGATTCCTTGACGATTTGGGATTCCTTGGCCATTTCGGAATACATCGCTGAAATCGCTGCGGAGGCACAACCTCGAATTCAGCTTTGGCCCGCTGGACGGGCTGAGAAAGCCACCGCCCGTGCCTACTGTGCGGAAATGCATTCGGGATTTTCAGGTCTTCGGCAGCAGCTATCGATGGACTTGCGTCTTAGAATGGAAATTGTGCATTTACAGCAGCAAACAATTCAGGACATTCAGCGCGTATTGGAACTTTGGGAGCAAGCGCTTCAAAAAAGCCAGGGACCAAACAGCCAAGGTCCCTTCTTGTTCGGTAAATGGTCGATTGCTGACGCTTTTTATACGCCGGTGGTTTTTCGCTTTCAGAGCTATGGCATCCAAATTCGCTCGGAAAGAATTAAAATATATATGAAAGAAGTCCTAAAGGACCCTGCCGTTCGCGAATGGGAAGAAGCGGCCTTCCTCGAGAAACCCGTTCGCCTCGAATTCTAAACGTGTTTTCTAAGCGCGCCCTTTCATCATGCCCTGCCAATAGAGCAAAGGTAAAAGATCCTTTTTCAAATGCCAATAAGACCGACGAGGAATCGCAGGATCCAAAGGAAAAGTCGGCATCAGCTTTCCATCATAGCCAAATTCAGCCAGCATGACTTTGCCGAACTCCGTGGTCAGAGGACAGGAAGAATATCCATCGTAATCTTGATCTGGTTTTCTGCCGGCCATTACCTGCAAAAGATTATTTACAACAATGGGAGCCTGCTTACGAATGGCGGCGCCGGTTTTTGAATTCGGAACTCCCGTCACATCACCGACTCCGAAAATATAAGGAAACTGCAGATGCTGGAGAGTTTTTTTATCCACAGCCATCCAGCCCTTTTGATCCCCTTCACTAAATGCCAAACCCGAGCTTGCGATCCAAGCATGGGCAGACATTGGCGGCACCACATGAAGCAAATCATAGCTTAAAGTTTCTTTGACTAAAGAACCATCGGCTTTTGTAACTTCAAAGATAGCTTCGCGTTTGCTGGCATTTACGCCCACGATCTTATGAAGAAAAAGTGGTTCAATCCCCCGCTCATTCACGATTTTTTGCAAAGCTTCGGCAAAGACAGGAATTCCAAACATAGCTTTGCCGGCAGTTGCGAAAATCACTTTCGTCTTTTCCCGCACTTCATTTCTGTGAAAAATCTGTTCTGCCAAATACATAATTTTTTGTGGAGCCCCTGCACACTTGATTGGAACTGGTGGCATCACGAAGATTGCCGTTCCACCCTTAAAATTCTCGATCATCTGCTGGGTGCGATTAACTTGCTGAATATCATAAATGGTGCAAATTCCTTCTGAGCCTAAATGCCCTGGCAGTCCCTCTATTTTTTCCCAGTTCAGCACAAGTCCTGAAGCCACGATCAGATAGTCGAAATGAACCACTGACTGATCTGTCAGCAGAACACTTTTAGAATTTGGATCGACACTAACAACTTTGGTGCGGATCCAATCCACTCCGCTGGGAATCAAGGAAGACATAGGCCTTGCCGAAGCCTCGGCTGTTGCTACGCCCGCACCCACCAGCGTCCAAAGCGGCTGGTAGTAGTGAACGTCTGAGGGCTCGATGATTCCAATTTCGCTGGCACCTTCATTTGCAGTCGCGGAAAAGTATTTTTTAAGCCTGGCGGCCACAGAAATTCCACCCGTGCCCCCACCAATGATGAGAACTTTATATTTTTTCGCGGCCATGCAGCCTCCTGGGGAAAGTGAATCTTAATTTGCGATCACAGAATTCGAATCAATTGATCAAACAAAATAAAACTTCCCATCACAAGCACAAAATAGCCAAAGGCTTTTTTCAACACTTGCTCGGGCACTTTTTTGACTAAGTTCATCCCAACAAAAAGCCCAATCAAAGCAATTGCAGAAATCGAGATCAGAAGAGTCCAATCCATTTGAGTTCCTGTTTGCAGATCGCCAGTAAAGCCGAGCAAAGATTTGGCAGCAATAATCATCAAGGAAGTTCCTACGGCGCGCTTCATGGACAATCCGACGAGGACAACAAGAGCTGGAATGATGAGAAAGCCTCCCCCAGCTCCGACAAAACCAGTCACCCCTCCGACGATCAGGCCTTCAGCGCCAATTAACAGCCATGGCGTGGATTGAGTCTTCGCGGTTGGAGTCTTTGTTGATTGATCTTTCGCACTAGAATCTTTTTTACCCCCACGAATCATCGAAATCGAAGCTGCCAGCATCATGACTGAAAAAACCAACATAATAAGCAAAGGCTTCGAAACTAGCAATGTACCTACCGAAAAAACTGGATCTGGCAAACTTGGCATCACATAGGCCCTGGTTAGATAAACTCCAACAAAACTCGGAACCGCAAAGATGAAACCAATTTTTACGTCCACTTCACCTTTTCGAAGGTATGAAAGTCCCCCAACTAAGGCAGTCAGTCCCACAATAAAAAGCGAGTAGGCCGTCGCAAGCACCGGAGGAATTGCAAAAAGATAAACCAGAATGGGTACTGTCAAAATCGAACCACCGCCGCCGATCATGCCCAAGGATAGGCCCATCAATATAGATGCAAGATAGCCGAATATCATAAAACCTCACGATTCTTTGATTCATCCAGTAGTTATTTATTCATTTTGAGTCTTTGATCCACAAGCCGAAACAGAAACATTCCGAAAAGCATAAACAGGATAAAGATCACTGGTTGACTTTTGAAGCTGGCCAGGGATGTGATCGCAGGTCCAGGACAAAAACCCGCCAGTGCCCAGCCAAAACCAAAAATCATCGAACCCATCATAAGAGCGGGAGTGATCTGTCGTTTGGTAGGAACTTGCCATTCAGGGCTTAGGAGCGGAGTCTTTCTTTTGCGAATCAACTGATAGGCCACGCTGTGAACAAGAATGGCCCCAACCATTACAAAAATTAGTGAGGGATCCCAAGCTCCAAAGAGATCTAAAAATCCGACCACCTTTATTGGTTGAGTCATCCCAGAAATTCCCAAGCCAATGGCGAACACCACACCAACAACAAATGCCGCAACTGAATTTTTGAACGTATTTTTGAGCACATGTTTACTCACGGCAAAATCCCCCATTGTCTAAAGAGAACCACGGCTAGCATTCCTGCTACAATAAAGGTCAGCGTCGATATCAGTGAGCGAGGTGAAAATCGACTGATACCGCAAACACCATGACCACTTGTGCAGCCACTTCCCATAATAGTACCAAAACCAACCAAGAGTCCCGCAACTGGGACTGTCCAGGCTTCAGTTGCAAGTGCACCACCAAAAACAGCTGGATTGAAAAATCCCACGATCAGGCCTCCAACAAAAAGTCCTCCGATAAAGAAGAGCCTCCATTGGGTATCGCCTGCTGTGGGATTCAAAGCTCCGTTGACAATACCGCTAATGCCAGTCACTCGGCCATTCCAAAGCAGCATCAAGGAAACCGCCACACCGATGATGCCGCCTCCAATCAATGCATTGATCCAATCCTGATTCATAAGCTCTCCTTTTTGACTGGGAATTTCTTTTCATTCCACCGAATCATTCCACCTGTCATATTGATCGTGAATTTATAACCCAGCTGAATGCTTTCTGCTGTCGCCGTTCCTGAGCGTCCGCCGCTGCGGCAAACAAAAACGATTTCTTCAGCCCGATCGCCTTGCTGAAGGAACTGAGTTAAATCAGGACCAAGGGTTACGAGTGAGGCTCCCTCAATATGTCCCAGTTCATTATTGAATTCATCAGGTCTTCGCACGTCGATCAATCGAATTTTTTTGCTTCTGGCGTCTGGTAAATGGGAAAACAAATCTTCACAAGTGATTTCAGGAATTCCATCGACGGCTTGCGGATGAAGGACTCTGGCATCTTTCGGTCGACCACAGGCCAAGTTTGCGGGCACAGCCTCGTGAATTTTTCGCGGGTTCGCAAGCTTAAGCTCCGCCATGATTTTTTTGAATTCATCAAGGCTTTTAGATTCGCCGAGGCGTGCATTGTACTTTTTCTCAAGCCCAATGGTGGACGAAGTCATGCCCCGATAGTCGTGACCAGGATAGACAAGAGTTTCTTCCGGAAGTTTAAAAAGTTTCTCCCGGACACTTTCAAACAGCTGATCTGCAGATCCCTGCTGAAAATCAGTGCGCCCACAACTTCGAATCATCAAGGAATCTCCTGTGAAGATCATTCCGCTAAATGCGAAGGTCATACAGGTGTTCGTATGTCCTGGAGTTGCGATGACCTCAAGCTTTTGATCTCCCAATAGCAGCTGTTGACCATCTTCAAGAGCAATATCGACACAGGCTGCACCCGCATCCATGCTCACGGCAGTTTTAGCTCCTGTACGCTTTCTAATTTCACCAGCGCCAGTGACATGATCCGCATGAATGTGAGTATCGAGGACATAAAGAAGCTTTAAACCAAGCTCGTCGACAAGTTTCAAATCACGATCCACCGTCTCGAGAACAGGATCGATGATGGCGGCCTCCTTCGTCTGAGCATCGGCAATGAGATAGGTGTAAGTCGAAGTTTCAGGCTCAAAGAGTTGATGAAAAATCAAATTTTTCTGTTGCATATTTTCCTTTCTGGACGGGCTCATTCTTTTAAGACGAATGTAAAAATCGCTGTCTCGACCGGTCACGGGTTTCAGTTCCACATTCCATTTCGAGCAAGAGTCCATAAAAACACAATTTTCGTATTCTTTTAAGACAATCTTGTGTTTTAGGCCCTCGGGCAGAATGAGGACTCCCAAACGCTGCCCCAAAGCTTCGATTTCTGAGTCAAGGTCCTCTAAAGCAACCCAGCGGGAGCCCGGCACATGAATTTTTCGATATTCATCCGGTGCTCTTAAATCGAGAATCCGAATCAACTCGGGTTCCGCGAGCCATATTTGATAAACTTGACCACAACTGAGGGTTTTCATGTTTCTCAGTCTGGCAGAATCAGCACCACCAGAATGATGTTCCAGCACATAAGCTGGAAAAAAGATTTTTAGGAACCCTCTTGAAGATTCAAAAGCCCCTCACGGTCGAGTATTGTAATACTTCTACCTTCTTGCTTGATCAGACCCAAGGATTCCAATTCGGCCATTGCCTTAATAATAGTCGACACCGTGCTTGCACAAAAATTGGCGATTTCTTGGCGGGTCCACTGATGTTCGGGATGAAGGTCCTTCAGGTAAATGAGAGATTGTGCTGTTCGCTCCAGGATCTGATTTTCTAAAATCATTAACTGGTGAGTTTCACATCTACGGAGCTCTTTTGACAGGACTTGGACGACATTCTTAAGAAGCTCAGGATGCTTAGAAATAGCTGCTAGAACGGCGGCTTTAGGTACAAAATTGAGTTCTGTGGCCTCTAGCGCCAGGGTAGTCCCATGGTAACTTTCGTCCGAGAAAAGTGCGCGGTGTCCAAAAAACTGCGCCTTCCGAAAAAAGCGTAGCAAATGCTCACGCCCAGATTCAGAACCACTCATAACTAAGCCAATAAGACCAGATCCCACAAAATACAGTCCCTTGGGCTGATCGCCTTGTCGATAGGCTGCTTCGCCCCGCTTGAGCAGGATTGTCCTTCCTTCTTTTCCAAAGCTGGACCGAACTTCCTGGGGGAGCTCCGGCCAAAGGTCTTTCCAAATCATCTTTGCAATATAGATTAGCCTCGAGCGTCCAGAAAAGACTTTTTTGCCAATTATGTGCTGGAACATCACTTTTGGCTCTGCCTCTGCAATATCTTAAGAAAATGGCAGCTGTATTTAAATATAACTAGAGAAGGAGCCTCAATATGTCTCAGAAAAATGAGTTCAACCAGTTCAGACCAGAATCCGCAGTGAAACCCCAAGTAAAGGAATTCTTTGACAGCGCCACTTGGACTCTGACCTATGTGGTCTACGACCCAGCCACGAAGGATGCCCTCGTGATCGATCCCGTTTGGGACTATGATCCAGCAGCTTCGAAATTATCACGGAATTCAGTGGGTGAAGTTGAAGCCTTTTTAAAAGATAAAAACTTGAACCTGCATTTTATACTGGAGACCCATGCCCACGCGGATCATTTAAGCGGTTCACAAATCCTGAAAGAGCGGTTCCCGAACGCGAAGATTGGAATAGGCTCCCGAATTCAAGATGTCCAAAAAGTTTTTAAAAATGTCTTCAAACTTGATGATGACTTTCGCACCGATGGCAGTCAATTTGACTTGCTACTCAATGAAGAACAAGTCTTGAGGGCAGGCTCCCTCGAAGTGCAAACAATTTTTACTCCCGGACACACTCCAGCCTGTGCGACTTATGTGATTGGTGATACAGCCTTCACTGGTGATGCCTTATTTATGCCAGATTACGGTACCGGTCGCTGTGATTTCCCAGCGGGAAGCGCGGATGATCTTTATCATTCGGTGAAAGATAAGATCTACCAACTTCCAGATCATTTCCGAGTCTTTGTGGGCCATGACTATCTTCCAAGTGGTCGCGATCTTGCCTTTCAGTCCAGCATCGGCGAGGAAAAACGTAAAAATTTTCAGCTCAATGCCGAGACTAAAAAAGAAGATTTTGTTGAGTTTCGCAATAAAAGAGACAAAACTTTAGCGGCCCCTAAGCTTTTGCTTCCCAGCGTGCAAGTGAATATCAATGCGGGGCAATTGCCAGAGGCAGACTCCAGCGGAGTGCGATTTTTGAAAATCCCCATTCGCTAGAAGAATAAGAATCATAGGAAAGAAGTAAGAAAAGAAATAAGGAAAGAAGGCGCCATGGATACGAAGATATTGGAAACTTTAAACTTAGAAAGCTTTAAGACAAAAGTTTTTGATCCTGAAACATCTAAAGAATGGACCTTCAAAGGCCAGCGGCCTGCAATCATCGACTTTTATGCGGACTGGTGTGGGCCCTGCCATATGCTGGCACCCATTCTGGAACGAGTGGCGATGCGTTTTGAGGGGAAAGTTGACATCTATAAAATCAATACGGAAGCCAGCCCCGAGCTGTCGGCGATGTTCGGCATTCGGGGTATTCCGAGTTTGCTGTTCATACCTCTGAATGGAGAGCCCTCCATGAATTCAGGGGTGATTCCAGAAGAGGCTTTCGTCCATGCCATTGAAGACTTGTTCGGAATCAAAGAATCTTAAGAGGCTATTCTTCACCGAACACGAGGTCCTCTTTTTCTAGAAAGCCGGAAGCTTTCCATTTTTTAAAGGCCGATTTCCATTCGCTCAAGTGCTTTTGATAAGCTGTCTTACTTCCATTGAAATATTCAATGAGAACTCGCTGAAATTGGCTCGCTTCTTCTTTCGCTAAAAGAGCCTTTTCTTCTTTGGTCAGTTTTTTAGGATCTAGTTCTTCAAGCCCGACTAGCAAGCGGCCTTTTTCATCTCGCTTTGAAGTCTGAACTTTGAAATAGGTTCCACTTTTAAAAAGCACTTCTTTTTCGTTCGGATCGGCCGCTTCTGCTTTGATGTCTTTTCCCGTACGATTGATGATTGACAAAAGAATCATGTATTCCGGCTTTGGCTCCAAGACATTTTGATCGCAGCCACCGCAACCTTCATTTTTATAAGCACCTGCTGCAAAAGCTTCTGCAACTTCTTTACTGACGGTCGATGATGAATATCTTCTTTCCCTCCAAACTCTGCCCTCTGCGAAGATATTTTCGAATTTTTCTTTATCCTCAGAATAGATCCCGCGATAAACCATGGTTTTTCCAGGCACTCCGAAGCTAGGCAGTTTATCAAGAGCACGATTAAGATGTTTTATGTATTTGAGGTTTTCGCCACCCCCCTGCTCTGGAGTCACAGCTGGAAGCATGAGATCAGGAAGTTCGGTTATATTTGGATAAAGGGCATCCTGTGCAGTGTTACTGATGAAGTATCCTACAGTTGTATAGTCCTTGATAATGTCTTTATCATATTGAGACAAGCCAGCAGCACTCAGCTGTAGTTGGAATGCGAGAAGGATGAGTAAAGAAAGAAGTTTAGGCATTTTGTTTTCCTTTTTTATTTTTGGTGGCAAGGTCAGTTGCAAGGCTCGTGTTTTTTACAGCAAAACTTAGACCCTTGGATAAGCGTCTCAAGTTGGGGCAATTAAAAATTCAATTTAAAATTTAGCGAGTGAATTTCCCGATCTGGTAATTCGAAAACTGCCAGATTTCGTGCCCCTTCCTTTTTGGGTTGTCCTAAATTGTAACGTCCATCATTTTCATTTATCGAGCGATACCGGACCCATGCTGTAATGAAAACTCGGGGGAATTCGAATTGCTACAGATTCTATTTTCATTTAGTTTCATCATTGCTTCGATGCTTGCGTCAGCACAGACAAATCTTTCTGAAGAGGAAATTTATGATCGCTGCTACCTTCGCATGGTCAGAGCTGTTCCGCCAGATACCGATCCAATAATGTTGCGCGTGCAGCAGAAAAAAATAACCGGAGCTGCCGCATGTATGGAACTGCTTGACAGCGCTTTATTCAAAGAAGATGGCTCACTTAAAAACCCTAGTAACGCCGCCACAAAAGCAATTTTAAGAACTTTTCATGATTTTCATGGCTCGTGGTTTCAATCGAGAATCTCTCAAGTCGGACTTGCTCAGGCTTTCTTAACGAACGCCCTCCTCGCAGATCAGGAAGAGCCAAGTCTTTTCATAACAAGAGCTCTTTTTGGTGGGCATCGGTACGACAGTATTGTCACCAGCAACGAGGTCCTTCAGGGCATTCGAAGTCGCGGCAACAAAGCCAATCTTTCGCCGTTCAAGTCTCAACGGCTCATCAGCTATCCGGTGCGTCCAGGCTTGCCGGATTTTTCAAGTCTCATAAATTTAGTTGTTGCTCACAATCGTTTTGGAACTTCAACGACGATAGCGACCACAATTCCCGATAGCCAACTCGTGCCCGTCGGAGAGTTGGTTGGCGTTAGGCCCACGACCACATTCATTATTCCTGCTGTGCGCTCGAGTGCGGCCCATAAGCTGATTACAGCAGCTGACCTTGAGCGGGCGGCCTTAAATGTGCCTGTCAGCGTCAATCATGGCGGCGGTATCATCGGAAGCTCGACCTTTATTATGCAGAATGCAAACTTGGATTTAGATATTATTCCGCGAGATGAAACCTACATTAATCGTGTAACTGCGGCTCGAGCTTTCGAAGACTTGCTTTGTCACAACTTGCCGACCTTGACAGAAGCTGATGTGGAAAATCTTGTTGATCCAAAATCTCCTCTGACGTTCCAGCAAAGCGCCTCGTGTATGCAGTGTCATGCTCAGATAGATCCCTTTGCGCATGGCTACCGAAATCTGGTTCTTTCCCTTTCAGCAGCCTTCTTGACCAGTCCAAGCTCCAACACTGTGGGCCTACCAATTCAAACCTTCGTCAAGCTGCCCGTAAACTCTGAATCCACTTTATTTGCTCAGAAAAAGCCCGAAGCAACCCTTCATTTTCGAAATTTTCGGTCAGCAAAACCTTCGAAAGTCGTTGTTGGAAATCTGCAAGGGCTCGGCGCCAATCTGGCCCTATCTCAGGATCTCTACGAATGTGCTGCGAAAAGATATTACAAGTTTTTCACCGGCATTGAAGTGCCGCTGAATGAGCTGATGCCCCCCCCAGCAAACGCAAGCAAAGAATCAGTGGTCAAACACCAACTCGATTCCGCTCACCAAAAATCTGTACTTGAATTTGCTAAGGCTCTTAAGGAGAAACAAAGCCTTCGGGGATTGATTAAAGACATCATTTCTTCCTCTGCATTCAAAAGTCGCCATTTCAATTCAATGCAGGAGGTTCAATGAGTCGCTCGAGAAAGCTTGCTCGCAGAGAATTTATAAAAACTTCAGCTAAAGTTTTTGGTGGCCTTGGCATGACATCACTAGTTGCCGACCTGCTGATGGGTCAAATTTTAAATAAAGCAATCGCACAATCGAAACCGGAAAATTTTTATATTCATCTTTCACTGCCGGGTGGCCCTCCCCGTTGGTATTTTGACCAACCACTCAATCCATCAGGACGAGCAGCGGATTTCATTGCGGGAGGCTTCGGAAATCAGCTGGAGAAAAAGCCAGATGGTGTTGCTCAGTCCATTCATGCGACTTACGCTCATAAGCTGGACAACAAAGTGATTCATCTTCCTCCTGTTTGGGAAATGAACCGCAACGGATACAATAATTCCGACCTTTTAAAACATATGCAGATGTTTCGTGGTGTAGATATGCAAATCAATAATCACGCGATTTCAAACAGCCGGCAAGTAGCTCCCGTGCTGGGTGGGCTCAGCATTGGCGGAATCTTAGCTGATGCTTCTCAGTTTCCGATCCCTGGCGCATTCGCCGGAGCCCCTGCCGGAAATTCATTTAAATCCGAAAAAGGAACTGCGGCAATACCTCTTGGATTGGATGGAAAGACCAATCCCATTGAAATTCTTCTAAGGCCTTTTAGACAGCCCAAGGCATCGAGCCTTAAGGATCCCAATTGGGAAAAGGTCATCGGCAGCAGCTTGGAGCAGTTCGAAACTTACTCGGCAAATATTGGCATTCGTCCAATTGTTCTCACTGATGCCTACGGACAATCGATGGAGCTGATAAAAAGCGACAAATTTAGCATCAAAGAGCGCTGGCCGGCAACGCTGGCAAAGTATCAGGCAGCTCTTTCGGAGGCTCTGAATCGTGAACGCATCAATCAAATTTTTAATTTTCCTGTCAAAGCGGATGGAACAGCTCAGTTCAACATTGATCGAGGGAATGTGCGTCTCACCGATTCTGATTTGCGAGGAATATTTGCCGATGCTTCAATGACAGCTGTAGCCTGTGCTTTTGCCATTTCAGAGATCTTAATCACTGAACGAATTACTTCTAATATTACCTTCGGCTTGAATCCACCCACTGGTCTTAAATCACAAGGAAAAGCGATCGAAATTCCTCATGACCAACACTTTGTCGGATCGGCTTTGAGTACAATCTCAACGACCGTCTTCTACAGAGGAATTATTAACTGCCTTCATGATCTGGTTCGAGAACTTCAAAAAGCTGATCAATTCAATAACACTGTGATTCACATCGGTTCTGAATTCAGCCGCACCCCAAAGTCCGACGCAAGTGGCTCAGATCATGGCTTTTATGGTTCTTCAGCTTCAATAATCTCTGGAAAAATTTCAGAGTTCGGTTTGATCGGTCATGTTTACAAAGATGGGAAGCTCAATGGATCTGGGACCTATCCGGGAACCTGGGGTCGAGCCGCCGATTTTCCAGGATTGGATGGTCGACCGATCTGGGCGCAAGATATTGCCAACACGATCTGCGCGATGCTTGGACTTTCCAAGACAGTCTCTGACAATGGGGTGACTCTTCTCAATGGTTCGAATTCTTGGAAGCCAACAAGGAATTCGGTGGACAATGTTTAAGAAATATTCCGTTCGAACGATGTTACTGGTTACATTTGTGTCAATCCTACTGCCACTCGGTTTTCAAAACTGCGCTAAAGCTCCATCGGAGCAATCCGAAGAAATGGTTTTGGCTCTTTCACTTGAAGCTGAACATGTCGATCGAGAGCATGGGACTCCCATAGCGATGGAAAAAACAGTGGTTGAAGCTCGTTCGGAAGACCTCATCAGCGATCGTGTGTTGCTTTTGAATCAACTTCAATACGTTTTTGGTCCGAGGGTCTTTTCTCACGACACCGATGGTATCCGAACGGGCATGGCCACTTTTGGCTCACCTTGCTCTTTGTACGAAGCCTTTAACTATGAAGTAGATGCGAAAGATCCAGTGACTCAAGCACCGATAAAAAGAGTGATCATTGCTGATGGTCTCAGAGCCTGTGCCAATCAAAACTCGCCTTCTTTTCTTAAGGCAACTTTGTATCCAAAATCATCAGTGATTCGGCAAGGAGTCCTAAGTCACCTCTGCCTGAATGTCGCAACAGATCCTCTAGCGCTGACCTTCGCTCTGGCTAAAATTCAAAAAATCGGTGTACCTGACTCAACTGAGGAAAATATTCTTAAAGCCTTCAAACTTTTTTATCGGCACAAACCGCCTCCGAGTGAGGCATTGATACAATCTCTTTTAACGATGATCCCCACTTCTGGAGTTACCCAAGAAAATTGGGCCCCAGTCCTTTATACTCTCTGCGTATCACCCGGCTGGCAGGTACTCTAATGAAGCACCAAACTTGGACTCAAAAAATAGCTCGAATTTTAGTTCTCCTTATTTTGCTTGTCGGAACCAATTCAGCACTGGCCGAAAATGTGATCCCCATCTTTGATAGTCAAGCTTTCCGAATAGGCCTCACGCTGCCGTTCAGAATCCAAAGTGTCCGTGATAATCCTTTGGCATCAATCAATAAAGTAGGCATTGTTTCAAGCGATGGATCTATGAATTGCGTGGCCCTACCCGATCCTAAAATTCGGGAGAATTTGCTACTTAAATGTGATGAACCGACTGAGATCAGTTTGAAAATTGAGATTGCGGAACCCGGAAAGAATCTTACAATTAACTATGGTCCAATCCAGATCAAGGAACTAAAGCCAGGTTTTCGAGAGCCAAAACCCATTGAACCTTCGGCTCCAAATCTAGATCCAGAAATCAACCAAGGTAGACTTTTATTCTTCGCGGGTACAGGTGAACAGTCCTGTACTTCTTGTCACCGAACACCCACCTCCAAGGGAAACTTGATGGGCTCGAGTCAATCCCAAATCTTAGACGCCTTTGTCGAAAAAGACCAAATGCGATCGCTCACTCGACTTTCACCCGAACAAGCTCGAAAAGTGAGTAAATACCTTCAGTCAGTCACTGACTCGGAGGTATGGCCATGAGTTTAAAAACACGAATTGCCGTTTTCGCAGCGAGCCTAATCAGCCTCCTTCTTTTTCAAAACTGCGGAAGGGTCGGACAAGGCTCCCTGGATGCTCAAAATCTATCACTGGCTATTCAGCCTCTGAATTTGCTTAATGACTTTTTTTACCCTTACGAAGAGGCTCCCAAATTTTACAAGCAGATTCAAATCGTAAAAACCGCAGCGGCTTCAAACTTCAGCGAAATTGCTTTTATCGGCGTAGTCGGCAGTGCTGACGGAGCTGAGCATCTTTATGACTATGAAATCGAAGTCGTCAATGAAAGCAATCATCCCGTTTGTCCGAAATTGACCGGCCGATTGAGCAATGGACAGACGAGCGTTGTCGGCGGCTGCCTTTCTCAAGTTGATGCTCAGGTCATAACAATCAAAATGAAAGTGCAAGTCGAAAACGAAACCCTAGAATTTTCTAAAACTTACTAAGAAACCTGCAATAAGACAATCGCCCGAGCTCCCCGCAACTTCCAAAGCGGTTCAAAACTATTGCGATCCATCTTAAGATATTCTTTTTCTCGCGCAAGCCACGGATCCATAAGAACAATCGAAGTCTCATCGATCTGCAGAATCAAACTATAGTGCCCAGAATCCTCGAACCACCAAGTAACAATGATCGCGCTCCGTGGTTCCCTTTCAAGCTCTATAAGCTCCATCCAGGACAAATTGGTCCTCATCTTAAAGCCTAAATTCACTTCAGCACAGGCTGCTTCTATAGCTTCGAAAGAGGCATAACCCTTTTCTACCACCGCCATTCTTTCAATCCAATATGTCTCGCCCAATGAGGCGACTTTGAAATATCGCAAAGCGGCCTCAAAACAGGCGGCTCCGCAGGAGGTATCCAGCTGCTGCGGAACCAAATCGAACTTAGGTTTAAGTGCGAGAGTCATCGATTGTCCTTGAAGTACCCAGGACCAAAAAATAAAGAAGAGCTAAGAACCCCAGGGTAATTACTATTGTCATTGCCTGAGGGATTTCATTGAAAAAGTAAAACTCCAAGGGCTGAACGAGAATCACAGTCAGTAAACTTGGAATTTCAGCTTCGGCGATGCTGACCAGTTCATAGAGTTTCATTGTCACTAGGTAGGTCACAAACATCAGGAGTCCACTAAAAGCTAAAAGTGCCAGATTGTAAAAACTAAGTACACTTTGGGACCCTAGTTGCGACAAAGCCTCACCGCGCGAAAAAATTTGAACGAAGCCAAATACCGCTAGCGCAAGTGAGGGTGTCAAAATGGTAATCGCGGGGTTTTCTTCTTTCATACTTTTCTGAATGAAGTGATATCCGAAACATAAAAGAACAGATCCCAAAAACAAATAAAAAACACCTTCGAAAATTTTCGCGCCGCCCTCCAAAGTAAGGACATAGGCAAAGAGGATGGCAAGGGCTCCCCCTGCAATGAGCTGATCCCGCCGTTTCACAGGCTGACCCACCAAAGACCCCAAGACCAAGATCAGGGGAACATCGACATTGCCAAGAACACTGACGGAGGAAGCACTCAAGCTTTCATAACTTTTGGTGATCAGGGTGAGCGCCAATCCAGCCACCAGGGCTCTTACTAGCTGGGCTCGAGGAAGCCTTGGGCACAGTGAGAAGCCACTCATTTTCGCAAATAACAAAACCAGCATAAAGCAGCTCAGACCTCGAAAAAAAAGACTGGATCCTAGGCTCACACCACCGAGGGCAATGCCCCTGAGAACCAGGCCGTAAATGGCTAAACATAGAACCAGTAAACAGGCCCAAAAATAATAGGTGGCTTTTGAATTCAAAAGGGCTCCCTTCTTAGGAGGACCAAAGTATTCGAAAACCAAAAATTATAAAATTGATACTTTTGGAGGACTTTTGTTCAAATAAATTCAGCAATCAAGCTTCAGGTCGCTTCTCGCTGGGCTAATTTTTTTATTTTCTGAGCGACTTCTTCAATCAAAAGATCCAAAGCCTGGGTGCGAACTCGAAATTTGGGCCAGATCGCAGATATTTTGTAATCCGCATCCCAGCCGCGGGGAATATAGGTTTCAATTTCTTGCCGATGGCTGTAAGCGATGAAGTCAGGCAAAAGCGTCCATACATCTTTGTTTTTCAGAGCATGCACAGCCACGTCGTAACTATCAAAAAGCATTACAATTCGAGGCTCCACCAAATATTTCTGAAAAGCCGGATGTTGTTCACAGTTCTCGATTCCATGCGAAGCCAAGGCGGCAATCGAAGGATATTTTTTTAGACTGTCCATATTCCGTTCTTTCAGAAAAGGATGCTTTTTGCCGAAGGCGAGCACCAAGCGGCCATGGTGCAGAACCTGTTGATCGTGATTGGGACCAGAGTGCGGAGAGAAACACACTCCAAGATCCACCTCACCGGAATTCACTCGCGCAAGAACCTCACCCGATCTGAGGGAATGAATTGTCGAAGTGAGTTTTGGATTCTGAGCCTGAAGATCCATCCAGGCCGGAGTCACAATCTCCGAACACATCAAATGGGTCGCGGCGATTCGGTAGTGCCCACGCAGTTCCTGATCGGATGAGGTCAAATCCTCTCGGATGCGAGCAGCTTCCGCCAGCAAAAACTCGGCTCGATCCAAAAGCAGCTTCCCGTGATGAGTGAGCTTAATTTGGCGCCCTTGCTTTTCAAAGAGGGAGTGTCCGAGCTCTTCTTCCAGCGCTGAAATGCTATGGCTGATTGCCCCTGGCGAGATATTAAGAAATTTTGCAGCCTGTCCAATGTGTTGGCGCCTGGCGGTCTCTACAAAATATTGAAGTTGATCAAATTTCATTTCGGGGCTCCTTATCTTCCACATGGCCTCAGCAAGGCATCTCTAGGGGCTAGGGCAAGGCCTAACCAATTCATCAATATTTTTCAACAAACAACATGAAAAAGCATCATTTTTATATTTTATCCAGTTCAGCTAAGGTCCCCTTCAGCGAAAGGACCAAAGGATGGAAAGCTCAACCGCCGATGCAAGCAAGCCTTCACACTTCAAATCAGCAGTCTATAGAAGGGCCTATAATATTCTTTGTGCTGCCATTACAAATGACAAGGAAAGATCCGCGCTCTACCCAAGCCTCTGCCAGATTCCCCCTTTTGGCGAGACCAGTCCCCACAGTCATTTCGAAGAAGAAGTTTTTATAGTTGTTCGCGGTCGGGGGAAACTGCGCATCGACGAAAACACAAGGCAGGACCAGATTCTTTCTGAAGGCAGCCTCGTAAAAATTCCAGCTGGCAAGACTCATCAGTTATTCAATTTGTCGGAGGCACCTTTAGAATTTGTCTCCGTGTACACGGAAGACTACACTTTGGTGGCGCCGCCGGTTCAAGTCCTTGTGTCAGCCGCGCCCCCGACTCCCAATGGTCCTTTGCACCTTGGTCATATCAGTGGACCCTATCTAGCTGCCGATTCAATCAGAAGATATTACAAGCTCAGAGGATCCCAAGTTGAAAGTTCTTCAGGCACTGATGATCATCAGAATTACGTCGAACGCAGAGCTATGATCCAAAAACAAAGGCTTGAAGAATTTACTTCGAGCATGAGGCAGAGAATTCAAAAGGGCCTTGCTGTCTTTCAAATTGAGTTCAGTGAATTTCTAGAACCTCGCAAAGATATTCCTCACCAAAACTTGGTCAGAAGCTTTGTGCAAAGCCTTGAAGACAAAAAAATAGCCCAAAGAACCGTGCTTGATTTTCCGTTTTGCGAACACTGCGAACTGTTTCTTTCTGATGCCTACCTTAAGGGCCAGTGCCCGGAATGTTCCAATGCGAGCAGCGGAGGCTGCGAAGCCTGCGGTCAAGTTTATCCGGCTACCAGAATTGTAAACCCCTTCTGTGGAGGCTGCGGGGAGCCGGCCTCAATGCGGAAGACAAGTGTCCTGGAATTTCCAATCGGCAAATATTTTCCATTGATTCAGAAAGATTTGGAGGGCTTGGATCTGCCACAGCGTGTGCGGAATATGCTGAACAAAATCAAACTGAAAAAAGATCATCGAATTCAGCTGACCCAACCGACAAATTCGAGCTTTGGAATTGAACTGAATGCCGGTGAAAGCATCCACGTATGGACCGAAATGGCGGCGGCCTATCAAAAATTCGCCCATTCATCTGCGACCTGGATTTCTTGTTTCGGCTTTGACAATGCCTTTTATTATCTCGTCTTTATTCCAAGCTTGCTGCGGGCCCTTGATATCAAAGCTAAACTTCCCGATCAAGTGGTTGTGAATGAATTTCTTTTGCTGGATCAGCTGAAGTTTTCAACCAGCCGCAATCATGCCATTTGGGCTGATGAGCTGGACCCAGCACTGGTGGATGCAGAAATCCTTCGCTTTTACTTACTGCTTCACAGGCCCAATTTCGAGGAGACCAATTTCGAACTGAAAGAATTTATGGAATTTCAGAAATCATTCTTCAAAACTAAGGAGCAAATTTTTAAATTGGCACTAGAAACTAAAGATCCTTCACAAATGGTTACTAGCACAAAGAGTCCCCTCATCATGCGCCAAACGGCTCAGTTGAATCGGTTGACTAAAGATTTTGAAAGTTGTTTTGAGGTCTCAAGAATTGACCTGCGAAAGGCTGCCAAGCTCACGCTGGGGCTTGTCGAAGATCTTCTTGCAGAAAAGTCGCAAGGCTCGCTTAATTTCTCAAGGCTGCTTTTACTGAAACAGTTTTTCGCAGTGCTGATGCCAGCATTTTCCCTCCGGCTGAGTGAACAGCTAAAAAGGCCTGCAGGCGAATGGATTCAAGACCTCTCGGGGCATTTATGACCGATCAAGAAAGTGAAGTGATCATCCTTGGTGGCGGCTGCATTGGCGCAAGCATCGGAGCTTCTTTGATGAAAGAAGGCTACAAAAGTGTTCAGCTGCTGGACTTCAGCCAAAGATCAGCGTCTGCGACCTCCGCATCCGGTGGAATGCTGCGTATTTTTCACGAAAGTCTAGAGCACATGGAGCTTGCTCACTTCAGCAAAAAGCAGGAACGAGATTTCGGAGTCAGCTCAATGCACCAAGAAGGCCACCTCTATTTTTTTGATCAAAAAAGACTCGCTGGATTTAGCGGACATTTTGATTGGCTCCGGCGGCAAGGCGTGGAATTCGAGCTCTTGAATTCGGCAAAGGGCCGAGAAAGATTTCCAACATACGCTTGGAAGAAGGAAGACTGGGCGGTTTATGAACCTGATGCGGGCCACAGAGACCCCCAACAATTCACCGACTCACTTTTAAATTTTGCATCAAAAAAAGGACTTATGATTCAGCAACAGACGCAAATTTCAAAAATTTGTATTCACCTCGATCGATTTCGTTTGATCGCAGATGAAAAAAGCTTTTCTTCAAAGCTAGTGATTCTCGCCGGAGGCTATCAGATGCTTCCACTGCTCCAGAGCCTGAGGCTTAATTTGAAACTGGAGAAAAAGGAAATTCGAAACTTCCGCCTTGAAGTAGAGCCTGATCAGAATATTTCGCTGCAAGGACCTAACTACTTCGACCGAGAAAGTCTTGAATACGCAAGGCTCGGACAAAACCCTAAAAAAATACTTTCCAGCAACTGCCCTTCGCGGATCCCTCAATTTAAGGCCCAAGGTCCTCTGGAGGAAAAAATATCTTTCGATGCTTACAGCCCCGCACGATTGGGATTGCTGGGCGAAATTTCAGGTCGTCCAAATTTGATGATTGCCTCCGGTTGGGGCGGCACCGGATTTAAGTTCGCACTTGAAGTCGGGCATCGCATCGCAAAGGCCATCACCCATCGTCCCCAAAACTATCGAGGTCAATATGCAGTTCTTTCCTAGTTCCAAGGAAACCTTAGCGGTCATCGGTGCTGGACCAAAAGGCATAGCTGTGGCTATTAAATCCTTAGTGCTGCGTGAATTTGGAATTGATTGCCCGCAAGTTATTCTCATCGAAAAAAATGAGGTTGCCTCACATTGGTCAGGAAATTTCGGTTACACGGATGGCCGCATGAAACTTGGTACCAGTCCAGAAAAAGATTTGGTTTATCCCCTGGTCACCGATGTCGGTGACCCGGCGATCAATCAAAAGATTCGCAGTCGACTGATGGAATTCACTTGGGCTTACTTCCTGATGGAGTCCGGCGACTATTCGGATTGGGTGGATCGCGGTAGACCTGCACCTTGCCATAGCGAATGGGCCAACTATCTTCGTTGGGCCTTTTCCCGCATAGCCGCTCAAACTGATTTGATTATTGGTGAGGTCAAAGGGATCAGCCTCTCTGGTGACATTGGCATTGATGGAAAGCCTTCTTGGATGCTTGATATTAAAAGCAAGGACAATTCAAGATCTTTGCAGGTGTCTCGGCTGCTGATGACTGGTCCTGGGGAAGTTCGAACCGACTTTGAAATTCAGGTCGGCGAAACAAGAGCTGGTGATATTTACGACCTTGATTCTTTCTGGAGGCAGTTTGGTTCTAACCAATTTCAGCTCAAGAAACGCATCGCAATTGTTGGAGCTGGTGAAAACTCCGCTTCTTTGCTGCTAGCGCTTGCTGGAAAGCTTGAAAACTCAAGCAGCGAAATCACTTTGATTTCTCCCACGGGTTTTATCAGCACTCGTGCGGAAAATTTTTATGAAAATCGCTTTTATTCTCAGCCCGACAAGGCTGGCTGGGACCGACTAGCAATCAGTGACCGACAAAACTTTATTCAAAGAACGGACTTGGGAGTCTTTTCCGTGCAAGCCATGCAGCTGCTGAATGAGCAAAGAACGCATCAAATCCTTGCTGGAAAAGTGACAAAGCTTAAAAACAACTCTGAGAAAGGCATTGATCTGGAAATAGAATATAATGGAGTTTCAAACATTCTGACGGCCGACCAGGTCATTCTTGCTACGGGCTTTGATTCTGCGCATGGATTTCGCAAATTGCTTTCAGAGCGAACAAGGAAAATTTTGGAATCTAGATTGGGTGCGAGCTTAGATTCCCATCAGCTCAGTCCATTGGTTCAAAAGGACCTTTCCATTCAAAATTCAGATAGCGAAGCAAAGATTCCAAAGCTTCATCTGCCCATGCTCGCCGGTTTGTCTCAAGGGCCCGGCTTTGCCAACCTCAGCAGCCTTGGTTTGCTTTCGGATCGGATCCTCCTATGAATCCGTTGAAATCAATCAGACATGCCGAGTGGGTTGACTCCCGATGGAGCAATGAAATTTCCAAGCTCAGAAAACAAGAATATGCGCGGGCTTCAGGATTTTCCTTGGACCTTGAGAGTCTGAATTGGAAGAAAGCGGATGAAGAATCTTATGTTATGGCGGTTTTCGAAAGCGGAAGCCCTATTGCAACGATGAGGGGTGAAATTATTCAAGACCTAAGCCTTGTGGAGCAAAAAATCGAATGCCCTTGGACTTTTCCCTATCGACTGAAGACTCCGACCATGCTTTTGAGTCGTGCCGCTACGGACAGTACTTTTAGGACTTCGGGACTCAATCTTTTGCAAAGATACTATTTTTTAAAGCTTGCGCTGGACTTGAAGCTTTCCACTTTGCTGGGAACTTTCGTGAGTCATTCACCTCGGGAGCAATCCCTAAGAGAGATGGGTTATGAGTTTTTCGAAAATCCTTTGGGCTGGCAAAAATCGAGTTATCGATCGACTCGAACTGTGTTTGTCGTCGCCCTCGACTTGGAAAGAAAAGCGGAGCAAGCACTTGCTTACTGCGAAGGCCAGCTTGGGAGCTTGATTGATCAAGTTCCTCTAAAAAAAACGAACATGGCAAATTTTGAATCACCAAAAATGGTGCAAGGAATATAGAAAGGATTGGCCCCTATGCAGGGATCTTATCAATTTGAAAAACTAGAAAGTCGTGGTGATGAGGCAGAACAGCTCGCCGTTCGGGCGAACTTGCGATTGGACACTTTCCCGAGCCTTCTTGAAAAACACGGTTTTCCAAAGCAAGGCAAAATACTTGAGATTGGCTGCGCACAAGGCATTCGCAGCAGGGCCCTCTCTTCAATCGACAGCGAAGTGCTGGTCATAGGCCTTGATCGCAGTCCCGAGCTTTTAGAGCTAGCAAGGCAGCAAGAATACCCACCGAATCTTGAATTTGCTGAAGGGGATGTCTACGACCTTCCCTTTCCTGAGGCGAGCTTTGACTTTGTTTACGCGAGGCTGGTGTTTATGCATCTCACCCAGCCGAGGCTTGCTTTAGAAAATATTCTGCGAGTGCTAAAACCAGGCGGCCGGCTTTTGATCGAAGACGCAGACAGGGACTGCATGTTCTTTGAACCAAGCACAAAGCGCTTTCAAAATTTTTGGGTCAAGGTTCAAGAAGGGCAAAGAAAGCTTGGTGGGGATCCCAACGTGGGCCGGAGGCTTGCCACCTATCTCATAGAGGCCGGGTTTCAAGATTTGAACATTGAAACCCAGCCCATCATTGGCGGGGGATCAGAGATCAAGTTTTTAGCCGAGACCTTGATGCCAAGCCTCAATGTCTACCTGGATCCTTCCGATCGCAGCGAAGGTCAGCAGGCAATTGATGATTTAATGAAGCTGTCGGATCTCCCAACCGCGAAAATGTATCACTTCTGGTTTGCCGTGAGCGGAAGGAAAGCATGAACGGAGAATTCAAAGTCTTAGGAAGACTCAGAAATGAATCCATCGAAGTGGGCGAGTGGTCCTGCGATCCCTGCACCTTTGAGCTTCGCTTTAGCTGGGATGAGACCGCTTACTTTTTGAAAGGCTCCGTGAGCTTAGAGAATTTAGATTCAAAGGAGAAATTCCAGGTAACAGAGGGCTGCTATTTCGTTTTTCCGAAGGGCTCCTTTTGGCGATGGACAGTTCATTCTGTGACCAAGAAGATCTTCACCGCGATTGAGTGATAAAAATGGTTCAAAAAATCTTATTGAAGCTCACAAATTTTTCATCTTGGACCCAGCCCAATTTTAAATACAGCTTTTGCGCAGCTTCATTTGTTTTTGCCGTTTTTAGAGTCAAGCCTCGGGCCGCCGAAGCTTGGGCAAACACTTCGGCACTGAGCATAAGTTTTTCTGCGATCTGTTTTCTGCGAAACATTGGGCTTACAAAAAGATCATTTAATATCCAAAGGGGTTTCATACTGACTGAAGAAAAGCTTGGATAGAGCTGAATAAATCCACAAAGCTTTCCGGCAGCTTGGGCCACAAAGAACTGACTCGTGCCGGTCCTCAATCTTTCTTGTACAAATATTCGCGCAGCTTCGAGGTCTGCCTTTTGCGAATAAAAGACTCGATAGGCATCAAAGAGTCCTGCCAATTCAGCTAAGTCATTTTGCGTAGCCTGCCGAATTTCAACGGAATCTGGCATTTGAATTCTCCTTCTCATCTATCTCGGCCTGTGAGAAGCTAATAGCGCCGAATAACTTGGAAATCAATTACAGGAGTCGCAAGCTTTGTTAACAATTTTAATCACCCTCATAGGAATTTTTATGTCGAATCCGTCTTTCGCAATTTTTCAAGAAACTGTTATCAAGTCCCTCGGAGGTCAGCCTCTGAAAACCGAAGATTATAAAGGGAAAGTTGTATTGGTCGTCAACGTTGCCACACAATGTGGCTATACACCTCAGCTTTCAAGTCTACAAAAGCTTCACGATCAATTTGCAGCAAGGGGTTTTTCTGTTGTCGGAGTCCCAAGCAATGATTATGGCGGGCAGACTCCCGAAGCCGCGCCAGCCGTGGAAAAATTTTGCCAGTTGAATTACGGAGTCAAATTTCCTTTGACGGAGAAAGTAGTGACCAAGGGAAAAGATAAACATCCTCTTTTCGTTCGCCTCTTGGAATTATCCAGCGACAAGCAAGAGATCGCTTGGAACTTTGAGAAATTTCTTATCGGAAAAGACCAAAAAGTTCTTGCTCGTTTTCCTTCTGCAGTAGATCCGATGAGTGAGCCCGTCCGCCAGGCCATAGAAAAAGCTCTGAAAGAATGAACAAGTTTAGCCGAGATACTTTTAAGTACTTTGATTCCGCCGCTCGGAATAAAAATAACCTTCTTTGGTTCGAGAAAAACAAAACTCAGTACCTCGAAAAAGTGCGAGCTCCTTTTTCTGAACTTGTGGAAACAATCGGTGCAGAATTCCAAAGCCAACTTCCGCGGATTGAAATCACTTCACGATCCATCACCCGCCCGGTGCGACCCAAAAATCGAGCGGATGAAGACGGCGGCCTCATTAAAAATTTTGCTCACATCACTCTGTGGGAAAAGAAAACATCACTTTTTGAATGGAATCCCGGCATCCATTTTCAGGTAGGGACAAAAAAAGATGATAACTTTTTAGGTTTAGGTCTTTATATGGTTTCCAGTCGGCAGCTCAGTCTTTTGAGGAATGCTCTGGTAGAAGATTTTGAAGAAATTGATGCCTTGCTTTCGGATCGAAAGCTCAAGAAAGCCTGGGGAGGGGTTAAGGGAGATCGCTACGTCCGGTTCCCAAAAGGTTTTAACTCTGAAGATCCGAACACGAAATATTTATGGCACAAACAGTTTTATCTGGGACAAAACTTTAGCAGAGCCGAAGTCATTGGCAAAGGCTTCACAAAAAAAGTGCTTCAAGATTTAAAAATTGCTCTGCCCTTTTTTAAATGGGTCCGATCAGTGGTCGGAGTCTATGGAAAAAGATAGCTCAGTTGTTTTGGTTAAACTGAGCCTGCAGCGTAAAGCTTAGTAAAAACTAAGTATCAAAAAATAGTGAAATAAAAATCCAAAGGTCACCATCAGGTGCCAAATTTCATGATAGCCGAAAAATCCATGAAAGAACTTTGGCCATCGGATGGCATAGCCTATGGCTCCGATGGTATAGGAAAGTGCACCCGCAATGAAAAGAGTCAGCTGCTCAATGCTTAGCTTTTCAAATATTTCACTCATGCGCACCAAGAAAGTCCAACCCATCAGGATAAAAAGTCCTGTATAGACGGCTCGGTGCTGCATCCACATCGGAAGTGAAGATTTAAATTTCGTATAGAATACTCCGGTGAGGGCAATGACCCAGACAGCGATGATCAAGGGCTCTTTCCAATTGGAAGTGAGGGTGTTTAAAAGAAAGGGCGTGTAGGTTCCGGCGATTAATAAGTAAATTGCAAAATGATCGAGTTCCTCGAAGTGAACTTGCCATTTTTCAGACATGCTCAGGCCATCATGAATAAAGTGATAAGTCGCGCTGATTGAAAACACCAAAATAGCTGAAATAATAAAAGACATGCAGGCCGCAACATCTGCCCAGTTGGATTTTAGCGAAGACAACCTCAATAAAAGAAGACCCCCATTGATCGCCAAGAACAGAGCTGCCAGATGAATTTGTGCAGCAATGGTGCCTTTCCAAAATCTGAAATATCTATTTCCCAGAATGAGCTTCACCATAGGGATGATTTTGATATTAGGAAAAAGCTGGTGGCAAGTGCTTGATGTTATTCGTTAAGAGCCACACGAGGCGGAGCCTTCTTTTAGGGCCCAAATAGCGGACCCGCGTCACAACTCAGGTAACAGTTCCCTTTTTGATACGCATCGCATTTCAAAAAGGGAACTGTTACCTTTTGAGACGGTGGCTTGAGGCGAATACAGTCCTTGGATATACTCAGGAGGGAATGAAAATACCGGGTTTCACTTTAGCTCCGTCTGGTGTTATCTTGGCTGCAATCAGTGGCTTTCTTTGCCTTTTGAGTTTTCAGAATTGTTCCAATAGCCAATTTGAAAAATCATCTGAAGTAGCGGCGCCCCCACCCAACAATCAGAATCTTGGTGGCAATGCGATTGATGTTCCAAACGAAGGCAATGGCGTTGGTTATGACGGAAAAATCTATATTATTAAAGGCACTTGCAATTCGAATCCGCTAGCGGCAACCGATGCCATAAAAGTTGCGACTGATCGTGACCGAGCGCACTTGATAAGAAAAAATTGCTCTGACCTCAATCCTCCGACTTCCGTAGAGGTCTCACATCTCACTTTTTTAAATGATTCTCAGCTGAACTATCAAGGACTCACCTTCAGCACCACTGAGCGAGTTCTTCAGTCCGCAGCCAATATTGACTTCACTCAAGTGGGAACACACAGTTTTCTAAAACCTCAGCTCGGCACCTCAATCCAAATTGATTGCTGGGGTGGTGGTGGCGGTGGCGCCGGTGGCGGCGCTGGTGGAACCCTCGGCGGCGGCGGAGGAGGTGGTGGCTATTCATCGCGCAGCATCTCCCTCGATCAACTTTCCGCAACCGAAGTTGTGACCATCGGCGCTGGGGGCTTGGGGGCCTCTGGCAGCTATGCAAATGGAGGAACTGGATCTCCGAGTGTCTTTGGATCTCACTTAGTGGCTTCGGGTGGAGTCGGTGGATTGCCCACATGTACGACGGGCCCAACTCCCCCTCCCTTAGATGGAAGAGGTGGTCAGGGCACGAGCGCTCTCGGTGAGAATGGAATCTCGGGTGCTGGCGGTAAAGCTGGGGGCACAAGTGGTGGTGCGGGTGGCGCAATTGCTAGCTCGGGACAAAGCCCTGGCGGCGGCGGCGGCGGTCAATGGGGGGCCGGTGGCGGCGGGGCCTGCGGCAATGGCGCTGGTCAATCCGGGCATGGAGCTCCAGGCAAGTGCTCAATCAAAATTTTACCCTGATTTATTTCATTCGCTGGTAGCTGACTTTGTTGTGTGAACCCGTTTTACTTAAATAAGCTTGCTCCACTCCCCAGTTTGCAAATCTAAGAAAAGAACTTCTTGAGAGTCCCAATGCTGCACAAGCCGCAGAGCTTGAAATGGACTCCCCCACTGCAAAGTGGGCACTGAGCTTGGCAAAGAGTCGATCTTCATTCGACTGGTTAAAACCACAATCTAAATAAATTCGAACGGCAGCTTCCTTCGCAGGTCGCGCCCGGTGATAAGCCCGCCATTCAGAAATCTGAATCGGAATATTTTCTTTTTGAACCCAGTCCCTGAGTCTCTGCAGGAGCTGCCGAATTTTAAGCGGCGAGGACTCAATATCGAAAATTTCATCGGGATAGACATCGGCGAAAATTCCGGCAGCCCGCGCCGGCATGTAGAAATCGGCAAACAGAGCGCCCACAAGCTGTTTCACTTTGGCTCCGGGATCTGAAACTGCCTTAGAGGCGATGGTCCATTCTTTCGGATCGAAGATTGGGCCATCCGAAGAACCAATTTGTGCATAATCACCCGCAGGTTCCTGACCAAATTCAAGCTTTAAAGCTTCACGATAACAAAAGTGAGGCGTGCCATAAAACAGCCGATCAAATCTGCGTTGGTCCATTTCAATATGAAGCAGAAATCGATCCACTTCCCGCGCCGTTTCCCACTCTTTATTCTTAAAACAGTGGCGCTGAAAATCGACCAATTCTTGGCGACTGCCTACCTCGAAAGCGCCGATGATTTTTTCCCACTTGGTAATTAGAAACTGATCCTGAGTGCCTACACCTTGGATCATTTGGACAGATTTTCGAATGGCAGCCAAGGCTGAGCCGTAGTCTTTTTCCCAAAATAAAGCCTGAGCTTTCAGTTGTAAAAAATTTCCTTGAAGGCGATGTGCTTGAGCCGCTTCCGCAATCGGAAAAGCCTCGGCAATGAGTGCCTGAGCTTCCCCGAATCTGCCCAGCCCAATCAGTGCCGAGACCAAATTCACTTGCGCCACCAAGCGGGAATAAGAATCAATCGCCTGACTCAGATATTTTAAAATTGATTTTTCTGCACCCAGAAAATCCCACTGTGCGAGATAGCAGTAAGTCTCAAATAAATAAGCATCAACAGGTCTTCCGGCTCCGAGTTTTTTCAAAATTCCAAGAGCTTGCTTGACTCCGCCCAATCTGGACAGCAGCGCAGCATACTCTGCTTTTTCAGACTCTGTCGTGGGGTCCAAATGTTTTTGCCCCAAAAGAAAAAGTCTTCCACGCAGAGCGCGCAAACCTCGATCATAAAGACCAGCTCTTCTGCAAAGAGAAGCAAACTTTACCAAAAGATTGTTGGGGATATCACCGACAGTGACTTTATCTAAAAGTTCACGTGCCTGAGAGATGCGTCCCTCGACAATCAATCGGCTACAAAGTTGAAGTTGGTCTGTTATCATCTTTGAGTTCAATGAAATCACAGAATTTTAACTTCTACAAATAAACTGAACCACAATCCAAGCGATTCGCAAATCCATTTGCTGGGGCATCCTGCCCAATATTCCTTATTCACCGCTGAGAAATCTGTCCCTGTCCGTCCTTGTACGTCCTTGTACGTCCTTGCCATTCGAGCCGTTCTAGCCCGCGAACCAACCTAGTTCGCCTTTCGTCCTGAAAGAAATTTGCCTTCCCTGGCAGAAAGAGACACATCCGAGTGTTTCCTTGAGATCCGAGTCCTTCCCGTTCTCCTCTTTCTACGTTCTCCTAGCTACGTTCTCCTACCTACCTCTTCAATTTATGATGGCTGGTCGACCGAAACACGTTACATGTTTGGTGAGCAGAAGGGTAAATTCTCATATTGATGCACCAATGGCGTAACGCTAAAATCTCAGAATCAAGCTATTGGATTTGGCTTTTCTTTTCGATCCCTGATTCCAATCAACTGAGCCGTAATACTAATTGCGATTTCAGCCGGAGTACTATTGCCGATCGGTAGCCCCATAGGGCAGTGAAAAGACTCCGCAAGCGCGGGAGGGATTCCCAATTTTGCGAGGTCTTTACGAAGAACCAAAGCCTTCGAGGCACTTCCAATGACTCCCACGTAAGGAGGCAATCGGCCTTGCAAAATTTTGTAAAGAATTGGTAGGTCCGTTCGATGACCCTGGGTCATTAAGACAAAAAAAGTATTCTCAGGAAACTGAGGCACAAGTTCGGCGGGCGATGATGAATGAATTTTATTTAGCTTTCTGTGATCTCTGAGTCGTTCCAGCCAATCGGCTCGTTCATCGACACAGGTGATCTGACAATCCAGTCGGCACAGCAGTGGCACCAATTCTTGAGCCACGTGACCTGCGCCAAAAACTACGATTTTCCAGGCTGGCAGGGCAAAAACCTCAAATAGAAAAGTGATCGTCCCACCACATGTCATTCCGACATCTTTGACCAAATTCCACTCAAGTATTTTAGTCCGTGCAAAGTCTTTATCGCTGGACTGAGCTAATTGCCTCAGTAAATCAATGGCGAACTCTATTGCTTTTGCCTCCACCCGGCCCCCGCCGATGGTTCCGAAATGAAGGCCATTTTCGGTGACGATTGCTTTGGCCCCCAACTCTTGGGGCACACTTCCCTCGGAACGAATGAGTGTAATGACCACGGACGGTTGCTTTTGGGCGTTGAGCTCTGAGAGAGATTCCAGCCAGTCTTTACTCATCAAGATTCCAGCGCCATTAGAATATCTTCTTGTGTGGCGGGAACTTTCATTGAAATTTTGCTATCGCCCTTCACTGTTTGCAGCGCATTTTTAATTGCGGTCCATACTGAGATCGCAAGCATCAGTGGAGGCTCACCCACCGCCTTACTTCCACGGACATTTTTAGCATTCAGATCATTTTCTAGAAATGAAACGCGAAGGTCCCTAGGAATATCGTGCACGGATGGAATTTTGTAAGTGCTGGGGGAAATCGTTAAAAGCCGACCTTCTTTTGAATAATGCAGCTTTTCAGTCGTAAGCCAGCCAAGTCCCTGAACAAAAGCGCCGATCACTTGGCCTTGATCAATCCCTGGATTCAGAGATCGCCCCAGGTCCATCAACAGATCACTGCGGATCACTTTCACTTCTCCTGTATAGGTATCTAGGCTGACTTCACTCACGGCCGCACCATTTGCAAAATAGTAGAAAGGCTGCCCCTGTCCAATTTCTTTATTATAATAAATTCCAGGATAACGAAAAAAACCCATGGCACCCAAATGAACTCGATTGAGATAAGCTTCTTCAATCAATTCAGTCAGTGAAATAGAGCCAGCGGGAACTTCCACCCGACCATCCAAAAATCGCCCTTCGACTTTTGGTAAATCTTCGATTTTAAGTTCGGGAACTGAGCCTGCACCTGCTTTCACGCGGCCTCGAAGTTCTTTGGGACGGCTGAGAACTGCCTCCGCAACTTTCAAAAGTCGAGTTTTGATTTCCTCCGAAGCAAGCAAGGCGGCTCCCGCATTGATGTCTGCACCACTGGAGGCCGCAGTTGCCGAAGTGTTGTGAATTTTTTCCGTGGACGTGGGCATCACATTCACAGCCGAGGTACTAACACCGAAAGCCTCAGCCACCACTTGAGCAATTTTAGTGTTTACACCTTGCCCCATTTCCGCGGCGCCGGTGGATACTTGAAGGGTCCCATCCATATGAAGGTTCACCAAAGCGGCACCTTGATTCAAAAAACGCGTGGTGAAGGAAATTCCGAATTTTACGAGGCTGATGCCGAGGCCATACACCAAGGCTGGATCTTGTTTGTTTTTCTGAACGAGCTCCGCCCGCCTCTTTGAATAATCGCTGCTGCTTTTTATTCGACTCAATAACTGTGGAAGGACTTCATCTTCAATTTCTTGCCCATAAGGTGTTCGATCACCCTTTTGGTAGACATTCAATTCGCGAATTTTCAGAGGATCCTTTTTGAGGTGGTGGGCGACTTCATCCAGCACATTCTCGATCATCAACATGCCTTTGGGTCCTCCAAAACCGCGAAAGGCAGTGCTCGGCGAAGTGTTGGTTTTACAGACTTGCCCACGAATGCGTGCGGCCGGCAAAAAATAAGCATTGTCCGAATGGAGCATGGCTCTTTCCATAATCGCGGTGGACAAGTCGGCATAGGCCCCACCATCCGAAAAGAGATCCGCAAGCAATGCTTTGATTTTGCCTTCTTGGTCAAATCCAACTTTGTAGTGAATTTGAAAAGGATTTCTTTTTCCGGTGATGAGCATGTCATCATCTTTCGTCAGTATCAACCGAGCCGGTCGATTGAGTTTTTTTGCAGCCAGTGCTGCATACACGGCAAAAGGCGCCGCTTGAGATTCCTTACCGCCAAAGCCCCCGCCCATTCGTTTAACGATGCAAACCACTTGATGGAACTTAAGACCTAGGGCCTCCGCCACTAAGTGCTGCACTTCGGAAGGATGCTGCGAGGAGGAATGAATTTCCAATTGACCAGCTTCTTTTGGATAAACAATGCAGGCTTGGGACTCAAGATAAAAATGATCCTGCCCCGCAAGTTGAATGATTCCAGAGATCTGATGCGTGGATTTTTGCAGCTCGAGATCGGGCTGACCAGTCTCGATGATTCGTTCTGGACCAAGAACCATTTTTTTTGAGTGGGCCTCATCAATGGACAGAACAGCAGCTTCAACTTCGTACTCAATTCGAATGAGTTTTTTAGCTTGAAAAAGTGCTTCTCGAGTTTCGCCTGCAAGCACTAAAATGACTTCACCCAAATACTGAACTCGGTCCTTTGCAAGCAAAGGCTGATCTTTAAAAATACTTCCCCATCGATTGTGATGCAGATCTTGAGCGGAAAAGATTCCAAGAACTCCGGGAACTTGAGCGGCCTCTTCAAAGGTCATTTTCTTTATTTTTCCGCAGGCGATGCTTGAGAGCACCAAATCGACATGCATTTCACCAGCCAGTAAAGATCTGTCATCAACATACTCAGCCCTACCTTGAACCAGAGCTTGTGCCGAATCATGAAAAGTTTTTTGACTCACAAAATCCCCAATTCATGGGTCCACTTTTCAAAAATATTCGCAGCCAGAAGTTTCCGGTAGTCTCCGGAACCTCGAACATCGGAAATAGGCTGGATGGCTCCAATAATCAGCTGCCTTGCTTCGTCAAACAAAAGCTTCGAAGGCAGTTTTCCTTGAAGGTGATTTTCCACCGCAGACAAGCGCAAAGTCGTCGCGGCAACCCCTCCAAAGACGATGCGCACTTTATCAATCTTGTCTTGTTTTATGCGAACAAGAAAACTTGCGTTCAAAGTCGAAATATCCAGGTCTCGCCGCTGTGAAACTTTATAGTGAGCCAATTTCACATCAGGATCTGGCAGCTGAATCTTAAATCGGGAGATCAATTCCCCCGGATTCATCGCCAAAGTTTTGTAAGCTGTATAAAACGAATTGAGAGGAATCCAGCGGCGCTGATTCTTCGAATTGATGACTTCTACTTCCGCATCTAATGACATAAGGAGGGGTGTCGTGTCTGCAATTGGAGAACCATTTGCAAGGTTTCCAACCACAGTGGCCCAGTTTTTGATCTGCGGTGAAGCAAAAATATTTAGAAAATCAGAGGCCTTGGGAAGCTTTTTTTTGAGCTGCTGACGAAAACTTTCAATCGTGACTCCGGCACCAAAAATTATTTCCTCTTCGGTTCTTTCTATGGCCGAAAGCTCAGGCACCAAGTGAAGGCTTAAAAATCGCAGCGGACGAATTTTGCCTTTATTGTATTGCACACCGAGGTCCGTCGAGCCCGCAAAGAGATAGGCATCGGGATTTTTATCACGGTAAGCCGCAGCTTCGGCAAGACTTAAAGGTGCATAGAACTCTCTGCCTCCATTTTGAATTTCATTTCTATTTTGCTCTTGAATAAAAATTGGCTGCTGCAAAATCTCTGAATTTTTAGAAGGCTTAAAACGCTCATTTAGCTTTCGATGATTTTCAGGTTTGACATCCATAGCCGCTTCGATGATTTGCGAGTAGCCAGTGCACCGACAAAGATTTCCCGTTAGAGCATTTTTGACTTTCTGTTCGGTCAGCTCCGTTGAATTTGAATTTTCAAAAAGATCCGTCATTGCCATGACAAAACCAGGAGTGCAAAAGCCGCATTGGGCGCCAAAGTTTCGAACCATTGATTGCTGCACTTCTGTTAAGTCTCCCTCAAGGGAAAGCCCCTCCACCGTCACAATCTGACAAGCATCTAAACTAAACATCATTGCTATGCAGGAATTAAGACTTGAAAAATTTCGAGACTCAAAGTTCGGGGAATCAGATTTACGCGCCACCATGACTGTGCAAGCACCGCAGTCGCCTTCTGCACAGACGACTTTTGTACCCGTCAGCCTTCGCTCATAGCGTAAATAATCGCTCAGCATCTGGAAAACTGCCGACCCCGAAAGAGTCACATCTTGGCCATTCAGCTGAAAAGAAATGTAATCACGCAGCATTGAGGCCCCAACTGGAAACAAGAAGGCCGCCAATCGCCAGAGCAGCACCCACAAGTCTTTGTATATCAGGAGTCTTTTTTTCCACAATCAGGTCCCAAACCAAGCTTGCTATCATTTGGCCGACGACAACAAAAAGAAAAACCCGAGTTGCGCCAATTCTAGGAATGGCCCAAGGAATTCCCATCACCAGAGCAAAGCCGCAAATTCCTGGCAACAGGTACCACCACTCCATACGAAAGCCCTCAAGCTTTGGCGCAGTTCCCTGGGTAAAAAATTGTTGATATTGCCGGGAAAAGTAAAAAAGCAAGGCCGCAGCAATTACAAAAACGAGGGCATTGATGAAGACCGCAGTCGACAGGCCCCACTTTGCCATCACCATTCGATTCAGCCCACCTTGAAGGACAGCCAAGGCACCAATGCACAAGGAAATCAGCACAGTATTCATAGGAAAAAGTCTTGCGCACGGATGGGCCGAAGGCAATCTGAATTTAGTTTGCCTGTGTTTTGACAAAGCAATTCCCAACCCATTATTGGGCGAATAGTGCTTTGGATATTTTCCTTTAGCGCTGCAAATCCACAGAGGAGAAAACTAAATCCAAGTTCTTCAAAAACTCGCTGAAATTAATTTGAAGAGCTTGGGTGTCGAGATATGCACCAAAGCGAGCATATCCATGCCGGGAGTCCAGCTGGATCACTTCTTCTAGGTGGGCTGTGCTTTGAACTGCATCGCTAACTAAAATGTTTTTGGGTTGCTGTTGGTTGTAAAAATTGTATCTTGCTTCCATATATCCCATCTTTCGGCAATATCCCAATAGATTCTCAAGCTGCTTTTGTGAAGCATAGGCATGTTGAAGTATATGATAGCGAAACTGCGAAATTCCATTTTGAGGAATCTGACCCACTCCGAACTTGGCTAGCACAGAAAGATTCAAACAAAGCTCCATGGAATCAACTTCTTTCTCAACATAAAGAAGTACTTTTGCCTCCTTCAATCCGGGAACGAAATCGTATGAGGGAAAGTCAGCAATTGCCTTCTCAAAAGCGCCGATGCTGCCATAAATAGAAAGAGCTCCTCGTACCTCTTCGTGAATCGCTCGGGCCTCGAGCTCATTTGCACCCGTTCGATGAGACAACTCGTGAACCGCGAGAGATAGAAGTTCAGAGATGACATTTGCTGAAGTCAGCTTGTCACGAAGAGTTTTTTCGTTAAAACAAATCTCCGATGGTTGAGGATTAAAAGCTGTTGCATCTTTCTCCAGGAAATGAAGATCCCAGCACTGCTCACGGACTTTAAAATGAATTTGCGAAAGCTCGTGAAAAACATTTCGGCCTGAAGACGCAAACATCTTTTGCCGGGCTGACTGAAGCGTTTCTAAAGATCCAGAGGTCCCCTTGGCCTGGTGAGCATCGAGAGATTTAAACTCTTGATAATTGAGAACCACGGTCAAAATTCTAGGTAATCTCTGAACAAAGTCTTCCAGTTCTGAGGCCGAGATGGGCTGAAGGCCTGAGGCATCGCCTCCTCCGCCGTCAGCACCTCCCTGGGGCTCACGCACAGTGCTCGCGTTGCCTGCAAGACCTACTGCCAAGAGCGACAGAATCACCAAATACCTTGAAGAGACGCGAAGTGCGCCATCCGTAAAGATCTTCGACAGCATAGGGTCTCCCTGAGAACTGGTATTGGTTTTAATCGATCCTACTAACTCAGAGAGCAATTAAAGAGCCATTCGAAAAAATCTAAACCTCGAACCAATCGATGGTGAGGCAGGCCACCATGTCCGAGGGCTCAGACGCTGTGACAGTTTTCAGAAACGATTGAACTGTTTGAACCAGAAGTTCGCGGAGGGCTTCTTGATCTTTTTTATTCAGGGAAACAGGACAAGTGTAGGCAAGCTCTCGTACCGACAGCTTTTCATGTCGACTCAGAGCCTTGAGTCTCCAATTGGCATGATGCCGAGCTATAAGAGGGGAATTGGACTCGAGATGGGTGGTTTTTGGTCCCATCTGATAGCGTTCATTTTTTACAACACACAATCCCGTCTCGACGAGAAAATCGAGAATTTCACGCATTCTCTCTCGAGTGACTTCTAAGCGTGTGGCTAAAGATTCGAGAGTCTGAAATTCATCTATGGAAGTCAGAAGCCGAGTCGCGCTGTACTGCCAACTGGAATAAAAAATTCCTTTTTCACTTTCAGTCAGCACACGGTCTTGAGGAACCCGCGTAACCAGCTCTTTGGATCTTGCGCGAATCGCTTGAGCCTGACCTTTTAATATCTTTCGAGTGTCTTCGGTTCCTGCCCGTGCAAGCTGAACAAGAACGAGAAAATACTCGGCTTCGACTTGTGCCATTCCCCAGTAGCGGCACAGACCAGCAGCCTGCTCGATGGTGAGATGCATATCGCCGCGAAAGATATGACTCACGCGGGTCGAGTGCATGGACAAAGTTTGAGAGATTTTCTGGAACTCCCCGCGACCCGACTTCGGCATCGCTTCGATGCGCTCCAAGACATAGGCCTTGTAATCTGAGTGCTGAAAGATAGGCAAATTACACCTTTATTTTCAAAGACTTAAATATACATGATTTTAAAATCAATATCAGGCATGTTTTCAATATAAAAATGATCTGGAGTATTTTAACGCAGCGAGTATATTTGCGTCACCGGCCTCACTCCTCTGTTTAACAGGGTCCCGCGGGAGTGAACTTTAGTTGAAGGGAAACTCATCGGTACAGTTCTTTAATCACAATCGGAAATTAAGATCACTAATTAAAAAATCACTTTAAAGGAGATTTTTATGAAAACAAAAAACCTGGCTCTCGCAATAGCTCTTACAGTCACCTCAGTTGGTTCGCTAGCAAAAGCAGAATACAAATCTAAAACCCAATGCCTCCGCGAAGCTTATCCTGCTGTTGTCCAAGTCTTGATGGAACAAGACGAGAAGTATCGATGTAATTTTCGAGATGCTACTGGCGAATTCACTGCCGGCGAGCTTGAGCAGTGCAAACAGGCGCTGAAAACTGCGGCCCGAGCCGAGACCATTCGGTACTGCAATGACTACTTTGATCCCGCGATCACAGGACGAAACTAAATTTCCCGAATTACTAATCACATGAGAAGATCGTGAACCATAAAAAAAGACTCAGTGGACTCTTGCAGGAGTTCAGACCCGCGCCCATGAGCGTGACAAACTGGAATTAGGCGGCTCTGAGGCCGCCACTCTTTACATCGACAGCTGGATTTGAATTCGACTGCTCGATTTGAAGACTTTTTTGGAATCCTGAACGAGAATCACTTCGACTGTATTGTTGATGTGCTTGAAATACGATGCCGGAATCACAATATGTTGGGACGAGCCTGGACCCCACTCTTTGACTTCGGCATCATCAAAAAATCGAATCGGATCTCTTCCATAGGACGTGCTAATCGATGAGACCCGAGCTGACCCATTGGGGTTCTTAACAAGCTGTCCGTTTATTTTAACGTGGAATCGAACATCCTTCCAAGAAAGAGCGTTTGGAGCTTCCCCCTCATGAATGATTCTCAGTACTGCAGTGTCGTCAACAAGACGACTCGTTTTGGAAAAGCGAAAGCTTGTTGTGGCGCTGTCATTTAACTTTCCAATCTGAAAATCTCCAACTGCATTCTTTGCCCCAAAGAAGTAGGTGGGCCGAATCGAGGTTTTCATTTTCACTCTGTCTTTAAGTAGGTTGAGTATGGAGGCCCAGGAAAAAGCCTGGCCGGCGTACTCCTGCTTCAGTAGTGAATTGTGCTTAAACAAATAGTGAAAGTTAAACAGGCTCACCCCGTTGTAGCCGGCATTCAAAGCCTCATAGGCTGAAGTCGCTATTTCAGCCTCGGTCGCCGGACGACGTTTCGTTTGCCCGTCGGTGATCTGATAGAGCTCATAGTAAACCTTGAGACCTGCATGTTTTGTGGAAAGGGAATGAATCGGATTCGCTATAACCTGACTTCGCAAATAGGGCTTGGAATACCCAAAAATCACGCCATCAAGTTTGTCGTTTCCAGCTAGGGCCGCCACATTAATTCCATGCACATTGAGAGGCGACTCATCCAAGGGAACTCGAATAGTCAAAAGAGGAGTTTTGCCAGTTCGCAGAGTAAAGCTCGCTTTCGCAGCGAACACACTGTCGAAGTAAGATTTCATCACTTCTTTTTTGCGATCGAGCTTGGTTCCAATAGGAAAATAGCAATTAGCGCGAAGAAAATCGAGCTCAACACCGTCAAGATCGTCATACCTTTTAAAAAGATCCTCGATTTGTTTGATTTTATGTTTGAGAACAGCATCGTCAGAAAAATCAAGATGATAGCTGAACTTTCCTTCATCACCTTTCTTATCGCAGCCCAAGCCCTGTCCAGTCTTGCCTCTCGGTGGATTTTCAACCCCAGAGATTACTTTTCCTTGTGCAAGAAAAGTTCGATATTCAGGTGAAAGGCCAGCGACTCGCCTTGAAAAAGGCGCAGCGCTTACCGGAAGGTCTTTCGGTGCAAGAAAGTCTTCCACGTCCTCCAAATGGTGATGATCATTCATGCGCACACTGATCATAAAGGGACCTTCCGAAGACTTTCTGGCGAGCACCCCGGAGATAAAGTCGCCCGCTCCAATGAATTTATTTAGAACGAGAGTATCAATGTACCCAAAGCCGCTTGTGAAATAGTCTTCAGCTTGTGTTTTTAAAAGCGCATTCCACCACTGCCTGTAAGTGTGAGTGGTTGAGCCCCAATACCAAAGATCATGGCTTCCGTAGCTGGCGTTCAAACTAAAACCAGCACCCAAACTGGAAAGCTCTTTATGATTATCTGAAATGGCGTTCAAGGCCGTCTGGACAGCCTGAGTGTCATTTAAACTGCGCACATTGGGTTTTTCTTTTGGGGTTCCTGACTCCAAACCATAGTCCGTGTGAACATAGAGGTCATGATTGACAAGAATTTGAGGAAGCGTTTCTGATGTTGCTTTGGTTGAAGTGAACACCGGTGAGACCTGCTCGAGATCCAAATCACTATCAGTCGTTCCCGCTCCTTCAGTCAATACCTCTGAAACTGGGGAATCTTCATGTGGGCTCAGCCCAACACTGACCCCAGAAGGCGCACAGTTCTGAAAGGTTAAAATATTTAGAGCGAGTTCGGAGTTGAGCATCATTTCTCCTCTGATTTCTTGATTTATCTTCCAGATCTTTCATTCTGCGTGGGTGCAATTCTCACCCACACTTCAGAGGAAGATCTATGGCAAGTCCCC
>Ga0247843_1001314_pt1 | contig 51328 bp, 38 predicted proteins | sample LaCruzMarch2017__FD_192420 | JGI IMG/M metagenome (GOLD analysis project Ga0247843, IMG submission 192420) | Freshwater microbial communities from meromictic Lake La Cruz, Castile-La Mancha, Spain - LaCruzMarch2017_8m | ecosystem: Environmental > Aquatic > Freshwater > Lake | place: Spain...
TCTAAACCTCTTAAGTTCTAACCTTACTCTCAAAATTATTATTAGTTCTTATTCTCTCACTCATTCTTTAGGAATTAACGAAAGATTCATATCTTATACAATTTTAGTAAGGCTGACTCGACAGCATCCTTGATATCTATGACAGACCAACATCTAGCCAGACCCGAAAGCCCAACCAAACCTCACTCCATCAAAACCAAGAACCTGCCATTCACTCTATGACCTACTCCCTCTCCAGCACAAAGCCCCCAAAAGGACCTATACACCAGAAGTTCGTAAGCTCTAAAGTCAGCCCACTCTCTCGTCAAAATGTTCCATTAAATTTTCAAAGATCGACCCCCTTGCACGGGAGTTGAGCTTCTACACCATCTTGAGTTTCTCGAACAAGGGTTTTTTTTGAGAAAAAAATTTATTTCTAATAACACTGCAAATTGGCTCATTTTAACCACTTCGTTTCGACGGGGCCTCTCTCTAGGGTAGCCTTCCTCGCCTGCGCTTGCTGTTCATCTAGCTCGGACACGAAGGTATAAGGCAGGGCGTCTAGGCTCAGAACCGACCCTTTTGATGAGAGTACCGACCACTTTAGGATATCAGGCAGACTCCATCGCCCGATTTCCCATGCATATTGCTCCAAAGTCTCTACGAAGGACTCGTCAAGCCTGGTGATGCGCTTATGGTAGCAAAACGAGAAAAGCTCTATCCAGCCGTGCACTTCTTCATCAAAACTGCGCGCTGTTTTGCGCCAATATTCGCCGAAAAACCGTAAACTAACGTGTAATTTGTTGTTCATTTTGAAATCTCCCTATGAGTTATTTTGTTTGACAAAGACCCCATGAGCAAAGGGTATGCCGACTCTAGAACCCCCGTAGAATTGAGCTAAAAGCGCATATATGAGAGCTGACGCCTAACGCCTAGGGCTTCACCCCACAACGACTGTAGGGCGTTCCCTCCAATTGTGTTTGAAGACACATCACACCTCGTCCGAATTCCGGTTATGCTTAAAACAAGTTCAATAGATGTTGGCCCACGACGGGCCGCAAAGCTTAGAGGAGGACGTAGAACCCCAAACATACCCCCTTTGAAAAAGGCTAACTGCGCGAAATCGCAGGGCGCAAAGTCACAAGGCTGACCGTCGAAGCTGTGCTGACCCTCACATCTTCGAAATCGAAGCCAGTTGGACTGCCAAAGGACGACAGGTTCCACGAAAAGGAATAACGTTTCGTCGCAAAGGGGGGCTCCTAGGATAGGAGCCCTCTCTAAAGCTTAATAGGAGCGAGCATGTGCTGACCCTCACATGCTCGCTTTTTTTATTTAAATTCTATGGATCCATCTGTATGAATGCGAGCGGTTCCCATGGCATTCAACGATCTCTTAGTCACTGAAATCTTCTACAGCTTACAAGGCGAAACCTCTTTAGCGGGCGTTCCGTTTACCTTTATTCGCCTCACAGGATGCAACTTGCGCTGCACCTATTGCGACACGGCCTATGCTTTTAAGGGAGGCGAAAAGCGCTCTATTTCTAGTCTTATTGAGGCTGTATCTCGTTTTCCCACAAAACATATTCTAGTGACCGGAGGCGAGCCGCTCATGCAGAGAAATACACTTACGCTCGTACGCGAACTCTCTGTCATCCACGGCTACTCGGTTTCAATTGAAACTCACGGTGAGGCGGATATTGCTCCGTACATCGGACTCGCTAGAATTATTCTAGACATCAAGACGCCTAGTTCCGGAATGCAGCGCGGGGGTTGGCAAAAAAACATTCCCTTACTGAGCGAGCGCGACGAGATAAAATTTGTAATCGCTAGTGAGTCAGACTACCTCTGGGCGCGTGACTGGGTAAGACAACAGTATCCACACCGAGCCTCGCAGATTCTTTTTTCCCCGGTCTTGGAATCGTTAGACAGCCCAAAAAAGATTAAAGCTCTATCGCCCAGATGGCTTGCTGATCAGATTATAAAAGACGGCCTTCAAGTCAGGTTTCAAATTCAGTTGCACAAAATTCTTTGGGGAGAAAATACGCGCGGGGTTTGACAATGTGATTTTACAAGTGCATCTATGGTGAGCGATTTAAATAGACGAGTAAACCTTGAGGTGATGTGCCCGAATGGCTAAGGGGACGGTTTGCAAAACCGTTTTGTGTAGGTTCGAGTCCTATCATCACCTCCAAAAAGCAGAAAGGCCGACAACACGAAAGTGGAGTTGGCCTCTCTGCTTTTTGCGTTTTAAGGGATAGGACGAGAAGAGTTGGCATCCGGCACACTCAATGTGTGCTGAGCGAGCGTGATGCGAGCGAAAGGATGCCGACATGGCTAAGCGGAGTTTGAGCTTGATGCGAAAACGAGCGCTTAGCCGAGTCCAATCGTCACCTCCACTTTGAGACTTGAGTCTCATTCGACGCTATGAAGCGAGCTTAGCGCTGATCAAACGATTCAAACTAATATTTTCTTCTTCGGCTTCCATTGCAAGTTTCATATGCACTTCAGGTGGGATACGCACATGGATTTTTCCGCTGTAGTGTCGACTTGAAATCGGCTCAGGAATTTTTTCTTTGTTTTTCTTCATGTCCTTCATAACAGATTCGACGGTATTTCGAATGCCTTTCAACGCGGCTTCTTGCGTTTTTGCAAGAAAACTTAAACTTTGAAATTCAGAACAAAGAGCAACAAACTCTTGATCATCTTCTGACCACAACACCCGGTAACTATATTTTTCAGCGCTCATTACGGCCTCCTTTTAACTTTTCAATTGCAAGCAACGCTTGCTTTACTTGGTAGTTTTTGGCCTTCCCTTTATCGTTTTGAATATTAACTCGGGGATCACCCGGCCAGGGCGTCTGATAAATTCGATGGGAACTCCCAGACTGTCTGGCTTCGCCAAAATAGTAGTCGCAAATTTTGCAAAGATCCCCAAACTTCACATTGTGCGGGCTCTGCTGCATCTGCGAAACTAGTTTATCGACTTTATTCGACATCTCTATAATGGTATTAATATTGATACCACTTTGCAAGGAATACTTTATTGAAGAGTGGGTCTACAGCCCAATAAACGCGCAGCTCGTCTGTCTGATGCCTCAACATCTAAAATACCTTTAAAGTAATCTGCTGGATCCAATGTCCTCTCTCGCTTTGCCAATGCCGTTTCCCTCGTTCCTTTTTTGTTAAAGGCCCGAGGTATTCAGATGTCTGTTCTGCGGCAATAAAGAGTGGCTCAACTCAATTATAAGTGGTGCCCGCCTCGGAAATCGACTGGCTCCCATCATTGGAAATTAGGTGGATCCCATGTTTGGAAATCAAGTGGCTCAGGTCATTGGAAATTTTGCATCAAGACCTCTCGAATACGAATTATCTCTCATGTACGCGCCTGTTTGGTCATGGGCTGCGGGACTCATGCTGACGGAGAGAAATATTGGTGCGGGAGTACATTTTCAGTTTTAGATCCTATGAAAGGGGTCGAGTCCACCCACTCCCGTCTATAAAGAATCCAGTTACCGAAAAATATAGAAACACTAACCCTGGCTCACTGGACGTCGCATCCTTCACGTCTTGGAAACGCCATCCAGGGAGAAGCGAATCGGAGTGAAAGGCGTACCTGGAAGGGGCTAGGCAGTCTGGGAACGTGAACCGACCCACAGTGATGTAAAACATCAAATCAGCGTTCACAGAATAGAAGACATGAGGAAGTTGCTAATTTTTTACTTTTCCTTTTTCAGTTCCTGGTTTTGGAGCTGGAGCTGGAGTTGGTTTCGGATTAATTGTCGCAAGTGCCAATTCTAAATTTTCTTTGAATGATAAAGGTCTCTTATCTTCTTTGTCTAAACAACTTTCTATAGTGGTGAGGACAGCCTCTTTTTCTTTTTTCCCTAAAGACCCAATTTTAATTAAATTGTTCTGGAGAGCTTTGGCGAAAGTGCCCTTATCCTCGTCTCGTGTTGAACAAGAAATATGGTTACTCTTAGGAAAGAACACGACAACGGCCTTATCATTTAGATAAACTCTTTTTTCCTCTCCATGACTACCCAGAACCTCAATATACGGAAGGCCATAGTTCGTAGCGAAAAAGCTTCCCTGAAGGAATTTCTTCGACTAGCAACTCTCGATCTACTGGCAGCCTACTTTCTTGGTAGGATTTTACTGATATTCTCGCAAATCAGGCGAGAGTTTTTTGCAGAATGAATCTTTCCCGTATTACTGATGAACGAACGCAAAGTGTGTAATTTTTGTGCGTCAATGTGTTTAAAATCTAAGGATAAATACTGATTGAGCATATTTGCCTCCTCAGTCCGACCCAGAAGCGCTAGTGATCCCACGACTCTGAGTGTAGTCACGTATTGAAAGTACGAGAAATATTCTCCTGGACTCGTTCCACTATCTGAAGCAGTTACTTTTAAATAGTTCTTATATAAATCAATCTGCGTACTAGTTGCATTAGCCTGACTGCCTCGTGCGAGATACACAAGGGAGTCTACGTTATAGATCAATGACTCGTTCCCAATTTTCTGAATTGATATTCCAATCTCGAGAGCGTGTTTTGCCAAGTTTATATCATTCTCTGCTAAGCGCAGAATCTCTGCGCTGAAAATAGCAGGATCGGTTGAAAGCATAGCGTTTGCTTTTGATGGGGCCAAGGAACCCACCACAGGATCTCGAAGGTAAGACAATCCGTCACACTTCATTCCAAAAGCAGCCGTAGAAACCGAGAACAAAACACAAAATATTGCAACTCTCATCCTAGTATCTCCTATCTTTCTCGTATAAAAAAGTTCGGCGCGACCGTATCTAATGAACTTAAAGCAAGCAATCAAAAACAGGAGTGTTCATTATTAAAAGGGGGCGAGTCACTGCGTCCTAGATAAGTTTTTATTAGATTCGTTTTGACCAAGTAGCTTGGAGTCTTGTACGAAGAGGGCAAGATGATAAACTTTCGAAGATCTAAGGACCGCGGCCACTTTGATCACGGTTGGCTAAATACCTACCACACGTTTTCTTTTGCTGACTATCAGGACGAGAACTTCATGGGCTTTCGCGACCTAAGAGTGATTAACGAAGACGTGGTGATCCCAGGCGAAGGATTCGGCACCCATGGGCATCGCGACATGGAGATAGTCACCTATGTCTTAAGTGGTGCGCTAGAACACAAAGACAGCATGGGCACAGGATCGGTTCTTCATTATGGTGATGTTCAGCGCATGAGCGCTGGAAAAGGCGTCACTCACAGCGAGTTTAATGCTTCACAATCAGAACCCGTGCATCTACTTCAAATTTGGATACTTCCAGATACAAAAGGGATCAAACCAAGCTATGAAGAAAAACACTTTGAGCAGCACGAGAAGCGAAACACTCTTAGACTAATTGCCTCTAAAGATGGCGAAAATGGGTCTGTCCGGATTCACCAGTCTGCTAGAATCTATGCGTCGATTCTAGAGAGTCAACAGACACTTAACCATACACTGCGTGAGAACCTCTACTACTGGTTGCAACTCGTCAGAGGCGAGCTGAATGTAAATACCCACAACTTAATGCCCGGTGACGCGGCCTACCTGAGTGGAGAAACGCTACTTCAGCTTAATGCTTTGACAGAAGCAGAATTTCTTTTGTTCGAGCTAAAATAAATGGACTGATCCGCATTACTTAGAATCTCGATTTGCTCCGAATCATGTTTTCCTGTCATGTTCAGAGTATGTTTTTTAAATACTTATCCCTAGTAACCCTAACTGTGCTCGCATCCCTTGGTTTCTCTAAGTTCCCCCAGGCGTCCGAACTCGCCATAGACTCGGCAGGAATAGCTCTAGGAGGAAAGGCCACAGGATTCAACTTAGGGAGCGCTTATTACAAAGAGCTTTACCCATGGCTGCAAGCGGGGGGTGGGCTCAACTATCAAAGCCTAAAAGACGACGACCAGAAAGCCAGTCATTTCAGGCTTAAAGCGGGCATTCAGTTCAATATGGACGGCGCGATTCCGAATGCTTTTTTTCTAGAACTTGGTCTTGCAAGACGAGATAAAATCGGAGGTTACCTTCAGTTTGGAAAGCGCATCGACATGGGACGGGGTATTAGCTTTAGACCGAACTTAGAGGTCATCTCGGCAGGCGGAACGATGCTTGCGTTTAACATTCTAAGTGTTTCGTGGTTTTTTTAAGCTCGGATAGAACCTAGCCGATGCACAGTACTACGCAGCTTTCGTCTCACTGCCTAATGCCTTTTCTTCCGTTACTTTCATTTCTTGAAACCATCTCTCATACGCTTTTTGTAAACCCTTGAGACTAGGTGCTTCTTGCTCCTGATAGTAATCCATGAGCTCTAAGAAACTGACGTACTCACGGTTTCCGACCCAGTCTCGAAACTCTCGTCGGGTATCTGAAAGAAAACCACCCAACTTTGCCTGAACTGCTTCCTCCTCGGCACACTTAAAATATCGATACGCTCCAACAGCCGCGTCTTTCTGATTTTTAATATAAATAAAAAGTGCCCAATGAGATTCGATTGAAAACTGACTGATCCTCGGAAGCACGAGCTTTAGAACTTCCTGACAGAATTCCGCTTTAGACAAGGCATGGCTTCGGTAATTGTTTCTTGTTCTTGCGATCTGGAGAAATCGCATCGCCTTGTTTCTAACCACAGGACTACCAGCAGACAGATCTCTTAGAATCTGATCAGGAGAAAGGTTTTCATCTCGCTCTGCAAGAGACTTAAACAACTCCCCGCCAGGAATACCAATCTGAAGCAGTTTCTTTAGTATCTTTCCTTTAACAAGTTCGTTTTCCCAGATATTTAGCTCCACGGCGCGATCAGACACGCTTTTAATATAGTGGTTTTTTTCAATAAAACTTAGAAACTTAGGCGTCTGATGCATCACTTTAAGAAGCTCTGGGAGCGACTGGACACGGTGCACTCTCTCGGTAGCGTCTTTCACCTCTGGACGAATCACTTGATAGTCAACATTAGAATCGGGGCTTTTTCGCAGAAACAATGGACCTTTGTATAAGGTCTCCAGGTACTTACGAAAACACTCTTCTTTGTCGTGTCTTAGGATGTAGGCATGGTGTGGAAGGAGTTTTTTTAACTCAGGTTTCGCACGTTCTTTATCTATTAAACACTCCTCAAAGTATTCAGGTAGCAGCGGAAAAGCTAAACTCAGCATGTCGTAGAGTGCGGGAAACATGACAAACCCACCATCTGTGGATTGATTCATAAGTTTCTCGGATTTAGAAATCAGGTAAATTGATTTTGAATCAATATTAGAAACTTCGTGATTAAGACCGTAAAAATAATACTCTGTAGACAGAAGGGTACGGAATGAGAGCAGCATTTCGGCGCCTGCCAGTTCGTTTGAAGTTCTATCTTGAATCGCTAGATAAAGCTCCTTTGCATGTAGCCTTAAAATAGACAGTACAGTGTTATATGAATCAAGAAGTGTTGTCACACCATCCTTATGAAGACTGTAAGATCTAACGAGTTTCTCGAGTATCGTATCGTTGTGCTTGCTGTTTTTTGGAGCTTGAAGGGCAATCAGGACGGCATCACCTAGGCTAGAAAGAAAGTGCAAAGTATCTTTAAAATAATCTTTATGTATTTTATGAAACACACTCTGAAGAATATGCGTGACTATATCTAAGTGGGTAAGCTTTAGCTGAGAAGAACCCACGATATCATTGAGTAAGATCCAATTATGTTCTGTCGAGGTTTGATCTAACGTAAGAGGATTTTTCGATAGCTTTGGAATCATCTCCTGAATAGAAAGTGGTATCACGACTTTCAGTGCGCGCTGGGCTCGCAGCTCTCTAAGTAGAAACCAAAGGGTTGAAAATACAACCGCCATGAGAAACACGTAGCTCTGGAGACGATCGAAGACACTTGAATTTTCGCCTGATAACCATTTTCTAAGATGAATAAAAAAAGACAGACAGAATCCGAGTGTCACGAAAGAAAACTTCATGCTATCGAGATACATTTGATGCACTATTTTGAAAGCCTGATCCTCGTTCATCCGTTGAGTTTCATATCTTATGAAAGCTGAATAGATAGTTAACACCGCTCCTAGGGCAAGCCCAAAACCTAAAAGTGGATAGAGTAATTGATACTGTTTTTCGTAAAGCTCTGGAGCGCTATAGTCCAGAAAACCTATTCTTACCGTATGAGCGCATAGAAGAACTAGTGCGACTCCGTTAAAAATATCCACTACATGACGATAGGACTTAAGCGCTGGCGTCTCAAAACTACTCGTAAGCGACCTGAGTTTTCTCGTGATGTTTTCGAATACTTCTAGAGTCGTATAGAGCAGTGAAAAAACGATTCCTGATATAAACAAACTTTTTGAAACTCGCACATAAAGAATATCCAGATGGTTCTGAAGACCACTAATTTGCAGGATTCGAATACCCATCAGTGAAAGGATAAATAGCGCAAGGCTCATGGGCCATTTTGAATCAACCACGCGTGAGAATTCTAGTGTGGTTAGTAAAAGAACCAGAAAAAACATCGCCGTAAGTTCAAATATCGCCTGTAAATCATAGATGCTGTCACCTAGGTGAATAGCTAGAGGCTGCGGTGCGCCCCTGGGATAAAATCCAATGAAATCAGGAAACGGGAAGATGGGTGATGCAAAACCTTTTCCATGATTTAGGATTTTTATTGAATTTGATCCCTTCGAAAAAACGACTGGAACGGTGCTAGGGATCTGAGATCGATTACTAGCAAATAAAATCTTTTCTCCATTTACCTGGAGCGCACTTACCCCTCGCATCGGACCTAACACAAACTCAACCTGTTGATCCTCCTCACTCTCAAACTCAGTCACTGCGACGATGGGATAGTATTTCCAGAGGGTGGCTAGGGGGATCTTTGAGAGGACGGAAACCTCAGTCTTAGCTCCAGGAGTTAGACTCTCTGCTAGAGCGACACTTGCTGCCTTTGCGAATGGCTCGCAGTCTTCTGTTTTCTGTATAACAGCCGAATAAATTCGCCATGAATTTAGCCTTAAGTTTGTAACCCCCGCGCTAGCCCCCTGAGAGTGAACCGAGTTTGGAGAACCGCGTGCGAAAGATCCTGTCGTATTACAGAACTGTGAGGAACGCGCGAGTTTATCCAGATGACGATAAGCCGCCTCCTGATTCGGGAACATTGAGTGAGCAAATGAGTATGCTGGACCTAGGGCGCTTCTCAGTGATGTTCGAAGCAAAGAGTTAGGTGCGTTTGTGCCGTCCATGTAAATCGCAAAACTAAAAAGACCCACACACAGAAAAACTGAAAGCGCGCATAGGGTATAGAGGGCAAAGCCTGAGTAACGCGCAAAATACTCTCGTAACCCAGCACTCGCAAGGTTGATACACCTAGCGGTTGCGGATACGACACGAGTAAAAAAAAGAAAAACCGTATTCATCCAACGACTTGTCGGAAGAATGCGGTTAAAAAGAAGACAAAACTTTAACAGACCTAGTTTAACACCACGAGCCGCAGCCACTACTTTGGCGCCATCTCCCGTGTGATAGCTAAACACAGCGGAGCCTAAAGGCAGGACCAAGAGGACAAAATCGCGAGGAAATAATAGGGATAAAACAATAAAATAAAGAGTTTACGCAAACAAGCCGATCGGGGGGAATGGGCAAACCCCCAATTACAGCCATAAAAGCCGGTCTTTTACTCGCCGTAACGACAACCCAGTGGATCTATGCGCATGGGGTCTCCTCACCCGAGGAATTTTTTTACGATGCCTCCACCCAATGTTATGCCGACGACTTTGAATCGAAGCAACCAAAGCAAAAAACACGTGATCTCTTTTTCGCAAAAGACACGACAAAAACGCCAGGATGTCGAAGAACTATTTCTGCCAATCAAGACTTCAGAATCTGGGACACGCCTCTTACTGCGGATCAAATCGTAAAAAAAATCAATCGCTGGGAGGAAGTGGGCCGTCTTGATGGCGACTTTAAACTTCCCGAAACAACTGAAAACAGCCAACAAAAAAATGAATCCGAGCTCAAGTTTGCAAACGAGCTTGTTGCCGTCAGTAAATGCCTCGGTATCGATTCCGCCATGTTTCTCGGACTGATCGTCGAGGAATCGAAACTCAAAATCGCAGCGCGAAGCGGCTCAGGCGGTGCTGGCTTCGGACAAATCACGAACTTCGGATTAAAGGAGGTTGCCTCTCAGCTAGGCGCTGGCAAATCCTCAGCACTACCGGGTACGATCAAATTCTTTACGGAAGCCATTTTCAAATGCTTGGCTAAAGAACTCCCTGAATCGAGTTTAAAAAGTTTTACAAGTTTCTCTCTGGATGACCCCGACTGGATGGAGAAAGTAAAAAAGACGCTCGCGAAAAACTCATTGTTGAACCTTATTCTTGCTGGCGTGCTTTTTAAAATCAAACTCACGGAAACTTTTGAGACAATCTATCCCTGCGAAGGTAAATCAGGCGTAAAGAAATTTTCTTCGTTGCCAACGAATCTTCGTGTCGCTGTCTACTACGGGGGCTTACGTAGATATAATGCCGAAACTGCCCTCACTAATACGTATCCAATCTATTTTAAACCAGACAGGGTAAAGGCAAACTTAGACTTGATTTTTAGGGATCCGCTGAAGAACATCTCAGATCCAAAGAACAAAATAAAAATTGCGGTACTTGGAAGCCATGATTCCAAGTGGCCGAAATACCAGGTCAGCTCTAAAGAAAGCGTGTATGTTTCCATCAAGCAGAAACTCAGCGACGGTACAACCCTCGTACACAAAAAAGAAGTGCTCTTAGGCTCGGTCGTCGAAATGAATCTCAACTATCTATATCCTGCCCTAGCAAGTTACTTTGCTTTTCAGGCGCGCGGTGAGATAAAAGAAGCACCCGCGAATGGCTACAGTGTAGAGTCTCTAAAAATAATGAACTTAGCTCTTAAAGAGCTCCGTCAAAAATACCCAGACCAAGTGGTAAAAGCGAAAAAAACGAAAACCACAGGAAAGAAAAAACAAACTCCAGTATCGAAGAAGAAACCAGCTAGGGCGGAGAAAAAGAAATCTGCTCCAGAACCAAAGAAAAAAAATCGTTAACTGCCTTTATTTTGCACCGCAGTAGCGATGGAGGCTGTATCTTAAACTACCCCTGCATATCGAAATAAAAACGTAACACTTACATACATTTACGATAATCATGCGCCGCATTAACTCTCTCGCTTAATCGATTTCGCTTGTTGAATAAAAAAACCCTGATATTCGCCTTAGATTGACACTCTATGATATTGCCCCATGCGACCTAAAGGGGGGTTAAACATGGAACTATCAAGACGAAATCGTCTTCAGATCGCTGCGTTGACTGGAATGTTGGGAGTTTTGTTTTTGTCTTCAGGTTGTGTGAGACGCGAAGCGGCTGTAAGAGCCAAAGCCGCACTTCAAGCAAAGAGTGCTGCCACCGAAATAGAAGAACAACTTGAGATGAATCAGATATCAGGTGAAGAGGGCTCTAAACGACTCACTAATTTAGGAGAGCGGATCCTAAACTCTGGAGCATTCCCTGAGAGCCAAATGCTTTTTGAAAAGGCCTTAGCGCTGTCCCCAGAGTCTCTTAAAGCAAGAACCTACCGCGCTATTAGTCTTCACATTAACTCCGCACAAAATCTCCTAGGCTATCGTAACCAAATGAAGAATCGCTCGGAGTCAGAACGTATGCTTGACGACGCAATCACAGAGCATCTCACTCAGATTGCTGATGAAGATACGACTGATTTTGCTATTTCACCCACCCCAGTAGCAAAAGCAACCCACGAGGGTTTTCGCAGGATCATGCTGACAACGGTTCTTCAAGCATTGCAGTCTGCCACTAGAGAGTTGGACATAGTGGCTCAGAATCTCGGCGCCAATAAGAGTACCGAGCTCAAAGTCTCAGGCTATATTGCAAAATCAATTTTCGGGGTAAAACAAGCGGTAGCTCAAACCTCAATCACCAAGAATGAGATTGATGCCTACCGAAACGAGCTAGATACCCTACAAAAAGCGATTCGCGTGAACTATGCTTTTAGTCTTACAGGGTATGAATCTTTTCAAAATGAAATAGCTGCATTAAAAAGAGACTTGCAGACTACGAACGGACAAGGTCTGACAGATGCACAAATCACAAGTGTGCTGATTCGCTACCCGCGGCTTGGAAATAAAGATCTCGCGAACCTAGAAAGCGAACCAAGTTCAGAAAAAAAGAATCTAGCCCCTGACTTCGCCGAAGCTACAGTGAAAATTAATAAATCCTGTACTAACCGTGACAGTATCAGAAACTTGCAGTTTAGCGCATGCTTGCTGAGTGTGTACGCGATGAACTCGTTTATAGATTCAAGCGACCCCAGTCGGTATGTAGCTGTGCCCTTGAATGCGTCCAGCACACTTACACTTTCGCTTGATTTCTTACTCAGTGAAGAAGTCTTTTACTTAGCAGACGCACTTCCAACTCACTTCGATGAAAAAGGTACTGCAGTGTCTTATGGACCAAGTGCTCATTCAGAGCTATTTGTCGGAGACGATGGTGCGGCAAAAATCAAAAACGGAATACAGAAAATCTTTAACTCTCTTAGATAGGAGACAGTAAAGAAATCTCAAATCTAAGGAGAGTAAAAAAAAAGCCCGAGGATGGAATCTATCCTCGGGCTTTTTTTTATTTACTTTCCAGAACCTGAGCTAAACTTAAACGGATAGGTCACGGTCACTTGCCCCGCACCCTCTGGGATCGGGAACTGAATGCGCTTTAGCACAGCGATGACACATCTTTGCACTTCAATATTATCTAAAGTGCTGTTCTCAACGCCTGCTGTACCCACCCTGCCTGATGAACCAATCACGAACGACGTCTTAATGGTGCCTCTAAGATTCGGAGTCTCAGCGTTAATCTCCCGTTCATAGCACGCTCTAAACTCATCTCTATGGGCCTCGATCGCAGCAGCAATAGCACCTTTATCTATCGAACCCACTACCACAGCTTCACCCTCTCCTCCGAGTCGCAACGCAACTCGGCTTTGACCACCTACAATACCGGCGCCCGCTCCAGCCGCACCTAAGCCGGTTCCGACGCGTCCTCCACCGCGGCCTGTTTTGGCCAGTCCTCCGATAGTCTCAGCATCGCCTCCACCACCCTTACCAGACCCCGAAAGGGCAGCCCCACCCTTACCCAGAGTTGAGAAGTTACCAAATCCTTGCAACTCAGAACCCCCTTTGCCTAGGCGTGCAGATGTGTTCCCAAGGAGACCTTGAATCTCGGCAGCTGCACTCTTTAAGAGATCCACATTGCCCTGGTCTTCAACCTGCGATGCGCCTCCACCTAACCCCTCCCCGCCTTCGCTGGAAGTTCGTTTCGCTTTTGTCTGAACTAACTTGGACTTGGGTGCATTTTTCTCGCCTCGTGTTCCTTCAGCTCCCTTTGCGCGCGCGCCTGCTCCTTCTTTTGCTTCGCCTTGTTTTCCAGGAGCGACTTGTTTTGCTCCTGCTAACTTACCCTGGGAGCCCACCTGCATTTTTGTTGGTACTTTGTCCGTGGATTTATCCGAGGCTTTTACATCAATTTTTATATTCGCGACTGGCGGCGGTTTGATTTGGGCACTCGTTTCAGTGTTCGTCGCATCTTCTCGTTTCGGACGCTCTTTTTTCTCAGGAGGCAACATTGGAAGCGGTTGATACACAATCGCAGCCACACGCTCTGGTACGTCTTCAACTTCTGTGGTTTGGGGAGGGTCTAAATAAAATGAGCCCACTATAGCTCCGATCATCACCAGTAACGAAACGACCTGGAGCCTAAGCAGAAAGGGATCGCGCTCCCAAATCGGAGCCCCCAAGAGCTTGCGTGGAGCCTCCGTCACGCGAAGATAAAATTCAAAATGGCCAAGGACGATTTTTAAGAAATCCCCGCGCTCTAAAAGTACCTCTCTAACTTCAGGCTTAATCTGTAGGTAAACACCGTGCAAATATCCCTGAGCGAAAGCTTGAGGAGGGATAAAAACTTTATATTTATCTCCTTCCATTTTTCTAGCGAGTTCAAAACGAAGCCCCGACTTTACGGCTACCGGACACAGTAAATCAGCCTGATGATCGCTGCCTAACGTAAACGAGGTTTTATGCGAAAAATGGTTCACCGAGCGAATAGAGCCCTGCCAAGTGTGAACTATTTCGAGCGCGTAGCCTGTTGCAAAATCTGAAAATGCTTTGGGAGTTTTCACAGAATTCTGGTTTAATTCTAACAGTCTGACTTCGGGATTCTCTCCTTCTGAGGTACTCCACTGAAACTCGTATGGGCCAACGATTATGTGATCCATCGGTTCTAAGGTAGCCACCTGAGTCGACTTCCCATTGACCTTGAGTCCGCTCGTGGAACCAAAGTCAAATACGCGAGCTTGGCCTGTCAAACCATCCCACTCGATCACGGCATGAATAGGCGAGATCAATTCGCTATAGAGGCACACGTCAGTGGATTCCGCAGATCCGATAATGACTTCCTTGGTGTCTACATAGAAGGTTCGTTTTGAGGGAATGATTTGGGTAAGTACCCCTCGTTTCGGTAGCAATGTCCGAGCTTTGTTTGAGTCAGTTAATTTATGAATATCATTCATAGAACAAATCCCTTTTCAGCCGCTTCCTTACTTCGATCGCTGGACATCGCGCAACATTTCTTGATGAAAATTTGTTCTACGCTTCAATAGGCTATCCCGAGGCTCTTCTGCCTTTCGCTGAAAATACAGCTCCCCAGGGTTTTTAACCTCACCCTGAATAGCCATACCGTCAAAGTCCACTTGGGACTGCTCGGGGTAAACGACCTGAGCTGCTCGCTTGACCCTGGCCTGCTGAGCGAAAGAGGATTCACTCAATACTAATAAACTAAACAAAATGATTCCTATACTTTTACACATCACGGGCTTCCTCCTTGCGAGCAGGCCTTTGCAATCAAATCTCTAGCTGTCTTCTCGAAACCCGCTCTAACGTTTATGGCCATTTTGTCGATCTGCCTAAGACATCCGGCGCGATCTTTTTCTAGTCCTATCGCCCGAACCGCACGGTAGAGAGACCGACTGAATCGCTCCTGAGAGGCACCTCGTGCTTCGGCTTTGCTCATAAGCGCATCGCCTCTTGCAAAGTCCCCGCGAAAGGTTTCAGCCATCGCAAGTCCATCGAGTGCATCTTCATCCTGCACCACTGCATTGACCTGAGCCCAAAGACTCTCAGATTTTTCAAACAATCGGTAGTAAGAGAGCAATGACGCTCGGTTAAACCTAGCTGCAAGAAATAAATCATCGCGCCGTAAGGCTTCCTTAAAAAAAGCGTCCGCTTCCAGAGTGCGAATCCAATCCTCTTGGCCGTATCCCGAGAGCGAGATTACACCACGGTTATTGAGCGCAGCCGCTGCTCTGGGATTGAGGCTTAGCGATCTCTCATATGCAATTTTTGCAAGTAGTGGTTTCCCACTCCCCCACAGCAAATTGCCGTAGTCTATCCAAGCGCCCGAATCTTTGGCGTTTCGGATGAGAGCCTTTCGCACCTTTTCAAGGGCTAGCTCCATACTGCCTGACTCGGATCCATCAGATGCCTCACCAGATAGCCGGTAACGATCGCGCGGTCCTTGCAACAATAGCACACCCTTGCCTGTGCCACTCCATAATGAAAAAAGAAGCTCTGGAATGATGGGCGAGAATAACTCATCTCTCATGCTTTTTTGAAATCCAGTTTGGAAGGACTCCATCGCACGCGCCCTCAAAGGCTGGCTAATGGATTTCAGTAATTCCTTAAAAGCAGCGCCGCCTGACTTGGGTGGCGAGATATTCTCAATTTCATCCGCAAACTCAAGTACGGTTTTGCCGACCTGAAATAAGCCTGCCACCGCCCAAGGTCCCGCGCTTTCTATCACGGGACGATAATCTAAGTTGAGTTGTTCAATGTATTTTACGCGCTCAGAAAGAGCGAGTTTGAGTTTGTCTTCTGGAAGTCTGAGCGGAAAGCGGAACTGCTGACGAGCTTCTTTGGCTTTTGCTAGTTGAAATCGTGCGTAACCTACCCAAGGCGAAGAAGACTTTAGTGAGGCTGTCTTCTCCATCCAAGCCTTTGATTTCTCCGGTAGCGCTAACTTAGAGTAAAGCTCCGCGATCCTCACTCCACATTCGGCTGCGAACATGGATTTCTCGCGAGTACATCCTTCGTAGGCTTGAATAGCTTTAGTATCTTTGGTCGAGTACTCGTACCACTGACCAAGACTTAAACCCACCTCTCCCCGCTCTACGCTATTTGAAAACTTATTAAGGTAATGACTAAACACACTAGCAGCTCGCGTGAGATCAGATGCGCCCTCGAATAATCTACCAGCCAGCTGCAAAGCTGACGGATCATTAGCATTTCCTAACATCTCAAACAACTCACCAGCCGAGAGAAAATCTCCCACAATCATTGCCCTTGTTGCAGTCGTTCGCGCTGATTCTCTAAACACTACAGACTGAGGAAGGGACTGACTCCATTTCATGAGAGTCTTGTGGGCGTTTATAAAATCTCCAGCTTCTGAGAACTGAGTGACTGCGCTTTGGTAAGCCGTATCTTTCTCTTTCACAGATTTCGCGCTTCCGGCAAGCCGCTCAAAGGTTCGAGCAGCTCCCTGGTAGTCTTTAGATGCGACCAGACCTTTTAGATCAGAAAGTTCTAGATCACGCGACAAGCTATCGATCGATTCTCTAAGTTCACCAGAGTGAAACTTCGCATCTCGTGCCATAATCGGCTTTATATCAAGAATCTCATTTAGTTCACGCTTCACCTTCGCTTGAATTAAACTCGGTGATTCCGTCTGTTTCGATTTCAATTCATCAGACAGGAGTTGCACACGCAACTTCGCCGCTACGTGCGCCTGTGGACTATCGGGACGGTCTAGAAATATCTGAGTGATGTAGGTATTAGCGCGGTCGTATGCGTTTGGCACAGCAGCATAGAGTTGCGCTAAAGATAGCGCAGCTTGAAGACCTTCAGGTTTTTTTCTACGCTCTTCGGCTACAAAGATCGCTGCCTCTTCGAACGCCTTAGCAATGGTAAGATTTTTGGAATTTTTCTTTAGCGCTTCACTCAGTGAGGAAAGCCACAGCTTAGCAGCCTGCTCAGAAAGTCTAACATCCCCGGACGTTGTGACTTGGCGATAAATCGCACCTGCTTCACCAAATTTTCCCTGCAGAGCAAGCACTTCTGCTAAGTACATAGAGATTTCGTTTTGCTCTTGCTTCTTAAGACCATTCCTTGCGATTAGCTTTAAATAATTAAAATATAAAATTTCGGAGTTTTTAAGTGCACTAAAGTCGGAAGTTTTTCGGTACCGCTCATGCTCCTTGATCGCTTGGTTTTTCACTTTCGAAACTGCGGCTTGTAGCCTGAGATCTGATTCTGAACCTTTTTGAAAAACGAGCCCCACTAAACCATCTACTCCTCGGGCCTTGTAAACATTCGACTTCACACTTATTTCAAACAGTCTCAGCTTAGCTTCTTGGACGGTCTTCTCATCCTTTGGGCCTGAGGAAAGATATTCTTCTAATACAGCACAAGCGTCGTCAGGTCTTGCATTACGTTCGTATTGGAGTGCTAGCGCCTCAACCCCTCGGTAGAAGTCTGATCCTTCAGCCCCGGCACTCACTAAAGCAGCTAGAGCAGCTTTCGGGTTATAGCTCTCCGCCAAAAAAGTAGCCATGTCTCTATATGCTTCTTCTCTAAGAACTATATAATCGGAACTTGAGCCCGTGGATTCAGATAGGAATTTTTTTAGAGTTTCTACGGCCTGTGGATAAAGTTTCAACCGATACTCAGTCCATGCCTTGCGATGAAGTAACTTGCCACGATTCTGTGCGGTATACTTAGGGAGTGCGAGATCAAAATACTGCTTCGCTCTTCTAAAGTCCTGCTTTTGATAAGCACTCTCACCTAAAATTCTCAAGGACTCAGGGACATAGGGAGATCGTGGAAACCTCTCTACTAGCGACCTAAAGGCCCCTACGGACCTTCCTTCGTCGTCTAGCTCGTCGTAATATACACCAAGAAAGTAGTAAACTTGATCTAATTTAGCGTGCAAGTAACGCGATCTAACAACCTCTTCACACGCATCGATGCCTTTTTGCAAAATAGACTTAGAAACACTGCGATCGATAAACCGGACCTTTTCTCCTGCCGCTATTTTCTTCTCGTGTACCGCTGCTTCCTCAAGAAAAGTTTGCTGGTACAGCTCCATGTAAAGTTCAGAAAGTCGCACATAGAGATCGACCTGCCGATTCTGTGGCAGTCTTCTCGATAGAGCGTCTCTATATTCTAGAATTTGCTCTTCCCGAATTTTAAGAATTTTTTTCTCGCGCTCAGATCTCACCGCCGAAAGTTCTGCCGCCGTATAAGCAGACGCGGTCATAGGCAAAAAAACACAAATCCCAATGCTTAATCGAAACTTTAAAATAGCACTCACTTATCCGCACTCCCCTGGGTAGGCATAAACATAGTCGCCAAGTTCATCTCCCCAGAACTCTCCATTAAACTTCCAAAAATATTGATAGCTTTTTGGTTTCTGGTATTGCTCCACAAGCGTTAATGGAGTCGACTGCCTATTACTCATGAGCACTCTTTTTGTACGTTCTAGTGCTTCAATTCGAACAAAAGCCATTTGCTCAAAGGCTGAAACAAGCGAACTGTAGTGATCGATAAGGCTATTTTGAATAAACGCACCCCCAATATCCTGAAGTTGTTTTCTCCGCCAGTTATACACATTGGGAACGAAACCCATGAGCCCAGAGGAACCGGATTTTCCCTGAGGTCTTGTAAACTCTTCAAATCGTGCGCGCTCTCTTGCTACTTCCTGCGTTTGATCAACCGTGTCTTTAAAATAGGGAGATCTGACGAACCTAGAAATAAATTTTACTACTGGGTCAGACGCTGTCTCTGGTTGCTCTAAGGCTTGAACGCCGAGACTATAGAACCTACTCAGCACAACGGGCTTACTCTCCAGTAGCGCTTTCACTTGAGCGCCTGTTTTTTCGTACCTCGATTGAAAATCGGAAACAACTTTGACTGCATCTGAACCGCGACACAGTCCCAGAAACGACATCGCTCGCAAGAGTTCAACCTCTCCGTTTAAAATATAACTTAAGTAAGGAGATTTATAGGTAATGAGTTTGCCAAGACTACGGTTAAACTCTCCTTGAGAGTACGCATTCCAAGCCTGTTCGATTAGAGTCTCAGGCCAAACCAGGCGTTCTTTTGCGATAGAGTCGTAAACTTTATCTGCTTCCTGCGTTCTATTTAACTGGTACAGTGATCGTGCTTCGCTTGCTAGGCACCGAGACTGCAAGTCCTGAGCGCGGTGTGGATCTAGCGGCAGTGATGCTTGGGCGTACTTAGCGCAATTTCGAAAATCTAAAATAGCCTCCTCTGCTCTGTTTAAAATAGCGAGTGCCGTTCCCCTGAGCTGAAGAGCAAACGCAAAAGTCCTACTCTGCGGCTTAATACTATTCACAGCTTCAAGAACAGATCTGTAGTCGCCTTGGCTCAGATGTTGTTTTGCTTTTAGAAAATAATATGCAGACACCTGATCCGGGCTAAAATCAGCAGCTTTTGTGTACTGCAAAAGCAGCCCTCGAAAAGAGTCCGAACCAAGCTCATCAAGAAGAGTCTCTGTAAATGCCAAGACAATTTTTTTCCCCTCAGCATGATTGGATTTTAAGACTTCGAGAAAAAAATAGAGAGAGACCTGTGGAAAACCTCCGAGCACAAGGTTCTTCGTGACCATCGCAAATGCCTTTGGACGCTCACTCGCTAAATCCTGACTCAGTCTGAATGCGGTTTTAGCAGCATCTACATGGCGGCCTTCTGATTCCGCTAAAGAAATAGACTGATAAACTGCTTTAAGACTTGCGGCACGGACCTGAGTAAAAGCTAAAAACAACCAGCCTGTGAGAACGACTAAAATGAGCCGGGGCAGATTCATAGTTTTATTCCCACGCCTAGCTCGAAGGTTAAGTTTGTGGTCCACGTAGGCGCGCCGGAAACAGCCCTAAGCGGAGCTTTAAACCAGGAGTTCATAAAATCCATTCGAACCAACCAGCGATCGGACAAATGATACTCGTGACCTGTGCCAAGAAAATATCCTGTAAAGTCCGCAGACCTTCCCGCACCGCCTTGAGCACTTCCTGGAATAGCATTCACGCCCACTCGACCCACCCCTCCCGAGAGGTACCAGTCGAAATAGACAATCGTTCCAAAAATATTGATCTTTGCATACCATGGCGCCCAATGAAGAAGCGCACCTAGTTGGTTTTTTACTTCAAGCACGTCCGGTCTCACATTCGTAGACTCAATTGCGCGCGCAGTGTTATTCTGCCTGTTAGCAAATTTCTGATAGAAGAGTTCAAAACCAAACGTTTCAATAAAATAGTACGTAGCCCTCCCATCTACAGAGTAACTCGTGCGATACGCACTCTGTCCTGCAAATCCACCTAAGAGACCGACCTGTACCCTTCCTTCTTTTTCATAAAGTCGGTTCTGTAAAACATAAATATTCTGATCTGGCCCAAGCCAGGTATAGGGCTGTTTTTCAGCGTCTACATCCGCTTGCACGGGCAACATCGGTAACATGAACCCAATCACAAGTAGGCTCGCTCGAATTCCTGACAACTTAAGTTTGGTGCTAAACATGGCCCTACCTTAGACGGGCGCCGCTACCGCATCAAGCTAGGAATTGGGTCCCCGCCTGGCATTTTGTGAGAAACGGACAGTAGCGACAATGGCGGCCTGTTTTCACGGGCACTTGAGCTAGCTCTAGGTTTAAAACCGACTGAGCCTGATCAGCTAAAGCAGCCAAGGCAATTGGCGCATAAGGGACTTCTATCTCTTTAACTTCACGCTCGGTAAATTTCACTAACAGCGTTCGAATCTTAGTCTCGCTCGGTAGCATCAATCTAAGTGACTCCGCGTAGAGCCCTAGTTGTAGACCATACCGAGCTTTTAGACTCTCGTCGCTTGTCTGCTCGGTGGTTAACTTGTAATCCAGAACGACGGCAAAATCGCGCTCAGGTGATACGTAAATTCGGTCCATGATTCCTAACAAGACACTCGCGTCAGTCACCGGGACTTCAAAAGCAAATTCTGCGGCAGAGAGTCCGGGAGGAGATACACTCTGCATCCATGGCGACTCGTTCACCCACGCCAAAACAGCATCCGTAGAAAACGGCTTTTCTTTAAATTGGCTCACTAAATCATTTAACCTAGCGGGAGTTGGATCTTCTAAAACGCGGTGCAACTCGGTGCCAAATCTCCTGAGTGACGGCCCACCAGAAAAACCATCGTCCTTCAAAACCAGCTCACGTTGGAGCGGGTCTCTCTCGCTACCACGTGCACCTTCTTCATCTCCAATATCCTCAATCACCGAGCGACTCATGAACAGACTTGCTCGCTCATCCCATTTCTGTATTTCTCGCTCTTGGTTTACTAAAAAATAGTACCTAAGGTCACACTGTTTTAAGATCAACCACTCCGACACGGAATGGCGTGGCCTAACCTTTCGGTACTCTTTAGGCCACCCTGACTCGCTCCAAGGGCGCTTTTTTGGCTGCTTTGCTGAACTGTGGTGAGACGAAACTAATTGCTCTGGGTGGACCAGGGGGAGGTTTGCAATGTCCGAAATATTTTCTAAAACAGATGCGTTTTCGAGCCATAATCGCCACCCTTTTGCGGAAGCATTAGAAGCTTTGGCCGTTTTTGTAGGCTTCACAGGAGGAATGTATAGCAGGAGATTTTTCTTTGCCCTTGTTAGAGCCACATACAACAACCTCTTTAACTCATCGTCATGGGCGTCCATCTCCGTGCGATAGATCAGTTCCTTTTTTTTAAAGTCATCCGAACTCACGGACTGTCGAACGAAATACTGCCCTGCCTCTTGGTCCCAGATAAACGACGGGAGTCTATTTGTGCCGCGATTTTTAGGGCCTCCAAAATCAATCAGAACAACTGAATCAAATTCAAGACCCTTGGAGCTATGCACGGTCATAATCTCTATAACGTCGTCGGTCTGAACGGGCGGCACATTAAGTCCCGGGGTCAGGTGCTCTTTAGATTCTTTAATCATCTGACGAATACCTTCCGCATGAGAGAGTCCCTCGCGCGCATACTCATGCAGCCTGTGCCAAAGAAATAAACACTGAACACCGTACTCTCTAGAAAAAGATTCGTCCTGCATGAGATCCTCTAAGAATCTCAGCTGACTAGAGTGCGCAGGTGTTTTAGAGGCTCTCATGATGCCAGCAAAACGGTGCGAGGATTTTAAAAACTTCTCTAAGAGAGACTCAGTTTCAAAACCCTCCTGAATCCATGTATCAATCTGCTTCGCGGAAACGTCAAACAGCGGACTCAAAAGGACACCCACCATTTCCCGGTTCGCATCAGGGACGAACCACGCTAGAGCCAGATGCGTAAGATCGATAGTCCTTGGGTCATCCCAAAAGCCCTCTCCGTTTTGAAGTACAAGTTTTAACCCCTTTGATTTCAACTTTACCCAGTAAGAATCCACTTTACTGCTGACGCTTTGGCAGAGAATAACGACACGGCCTTTGGAGGAGGCTCTAAGCTTCACCAAGGCTGAATAAAGAGCTTCGATATCGCCCTCGACCTTCATCACAGCAGGCCACTCTCCGTGAGTGCTAGTCTTTAGCTCAGGAGGGACAAGAGCCTCATAGGGAAACGGATGATTAAACAGAGGTTCGCACACTTGGTTAGTGAGGTTCAGAATCTGAGCCTGTGACCTGCGGTTAATTGTTAAGTTAAATTTTGTAAGCTCACGGTGCGTGAGTAAGGTATTAAACACCGATAGATCCGCACCTCGGAATCTATAAATGGACTGCTTTACATCGCCGACAAAGAACGAGAACCTTAAAGCGCTCCTGCAGAACTGCGATAGGATCTGATACTGTTTGCGATTTAAGTCCTGAGCTTCATCAATAAATACATATTTAAACTTCTCGTGATAGTAGTGACGAACATGGGCGTACTCTAACGCCAAACAAGCGAACTTCTCTAGATCACTAAAATCGATTGCATTTCGCTCGACTTTCTCGCGTTCGTAGTGTTCGGTAACCCATCGTATTATTGTTTCTAGTTCACGATGATTCAAAGTCTTATAGAAAGCATCCGCACTATCAGAGAGATGAATTTTTTCACGACTCTCTTCCAAGATTTCTTCTAAATTTACTCGTTTAAACACACTGAGCGTACTTCGAAGCGCTTGACTCACTTCTTCTGGCAAATTTCCGTAGTAGAGTTTGTATAAGGCTTTCCACCACAGTGCGAGTGCCTCCTTCTCATCCAAAATCACAAATCCCGACTGGCAACGAGATTCCTCTGGAAAATCACGCAGAATATTACCACAGACTTGGTGCAGTGTTGCAATCCAATGATAGCGAAGCGAGCCTGTCAAATGAAGAGTCTCTAGAACATTAAAAAGCCGCTCAGAAAGCTCTAACGCCGATTTGTTTGTAAATGAAACCGCAACGATTCGAGCTTCCGGCTCTTCCATAAGGAGCCTACGAATTTTTTCTACTACGACTGTTGTTTTACCAGTGCCGGCCCCTGCAGACACTATCTGTCCACCAGACCTTCCAAGTTCAAACTCCAGGATGCTTCTCTGTTCATCACTCCATACGAAGCTCATAGCGATTCATCCTCTAGATCAACAGGTGAACCTAAACTACTACTAAAATCATAACGGCCCTGAAACCTTAGAACTCCACAAATATCGCTGGACCTACACTCGTTACATATCGTCTGACCGAGCTTCTCGCTGGTCGTCCTAGGATTAATAATCACTTTTCCCATTTTGAATTCTGAAAGAGCGGATTCCAGATGCGTAACAATGGTCTCCTGAATACCACCCCACTCTTCTTGTTTAACGAGATTCCTGCCATTTGATTCTTTCAGCTTTGGATAGAGTGTCTTGATTTCAGATTTCACTAAACCCATCGTTCTTTGTGTTTTTTGCTGCTGAAGCACGACGTAAACTGATCCTAACACCGGATACGATGATTCGCGTTCAAACATCATTGCATAAAGCGCGGCCTGAGGCTCGAGACCAGAACGAATTTCCGCCGATGCGGGACTGCTACCTGTTTTATAATCCATAACAAGAAGGTATTTACCTCCTAAAAGATCTGCGCGATCCGCTCGCCCATAAATCTTAACCCCAGATAAATGAACGTTAAAACTTTTTAAGTCGTTGTTTTCAATCGAGTAGATTTGAGTGTCCGGGTAGGCTGCGAAGTTCGATATTTCTGAATCTACCCAATGCTTTATCACTTCAAGTACTTCACTCTGCTTTGACTCTTCTAATAGAGGACTCGCATAGGTACGCTTTCGTTCCATCCTTTTCCACACAGTACGTATTGTCTCTTGAAGGTAATCGTCATTGATTCGACTCTCCATAAATCCGCCGTGTTCTTTTGCGGAAATACTAATCGTTTCTAAAACTTTATGAATCCATGTTCCCTCGATGTTTTTTGGAGGGTCTATGTCTGGCGCTTCCTCTTTTTCTAGCTTCCACGAAACACTTAAAAGCCCTCGAAAGGCGCATTTGCTAAGCTCTTTTACATTCGACACACTAAGGCTATCGAATGCTCGTGGTTCAAGCTCAAGTGTCCTTGGAGCAATAAGCTTGAGTGGACCAAAACTTTCTCCCCACGGTTCCTGAATTAATTCCAAAGAAGAATCACGAACTGTGATCGTAGCCTCAGTACTAAAAGACTCTTGAAATGCGTTTCGGAAAGACTCTACGGGCTGACCCTCGTAACTATACTGCGCCTCAAAGAATTTTACCGTGTGCGCTTGAAGCATCCATGTTGCTAACTGGGCACGTTTCTCTAGAAATCCTTGGGTCGTACCGTTGATATGTAGAATATCCGACAGTCGCTCCCGTTCTCTGACGCTAAGCCAGTAATCGCCAACGATGTCGCTTTTTATCCAAGCTGTAGGTAAGCAGAAAAAAACAAGATGCTTAGGAGCATTTACAGGTAGCATACCGAGACGAAAAGTCTGCAACGCTCCTTTAAAAAGATTCTTCTCCGGTAGCGGTGGGGCTTTTAAAACACGAGTATAAGCTTTCTCATACCAAAGTGCCGCAGGCTTCTTCACACCATGTCCATAAACCTGATTCATATCCAGTTCGAGCGCAGACCATACGCGGTCCAGGACCTCGAGATCACTCCAGCTCATGGCGAGGGCGCAAATAGAATCCATAAAATGGGCCTTCGCCTCTGAAATACTACAACGTCGCTGAAGAACGCTTCTCATGTTCCTCAGTGATGCAGAGACGACATCTAAAGTGGGATTCCTAAACAGCTCAACTTGGCCTTCTCTAAATCCCTGTTCATCAAGATTCTTACGTAAACGTTTCTGATCCGTCGGAGTTAGACTTAACCAATCTGATTCTATGTAAGCTCGCACCCACTCGCGGCTGCAGTTTGACCGAAGAACACGAAAGGGTAGAAATGATTTTTTTAAACTTTCATTATAGATATTTTTTGTAGGATCTCTCACGTCCTCTAGCGGCACTTTTAGCTGAGAGAGGGCGCGCATGAGCGATCGCCTCAGACTAGGATCATCTGGAAGTACAATTCCAAAACTCTCTTCACTATCTTCCAGTGCTTTACGTGCCGCACGCGCAACTTGGAGAGCTGCCTGATCTTGAGTGTGCGTGATCTCCCACTCAACTAAACTACTCAGTTGGGTTTTATGACTAAGATCACCAGAACCCGGAAAATAATCTCTTAAACTATGAACACTAGCCAAACGAGAGACTTGATCAAAAAAAGCCTGTTCAAGATTCTCCAATCGACGGTGAGAAAAATACAGCACTCTCTTAGGAAAATCACCGGGAATAATACTATCTTGCAAACGCATGATCGCAGTTTTTAACAAGGATTGTTCATCATAAAATCCTTGCGATTCCATCCATGTTTCTAGAACAAAGCCAAGACGCAAAAGTTCCTCTTGTTGTTTGCGGCCGGATTCTTCCACGTTCGTATGACTCATCTGTTCGCGGCCCATCAAAGCTTCTAGCTGAGTGGGATTAGAAAACGATTGCCTCATATTGACGAGAGATTCGACGATCTGATCCGTGAATCCAGCTCCGCGAGAATGTCGTCTCAACATCGAATAGTTCTTGTGGGCGTCTTTACCTTTTAAGACCACCTCAAGAAATTCACGGATTGCTCCGCGAGAAAGCGTATTTGCTGAAGTCACGTGATGACCTACCACTCTTCTTGCAAGATCGTGCGAAGAGAAAATAGCGGATTTCGAGATAACTTTGCCCTGAGAAAGGTAAAACCCCTTGAGTGACTCGCGTGGTGTCGAGGCGTCTATCCAGATCCCGTCAGTGGGTATAAGACCAGTAGGATCGAATTGAGACAGGATATCATGTACTTTCAAATCGTCTGACCACTTCGCGGAAAGCATTTTCAAAAATGGCTAATCCCTGCCCAGGAGCGCTAGCCCTCTGAGGAGAGGCCCCCCATTCCGGGTGAGAGGTCCATCTAAGAAACAACTCTGGATGCGGAATCATTCCAAAAGCACGACCTGTTGGGTCACATAACCCAGCTAAACCTTCCTCACTACCTAACTGATTGACTTCATACTTCAAACAATCCATGCCGCGTCTTGCGATTCGTACCTGAGTTTCTACTTTTTTCTCCGGCGAATAGGCTATTCGTCCTTCAATCGTTTTTACCGGTAAATCGATGGCTCCCAAACCTTTTAGCCATACACAAGTGGAGCCCGATGGTATCACCCTGGCCCACTGCTGCACTCTTTTGCCTGAGCTGTTTGCAATCAAAGAAATATCTTTTCCAAACAGCTCTAGCTCGAGCATGGCCTTAAAGCCCGAACCAATACCAAGCACTAAACCGCCTTTATTTATAAAATCTGGCAAGTCCCACCTAAGCTCATGTTTAATCGCAAGCGCCACTAAGAGCCCCGCACCGATTACAGCTTGTTCCAAATATCCATCAGGTATCACTATCACATCCGTATGCTCAAGGAGTGATCCCACGCCTAATGGTGCCATTTTAAGAGCGCGTAAATTAGAAATGGTAGTTTGAAACCCTGCAGTTGCAAAAGCCTGAGCCGTTTCATGCTCCGCTAAGATCCCATCCCCTTGAAGCACTAAAGCTCGGGGTTTCTTTGGTCCGCTCATTCCCAGTACCCGTCTTTCTTCCAAGCGGCACGAAGAACTTTGGTTTCGATAGAAAATAGTGCCTTATTGCCTCTGGCTACTTGAAAAACACCAGACCCGAGTACCGTTCCTAGTTTCACGTATGGAATATCTAGCCCTTTCATTTCGCCCTCCACAATCGGCGCCTCTATCTCTGATGTAGAAACAACAAAAGAATGAAACCCTTCTCCAAACAAAAACTCCCACTCCACGTGATCAGGCAGTCCAGAAGGCATCTCAATGTCAGCACCTAAACCACGAGCCAAACAACACTCCGCTAAAGCCACTAATAATCCACCACAAGAAACATCGTGCAAGGATTTCAATTTGCGCTGCTCTTTGCCTAGGGAGCCGCCAAGCCATGCGTAAATTCGTCGCGCTAAACTCCAATCGGGTTGTAGTTTCGCTCGCTCTTTCGGAACTCCAAACCATTCGCCAACGCGCGACCCCTCAAGCGAAAATGTCTGGCTCCCTAATAGGTAAATATGATCTGAAATCGACTTAAAATCAGCGCTTCTTGCTTGATTCAGTCTTTGAACTCTACCGACTGCGTTGATGATTAGTGGGCACGAAGACTTCTGTCCCTCGGGCTCCAACCAACTGCCTGAGACAAACGGTACTTGCAGTTGTGTTGCTGCAAACGTAGCTCCTTCACAGGCTATCGCCCAACCTGCATCTGTTGTTTTCTCAGGATCAGAACTTCCATGAACTGCAAAACCTAGGGCGATTCGAGATTCCTCTGAGCCAAACTCCGCACCAACACAAAGCGCATTTCTGATCGCCTCGTCCACCGCTCGCATACCCGAGAGCCTAGGATCTATTTTATACAATGAAGGTTGAAAACCATGCGCACTCACCATACCCGCAAACGTGCTCGGTTGAAACTTTGAGATTCCGGCGTCATTGGGACCGCTGTGCATACCTTCTGTCCCGAGTCCAATCGTGTGAAGAGGTTTGAGGGCTGAGTACCCTAGAACCTCGTGGTCCAAGCTACGAATAATCCACTCTCTTGAAGAGAGGTTGGGATGGCTAAGTGCACGAAGAAGAATCTCCACACCTTCCTTACTAAGCTCACCGAACTCTCGCTCACGAGTCGCACTTGGTCCTTGCCAAGATAGTTCAACAGAAAAACTCTCGTCCTTCTTATTAAATAAACTTAATGGAAAGCTCGCACTCCCTAGATCCGAAGCCTCAACTGTAAGCAGTCCGTCTTTTTTTGCGGTCCCAACAATACCAAAAGGGATGCCAAAAGCACTAAGACTCCGCTCGGTCGCCAGCGTATTCTCGGCCTTCACCCAGAACATCACCCCGTCAGTTTGATTTTTTGCAAAAATATCATAAGCCGTAGGCGCAGGGCGCTTGATAGGGATTTTAGATAAATCCAGATGCAATCCGCCCACGCTTCTACAAGCCTGTAGCGCAAGCTCAGCAAAACCACCTCCCACAGGGGTGGCTTGTTTTAAGATCCATTTATTTCTGCGGGCTTCCGAGATCCAGGAGAGAAACCTTTTTAAAAGTAGCCTGTCGGTTCGGTCTACAGCAGGTCCGTTTGGCGCACCATCGCGACCCATGAAAGTGGGGCTATAAAACAGAAGATCGCCAGATTGTAGTGCCTCCTCCTCTCGCTCGTCCATACCCTCTGCTAAACTTGGCGCAAATCCAAACGCCTCTACCATGAGCCATGGCGCTTCTGCTGAGAAACTTTCCAAGTGTAACATCCCACTTAACACCGGTACACCTAATCCGAAGGTGCCCACGTGAGCTCCCTCGACAGCAGACAGAAGAACTTGTCTGGGATGAGGGATCATAGAGTTTTCAGCGTGTATCGATCGTTCTAAAACATCAGCGGTAAGTAAATTAAATGTCGATCCAATCGGTAAGAAACCGGGCGACACCATAAGTGCAGAAAGAATCGTAGAGGCAAACACCGCCTCGGTTGCATGCTCCGGATCTAACCAAAGGTTCCTACTCGCGTTTCCCATCGCCCACGAAATCACATCTTGTTCATCAAACTTCAGTAAAGCGGGACGATCTAATCCGCCTCGCTCCAACACCCATTCCCTGGGGTTTTGTTTTAATGTGGAAAAGAAAGTCTCTTCGATAAAGTCTTTATAATGAGCGATTTCTCCACTTGGGCCAGCAATTCTAAAGGCACGTTTTAATCTGACCTCTGACCGGGCGACATCGAGTAGCCGGTGCATGACCTCCCACTCAAAAGAAGTGAACTCGTGGCGCCCTAAAGTCTCCGCCACACGCTCTAAATCTGTATCTCGCTCATAGTCATTTTTAAAGCCACGCCTACGCGAAAGGGTCTTATATTCGTCTTGAGTTTGATCAAAACGGTTCTCATCACCAGAAGAAATATTTCCTATAAACCGAGCACTTTGCAGGCGCTTTGAACTGGGATTGAGTGAGTCACGATGCATTTCTCGTCGGATCCGCTCAGGGTGAAATCGCTCGCTATCTGTAACTTCCTTCTCGGTATGCAGCGTCCAACTCTCTAACGATTCTCCCGCAAAATACTTCTTCGCGATCATTCGCAACTTCTCTTCGCTTAGGTCTGGACCCTCTAAAACCACAAGGGATCCACTTAAGATCTGGCCACCGCTTAACGGTTGTCTCAGCACTGTCTGAAATGCCTGATATAAGCTTCTTGCAGGCAAATCGAGTGCGCCTAGTCTTGAACGCTTTTCAATGCCGTGGAATACGCCCGGCCGATTGGGTGCCATCTCCAACAGATCTTCAATAGAACCTTTTTTTCCTGCTCCACTGGGCAGCAAGTTCCCAGAAAAAATCCATTTTGATACGGGATCTCGGAGGATTTCCTGCAGGCCAAAAAGAAGATCTTCGCGGGCCACGGCGAGATCTATCCAGTAAACCTGTAGGCATCTAGCCCAGCGGATCGACTTTCTTAGTCCAGGATCCACCATCTCAACTTTACTGAGGAAAGTACCCGCATCAACATCGGACCACTCCGGCCTCGTCACTACTTCAATTCTTGCAAACATATTCTGTATTTACCCTTATCATGGTGAAAAAGGGTCCGATACTGATTTGACACCAAAAACCACAACAAACCACAATAAATCCTTAAATTAAATCATGCCTTTTTCCGATGGATTCTTGAAGGCAGGTATTTTTGCATGGATGAGTTCGAAAAAGAACTGAAAGTGGGCTTTTTACAAGAGGCACAACAGATCATCACAGATGCCGAGCAATGTTTCTTGGATCTTGAGAGTAATCCTTCGGATCAATCCATTCTGGAGAAAATTTTTAGGCTTGCGCACAATTTAAAAGGTTCCTCTAAGGCGGTGGGATTTGATGCCATGGGTGCCTTCACCCACGAGTTTGAGTCTTTTTTGCTGCAAATTAAAAATGGAAATGTAGCGGCAACGAACCAAGCCGTTAGCCTTCTGCTTCGTGGAAACGACCAATTAAAATTAATGGTAAGTGGCCTAACTAACGACTTGAATGCCACGTTTGAGGTCACAGAACTCTTAGAGGAGATTAAACTAGCTCAGACCGGGGTTTTTAAAGGGGATGCATCTGCTACAGCGAGCGAACCTGCACCCGTAGCACAGGAAGAAATGTTTAGCGCAGAACAAGTCACACCCCAATCTCCCGAACACGAAGCAGCGTTCTCGGTGGACGACGTACTAGCGCTCCACGAAGCCCAGGCGAGCGCAATCGAAGCATTCAAAGCGGCTGCCCAAGCTCCTCTTGAGCCTGAAACCTTACAGAAAGTGGAATCCCAGACAGCGCCTCGGGTAACGCCTATAGCAGCGCCGTCGAAATCTGCAACCACTCCTACCACGCAACCAACCGTTGTTGATGAATCCATTCGCGTAAGCCTCAGCAGATTAGAAAAGCTCCTGAATTTCGTGGGAGAAATCGTCATTCTACAGACCATGCTACGTGAACAGACTCATACTCTCTCGCAGCAACCCATACGTAAGACCATCAGCCAGCTCGGGAAAGTCACAAAAGAAGTTCAAGATATTTCCATGAGTTTGCGTATGATCCCGCTCAAGCAAACCTTTCATAAGATGCAACGTATCGTACGAGACACCTCTCAGGTTCTCGGCAAAAAAGTACACCTCGAAATGTCGGGAGAAGAAACTGAACTGGACAAAACAGTCCTAGAAAACTTAAGCGACCCCCTCGTACATATCATCAGAAACGCTGTCGATCATGGAATAGAGTCCAATGAGAAACGGAAAACTACAGGAAAGCCTGAGGCTGGAACAGTAAAGCTCTCTGCTTATCATCAATCAGGTAAACTCGTTATTGAAGTTAAGGATGATGGCGGTGGCATTCCTGGACAGGTACTTCTTCAGAAAGCGATAGAAAAAGGAATCATAAAACCAGGCACCGTGCTCTCAGATGCCGATGCTGTGCGATTGGTGTTTCACCCTGGTTTTTCTACAAAATCAGAAATCAGTGAAGTATCCGGTCGGGGTGTTGGGATGGATGTTGTTAAAACCAACATCGAAAAAATGTCGGGAGAAGTTCACATTCAGACTGCACTTGGAGAGGGTACGACGTTTAAAATCCTACTACCGCTCACCCTAAGTATTATTGATGGCATGGTTGTGACCTCAGAGACAGAGCGATTCGTTATTCCTCTTGTACACGTGCACGAGTGTTTACGTCCGAGTAGAGCAGATATTCATTTTAACTCTGGATTTGGAGAAGTGCTCATGGTGAGAGGCGAGAATCTTCCCATGTATAGACTAAACCGATTATTAGGCCTGCCCGTCGACCCGAAACGCGACCCTATGCAAGGTATCGCAATCATTGTTCGCGCTGGTCAGAAACCTTTCTCCGTGTTTGTAGATGATATTCTTGGGCAAAGCCAAATTGTGATTAAACAATTGGGCGTCGAACTCAGTCACATCATTGGCTATTCGGGTAGCGCCATTCTAGGCGATGGTAAACCCGCACTAATCTTAGAACTTCCCGATCTTGCAGCACGCGCAAAACCTCTGACTCAACCCGTTTTAAAACCTGTAGACACGCGACCTACAGAGCTAAGTAGCAATGTCGCAAGAAAGGCTGTTTAATATGGCATCCACTGGTAACGAAAACCGGTACCTTTGTTTTAGTCTAGGCAAGGAGCTCTTTGCCGTAGAACTCCTCTCTGTCGTGCGTGTCATAGGTTTTCCTGACCTAACTCCTATGCCTCAAACTCCCCCGTATTTTCTGGGTATCACAAACCTAAGAGGCGATGTTTTACCTATTATCGATCTGAGTAAAAAAATGGGAATACATACTGAAATCAAGCCAGAAAAACGAGCTGTCTTGATCGCCGAGGTGGATGGGAGCCTGTGTGGGTTTACTGTGGATGAGGTGACAAGCGTTCTAAACCCAAAAGCAGAAGACATCACAGAGAAACTGCCTGCTACCGGAAGTAAAGCAGACCAATTCATGAGAAAAATTATAAAAGCGAAAGATAAGCTCATCGTTCAACTCGATCTGAATAGAGTTTTTTCCTCTCATGAGTTGCCGCAACTCAAAGTTCAGCCATCTCCGAAAGCCGCATAAAAAAATGACAAACAACGACACTATTATTCAATCACTGTCAGCCATTATTTCTAGAATTACTGGCGTACAGCTAGGCGAAAAGCAAAAGCATATGGTAGAGAGCCGCCTCACCAAACGAATGTTAGATCTTAATCTTTCGACTTTTGATGAGTACTTTAGATATTTCAAAGCAAACGAACACGTCGAGACTCAAGGCCTTATCTCGCTTCTGACAACTCACCATACCTATTTCTTTCGCGAGTTTTCACAGATTCAATACGTTTGTGAAACCATGCTACCAGAGTTAATTCCGATCATTCGTGCAAGACCAGACCGTACTTTACGAGTATGGTCCGCTGCCTCATCTTATGGCCAGGAAGTCTATAGTCTCGCAATGGCCTTGCATTTTCATTTGAAACAACTGGCGCCCGATTTAAAGTTCCATGTGCATGGGACAGACGTCGATGCAAAATCCGTTCAGGTTGGTATAAACGGTGTATACGCTAGAAAAGAACTCAATGCGGCACCCGCACAGTACTGCGCAGATTTCTGGATGCGTGGGACAGGCGCTATTTCTAACTACGTGAAAGCTAAAAACTCAATCAAAAGCTTTGTTTCTTTCGATACGGTCAATCTACAAGATCAAACTCAGCTTGCTAAGCAAGGAATGTTCGACATCATTTTCTGTCGAAACGTATTTATATACTTTACACCTGAACAGATTCGCACGATCACTCACCAACTTCTCAAACACGTGCACCCACATGGTGGCCTGTTTATTGGAATATCAGAAAGTCTCCATGGCCTTAACGTTGACGCTCACTCCATCGGACCTTCCATCTACCGTGCGGGTACTAGACCCAGCACGCGAACTCAAGGAGTATCAGCCTCAACTAAGCCTGAGAAAGAAGCGAAGTCGCCATTTCCGAGTCCTACCCTCGCTTCCGAGAAACCACTTCGTGTCCTGTGTGTCGACGACAGCCCGACCGTAATTGCGATTCTAAAAAAGGTGTTCTCTGCTGGATCGGGGTTCGAACTCGTTGGCACCGCGGTTCATGGGAAAGACGCTATTGATAAAGTGAAGGTACTGAAGCCGGATGTGATGACGCTTGATATTCACATGCCAGAGATGGACGGGGTGAGCTATTTGAAGTCCCAATTCAACAAAGAACACTGTCCGGTCGTCATGATCTCAAGTGTTTCTAGAGAAAACCAAGACTTAGCCATAGAAGCGTTAAACGCCGGAGCTTCTGACTACATCGAGAAGCCATCTCTCAACCAGCTTTCGGAACGAATCGAAGAGATACGAACAAAGGTAAGGTGCGCTTATCAGACCAAGGCATCTCCTCCAGTAATCACCTCGGCAGATCATGACTTTAAACGTAAAATGGTCATAAATGAGCCAAATAAAAAAACGCGAGTGTGCTTGTTCCAACTATCTGACCGCAAGAAAGTGCTAGCTTCTATAAAAGAAACATCGAAACTCGACCCTCCTACATTGCTCATTATTGGCAGTGATTCAAACCTAGATGCAACCCATAAGCTTTTTCAGGCAGAACTAGGTCACCAACTAAAAACGTTGTCTCAAGGAAACGAAACGTTAGAGGCAGGAGTTGTATACTTAGCAAGTATAAAAACTGCTTCTCTCATAATTTCGCAAAGAACAACAGTTCCTCACTCTATTTCATTTCTAGTATACAGTGCGCTCACTGAACCAGAACAGAAACTCATCAAAGACTCCAGAAAAGGACAACAGTTGCTCGTCACCGAATCCGATGCTGAATCATCGCTTGCTAAAATAGCTGACGATGTTTTTCCGACCACAAGCTTTATCGCCCTGTCACAGGAATTCTTTGCGAATGATCCAAGTGCAGGAATAACCGCTAAAACACCGAAGGCAGCATGACCATGAGTGAAAGCTTATGGTTTTCAAAAAAAGACGTCAGTCCTACAAACACAATAGTAGGCTTAACTCTAAATAGGGGCGTTTTTATTTTACTAAAAGATAGCCTCGGAGTTTCTCATTTTGCAGCAATCCTGCAAGGGATAGACGCTGACTCCACATTAAATACAAGTCTGTTCAAACTAAAAAAAGATCATATTGTAAACATCAATCAATACACCGCGAAGTTCATCGGGCCTAAAAAACTCGTAGACGCTTTTGGAAGGGCGGCACAATCCGCAGGTTTTTTAAAATACGAAATGGTTATCCGGGAAGAACCTTTATGGATATACTTTCTTCCATTAAGCGGTCAGGTAAAAATTGCACCGATCGAACAACCCAAGTCGATTGGACAATCGCATAATAAAAACTTTTCAAAAACCAAAGTGCTTATCGTCGATGACTCTAAAACCATTCGAAATCTACTCACAACCATCTTGAGCCAAGACTCTGAAATAGAAGTGATTGGCACAGCAGAAAAACCCTCTGAAGCTCGGGCGTTTATGGCTAAACACAAACCCGACGTCATTACGCTTGATGTTCATATGCCAGAAATGGACGGAGTGAGCTTCTTACGCGAATACTTACCTAAGTCGCCGATTCCTACAGTGATGATTAGCTCTATCAGCCTTGAAGAGAGTCCTCTCATATTAGATGCGCTTGAATTTGGAGCGGTCGACTACATTCAGAAGCCTACTTTTGAACAACTCAAAGTTTTAGCACCTAAAATTATAGAGACCATAAAACTAGCAGCCAATGCTCAGGTCAAAGTGGGCCACACGACACACTCAAACTTAAGAAATGCTATCCTATCGAAAACCAAAATCCCAAGTACTTGGGATTCAGAAAACACACCGCTCCTCGTGATTGGTTCTTCAACCGGTGGCACAGAGGCTCTGCGAGAAATCTTAACTCACCTGCCGACCGAGATTCCTCCGACCTTGATTGTACAGCACATCCCCCCAGTTTTTTCAAAAGCCTTTGCCATGCGTATGAACGAGATTTGTCCTTTCACCGTTACTGAGGCCACTCATCAAATGAAAGTTCTTCCTAACCAAGTATTGATCGCGCCTGGCGGAACGCAGATGAAGGTAGTAAAGTTAGGTAAAGAATATTTCGTCGAAGTAGATCCGAACGCTCCTCCTGTGAATAGGCACAAGCCCTCGGTAGACCCCCTGTTTTTATCAGTCGCAGGTTTGTTACCTAAAAAAACGATCGGCATCATTCTTACAGGCATGGGGTCAGATGGCAGCAAAGGTCTACTTAAACTTAGGGAGTCTGGTGCGATGACCTTTGGGCAAGATGAAGCCACTTCTATTGTTTACGGAATGCCGCAAGCAGCTATGAAAATAGGCGCTGTCTCCAAGCAAGTCCCACTTAAAGAGATTGCTAAAACTCTTCAGAATGCATGGGAATCGCTACAGAAGAAAATCGCAGCTTGAATAGACAGTAAAACGGATCAAGCCTAACGAATTCAGTACTCGTCTTAGTTCTTTCCTGCTTTTGACAATTCGATGAAAGATGCGCTGACGTACGTCTTTTCGAACTGTTCTAAATATTGCGTATAGCAAGTTTGAAAAACATTAATATCTAAATCAGGTTGTAGATCTTCCGCCGTAGGATGAGATTGAAAAATGATGCCAATACTTTGCGAATCGCTCGCTACATCGTAGGACACCTGACACTCCTTAAGTCGAACTGTCGCAGGTTGCAAGATTGAGGCAGGAATAAGAACTTTTTCGTAAAATCTTGGTGAGTTTTTATCAAACTGAAAAATAGAGACCTTCAAGCGTTGTTGATCCCTCCTAGACTCACGATACCTAAGAGCTTCTTCCGCATTTTTTTTTGTAATTTCAAAAGTGTACGAAACGATTTGAGCGGGTCCTAAAACTTTTTGGGTATAGGGTACGCTTGTAAATTGAGCCATTACTGCTTGAGGAATCAGAGCTAACAGAGACAAAGACAAAAGAAATTTCATGAAATTCTCCTAAATTTAAGCTTTCATCACAATAGTTCACTTCACACCGTTATGTTTGTTAACATAAGCTTGTTTCGTGTGTTTCGGCCTATTCAAACGGACGTCGAGTATCGCCTGAAGCCAGAGGTGTCAAGGAGATAGTTTTTTTTGAGGCTAAATAATTGGGATTCCTATCAAGCAAGCCCGTGTAGCCAACGTTTAGAACTTCCCAATCTGAACGACTTGCACGGGATCAATACCTTCTAGGGACATTCTCGCTACGATAGTTGCAACTTCTGTCGCGAGCAGATCAAATATTTGAGCCGTGGGAGCGTATGGATCAGCCACGACAAGAGGCCTACCCGCATCGCCGCCTTCTCTAACTGCTGGAGTAATAGGAAACTCTGCGAGAAGTTTTTTACCGAATTTCTCCGCTATTTTCTTTCCGCCGTTTTGACCGAAAATATAGTACTTGGTCCCGTTTAGATCAGGCTGAAAGTAGCTCATATTTTCCACAAACCCAATGAGCGGCACCTTCACTTTTTCAAACATATGATAGGCCTTACGCACATCTTGTAAGCTCACCTCTTGAGGAGTCGTCACTAGAACGGAACCCGTCATCGGCACCATTTGTGCCAAAGAAAGCTGCACGTCTCCAGTGCCTGGAGGCATATCGACAATTAAATAATCTAGCGTTCCCCAGTCCACTTGATGACAGAACTGCTGCATCACGCTGTGAAGCATTGGACCGCGCCATACCAAGGGTTGATCAACATCAATGAGAAAACCCATCGACATCACTTTTACGCCGTGTGCTGTTGGTGGAATAAAAAGTTCACCGCGCTTCGGATCTTGAACAATTTTTGGTCCTTCAGTCACACCCATCATCGTGGGAACATTTGGCCCGTAAACATCTGCATCCATCAGGCCTACTTTAGCGCCCTGTTTTGCTAAGGAGACGGCTAGATTTACGGCAACCGTGCTTTTGCCAACACCACCCTTACCTGAAGAGACAGCAATGATGTGCGACACACCATCGATACGAGAAACTCCAGCCGCACGCGCTCCGCCTTGATGAGAAAGTCCACGGTTCACTTCCGGAGACTTAAATGCAGTCTTACACACGACGTGCTGAACACCGGGAATCGCTCCAACTGCGTTTGTGATAGCAGATAGCATGTCTGCCTCGTTCGGATGCTTAGGAATCAACCAACCAAGGGATACAGTAACTGTGTTTTGCGCACTGATATCAATATTCTGAACACACCCTAGCGAAACTAGGTCTTGATTGAAAATAGGGTCTCTGACCGATTTAAGGGTTTGCTCTATACGACCGTGATCTAATGCTGTTGCCATGAGCTTCTCTTACGACAAGAGAACAAGGGCTACCAACTACAAAGTGAGGCGATTTAAGTCCCGTGTCACTTTTTCAGGGTTTGTAACTCCATCTAACCAAACTTCAACGCGACGATTAAGAGTGTAAGCCTCTTTATCTCGTGCTGGATCGACGGGCCTACGAGGCCCAAATCCTCTTGCTGAAATTTTCTTTTTTGAAACACCTAAGTTCTCTAAAGCTTTAGCGACGTGTAGGGCCCGTGCCGCAGACAGCCTGTCATTGAGCGCTAAAGAACCGGTAATATCTGTATGCCCTTCGACACGCACTACTCTGTAGGCATCGGGATTCCGCGACAAATAGGTGCCAAGTTTATTTACAGTGGTTCGAGTTGTGGGCCTTAGTTCTGCGCTTCCCACCCGAAACCTCATCACGGCTTCACCGAGGTAAATTTTTACGACTTCAGGACTCATCGCCTCTGCAAATTTTGGGGCCTCCACCCTAGGCGAAACAGATGCTGCTGGTGCGGGCGTTAACTCCGCTTCGCGCATTTGTTCTCGCTCACGCGCACGGCTCTCTGCTTCTTGCTGCGCCCTTAGGCTTTCTTGCTGACTTAACAAGTCTAACCGCTCTTGTTCTTCAAGTTGTGCTCTTTTTAATCGCTCATTTTCGCGCGCTCTCGCTTCATCTGACTCAGAGTTAGCATTTCCTAGAAATGGGACTCCGAACTGGACATCAATGCCCGCTAACCAGACCTGGCGACTCTGAACTGTCACATCTGTTAAGACGCTGATTCCTATGCGCCAATGACTGCCTTCTCCTAGAGAATCGTACTCGATTCTACCACCGCTAAAGACATTCATCGACTGATTGCGTGCATTAATAAGTTCGTCAAACGTCACATCGGGCCCGAAGAAAAGGCGTCCGACCGGGCCAACGTTAAGATTCTCTGTCACCCTTAGCCTCGGAGCGAATTCCGCAAAACCTGCTCTCGTGGTCACGTCGACCTTGATATTCGCGGGAAACTGAGGGTTATTCGTGTTATTTCCGCTCACTGATGAATAGAAAAAACCGCCTCCCACATCAATCACGAAATCTCTGAAGTACCTAGAATAAGAAGCCTTTCCTTCTAGAAAATACCCGTCTTTACCATTCTCAGGCATGTTCACGTTGGGGACGATACCCGCGTATCCACCTGACACGCCAAAAAATATATAGTTACGGGAATAAGGGCGATAAGAGAGATCTTTACGATTGGCTTTTTCTCTAGGCTCTACCTCTTGGGCTAGGGCGAAGGATTGGACAAAAATACAAAAGCACCCGATCAGGGCTAACGTGCCTACCTTGGAACTACGATAACTGAGCATAAAATTTTCTCTTCTTCCTGCTTTAGTTGGGGCAAAAAATCCTAGCAAACCTTCCCCACCGTTTATGGACCTACAATACGACTAATGTAAGAGAGGATGTATCTGATTTTGTTTCAATTTTCGAGATATTCTTGACTAATTCTGTTTCTATTTGAGTTCGAATCCCCAAGAGGTCCGGAGGGTGACCTCTTTGTTTCATAAATTCTGTATAATAATTAGTCATTGTCTCAGGCGCGTATCCGCAGGGGCTCATAAACGCTTGAGCGCCGAGATCATTGGTAAGATTTAAGCCGATACCGTGGTAACTGACCCACTTGCGACAAGCGATTCCTAATGAGGCAATCTTAAGCCCCCCCAGCCACACCCCGCTTGCGTCTTGTTTACGCTCGCATCCCTTGAGCCCTGCACCAGCTAAAGCAGCCATCACCCACTCCTCTAGGTTACGTAAGTAACCATGCAGGCCACCGGGGTACGCTTCCAGGTTCAAAATTGGATATATAGTTAACTGCCCCGGGCCATGCCAAGTAAGGTCCCCGCCTCGCTCGACTTCGTAGTAAGATACGTTTTCTGGCTTATTTTGAAGTGGCACCTGCCTTAAAGCCTGCTTGAACCGGTCATCTGTGGGCTGTTTTTTCTGTAACCCACGCCCCCTAGTCACCACGGGCTCATGCTCACAGAAGAGGATCCGCTCCGAGTCTTTTTCTCGTGCGATGACTCGCGCTAATATTTCATGTTGATACTTCCACGCGCTTTCATAGGGCACGAGTACCGAAGCCTTAGATTCGAGACGTTCAAACTTCATGCTTAGACTCTCGCCTGCTTAGCACTCATACATAATGCTTGTTTAAGCGTGTGTGCTGGGAGCTGAGGTCGGCTTCTTCTGAAAAATATGAATCGCATGGCCAAGGACTGCTTCTGCGGCTTCCATCATGGTTTCAGGCAGTGTGGGATGAGCGTGCACGGTGAGAGCTAAGTCTTCAACCTGGGCTCCCATCTCTATCGCTAGAGCAGCTTCTGCAATCAGGTTCGAAGCCTCAGCACCCACAATGTGAACGCCTAGTAGTTTCCCAGTCTTTGCGTCACCGATCATTTTGACAAAACCGTCAGGCTCACTCACAGAAAGCGCCCTGCCATTAGCAGCAAACGGAAACACGCCCACTTTCGTAGCGATCCCCTCTGCCTTCGCCTCGGCCTCTGTGTACCCTACTGCTGCTATTTCTGGATCCGTAAAGATCACGGCAGGCATGGCTTTTACATCGTAGATAGACTTCAATCCGCCTAGGACCTCGGCTGCGATCACACCCTCTTTACTTCCTTTGTGAGCAAGAAGGGGCTGACCAGCAACATCTCCTATCGCGAATATATGTGATTGATTCGTGCGTCTTGCGGCGTCGACTTTGATAAATCCTTTTGCGTCTAGGGCGACAAGCGCTTTGTCTAGGCCAAGAGAATTTGTGTTAGGTGTTCTACCGATCGTGACTAGGATTTTTCTGTAGGTGCCCTTTGATCCGTCTGAGAACTCTACCTCAAAGCCCTTCTGTGTTTTCTTCTGGGACTTCACTCCGATCCCTAGTTTCACTTCCACGCCTTTACTCGTGAGCTTCTTGTGGACCACTTTACTAAGCTCTGGATCCACGCTCGCAAGCAGACTAGTGCCGGGCTCCACTACAGTCACCTTGGTGCCCGCTTTCGCATAAAAAGTGCCTAATTCAAGCCCAATATATCCTCCGCCAATACAAAGCATGGACTCCGGAATTTCCTGCTGCAAGAGTGCACCAGTGGAATCTAAAATTCCGTCTTGATCGATATCAAAGCCCTTTAGACCGGTGGGTCTAGAGCCTGTTGCTATCACTGCGTTTTTAAAATTTAGCGTGTCTGTGGCGCCATTCTTCGTGGTCACGGTGAGTGTTGTAGGAGAGGTAAAGTTGGCTCTGCCTGCAATGACAGTAGCGCCGTTAGCTTTAAGTAATTGGCCTACCCCGCCTGTGAGTTTTTTTACGATGCCTTCTTTCCACGTCATGAGTTTAGGCATGGAAAGCTTTGGCTTTGCTCCAAGCTCTATTCCAAACTCACTTGCATGACCTAACTTCTCAAAGAAACTACCCGCATAGATGAGCGCCTTAGAAGGAATACAGCCTCGGTTTAAGCACACGCCACCAAGCTCTGCTTCATCAATGACGGTTACTTTGCGCCCTAGCTGCGATAGCCTGATTGCGCATACATACCCGGCCGGACCGCCTCCGATAACCACTACATCCGCTGAAATTTGTGCCATAACTTATTTTCCAATCTTTATTTTGGTCTAAAATCCCATCTAGAATATTTGTACTTAAACGCCGTCCACAAGCAGAAGCGCTGGGTTCTCGATATACCCAATAAAAGTCTTCATAAACTCAGCTGCGACAGCCCCGTCGACAATCCTGTGATCCAGTGAAATCGAAAAATAAGTCCAATCACGAATCGCAATCTGCTCTACGCCGTTAATAGTAAGAGCTACAGGTTTTCTAAAAATTTTATTAAACCCTAAGATCGCAACCTCAGGGAAATTAATCACTGGAGTCGCAAACAATCCCCCAATGCTGCCCGCGTTTGTGAGTGTGATCGTGCCGCCGGTCAGGTCGTCCATGGTGAGTTTTTTTGCGCGCGCTCGGGCGACGACGTCTTCTATTTCTTTGGCAATCATTAGGATCGATTTATTTTCAACATTCTTAATCACAGGTGCTGTCAATCCATCTTCTGTTTGCACGGAAATCCCAATATTGTAGTGCTTTTTAAGTACAATCTCTTGGCTCGACTCATCTAGCTCCGCGTTCATGATCGGATACTTGCGAAGCGCTGCGACCATGGCTTTCATGACAATCGGAAGGTAGGTGACTTTAATTTTCGAAGCCTCTCCTAGAGCCTTTGCCTGAGCTCTTAGTTTCACAAGCTCGGTCGCATCGCACTCTTCCACATAAGTAAAGTGAGCTGCCTTGTCTTTAGACAGGCGCATTTTTTCAGAAATTTTCTTACGCAGGCCTTTAAACGGAATTCTTTCGTCTTGCGCGCTAGAAAGCACGGGCCCTCTCGTTGCTATCTGAGGTCTGCCGCCCGACGTAGCCCCAGCACCGCTTCCGATTTTAGACTTATTCTCGATGTCTTCTTTAAGGATCTGTCCCGACGGACCTGAACCTGAAACTTGAGTAAGCTCAATCCCCAGCTCTCTTGCTAACCTGCGCGCAGACGGCGCAGCTCTCACGTCACCAGACGCCGCCACAGATACCAGACCCGTAGTGGAAACGGGTGCTGCTGCGGCTGCGTGCATAGGAGCCTGAGCTGGACTTGGTGCTGGGCTACCTTGCGATTTTGCCGGAGCTTGCGAAGCGGATTTAAGCGCTCCAGATTCGCTGTAAGTGAGCATGAGTTGGCCTACTTTTACAGTGACGCCTTCTTTTACTTCAATAGATTGAACGACGCCCGAGAACGAAGATGGCAACTCAACCGTTGCTTTATCCGTCATAATTTCAGCCAGTACTTGGTCGTCTTTCACTGTGTCGCCAGCTTTAACGTTCCATTTTACTAATTCGCCTTCATGCACGCCTTCGCCAAGTTCTGGTAATCGTAGTTCTGCCATTGTCGTTATTCCTCTGCTTTCTTACCGGTTAATACAAAATCCTTGGACGTGTTAGGAGGAGCACCTCGTAACATCCCTTCAATAAAAAATTCTGCTGCTTTGTAACTGGACCTCACCATAGCACCACTTGCGACGTAAAAAAATCCAAACTCCATCGCAAGCTCTCTTAGTTCTTCAAATTCCTCGGGACGATAATACTTCTCAACAGGCAGGTGACTTAAGGATGGCCGTAAATACTGGCCTAAAGTAAGCACTTCTACCCCGTAGTCTCTGAGATCTTGAAAGGCTTTTAGGAGTTCGTCTTTCGTCTCTCCGAGTCCAAGCATGATTGCACTTTTAGTGAGCATTCGATTTTCGGGCCTTAGTTCTTGAGCCAAATTTTTAGCCCCTCTGAGAGTCAATAAAGATTGTTTATAGCCAGCTCGCGGGTCACGCACTCGGTCCTGAAGTCTACTTACGGTTTCAATATTATGCGCATAAACATCTAGGCCCGACCTTACGATCACTTCTACTTCTTTCAACTCGCCTCTAAAGTCAGGCACTAACGCTTCCACCAAGAGGTCCGGTTGCCTCTGTTTTAATCCCCTTATGGTCTCGGCAAAATGATTTGACCCCTGATCCTCTAAATCATCTCGGTCGACACTCGTTAACACGACATACTTTAATCCAAGCGTTGTGACACTTTCTGCAATATGTTGCGGTTCGTTTGGGTCCAGAGGTGGCGGCACCCTAGCCGTTTTGATCGCACAGAACCGACAAGCTCTCGTGCACGTATCACCCCCTAACATAAACGTCGCGGTCCCAGACGCCCAGCACTCGGACAAATTCGGACACTGTGCTTCCTGACAAACCGTGTGGAGTCCATGCTCTTTTAAGAGGCCTTTTATCCTAGTGTAGTTTTCACCCGCAGGAGGTCTGATCTTTAACCACTCGGGCTTTCTCGCCGCTAAGACCTCACGCGCTTTCGAGGGGGACATCGGTTTTGCCCTGTCTTGCTTCGGAATCTCAATCGCGTCTAAGACGGTTAACTCTTTAAATATTGCCATGGGGACCTGTTGTTTACTTTGAAAACTTGGCATCGTAAAGCCTACAGGTATGATTTAAGCTATGAGGGCGCAATTTTTACGCAAACCGAAAGAATCTGGCCAGATCTTGTTCTTGGTCCTATTGATGACCATGACTCTAGTCTCGGTCATGACTTTTGCGGTCCACACAGGACTCTTAGTGCATGCAAAAATAAACGTCCAAAACGCAGCCGATCTCGCCGCCTACACTGGAGCCTCTGTGCAAGCTAGGCAGCTCACCTATATTGGATACCTAAACTACGAGATGAGACGTCAGTATAAGAAGTTTCTCTACAGGTATTATGTCATTGGCCACTCCCAACAATCCTCTCATCCTCAGTCGAATGCTCCGGGAGTGCGAGACTACTTCGTCTTAGATGAAGCCAATCGGCCTGTCTCGCTTGACGTGCCATCGGCATGCTATAGCGACCAAAGGGGCTCGAATATGTGCAGACCGCGTCGAATTCCTAGAATTGGCATTCCAAACCCAAGCCCGCTTATGATGAACGATGCCCTCTCAAGTACTACGCTTACGGCATTAGACCGTATTGAACAGATCAAACAAAAAGGATGCCTAGGAGTTGGAAGAACGAACTATGAGCTGATGCAGGCTTGGCTGTTTAACACAGACCCCGATCATAGACTCATACAACAAGAACTCGAAAACACCACAGACGAGGAATTCAGAAGGAATTACGCGAGGATTCAAACTGCAGCACAAGGCTTAGGGGTTTTTCCTAGGAACTTACTCTTAAACCAACGCATAAAGACGTTAGCACAATACGTAAACTACCCCTCTAAACAGAACCAGAAAATCGCTGACATCAATGCACTGAAAAGCGACCGAATCAACTGGCCCGGCAATGAGCGCACGGTGTCAGCATTTCTAAGTGCCTACAGTACACTTGGCAGTCATATGTTTAGCGCAAACGACGTCACGCTGACCGAACTCATGCCAAGCGGCAATCTTCTTGAACTGGAAGATATCAGGACGGATCTTTTAGTGTTTTACACGGACTTTGCGTTAGATAGGGAAACCGGCAGAGATCCTTGTTATGAAGTGAGTAACGCTCCTGTAAACACACCGGTCGATTGTGTCATGTGTGTGTCCCCTTTGAAGTTAGCCTCTAGCGCAACATCAAATACACAACTGCTCTTAGGTGTTTATAAGAAACCAACGACTCTCACTTATTACGCCCTCAAACTAGAGGCCGAGGTTAAGTTACCGCTTTCTCCCTATTCTCAGCCTCTCAAACTCGTTGCCGTATCAGCAGCTAGACCTTTTGGCAGTCGTATTGGGCCTAAATTAGACCTAAAAGACTATGGCTGGCTCTATAATACTACTATTCTCTCGAACTCTGGCGCCGTTGGAAATCGCTGTAACGACCCGGGCGCCACCAACCAGTGTAAAGGTGTGATCCCAAACCTCCCGGTCGTAGACGGCGATACCCCAGTTTCAGGAGTAAATGGTTGGAACGAGAAGAGCCTCGTGTGGCATTTCTGGAATGCTCTAGGCTCAACAGGTGGCGACGGCCCCCCAGGCCCTTTGCCCTCAGTACTAGCGCCCTTTCACTTTGACCGCGCCTATCAGGTCGCGATGGCTCCGAATCCTTGGGAAGTGGGACAGTACATTTTCCCTAACGACTCTTCCCCAAGCGATCCCTACCTTCAACATTTTGGTCAAGACGGCGATCCCGCGAATTCTCTGTTCCCCATTTGGGCGCCGTTAGTTCCTCCCGACAACTCAGGCAGGACAGCTGTTGATATTCTAAGAGAATTATTAGACCAAGCACTCCCACCGACCGCTGCTGGGGGTGATGTAGGTCTGTCTCAAGTCATGCGCCAAGGCCTCATTAACGGGATCATTTCCTACGCAAACACTAAACTAGCAGCAAATATGGGCGAAGATTTTGAGGGATTAAATGTAGTTAGGCTCAGAGATCCGACTAGGAACTTCAATAATGGACAGCCCCCCACTCGAGGGCAGAACCCCATTGAGGGTCCACCACCCACGCTCCTTGCACTTGCTAGGGAAGACGTTCGAACCTCTTGGAAAAACACAAGGAGCCCCGAGGTTACAGCGGCTGGGCGAAACGGATACAGCGTGAAATTTGTCCCGTTTCGAGACCTAAAAAGCGGAAGTCTCGTCCACTCGAAGGATAAATCAGGAACCCGCTCGACGGGCTTTGTAAACAGAATCACAGACCTACTTACCGGACCTGGTGACCTTGATCAAATTCAGCATTGAAACACGCGAGAGAAAAAAGCATGATCGGACCAGAATTTAACACTAAAGAAATCAACCGAGGAGATTAGAAAAATGGCCAAGAAAAAAGCAAAGAAGAAAGCAGCTAAAAAGGCAGCCAGAAAAATCGCAAAAAAGAAAACCACCAAGAAAGTGGCCGCAAAAAAAGCAGCCAAAAAAACCGCAAAAAAAGCTTTGAAAAAAACTCCTAAAAAAACCACAAAAAAAACCACAAAAAGAACCACTAAAAAAGCTGTCGCAAAGAGAAAAGCCCCTGCAAAAAAAGCAGCCAAAAAAACCGCAAAAAAAGCAGCTCCTCGTAGTCCAGCGACCAAAAAAACGAATCCAACTGCCATTCTTAAATCGCCAACCCAAGCCGCCGTAAACGCTAAACTAGCCACTGCGGCTTTAGGCGGACTTGCTCTTGGCGCTACGGTTTCTTCGTACGCTTCTGATAGCGAAGAATAAGATAGAGATATTTATTTAAACTTTTTCTATGTAACCCCCAAGACGAGGTGACTTGTTTTGGGGGTTTTTATTGCCAAAAGCCTGTAAACCCAGTAACTCGACTTCCATATGGAAATTCGTGATGCGCTATATGGATCGGTCTCCTTGGACGGAGGAGAGGCGCGCGTTTTGGATTCACGCTACTTTCAGAGACTGCGCCATATCCGACAACTAGGCCTGTCCGAATACTCCTACCCCTCTGCAACCCACAATCGCTATATTCATTCAGTCGGTGCTATGCATGTCGCGTCCCGCGCGCTTGAGACTATTTTTGGATTATCCTCAGATGAGAGTGCAGGCGACGGAGAGCTCTCTCACCGCAACAAACGACGAGCTTCATGGGAGGTGGCCCTTCAACGATTACCACGCTCCGCTTATCTTAGATTTAGGTCTCTTGTTCGCCTGGCGGCCCTCCTCCATGATATCGGGCACGGCCCCCTTTCACACGCGCTCGAGTCTGCTATGCCAAGCAGAGAGTCTCTATGGGCTGGATCAACCCCAGTATCGGGCGTTAGAACAGAAGGTCAGGCGAATCACGAGGACTACACGCTAAAGATTATTTTAGATTCTGATCTGACCGGCATCTTAAATGAAGTAGGAAGAAAATACGGTTTCCGCGCAGAACACGTAGCAGCTCTGATTGATCCCTCCGTTCAAGCCTCGAGTGATCCTTATCTTGAACGGATTGAAGGTGCAAAAATCGACTTCAGGCCTTTGCTCCAACAACTCATCTCCTCAGAACTCGATTGTGATCGAATGGACTACCTTCAAAGAGATAGTTTTTTTGCCGGAGTAAACTACGGCAGGTACGATTATGACTGGTTATCTCGTAATTTAACGGCAAGCGTACAAGGAGAGGCTTGTTTTCTAGCTCTTCACCACAGAGCACTCTATGCGTTTGAGGATTTTTTAATCTCAAGATTTCATATGTTTCTCATGGTGTACTTTCATCATAAGAGCATTGTGTATGAGGAGATGTTTAAGCGATATTTTGAGACGTCTGGGGATGAATACCCTATTCCGTCTGATCTCACGAAATACTTAGAGTGTGTGGATTCTCAGTTGTTTGCAAAACTATCCCACAGCAAAAACCCATGGGCCGAGCGCATTACAGCTAGAAAACCTTATCAACTACTTTGCGAAACTCAATCTGGAATCCCAGCACAGACAGAAGCCCAGGCTGAATCTATGGCGAACTTCCAGAAGATCATCCTACAACTTAAGAATAAATCTATTCCCTTTATAGAAACTTCCACGAAGGGAGAACTCTCTAAGTATCGACCTGATCAGGGCCCGATAATTTACGTCCGCTACGACGACCTGTTCTCTCAACCGCAGTTCATTCCTCTTCGCGAATGCACCGACCTATTTAAGCGGTATCAAGAACAGCGCTTTATCAACCGGATTTACGTGGATCCTCAGTTTATTTTTCAAGCACGAGAGATGAAGATTTAGTTTCCATAAAGTACTCTAGAGTATTACTTGAAAGCCCAGATTCTCTCGTGTATTTGCTTGCCGATGATCTCACGCACACTTCCTCACCTCCTCGCATCTCTAATTGCGTCGCTATCGTCGGTAACAATCTTCGCAGGACCCATCATAGCTCCGATTAAACAGCCACGGTTGATCGTAACGCTGGTAATTGATCAGTTTAGATCGGACTACTTGACCCTACCAAAGTTTAAAAATCGTTTTGGCAAAATGGGTTTTCAGTACCTACTAGATCGTGGCGCATACTTTCCGTTTGCGGAGTACGAGATCTATCAAAGTCTCACAGGCCCTGGCCATGCTACAATTCTCACAGGCTCATACCCATACGTTAATGGCATTGTTGCAAATGATTGGTATCAACAAGATTCAAATAAAAAAGAATACTGCGTCAGTGATCCTAGTTCTCCCATCATAGGTTCCCACTCTTCAGAAAAAGGCTTCTCACCAAAGAATCTACTCACTTCAACACTTGGTGACGAGTTAAAGACGCTATCTTCTAAAAACAAAGTAGTCGCTATTGCGTTGAAAGATCGGTCTGCCATTTTGTTAGGTGGTCATAAAGCAGACCTTGCTCTCTGGTTTGATCCAAAATCCTTTAAATGGGTTACTTCGAAATACTACGCAAACAAACTCCCATCTTGGGTGGACTCACTAAACGAGGCGCTTGCCTCAGAGAAAGGGGCTGATCGCACGTGGAGCAGACCTAAGGATCCTTCCCCTGAGAATCTTGTACTAAAAAATTCTATTGGAAACGTTTTAGAAAAGGAACTGGGCTCTCATTTTCCACACCGTTATACACTCGGAACGAAAAATTCGCTGACGACTCCATATGGAACCACGATGACCCTAAATGCTGCAAAAGAAGCCATTTCCTCGATGACTCTTGGACAAGACGAGGAAACCGATATCTTGGCGGTATCATTTTCTAATCATGATTATCTAGGCCATATCTACGGTCACCAATCAGATGAATTAGAAGAGATGATGATAGAGGAAGATAAAGCGATCGCAGAACTTCTGGGTTATCTGAAAGAAAAAATCCCAGGCGGCCTTGACTCAGTTTGGATTACACTTACTGGCGATCACGGAGTTTCGCCCGTTCCGGAATTGGCCATGGCAGAAAAACTTCCAGCATCGAGGCTAAACGACACTGGTATCAGGGATCGCTTAGAGCGTGAACTTAGAGTCAAATTTGGAAAACCTCGTAAGTCCACGCAAAGCTGGATAGCGGAGGTCGAAGCGCTTCAGTTTTATCTGAATGTGGAGGCCATTAAAGATAGAGGAGTTAATGTAGCAATCATGGAGTCCTATTTAGCCGAAAAGTTAGAAGAAGAACCTGGAATTCTACGCGCATTTACCTCTCAGCAGATCCTGTCGAATCAAACGCCAGACAATCTGCTTCGGAAGCAAATTGCTAATACCTATTTTAACGGTAGGAGTGGGAACGTCCTAGGGGTTGTGAAACCCTTTCAAATCTCTAACTACAGTGGCACAACCCACATGACTGGATACACCTACGATCGTATGGTTCCGCTGCTATTTGTGGGAAAACCTTTCCGTGCAGGGCTTTATGCTACGTCCGCGAAAGTCGTAGACTTAGCTCCGACGCTTGCTTTTGGTTTAGGCATTACTCCTCCAGCTGCATGCGAGGGCCGGGTGTTAAACGAGATCTTGCAGGAAAGAGAGTGATCTCTCTGAAACGAAAATTACACTTACAGGAACTAAAGTTTACGAAAGAGTAGAACATCATATGAAGTTATACTTTCTTTTTTTTGCAGCGCTCTATTTCAGTAACATCCCGACTGGGTCTGCTCATTCTGAGCCGTATGTTCCGTATCGATATAAAATCGGTCAGATCCAAGTCTATTTTGAAATGAAAAAGCACGAAAGTCCGATAGGAGCAGTCTACGAGATCCATCCAAGACTCAGTTACGGGCCCGGCCCCCATTATGACGTGATCGCAAAATCATCTGAAAGTCAGCGAATTTTTATTGTCCCAGTTATGGCGGAGACTGGCAACTTAGAGAGAGTTTCTGCACCGAAGGCTCGAGTTTTTTTTGCAGAACATGCCTCAGACACTCAGAACTTCTTTAAGACTCTGTCTAACCTTAAACCCCTTCCGAAGAAAATGGGCTCGCTCCGAAACCAAGGACTGCTCGTTGTAGAAGAAGCAACGCTCACATCGGTCCTCCTAAATGGCCTCCTTGCAGAGAATGAAACCACAAAGTCCGTAGCAGCTGAATTAGACCATTTGTTTTTTGATGGGGTTTCAAAGTTCGCAGCCCCCAAAAATCACTGGATTGGACTCGGCGAAATCCGAAGAAACGAATACCCAGTAGGATTTAACCTAGGGATCAGTTTTCAGGAGGAACCACTAAAACAGAGATCCAAGTTCACCAATGTACTAACTAAGACTTGGATACCTAAGCACAGCCTTTGGCAACAACTACTCTCATCTGAAGAGCGGCACGAGTATGCAACACTAAGAAAACACATTGAAAAATTTTCGGGCGCCGACCTAGAGAATTTCAATCCCTTAGATCTTAAATGTAAATCCGCGCTTCGTGCACCAAAGTAGCAACCGAAAACACTGCTCCCTGTATTCTTGTTTATAATTTACAAACTGCCCCCTAAGGGTGCATAAGTTAGGGTACGCACATACGAAGTAAGATCGTAATATCTGGCGCATAAATTGAATTATTGCAGACATGATTCTAAGATGCCCAAACGAGTTATGTAAAAATCGCGACCAAAATCAATATCTTAAAGGACAAACAAAACGCATACGCTTAAGTGGATACTACTTCAGATCGTCTGATAGTCGACGAATCAGAAGATATCACTGTCTCGAATGCGGACGCTATTTTAGCGCTTCCACGTACCATCCGGCTAAGTATCAGAAAAAACGAAGAATCAATGCTTTGCTTATGAAGTACCTGTGTTCGGGAGTATCTCAAAGGCGATCTGTCACGTCCCACCTAATCGGTGACAGTGTCGTCCCACGTAAACGGTGACACTTTCTTGGAAGGGTTTTACTACGATTTCATTGGCTGCGAGTCAAACTCTCTTTCTCTGGTTATTATTCGACCCT
>Ga0247843_1001317_pt1 | contig 51209 bp, 45 predicted proteins | sample LaCruzMarch2017__FD_192420 | JGI IMG/M metagenome (GOLD analysis project Ga0247843, IMG submission 192420) | Freshwater microbial communities from meromictic Lake La Cruz, Castile-La Mancha, Spain - LaCruzMarch2017_8m | ecosystem: Environmental > Aquatic > Freshwater > Lake | place: Spain...
GTTGCCGAAGGTCCAATGACAGCGCTCTCGACATCTCTGCCGGCCCCCGCCCGGCAGATAGCTTGAATCAGATGCCAGGCCTTTCGGGAATCCCCCAGATTCAGTCAGGCAGGACGCCGCTCTAGCGCCTGACCCAGGCCCCCTGCTGCGCGGCCGATTCCAGGCAATCCGCCACGAACTGCACGCCGGCCAGCCCGGCCGCCGCATCGGGCGCGGTCAGCGCCAGCGGATCGGGCGCGATGCCAAGCCGCCGCGCCGCCGCCTGCTCCGCGAAGTCGAGATAGAGGTTCGCGAAGGCCTCGTGCAGCCCTTCCGGATGGCCGGTGCGCGGGAAGCGCGTGGCGCGCATTGCCGCGGCCGACAGGGTGGGATGCCCGCGGGAGAGGGTTATCGGATAGCCCTCGCGCGGTGCCAGGCGCAGCTCATTATGGGCGGCGTGGCGCCATTCGAGATGGCCCTCGGCGCCGATCACGCGCAGCATGATATGGTTCTCGACGCCGGCCGCGCCCTGCGCCAACACCATCGCACCCCGCGCGCCGCCGGCCAGGCGGAAGCGCGCCTGCGCGTAATCATGCACCAGGCGGCCCGGCATCAGGCTGTCCACCTCGGCGCTGACGGCCACGAAGGGCTCGCCGCAGACGAAGCTGGCCAGATGGTGCGCATGGGTGCCGATATCGCCCAGCACCAGCGAGGGGCCGCTGCGCGCCGGGTCCAGCCGCCAGCGCTTTGCCGCATCGGGCAGTTGCTCGACCGCGGCGGCGAGGCCGGAGCCCAGATACTCCACCTGCACGCTGCGCACCGGGCCGATGCGCCCGGCGGCGACCAGCGCGCGGGCCTCGCGCACCATCGGATAGCCGGAATAGCCATGCGTCACGCAGCAGGCGATCCCGGCCGAGGCCTGCACCAGGGATTGCGCCTCGGCCAGGCTGTTGGTGATGGGCTTGTCGATCATCACGTCGAGGCCGGCCCGCATCGCCGCCAGCGCATAGGCATGGTGGGTGTCGTTGGGGGTGACGATCGCCACCGCCTCGATGCCATCGGGCCGCCGCGCTTCGGCGGCCAGCATCTCCTCCATCGCGCCATAGCTGCGGTCGGGGTGGATGCCGAACTCGCCCGCCGCCGCCCGGCCGCGCGCCGGATCGCGGGAGAGCACGCCGGCCACCACCGCGAAGCAGCGATCCATCAGCGCGCCGCGCAGATGCACCTGGCCGATCATGGAGGGCGCGGCACCGCCGATGAAGGCCAGCCGCAGCTTGCGGCCAAGTTGGGCGATGGCGCTCACGGCGCGATACCCAGGATGCGCTCGGCCATGCCGGGCGCGAGCGGGCGGCGCAGCGCCGCGTCGAAGGGCTTGTCGGTGGTGGCGATCATGTGGCGCGCGATGAAGGGGGCGCCCTCGGCCGCGCCATCCTCCTTGCGCTTCAGGCAGCATTCCCATTCCAGCACGCACCAACCCTGGTAGCCGGTGGCCGCGAGGCGGGAGAAAATGCCACGGAAATCCACCTGCCCATCGCCCAGCGAGCGGAAGCGCGCCGGCCGCTGCGCCCAATCCTGGAAGCCGCCATAGACGCCGCTGCGCCCGCTCGGCACGAATTCGGCATCCTTCACATGGAAGGCGGCGATCCGCGGCGCGTACAGCTCGATGAAGCCCAGATAATCCATGTGCTGCAGCAGCATGTGGCTGGGATCGTACAGGATCCGCGCGCGGGGATGGCCATCGACCAGGGCCAGGAAGCGGTCAAAGGTGACGCCATCGTGCAGATCCTCGCCCGGATGCAGCTCGAAGCAGATGTCGATGCCGTGCGCGTCGGCATGGTCCAGGATCGGGCGCCAGCGGCGCGCCAGCTCGGCGAAGGCGGCATCGATCAACGCGGGCGGGGCGGGCGGCCAGGGGTAGAAATAGGGCCAGGCAAAGGCGCCGGAGAAGGTGACCAGGCGCTGCAGGCCAAGTCGCGCCGCCGCCTCGATCGTGTGGAGCAGGTGCTGCCTGGCCCAAGCCTGCCGCGCGCCGGGGTCGCCGCGCAGCGCGGCGGGCGCGAAGGCGTCGTTCAGCTCGCTGAAGGCGGGGTTCACGGCGATCAGCTGGCCCGCGCGATGCGCCGCCAATTCGGTGATCTCGACGCCCAGCGCCGCCAGCCGCGCGCGATAGTCGCGGCAATAGGCATCGTCGGTCGCCGCGCGCTGCACATCGATCAGGCGCGGATCATGGACCGGGATCTGCACACCCTTGTAGCCCAGGTCAGCGAGCCAGCCGACCACCCCATCCAGACTGTCGAAGGGCGCGGTGTCGCCCATGAACTGGCTCAGCATCACGGCGGGACCGCGCATGCTCATTCCCCCTTCATCGCCCGGCGGATGCGCCGCAGCGCATCGCGCGCCACCGCATCGGCATCCGTGTAGGTGTCGCGCCAGACGCAGAGATGCGCGGCCAGGTCGGGTGCCAGGATGGCGGCGGAGAAGGCCTCGAACCCGACCGGCCCCGCATAGAAGCGCGCGGCCGCGGCGATGGCCGGCACATCGACGCTGCCGGTGCCGAGCGCCCCGCGATGGCTCTCCGAGAATTCCAGGAAGCCGAGCCGCGGCAGCGCGGCGCGGATGGCCGCCGCCGGATCGGCTTCCTCGATCAGCATATGGTGCGTGTCGAGGTGGAGCAGCAGGTTTGGCGCGCCCACTGCGGCGATCAGGTCAAGCGCCTGCGCCGCCGTGTTGAGCAGCGCATTCTCGAAGCGATTGACGCATTCGAGCGTGATCCTGAGCCCCGCCTGCCGCGCCAGCGACGCGGCCGCCGACAGCGCCTGGATCGCATGGTCGCGCCCGCGCGGCGTGACCGGCCCGGCGGCCTTGCCCCAGGCGGCATGCGGAATGCCGCCCAGCTGCACCGCGCCCAGATCCCGCGCCAGCCGCACCGCATCCAATAGCCGCGCGGCGCCGCGGGCGGCGATGGCGGGGTCGTCGCTGGCCGGGTCGCTCTCGGGCGGGTGGTTGGTGTTGCAGATCAGCCGGAGGCCGGCGGCCGCGGCGCGGAGGGCAAGGTCGGGCACGTCCACCGCATCGGGGTCGCGGATCGGCACAATCATCATCTCGAAGCCGCAATCGGCGGCCGCCCCGATCGCGCGCGGCCCGTCGGCGCGCGTCCATCTCGGGATGAAGACCAGCGGATGGACGCAAACCGGGTTCAATGCAGGGGCGTGCCTTCGATGGTCACGCGGTGCATCAGGCGGCGCTGCCCGTGATAATCGTTCAGCGCGAAGTGCCAGGTGCTGCGATTATCCCACAGCGCCAGCGACCCGTTGCGCCAGCGGAAGCGGCAGGTGAATTCCGGCCGCTTGCCATGCTCATACAGGAAGCCGAGCAGGGCCGCGCTTTCCTCGGCCGTCCAGCCCTCGATGCCCACGGTGAAGTTGGCATTCACATAGAGCGCCTTGCGGCCGGTGTCGGGATGCGTGATCACCACCGGGTGGATCGCATCCTGGGTCGCGGCCTCGGGATTGTGCAGCCGGCCGGCCAGGTCATTCTGGTGGTAGCCGGCCTTCGCGCCGAACACATGGCGGCTGGAATGCAGCGCGCGCAGTGGCGCCAGCGTGCGCTTCATGCCATCCGACAGCGCATCATAGGCGGCATACATGCAGGCGAACATCGTGTCGCCACCCACCGGCGGCACTTCCCGCGCCAGCAGCAGGGAGCCCAGAGCCGGCACTTCGTCATAGCTGTGATCGGTGTGCCAGACCTCGCCGATATTCTTCTTCTGGCCGGGCTCCTTGCGCACCTCCGCAATGTCCGGATGGCCGGGGACGGCGGTGAAGAAGCGGTTGACGTTCACCGGGCCGAACCGCGTGGCGAAGGCCAGCTGCTGCTCGGGCGTGAGGCTTTGGTCACGGAAGAAGATCACGCTGTGATCGTGGAAGGCCTGGCGGATCCGCGCGAACAGGCTGTCGTCCATCGGCGCGGCCAGATCCACGCCGAGCAGTTCGGCCCCCAGCGGCCCGGCGATGGGCGCGATGTCCAATTGGCTGTTGCACATGGCGCGTCTCCTCAATCGGGGGTGGGGGCGGTGGTGGCGAGCAACCCTTCGTGGCGCAGTTCCGCCCAGAGTGCGGGCGGGATCGGATGGCGGAGCCGGGCCGCATTCTCCGCCACCTCGGCGGCCGCGAGCGCGCCGGGGATGATGCTGGCGATCACCGGATGGGCGAGGGGGAATTGCAGCGCGGCGGTCGGCAGCGGCACGCCGTGGCGGTTGCAGACCGCCTCGATACGGCGCGCGCGCGCCAGGATCGCGGGGGGCGCGGGCGCGTAATCAAACCAGGCATCGTCGCGCACCGGCCCGGCCAGGATACCCGAATTGAACGGCCCACCCAGGATGATGCTCATGCCGCGCGCGGCGCAGAGCGGGAACAGCTCGTCCAGCGCGCCCTGTTCCAGCAGCGTATAGCGGCCGGCCAGCAGCATGCAGTCGAAATCGCCGGCGCGGGCGAAGCGCAGGCACATCTCGGTCTCGTTCAGCCCGCAGCCGATGGCGCCGATCACGCCGGCGCGGCGCAGCTCATCCAGCGCGCGGTAGCCGCTGTCCATCGCGGTGCGGAAGCGCGCTTCCAGCAGGTCCCGGTCGCCGACGCTCCAGAGGTCGATGTCATGGATCAGCAGGATGTCGATCCGCGCCAGGCCGAGCCGCAGGCAGGATTGCTCGACCGAGCGCATGACGCCGTCATAGCTGTAGTCGAAGCTCGGCACGAAGCCGGGCAGGCCGCCACGACGCATCCCGGGGGGCTCGGTCTCACCGGGCCGCAGCGGGCGCATGACGCGGCCGATCTTGGTGGACAGCAGATAGGCATCGCGCGGCTGGTCGCGCAGCGCGGCACCGACGCGCAGCTCGCTGCGGCCATAGCCGTAGAAGGGCGAGGTATCGAACAGCCGCACGCCCTGCGCCCAGGCTTCCTCGACCACGGCGATCGCCGCGCGCTCCGGCATGGCCGCGCGAAAGCCGCCGATCGGGGCGGCGCCGAAGCCGAGTGCCGTCACCTCCAGCGCGGTGCGGCCCAGGCGGCGGCGTGTGGTGGGCGCCATGCTCATCCCTTCACCGCGCCGCCGGTCAGGCCGGCGACCAGGTATTTGCGCACCAGCAGCGAGAAGATCAGCACGGGCAGCATCACCATGGTGCCGCCGGCGGCGATCCGGCCCCACTCCCAGCCTTCGTAGTTCATGAAGTTCACCACCGCGACCGGTGCCGTCATTGCCTCGGTGCGCGTCAGGATCAGCGCGAAGAAGAAATCGTTCCAGGCGAACAGGAAACACAGGATGGCGGTGGCGGCGAGGCCGGGCGCCGAGAGCGGCAGGATGATGCGCGCGAAACCCTGCGCGGTGGTGGCGCCATCGATCCAGGCCGCTTCCTCCAGCGCGCGGGGCAGCTGGTCGAAGAAGGGCCGCATCATCCAGATCACCAGCGACAGGTTGAAGGTCATGTAGATGATGACCAGGCCGGTGCGCGTATCGATCAGGTCCAGGTGCCGGTAGGCCAGGAAATAGGGGATGGTGAAGGCGATCGGCGGCGCCATGCGGGACGCCAGGATCCACAGGCTGAAGGTGCCGGCGATGCGCGCCTGCCAGCGCGACAGCGCATAGGCCGCCGGCACGCCCACCAGCATCGGCGCCACCGTGGCGGCAACGGCCACCACCAGGCTGTTGACGAAGCTCTGGCGGAAGCCACTGGTCCAGAGCGCCTCGTAATTCTCCAGCGTCGGCGTGAAGATCAGCGCCGGCGGAAAGGCGAAGACCTGCGCGTTGGTCTTGAAGGACATTTGCAGCAGCCACAGGAAGGGCGCCATGACGAGCAGCGCCAGCACGACGGCCAGCACCTGCACAAAGCGCCGCTCACGGGCCATCGGGCTACTCGCCATGCTGCCCCCAGCCGACCAGGCGGATGATCGCCCAGCTCATCAGGATGGTGGCCGCCAGCAGCACCACGGTGATGGCGCTGGAATAGCCGAGGAAGCTGAAATTGAAGGCCTGGAGGAAGGAGTAGTAGTTCGTCACCTCGGTCACCGAACCCGGCCCGCCCTCGGTCAGGATGAAGATCAGCGGGAAGGCCTTGATGCTGTCGATCAGCCGGAACAGCCCGGCCACCAGCAGCACGCCCTTCAGGAAGGGCAGCGTGACATGCCAGGTCATCTGCCAGGCCGAGGCGCCATCCACCTTCGCCGCATCCACCATCTCCTGCGGCATCATCTGCAGGGCGGCCAGCGTCATCAGCATGGTGAAGGGGAACCATTGCCAGGTATCGGCCACGATGATCGCCGTCAGCGCCCAGTCCGGATCGGTGATCAGCGCGGGCACGGTGATGCCCACCAGCGTGGTGCCCCAATGCAGCGGGCTGATGTCGGGCGTGTAGAGCACCTTCCAGATGATCGCGACGACGATCGGCGGCAGCACCATCGGGATCAGGAAGACGGTGCGCAGCGCCTCGATGAAGCGGGAGCGGGTGTTCAGCAGCAGCGCGAAGCCGACGCCGATCAGCAATTGCAGCAGCACCGTCCAGAAGGACAGGCGCGCCTGCACCCAGAGCGAGTTGATCAGCCGGGAATCCGCCGGCATCTCCTGGTAGTTGGCGAAGGGGCGGGAGAAGTTCCACGCCGTCTCCGGCCGCGTCAGGTCCAGCGGCGTGAAGCTGGTGATGAGCAGATAGATGGCCGGCGCCAGCGTGATGACCGCCAGCACCACCAGCGAGGGCGTCACGCACAGCGCGTAGAAGCGGTTGCGTGCCAGGGTCGCGCCCCGCCCGCCAGCGGCCGCCTTGGGGGATGCGGCCAATGGCTGGACCAGGGCTGACACGGAAGGGCTAACCCGCGTCGACGGTGACGCCGGCGCGCTGGAGCACCTGGATGGCATCCTGCTGCGATTGCCGCATGGATGCCGCGGCATCCTGCTGGCGCGTCGCGATGCGCGCGATGCCGCGGTTGATCGTGTCGCCCACCTGCGGGAAGACCGGCACCGTGCGGTACTTCATGTAGCCCGACCGCCCGCCAAGTTCGAGCACCTGCAGATACAGCGACGCCACATCCTGCCCGTTCAGCGTCAGCGCGCTTTTGAAGGCATCGCCGGTGATGACGCTGCGGCGGCAGACGCTCGGGTAGCCGCGCTCGGACACGATGCGGTTCAGCATCTGCTTGGAGAGCGCCCACTTGATGAATTCCCAGGCCAGCTCCTTGCGGCGGGAGCCCACGGGAATGCCAAGCCCATGGCTGTTCGAACCCGGGAAATTGCCGGAAGGACCTGCCGGCATCAGCGAATAGCGCACCGTCTCCTTCACGACACTGTCGGCATGCTTGGCCAGCGGCACCAGCCAGGTGATGGCCTGGGTGCGGAAATTGGCGCGCCCCGCGATCTGCGTGCGCATCGCCTGGTCATCCGAGAAGGACAGCACGCCGGACGGCGCGAAGCGCGACAGCAGGTCGGCATACCATTGCGCCGCGCGGATCGCTTCCGGCGTCGCCAGCGTGGGCGTCAGGTTCTCGGGCGGGTCGCGGAACACGCGGCCGCCCATGCCCATCAGATAGGGGATCCAGTTCCAATGGTGCAGCTGGTCGGCGACGAAGGCCGACAGCCCCTCGCGCCCGTGCATCGCCTCGCAGGCGCCCAGCAGCTCGTCGAAGGTCGTCGGCATGCGGATATTGGCGCGGTCCATCAGGTCGGCGCGGCTGGCCGCCATCAGCATGGCCCCCGCTTCCCAGGCGAAGGCGTAGGTATTGCCGCGCGCATCCTGCATGGCCGATTGCGCGCCGGAGACGAAATCCGCCGCGTCCCAGGCCGGGTCGGTGCGGTTGGCGTCGCGCACGAAGTCGCTCAGGTTCGCCAGCCACCCCGCGCCGATCCAGCGGCCGGAGTAGATGAAGGTTACGTTGATCACATCCAGCGAGCTGCCGCGCGTGGACAGTTCCAGATCGGTGCGCTGGTTGTAGACGGGGAAGGCCTGGGTGTTGAAGTTCAGCCTGGCGCCAGTCATTTCCTCGAATTCCGGGAAATAGGCGCGCAGATATTCGAAGAAGGTGCTCTGGAAGGCGGCGCCGTTCAGCGTCTGGCCCGCGAAGGGGCGGGACTGTCCAACCACCGGTGGTGCGGCGATGGCGCCGGCCCCCAGTGCCGCGCCACCGAGCACGAGTTGACGACGCCCGAGATGACCCTGGCCCATGCTTCGCTCCCTCGCGCTCGCGTCTTTTCCCGGTTCTTCCGGCGCGCGGCGTCAGTCAGGCGAGGGTATCGAGTTGGCTGCGCCAGCGTCAAGCGGTCGCGCAGCGCCACGCGCTTCGCTATCATCGGGTCAGTTGGGGGAGACGCGCATGTCGCAGCAGCAAAGCCTGGCCGGCAAGGTCGCCATCGTGACAGGGGCAGGGCGCGGAATCGGCGCGGCGATCGCCACCGCTCTCGCCGCGGCGGGCGCCACCGTCGCCTGCGCCGCGCGCAGCGAAGCCGAGGTCAGCGCCACGGCGGCGCGCATCACGGCGGCCGGCGGCACGGCTTTTGCGCAGGTAACCGACGTGACCGATGCCGGCTCGGTCGCCGCGCTGTACGCCACGACGGTCGGCCGCGCGGGCGGCATCGACCTGCTGTTCGTCAATGCCGGCGTCAGCCTGGACCAGCGCCCGGTCGAGACCAGCGATCCGGCGGCCTTCGAGGAGACGATGCGCGTCAACCTGTTCGGCGTCTATCACTGCGCAAGGCTGGCGGTGCCCTCCATGCGCGCGCGGGGCGGCGGGCGGATGGTGATGACGGGCTCCGGCATGGGCCATTCCAGCCTGCATGGCCATGCCGCCTATTCCTGCTCCAAGGCGGGCGTCTGGATGCTGGTGCGCATCCTGGCCGATGAGCTGCGTGCCGATGGCATCACCGTCAATGAGCTGGTGCCGGGCCCGGTGCAGACCGCGATGACAGGCGTGCCGCAGCGCACGGGCTCGGTGGTGAACAATCCGGTCGAATGGCTGAAGCAGCCCGAGGATGTGGTGCCGCTGGCCATGTTCCTGGCGACGCATCCCGGCCCCGGGCCGACGGGCCAGAGCTTCAGCCTGATGCGTCGCACCTTCTGAAGCGGCCTTGTCCTGCTGCGGTGCAGCGGCGAAAGCCTCTTGCGACGCGACGCATCCGGTGTCCCAATACGCGTCGAAAAGCAGAAAAGGGGGCACGCGGCAGCGGCCCCTTGGGGGAAGTCGCCAGGATGTCCGTCACCGGCATGGCCGCGCATGCGCCCGATTTCTCGGTGGCCGGGAAGGTCGTTCTGATCACCGGCGGCACGGGCGGCATCGGCATGGCCTTTGCCCGCGCCTTCGCCGCCTGCGGTGCCACGCCGATCCTGGCTGACCTCAAGCCCGCCGCCGAGCCTGCGCCCTTTGCCTTCGAACAGCTCGATGTGCGCGACAATGCGGCGGTGCGCGCGCTGGCCGCGCGGACCGGGCGGCTCGATGTGCTGATCCACTGCGCCGGCCGGCTGGTGCGCCATGAGGAGCATCAGCCGGAGGTCTTCGCCGACATCATCGACATCCACCTGACCGGCAATATGCGCCTCGCCACCGCCTTCCGGCCGCATCTGGCGGCCACGCGCGGCTGCCTGATCAACATCGGCTCGATGTATTCATACTTCGGCGCGGCGATGATCCCGGCCTATACGGCGGCAAAGACGGCGATCGTCGGGCTCACGAAGTCGCTGGCCGTTGCCTATGCCGAGGATGGCATCCGGGTGAACGCCATCGCGCCCGGCTGGATCGCCACCGAGATCAGCCGCCGCGGGCGCGAGGAGGCGGCCTTCAACGACAAGGTGATGGCGCGGCTGCCGACCAAGCGCTGGTCGCAACCGGAGGAGCTGGCCGGCACGGCGCTGTTCCTCGCCTCGCCGGCGGCGCAACTGATCAATGGCGTGACCATCCCCGTGGATGGCGGATACGTCGCAAGCTGAGGGAGGAAAGAACCATGATGAACCGAAGGACTTTCGCGGCCGCCGCTGCCGGCCTGCTGGCCACGCCCGCGCTGGCGCAGCAATTCAACTGGCGCCAGCAGGATGGCCGCACGGTCACGCTGCTGCTGAACAACCATCCCTGGTCGCAGGCGATGCGGGAGATGGCGAACGACTTCACCGCCGCGACCGGCATCCGCACTCGCATCGAGATCTTCAATGAGGAACAGTTCCGCGCCCGCCTGACCACCCTGATGCAGGGTCGCAGCCCGGAAGTGGACGTGTTCATGTCGCTGCCCTCGCGCGAGGGCGCGGTGTTCAAGCGCGCCGGCTGGTACACCGATCTCGCGCCGATGATCGCCGATGCGCGGCTGACCGCGCCCGACTTCAACTATGATGATTTCGGCGCGGGCATGCGCCAGCAGGCGACGCTGGATGGGCTGGTGGCGACGCTGCCGATCAACCAGGAGGGGCCGCTTTTCTACTGGCGGAAGGACATCTTCGCCCGCTGCAACATCCCCGAGCCGCGCTTCCTGGAAGACATCCCGGAAGCCGCGGCGCGGCTGCGCGCCTGCGATGCCGCTCAGGGCGTCTGGGCGGCGCGCGGCCTGCGCGGCGCGGTGAATTACGGCATGTCCGGCTTCGTCTTCAACATGGGCGGCAGCTACGCCACCGCCGATGGCAAGCCCGGCCTCTGCCAGCCCGCCACCATCCGCGGGATCGAGATGTACGCGAACCTGCTGAAGGATTTCGGCCCGGCCGGCGCGCTCAATCACACCTTCACCCAGGTGATCGAACTGCTGGGCCAGGGCCGCATCGCCATGACGCATGAAAGCAGCAATGAATTCGCCAACATCGTCCGCTTCCCGGGCCGCGCCCAGGATCTCGGCGTGAAGGTGCTGCCGCCGGGGCGGGAGAGTGGCATCTCGCGGCCGCTGGTCATTGGCTGGGGCCTCGCCGTCTCGGCGCATTCGCGCCAGAAGGAAGCGGCCTGGATGTTCCTGCAATGGGCGACCAGCAATGCGGTGCAGACGCGCCTGGTGCAGAATGGCGTGGCGCCGCCGCGCGCCAGCGTCTTCCAGGGGCCGGCCTTCAACGCCTGGGCCAACGAATTGCCCATCCGCCGCGCCTGGGCGGAAGCGCTGGTGGAGATCGGGCGCACCGGCACGGGTGTGTACCAGTCGCCCACCGACCGGGTGCCGGAAGCGCGCGACATCATCGGCAACGCCATGCAGCAGATCGTGCTTGGTCGCGCCTCGGCGCGTGATGCGGTCTGTGCCGCGGATCCGGACCTGGCCCGCTTGCAGTGAGCCTGGCGCTGCCCGCCGGCCCCGCTTCGCGCCGGCGGGCCAGCGCTTCCTACCGCTGGATGGTCGCGCCGGCCCTGATCTTCGCGGCCGGCATGATCGTGCTGCCCTTCCTCTGGGCGATGTGGCTTTCCCTGCATGAGACGATGCTGGGCGGCGAGCCGCGCTTCGCGGGGCTCGACAATTACCGGCGCCTCGTGGCCGACCGCGAATTCTGGAATGGCTTCCGGCTGACGATGCTGCTGTGGCTTTTGTCGCTGGCGCTGCAGTTGGTGGCCGGCACCTGGCTCGGCCTGTTGCTGGCAAGGCTGGATGCGGCGCGGGGCTTGATCCGCACCGCACTGATCTCGCCCTTCATGCTGCCGCCCGTGGTGATCGGCATGATGGCGATCGTCATCCTGGACCCGGGGCTCGGTGTGGCGAATTGGCTGCTGGCCCAGCTTGGCCTTGGCGGATTGCTGTTCCTGGCGGACCCGGAGACGGTGATCCTCACGGTCGCGCTGATCGACACCTGGCAATGGACGCCCTTCGTCGCGCTGATCGTGCTGGGCGGCTACCTCTCCCTGCCGCGCGACGTGTTCGAGGCCGCCGAGATCGACGGTGCGGGCAGCTTCCAGCGCCTGACGCGCATCACCCTGCCGCTGCTGGCGCCCACCTTGGTGACGGCGGCGGTGCTGCGCAGCGTCGACCTGCTGCGCTTCTTCGACGTGATCTACATCACGACGCAGGGCGGGCCCGGCAATGCCAGCACCACGCTGAACATCCTGGCCTATCGGCGCGGCTTCGAATTCTTCGAATTCGGCTATGCGGCGGCGCTGATGGTGACGCTCTCGGCCATCGTCTTCGGCTGCGTCCTGGCTTTCTCCCGCCTGCGCCGGGCCGTCGCATGGTAGCGGGGCAGGGGCGGGTCGGCCGGTGGCTGGATGCGGCGCAGCTGGCCGTGATCGTGGTGGTGCTGGTCGCGCCCGTGGCCTGGATGGTGCTGTCCGCCTTCAAGCCGCGCAACGAGGTGGCCGCCCTGCCGCCGCGGCTGATCTTCGCGCCGACGCTCGAGAATTTCGTCGAGCTGTTCCGCCGCACCGACTTCCTGGAGAATACGCTGAACAGCCTGATCGTCTCGGGCGGGTCGACCTTGCTCGGGCTGGTGCTGGCCTTCCCCGCCGCCTTCGCCATGTCCTGGCATCGGATGAGCTGGCCCGCCACCGCCACGCTGTTCGCCCGCATGGCGCCGGGCACGCTGTTCCTGCTCCCTTGGCTGATGATGTTCACCAGCGTGGGCCTGGTCGGCAGCCATCTGGCGCTGATCCTGACCCATGCGGTGATCACGCTGCCCGTCGCCATTTGGGTGCTACTGCCCTACTTCGATGGTCTGCCGCGCGAGGTGATCGAAAGCGCCGAGATCGATGGCTGCCGCCAGCACCAGACCCTGTTGCGCGTGGCGCTGCCCATGGTGGCGCCGGGCGTGGTGGTGGCGGCGATCCTCAGCTTCGTCTTCTCCTGGAACTACTTCCTGTTCGCGCTGGTTCTCTCCGGCTTCAGCACCAAGACGGCGATCGTCGCCAGCTTCAACTTCATCGGCGAAGGCGTGACGAACTGGGGGGCATTGATGGCCGCCGCCACCGTCATTGCCCTGCCGCCGCTGATCCTGACCTTGATCATCCAGCGCCGCCTCGTGGGCGGCCTTGCCGCGGGAGCCGTGAAGGGATGAGGGCTGCGCGTTTCCTGGGGGAGGGGCGGATCGTCCATCTCGACCTGCCCCCGCCCCAGCCAGGGCCGGGCGAGGTGCTGCTGCGCGTCACCGCCTGCGCGCTGTGCGGCAGCGATTTGCGCCCGCTGAGCCAGGGTTGGCCGGTAACGCCGGGTCACGAGATCCTGGGCGTGGTGGACCAGCCGGGCCACGCCTGGCATGGGCGTCGGGCGCTGGTCTACATCCCGGTCTATTGTGGCCATTGTGACGATTGCCTGGCCGGGCAGACCCATATCTGCCGCAACGCCACGGATCTGATGGGCTGGCAGCGCGATGGCGGCTATGCCGAGGCGCTGGCCGTGCCCGAGCAATGCCTGCTGCCGGTGCCCGACGATATCCCGGACCATCTGGCGCCCCTGCTGCTCGATGCCATCGGCACCACCGCGCATGGGCTGCGATTGGCGCGGCGCGTGGTGCCCGATGGCGATGCGCTGCTGCTGGGCGCCGGCCCCATCGGCCTTGGCGCGCTGATGGTGCTGCGCGGCATGGGCGTGCCGGTCTTTCTGGTGGAGCCCTGCGATTTCCGGGCGGGCTTCGCAACCTCGCTCGGCGCCACGCGCCTCTCGCCCAATGCCGCCGCCACGCGCCGCTTCCCGCTGGTGATCGAGGCCAGCGGCAAGGATGCGGCCCGCCAGATGGCCTTCGAGCAGGTGGCGCCCGGCGGCGCCATCGTGCAGTTCGGCGAGAGCGACCGCTGGACCATCACCGAGAACAAGGCGATCCGCCGCAAGGATTTTTCCCTGTTGCGCTCCTTCTATTTCCCGATCGGCGACCATGCCGCGAACATCGCGCTGCTGCGCGCCCAGCGCGACGATTATGCGCGGCTGGTGGACGCCACGGCGGGCTTCGATGGCCTGCAGGGTCTGTTCGATGCGTTCAAGGCGGGCCAGCGCCTGAAGCCGCTGTTCGTGCCATGAAGGTCGGCGTGGTGTGCACCGGCATCGCGGTGCTCGATCGCGTGCACCTGTTCGAGACGCTGCCGCTGTCGCCCGGCAAGCACATCGCGCGCGGCTACCGGGAGCATGGCGGCGGCATGGCGGCGACCGCCGCCGTCTCGGTTGCGGCGCTGGGCGGCGCGGCCAGCTGGATCGGCCGGCTCGGCGCCGACGCCACCGGGGAGACGCTGCTCGGCATGCTGCGGCGCCATGGGGTGGCGACGGAACACGCCATCATCGCCCCCGGCGGGCAATCGCCGGCGGCCGCAGTGCTGGTCGATGCGGAAGGCGAGCGGCTGCTGGCCGTCTATCCCGGCGCCAACCTTCCGGAAGATGCCGCGGTGCCCGAGGCGCCGCTGGACCGCGCGGGCGCCGTGCTGGCCGACCCGCGCTGGCCGGGCGGCGCCGAGCGCCTGTTCGCGCTGGCGCGCGCGCGCGGCCTGCCCCGCGTGCTGGATGCCGAGCTGGGTGCGCCGCAGATCCTGCACCTTCTGGCACCGCAGGCCGATCATGTGGTGTTTTCCGAACGCGGCCTTGTTGAATTCAGCGAGACCGCCGACCCGGAAGCGGGGCTGGCGGCGGCCGCGGCGCGGCTGCCGGGCACCGTCGCCGTCACGCTCGGCGCGCGCGGCAGCCTGTGGTGGCGGGACGGGCGGGCGGTGGCGCTGCCGGCGCCGCGCGTGCAGGCGCGCGACACAACGGGCTGTGGCGACGTGTTTCATGGCGCCTATGCGCTGGCGCTCGCCGAAGGGCAGGCGGTGCCGGATGCGGCGCGCTTCGCCACCGCCGCCGCCGCGCTCAAGGCTGCGCGCGGCCATGGATGGGATGGCATGCCGGACCGCGCCGCGGTCCTGGCGCTGCTGCGGGAGGGATGGGAATGAAGATGTCACCGGGGAAGCTGTGGGGGCTGCGTCGCCTTGCCGATGCGGGTGGGCGGTGGAAGATGCTGGCGATCGACCAGCGCACGCCGCTGTTCGGCCCCATCGCCAAGGCGCGCGGCCTGGCCGAGCCCCCCTTCGCGGATGTGGCGCGCGTCAAGCAGCTGCTGGCGCGCCACCTGGCGCCGCACGCTTCCGCCGTGCTGCTCGATCCGATCTACGCCTATGCCAGCGCGATCGACGAGATCCCGGCGCGCACCGGGCTGATCATCTCCTATGAACATTCGGTGACGGAAAACACGCCCCACGGCCGCAAGAGCTTCCCGATTCCGCACTGGTCGGCGGGGCATATCCGGCGGATCGGCGGCGATGCGGTGAAGGTGCTGGTCTGGTACCGGCCGGACGCGCCGGCCGAGATCCGCGCCCATCAGGAAGCCTTCGTCCGCGCCGCCGGCGAGGCGTGCCGGGCCCACGACATCACCCACCTGCTGGAAGTGCTGATCTATCCGCTGCCCGGCGAGGATCCGGCGGTGATGGAGGCCAAGCGCGAACAGCTGGTGCTGGACAGCATCCGCCCCTTCACCGATCCGGCCTATGGCGTGGACATCTTCAAGCTGGAGCCGCCCGGCCCCATCGGCCAGGTGCCCGATCCGGATGGGCCGGCCGCGGCCGCGCTTCAGCGCGCCTACGACCAGATGGCGGCCATGCTGCCGCGTCCCTGGGTGATGCTCTCGGCCGGCGCCGGGGTGGAGGATTTCCTGCGCAGCATGCGCTACGCCTGCCGTGCCGGCGCCGCCGGCTATCTGGCGGGGCGCGCCATCTGGGCGGAAGCTTTTGCCAGTTTCCCGGACTATGCCGCCATGGAGCGCGCCCTGGCCGATGGCGGGCAGCGCAATCTGGAGGCGCTGAACCGGGTGACCGAGGCCGCGACGCCCTGGCACGCCCACAGCGCGTTTGCCGGCGGGATCGCGCTGGATCTGGGCGATGGCGCCTTTCCGCAAGGCTATCCCGGCCCTGCCTGAGCCGCCATCGCGCCTTGCCCGCGGGGCGGGGGCGCGCCATGCTCGGCTCAATCAATGCTCGCCGGTGACGGCGCCCAGGGGGGAAGAATGGCGCAGGTTTCGATCCGCAAGGTCGTCAAGGCCTATGAGGGTGGTGTGCAGGCGGTGAAGGGCATCGACCTGGAGATCGCCGACCATGAATTCGTCGTGCTGGTCGGCCCCTCCGGCTGCGGCAAGTCCACGACGCTGCGCATGATCGCCGGCCTTGAGGAAATCACCGATGGCGAGATCGCGATCGACGGCAAGGTGGTGAACGACATCCCGCCCCGCGACCGCGACATCGCCATGGTGTTCCAGAATTACGCGCTCTATCCGCACATGAGCGTCTACGACAACATGGCCTTCGGGCTGACGCTGCGGAAGTTCGCCAAGGATGAGATCAAGCGCCGGGTGATGAACGCGGCGCGGATCCTGGACATCGAGCCGCTGCTCGAACGCAAGCCCAAGGCCCTGTCGGGCGGCCAGCGCCAGCGCGTGGCGATGGGCCGCGCCATCGTGCGCGACCCGAAGGTGTTCCTGTTCGACGAACCGCTCTCGAACCTGGATGCCAAGCTGCGCGTGCAGATGCGCACCGAGATCAAGAAGGTGCACCAGAAGGTGCGTACCACGACGGTCTATGTGACGCATGACCAGATCGAGGCGATGACGCTGGCCGACCGCGTGGTGGTGATGAACCATGGCGTGATCGAACAGGTGGGCCCGCCGCAGGAGCTGTACCACAATCCCAAGACCCGCTTCGTCGCCGGCTTCATCGGCAGCCCCGCCATGAACTTCCTGCCGGCGCGGCTGGAGGCGATGAGCGGCGCGCTGCGCCTCAACCTGCCGACCGGCATCCAGATCGAGGTGCCGGCGGCCCGCACCGAACGCTACGCCAGCCATGCCGGGCGCGAGCTTCTGTTCGGCATCCGTCCCGAGCATCTGACCGAGCCCAAGAACCTCGACCGCGGGAACATCGCCCAGTTCGAGCTGACGCCCGAGGTGATCGAGCCGATGGGCATGGAGACGCTGCTGCACCTGTGGATGGATGGCGCCGAGGTGTGCTGCCGCATCGACCCGACGACCAGCGCCGAGCCAGGCCGCCCGATGCTGATGGCCGCCGACCTGAACCACATGCACCTGATCGATCCGGCGTCGGGGCGGCTGCTGTAGTCGCGCCGGCTGGACTTGTCAGCGGGCAGGGCGGCAAGCCCATCGGCGACCTGATCCACCGGTTTCCCAGATGCGCGGCCTTCGGTAGAAGCCGCCCATGGAGAACAGCACCGCCACCAGGCCGCTCAGCAAGCTCAAGGGCGATCGCTACCGTGCCTATGAGGAACTGCCGCTGGAGGTCCGCCGGGCGTTGCAGGAGGCTCTTGTCGACTGGTGCCCGCTGCGGGCGCGCGAATGGCATCTGCACCTGTTGCGCCAGCAGCGCCTGCGGCCGGCCCAGGCGGCGTCGTTCCTGGTGACGGCGATCCGCCGGCATGACCAAGCGGAAGTCGCCGCCTTCGCCAAGACATGGCCGAAGGGCTCGGCCGCCTATCCGCACCTGGCGGCCGACGCGACGCTCCAACGCTATGCGGGTACCGAGGGAATCCCGGCCGCCGAGCCGGTCCCGCCCGCTCCCGCCGCAATCCGCCCGCAGGTGGCGGCGAAGGGCCTCAAGCCGTCGGCGAAGCGGCCCAAGCCCCCGTCCAAGCGCAAGTCGGGCCGTCGTTCGCGCCGCTGAGCAAGTACGGCGGGGTCCGATTCCACGGCACGCGGTCTGATCGCGCTGCTTGCGGGTTATCGGATGGTGCCGCGGTCGGCGCAGGCCGCGCAGGTGGTCAGCCCGCGAACTTCCCGGCCCGGCTCCACGGCATAGCCGCAGCGCAGGCAATTCGCCCGGTCATCGTCCGGATTGAAGGGATCGGCAATGGCCCGGGTTTGCTGGCTGCTCCGGTCGCCCGCCATGCGCGGCTTTGGCTCATCGACCTGGAGGGGCAGCGTGTCCGGTGGAGCCGCCGGGATTGGCATGGCCTCGGCACCCGGCGCCCACCTCGATATCAGGTGGCCGACCTGCTCCGGCGCTTTTGCAGTCTCTGCGGGCATCGCGGGGAAGGTCTGCGGCGGCGTCTTCATGTGAAGTCCGGCGTCCCAACTCCGGCCTCGAGGCCCGGCTGCGGGTCGCGGTGGGGGCGCCGCGCTGGCCCCGGCGCGCCGCGTCGGAAGGTGCACCACTTCCACCATGCGGCTGCCGCCCGCCTTGCCACGGCGGGGGATGTCCCGATGGTCACGTTGGTCGCTCGGCGTGATCCGCCCGCCGCCAAGGCGCGCGAAGATGTCGTCAATCTCGGACATAAGGCTCCAATTGGGTCGCAGGCGCGCCGGAAAATCTGCGGCGCGGGCATCGGCGTGAGGTTTGGGACAGGCTGCCGGCCATCATGCCGAAGCAAACTCTCGACCGACCATATATTGAATAGCGACCGGCAGGGAAGAGGCCGCATCATGCGGCCAGCCTTCCATCCAAGACATCGCCGAACCACCGGCTGTCGCGACCGCGGGTTGGGCCAACCGGGCCGGTGCAAGCCCGGCCCCGGCGCGCCCGTTGGACTCCCCGGGGCGCGGCCCGCTGCCCTGGTCAGGGCAGTCTTGCCCATCAATCGGTCAGATAATCCGCGCGGGCAGCTTCTGGCCCATTTTTCATTCGGATCTCCGGCGCGGGCGGCATACGGTGCCGGGATGGTCCGTGATAGCGTTGCCGTGCCTTCCGCCGCGGGCGCCATCGGGCAGCGCGGCCGGAATGTGCCTGGTGGTATGTGCCAGGCGGAGGATACCGTCCCGCGCCACGCACCCGGCGCGCCCCTGGGCGCCGGGGCCCGGGCGGGCCGGTCTTGCCTCGCCCGCGGCTTCGGGCTGATGGCGCGCCCGATTCGCCACCATCCCGCCGGCGGACCGGCCGGTGCGCGGGATGGAGGCGCCGTCCCTGACCGGCGCCCGCATGCGTCAATCCCCGTCCGCCCGATGCCCGGGCGGACACCACCAGGAGCCGCCCCGATGCTGTCTGGAGACCGAATGACCCCCCCGCGACGCCTCCTCGCCCGATGGGCCGTGGCGCTCAGCCTCGTCGGCGGCGCCTTGGCCGCGCCCACGCCCGCTCCTGCCCAGACGGCCCCTGCCCCCGTGCGTGGCGGCAGCATGGCCATCATCAACGGCTCGGACATCCGCAACTGGGACCCCGCCCTTACCTCCGGCACCTTTCCGGGCGGGCCGATGGACGTGCTGGACGCCATCTACGGCTTCCTCGTCTATGTCGATGTGCGTGGCCAGGTGACCGGCGGCATGGCCGAGAGCCTGACCAGCGCCGACGCCACGACCTGGACGCTGAAGCTGCGGGAGGGCGTCACCTTCACCGACGGCACGCCCTTTGACGCCGAGGCGGTGAAATTCAACTGGGAGCGCGCGGCCGACCCGGCGACGCTGGCCCCCACCCGGACCTTCATGGCCTCCTGGGTGCAGGGCATCCGCGTGGTGGATGCGCGGACGCTGACCATCACCCTGCCCGAGCCCAATTCCCATTTCGCCGCGCAGATCGCGGAGCTGGCGCCCTTCATCGCCTCGCCCACCATGCTGCGGGCGGCGCGCGAGAAAACCGACATCAGGCCGGTCGGCGCCGGCCCCTTCACCCTGCTCAGCTGGAACCAGGGCATCTCGATGACCATGGCGCGCAATCCGGGCTACTGGGACCAGCCGCGCCCCTATCTGGACACGCTGACCTTCCGCATCATCCCCGAGACCAACGCCCGCATCGCGACCGTGGTGCAGGGGGGGGCGACGATGATGGCGGGTTATCTGCGCCAGTTCGGCTCCAACGCCCGCGCGCGCGGCGTCGGCACGGTGGACATCCCGATCCGCGGCATCTACCGCGCCTACTTCAATCACCAGCGCGGCGTCTTCACCGACCAGCGTGCGCGTGAGGCGCTGTACGCGGCGATCGACCGCGCGCGGCTGATGCAGGCCTTCACCCAGGCTGGCGGATATCAACCGCCCTCCAACTTCTTCGGCAGCCAGTCACCTTTCTACGACGCCTCCATCGCCCTGCCGGCGCATGATCGCGCGCGGGCGCAGGCGCTGTTCGATGCGGTGCGGGCGGGGGGTAGGCCGCTTGAGGTCCGCATCGTCCATGCCACCAATTCCGACCTCAAGCGGCTCGGGGCCTATGTCCAGCAGGTGCTGGGCAGTTTCACCGGCGTGACACCCGTGCTGGTCGAGGTGGATCAGGCGACGCTGCCGCAGCGTTGCAGGACCCAGATGGAATTCGACATCTGCTTTGAGGGCGGGGTGCTGGTGGCCAACCGGCCCGAACCGGTGATCTCAAGCCTGCTCAGCACCGGTGGCCTGTTCAACTGGGGCCAGTACAGCAGTCCAGCGATGGATACCGCGCTCGCCCGCTCCAGAGGCACGGTGGATCCGGCGGCGGTCAGGGCCGCCTATGCCGATGTGCAGCGGCTGATGGCCACGGAACTGCCCTTCTACCTGTTCGGCGAGGAATCGCGCTCCCTGCTGGTGCGTGACACCACCGGCGGGGTGGTGCCTTCCAATGGCGGCATCCTGCAGAAGCAGTTCCTGTTCGTCTGCCCCAGCGCCTGCGTCAGATGAATCCGGCCGGGCGCGGCAGCCCCGCGCCCGGGTCTTCATGAGAACCTCGGTCCCGCGGCATGGCGGGAAGGATGACACCCGATGATCGACCGGCGCCCCCGCACCACCTTCCGCGCGCTGATGGCCCGCGGCCAGGTCTTCACCCCCTGCGTCTGGGACTGCTACTCGGCCAAGGCGGCGGAGATGGCGGGCTTCCAGGCCATCCTGCTCAGCGGCGCCTCGCTGGGCTTCTCCATGTCCGGCGTGCCCGATCTCGGCCTGCACAACCAGGAGGAGCTGGTCCTCGCCACGGACCGCATCTCTGACTACTCGCCCCTGCCGCTCATCATCGATGCCGATGACGGCTTCGGTGACGCGGCCCAGGCCTATCGCACCTGCCGCCGCCTGGTCAAAGCCGGCGCGGCCGCCATCCTGCTGGAGGACACGCCGAATGAGCGCGGCTTCACCCGCTTCGGCCGCGCCATGGAAAAGGCGACGCTGGAGGGGCGGCTGGACGGCAATGTCGCGCATCCGGTCGTGTCGCAGGAATTGTGGCTGACCAAGATCAAGGCCGGGATCGAGGCCTGCGCCGGCAGCGACTGCGTGCTCATCGCCCGCACCGAATCCAAGCTGGAGAAGGGGCTGGACGATGCCATCGAACGCTGCGTGCGCGCCGCGGCGCTGGGGGCGGAGATGACCTATGTGCACGGGCTTCGCACCCTGGAGGAATGCCGGAAGGTCGCGCGGCATCTGCCGGGCTGGAAGATGTTCGGCGACGTCGCGACCGTGAACGGCAAGCCCTTCGTCGAGCTGGATGACATCGCGGCGCTCGGCTTCAACCTCGTCACCATGCACTACCTCGAGAAGGGCTCGATGTACGGCATGCTGGACTATGGCCGGCACGTCGCCGCCAGCCGCAGCACCCGCTATGCCGACGAGCATGACATGGGCGGCATGACCCGCGAGGAGCAGCGCGCGGCGATGGAGCGCGACCGCGGCTGGATGGACGCCGAGGAACGCTGGAAGGCCCTCTGACGCCATGCCGAAGGCGATGCGCCCGGCCGGTGCGGCGCTGCTGCGGGCGGTGGGGATGCGGCTGCTGGGCGGCATCCCGGTGTTCCTGCTGGTGACCTTCGCCGCCACGGCGCTGGCCGATCTGATGCCCGGCTCGGCGGCGCAGGCCATCCTGGGCGATACGGCGACGCCCGAGCAGATCGCGGCGCTGAACGCGCGCTATGGCTACGACCTGCCCGTCTGGGAACGCTATGGACACTGGCTTTGGCGGCTGCTGCACGGCGATCTGGGCGAGACGCTGTTCAGCCGACAGCCCGTGGCCGGGCTGCTGCTGGACCGGGCGCTGGTGACCTTCCAGATCGCCTTCCTCGCCATGGGCCTCTCGCTGCTGGTCAGCCTGCCGCTCGCCATGCTGGCGGCCAGCCGGCCGGGGGGCGCGCTGGACAATGCGCTGCGGGCCGTCACCTCGTTGATGCTCTCGGTGCCCACCTTCGTCATCGTGGTGATGCTGGGCTTCCTGTTTGCCATCGTGCTGCGCTGGCTGCCCGCCACCGGCTGGGTCGCCTTCACCGAGGACCCGCTGGGCAACCTCGAATCGGCCATCCTGCCGGTTCTCTGCCTCAGCGCGCACCAGGCGGCCACCTTCTACCGCGTCGGGCGCAGCGAGATCCTGGCGGTCCTGCAGGAGGACTACATCCAGGTGGCGCGCGCCAAGGGGCTGCCGCTGCGCCACATCCTGCTCCGCCACGCGCTGCGCCCGGCCCTGCCGCAATTGCTGGCCGTGATGGGCCTGTCCATGACCTACCTGCTCGGCGGTTCCTTCATCGTCGAGAGCTATTTCGCCGTCCCCGGCATCGGCTGGACGGTGCTGGCGGCGGTCAGCAGCCACGACCTGCCGGTGATGCAGGCCATCCTGGCGCTGACCGTCGCGATCTTCGTGGTCGTCTTCATCCTGGTTGACCTGGGCTACGCCTTGATCGATCCGCGCATCGAGGTGGCATGAGGCCGCCCCACACGCCATCGGGGACGGAAGCGGGCCCGGCGCCGCTCGGCGCCGCGCTGCCCTGGACTGCCCGGCTGCGCCTGCCCCGCGGCGGGCTCTCGGAATGGCTCTCCGGGGGCTTTCTCCTCGCGCTGGTCCTCGGCGCCGTTTTCGTCGAGGCGATCCCCGGGCTGGCCGGGCCGGAATTCCCCTGGGGCGACTTCTCGCAGCCGCCGGAATGGAGCCTGAACGGGCTGCTCGGCACGGATCCGCTGGGGCGCAGCATCCTCTCGCGCGTGCTGCACGGGGCGCGCACGACGCTGACCATCACCCTGCTCGCCACCGCCATCGCGCTGGGTGCCGGCCTGTTGCTCGGGATGCTCGCGGGCTTCTACCGCGGCATGGTGGAGCGCGCGGTGGACCTCTACGCCAACGCCGTGGCGGCGCTGCCGCCGATCCTGGTGATCCTGGCGCTGGTCGCCGTGGTGGGGAATTCCGTGCTGACCATGACTCTGGCGCTCGGCCTGCTCGACATCGGGACCTATGCGCGTGTCGCCAAGGGCGGCGCCATTGCCCAGGGGGAGCGCGACTATATCCTCGCCGCCCGCGCCATGGGGGCGAGCGACGGCCGGCTGCTGCTGCGCGAGATCCTGCCCAACCTGCTGCCGTCGCTGACCGCCCTGGTGCCACCGCTGATGGCCGGGTTGATCGTGACGGAGGGCTCGCTGAGCTTTCTCGGCTACGGCATCCCGCCGCCGGCGCCGAGCTGGGGCGGGATGGTGGCCAGCTCGACCGACCTGCTCGACCGCTTCCCGCTGCTGGTGGTCGGGCCGATCCTGGCCATCGTGCTGACGGTCTATGCGCTGAACACGGTGGGCGACGCCCTGGCGCGCCGCCTCGGCGGCCGGGATCGCGCCGCGTGAGCGCGGGCGCCACGCTGCTGGAATGCGAGGCGGTCGGCGCCGAGCTGGGCCCGGCGTCGCGGCCGGTGCGCGTGCTGCGCGAGGTCAGCCTCACCCTCGGCGCCCAGCGCTCGCTCGGCATCGTGGGCGAATCCGGCGCGGGCAAATCCATGCTCATCCGGGCGATCATGGGCCTGACCCCGGCGGGGATGCGCCTCAGCGGCCGCATCCGGCTCGGTGGCACCGATCTGGGCAATTTGCGGGAGGCGGAGCGCCGCACGCTGCTCGGCCGCAAGGTGGGGATGGTGTTCCAGAACCCGATGACCTCGCTGAACCCCTTCCGCCAGATCGGGGCGCAGATGGAGGAGGCGAGCCGCTTCCACCTGCGCCTCCCCCCGGCGGAGGCGCGCGCGCTGGCCATCCGCCTGCTCGGACTGGTCGGCCTGCCCGACCCGGAGGAGGCGCATGGCCGGCATCCGCACCAATTCTCCGGCGGGATGAAGCAGCGGATCATGATCGCCGCCGCGCTGTCCTGCCAGCCGGAACTGCTGATCGCCGATGAGGCGACGACGGCGCTGGACGTGACGGTGCAGAAGGAGGTGCTGGACCTGCTTGCCCGTCTGCAGCAGCAGCGCCGGATGTCGATGATCCTGGTGACGCACAATCTGGGCGTCGTGGCGGGCCGCACCGACGAGGTGCTGGTGCTCTATGGCGGCCGGGTGGTGGAGCACGGCCCGACGGCGCAGGTCTTCCGCCAGCCGCGCCACCGCTACACGGAGGCGCTGCTCGCCGCCATGCCCCGGATCGACCAGCCATCGCACCAGGCGCTGCGCAGCATCCCCGGCCAGCCGCCCGGCCCGGCGGAGCCCGTTCCCGGCTGCCCCTTCGCGCCGCGCTGCCCCGCCGTGGAGGCACGCTGCCATGCGAGCATGCCGCCCGCGCGCGTGAGCGCGGATGGCCGGCACCGCTTCGCCTGCCACGTCCCGGTGCCGGTTGCCGCCGAGGCCTGGGCATGAGCGCGTCCGCGGTCCCATCGGTGGGCGCGGCGCTGGCGGTGCGCGACCTCGGCGTCGCCTTCCGGCGCGGCCGGTCGGTGGTGCCGGCGGTGGAGCAGGTCTCCTTCGACCTCGCGCCGGGCGAGACGCTGGGGCTGGTCGGGGAATCGGGCAGCGGCAAGACCACGATCGGCCGGGCGATCCTGCGCCTGCTGCCGGGGCACGATACCAGCGTCACCGGCTCGGTGCGCTATGGCGGGGTGGAGCTGACGGACCTGGCGCCGAGCGCGCTGCGCGGCCTGCGGCGGCAATTGCAGATGATCTTCCAGGACCCCGTCTCCTCCTTCAACCCGCGCCGGGCGGTGCAGGACATTGTGGGCGAAGGGCTGGAGATCCAGGGCGTGCCGCGCGCCGAACGCGCCGCGCGCATCGAACGTGCCCTGGCCGATGTCGGGCTGAGCCTCGCCCAGGTCACCGGCCGCCGCCCGCACCAATTCTCCGGCGGGCAGTGCCAGCGCATCGCCATTGCCCGCGCCCTGGCGGTGGAGCCACAGTTGATCGTCTGCGACGAGCCGGTGGCTTCGCTCGACGTCTCGGTACAGGCGCATGTCATCAACTTGCTGCGCGAGATACGGCGCGCGCGGCGGCTGGCGTTGATCTTCATCTCGCACGACCTGGCGGTGGTGCGGAACGTGAGCGACCGCGTCGCCGTGCTTTATCTCGGCCGGATCGTGGAGATCGGGGCGGCGGACGCGCTGTATCGCCACCCGGCGCACCCCTATACGCGCCTGTTGCTGGACGCGGTACCCTCCCCCGTGCCGTCGGCGGCACCCGCCCTCCCGGGCGCCGAGGCGGCGGCAGAGGCTGCTGCCCCGGCTCCTTCCCGCCTTCGCCCGCCCTCCGGCTGCCGCTTCCGGCTGCGCTGCCCGAGGGCGCAGCCGCTCTGCGCCGAGGTGGAGCCGCCCCTGACGGCCCAGCCCATGGGGCAATGGGCGGCCTGCCACGTTCCGCTGCGCGATTGATACCAACGGCCGCTTGCAGCGACCCGTTGGTATCTCTCTTGGGCGCCTCAGGCGCCGGGCGGCCGCTCCGCGGCCTTGGCTGGCCGCAGGTCAATCAACTCGGCCGTTGGTATCAGGTTGGCGTTGAAGGTGGGGGTGGCGTGTCCCGCGTGGGGCAGGAAGGCGTCACCTTCGTGCCCTCACGCGCCCGGTGCCCTGCACTGGCCCATGCGTGACAGGAACCGATGTCGGGCCAGATATTGCCCTATCCCATGGCCGGCAGGGCGCGGCCATTGGTCAGGCGGTAGATCCGCGTCGGCTGCTCGCAGCCGATCAGCCGGTGCACGATCAGGATGACGGTGCGGCCCATCGTGGCCACGTCCAGCGTCTCCAGGAAGGCACGCTCGGTCTCGGGGTCGAGGCCGGCGGCCGGCTCATCCAGGATCAGCACGGGGGCCGGGCTCAGCAGCGCGCGCGCCAAGGCGAGCCGCCGCGCCTGGCCGCCCGAGAAGCGCGCCCCCGCTTCGCCACAGCGCGTGGCCAGGCCTTCGGGCAGGGTGCGCACCAGTTCGCCAATGCCCGCCGCATCCAGCGCCTGCCACAGCGCCGCGATCGGCGCGTCGGGCGCGGCGAGGCGAAGATTGGCCTCGATCGTGTCGTCGAACAGGCGCGCATCCTGGGTCAGGCAGGCGATGCGCGTGCGCACCACGTCGGCGGGCAGGTCGGCCAGGTTCGTCCCGCCCAGCGTGATCTGCCCTGCCTGCGGCGCCGCCAGCTTCAGCAGCAGCGCGGCCAGGCTGGACTTGCCGGCGCCGGAGGGGCCGAGCAGCGCGATGCGCGCGCCTTCCGGCACGTCCAGGTCCAGGCTCTCGAAGACCGCGGGGCGATCCGCCACCCAGCGGAATGCGACGCCCCGCAGCCGGATGGCATGGCCAGCCGGCGCCGGGGCCGGCCGGGCGGGTTCGGCGACCGGCGCGGGCTGATCGGCTGCCTCGAACAATCGCCGCGCCGAGGCGCCAGCGGCCGCCAGGGCGGCGCCCGCGCGCGGCATCAGGCCGAGCGCCTCGGCCGCCGCGGTTGCCAGGAACAGGCCGAGCACGGCGGCCGCCATCGCGCCCTCGCCCCCCACCAGCCCATAGGCCAGCGCGCCGAGCAGCGCCGATTGGGTCAGCACGGCGACCATGGCGGTGCCCCAGGCCCCGCGCCGGGCCAGGCTGCGCTGCGCGGCGGACAGCGCGCTGCCCTCGACGGCCACGCGCCTGGCGGCGCGCGCCTCGGCGTTGGCGGCCAGCGTATCCTCGACGCCGGTCAGCGGATCGACGACGGCGGCGCGGAGCGCGCCCTGGCCCTCGGCCACCGCGTTGCCGGCGCGCGCCGCACCGGGCGCCAGCAGCGGCGGCAGGATCAGGGCCAGCGCCAGCGGCAGCGCCACCAAGGCCGCCAGCGTGGGGGACAGGACGCCGAGCAGCAGCGCCATCACCGTCACCGCGCCCAGCGCCGCGACGCCGGGCACCAGCGCGCCGAGATAGACCCGGTCCAGCGCGTCAATGTCCGACACCAGCCGGCCCAGCAGGTCGCCCGCGCGGCGAAACCCAAGCCCGGCGGGCAGACGCTCGGCCAGCCGGCGGAAGAACCAGACCCGCGTATCGGCCAGGGCGCGGAAGGTGGCGGCATGGGTCACCAGCCGTTCCAGATAGCGGGCGAGGGGGCGCAGCAGCACGATCGGTCGCAGCCAAAGCAGGGCGGATGCGCCGGCAGCCAGCGCCGCGGCCTCGGTGACACCCTCGGCGGTGCCGAGCCCGGCCAGACCCAGCAGCGCCAGCCCGGCCAGCGCGGCCGCTATGGCGGTGAGAAGGCCCGCCAGCAGCCACAGCCCGCGATCGCGCCAAAGGTGCAGGATGCGAGCCAGGTCGCGGATCATTCGCCGGCCATCCGTGCGGGCAGGGCGCGGCCCTCCGCCATTTCGATCACCCGGCCCAGCATGCGCTGCGTGGCGCGGGAATGGGTGGCGATGATGGCGGTGCGGCCCGCGCAAAGCCGGCGGATGGCGTCCGCCACCTCCGCCTCGGTGCCCGGGTCCAGATGCGCGGTCGGCTCGTCCAGCAGCACCAGCGGCGTGTCGCGCAGGAAGGCGCGGGCCAGCGCCACGCGCTGCGCCTGCCCGCCGGAGAGGCCAAAGCCGCCCTCGCCCAGCAGCGTATCCAGCCCCTGCGGCAGGCTGGCCGCGAAGGCGGTGACGCGGGCGGCCTCGGCGGCGGCGTCCACCTCGGCATCGCTCGCCTCGGGCCGGGCGAGGCGGATGTTTTCCCGCAAGGTGGCGCGGAACAGATGCGCGCGCTGGCCGACATAGGAGGAAAGGCGGCGCAGTTCGGCCGGGGCCAGCTTCGTGGCATCCTGCCCGTTCAGCGCGATGCGGCCGGAATCCGGCCGGCGGAAGCCCATCAACAGCCTGAGCACGGAGGATTTGCCGGCGCCCGAGGCGCCCGCCAGCACCAGGGTCTCCCCGGCCATGACGCGGAAGGTCACCCCATCCAGGGCGGGGGCGCGCGTCGGATCGTAGCGCAGATGCACGTCCGTGAAGGTCACCACCAGGCGGGGCGGCATTTCCTCAAGCCGGAGCCCCTCGGCGGGGGCGCGCGCCAGCAGCGGCGCCAGCTCGGCCGCGGCGCCGCGGGCCGAGAGCCGTTCATGGTAGGCCTGCGAGAAGGTGCGCAGCGGCGCGAAGAAGGCCGGCACCAGCAGCAGGCAAAAGATCGCCGCCACCGGATCGGGATGGGTCAGCCCCAGCACCGCGCCATGGCGGATGGCGAGGCAGGCGATGGCGCCGGCCGCCAGCGCCTCCAGCGAGGCGGAACTCAGGAAGGCTACGCGCAGCACCTTCATGGTGCGGGTGCGCAAATCCTCGGCGGCGGTGGAAAGCGCCTTGGCCTCGGCTTCCTGTTGGCGGAACAGCACCAGGGTGGGCAGGCCGCGCATGCGATCCAGGAAGCGGCCCGAGAGCCGGTCGAGCGCGGCGAATTGCCGGCGGCTGGCCTGCGCCGCGCCAATGCCGGTCAGCGCCATGGCGACGGGCACCAGCAGGCCGGCCAGCCCCAGGATCAGGCCGCTGGTCGGATCCGCGATGCCGGCGGCCACGGCCACCATCGCCGGCGCCAGCATGGCCAGCGCCGCGGCGGGCAGCCAGCGCGTGAGGAACCCCTCCATCGCCTCGATGCGATCGACAACCAGGGCCGCCGATTCGCCGACCGGCCGTTCCTCGGCGGGGCCTGCTTCCAGCAGCCGGGCGAAGGCATCGCCGCGCAGCCTGGCCTTCGCCGCCTCGCCGGCCGCGATCAGCGCGCGTTCCTGGGCCATGCCGAGCCCGGCCGAGAGCAGGATCAGCGCGCCGGCCGCCGCCATCTCCGCGAAGCCAGCGCTGCCAAAGCCAAGCAGGGAGGCGAGAAGGGTCGCCATCAGGAACGCCTGGCCGATGCCGGCCAGCGTCTGCGCAAGGCCGAGCCCCACGGGCAGCGCGAGCCGCCCGCGCGCCGCCCGCCCTTCCTGCCGCAGCAGCTGGGCTGCCGCGCGATCCTCTGCCGTTCCCCGCATGTCATGGCAGGTTTACACAGCTTTGGCGGCGCGGCCACCCTGCGCGCCTGGAATCGAGAGGGTCGGATGCTGCCAACACATGGACGCTACGCCTATCGCGGCTGGCGGGACCGGCCGGCCTATGCCTGGCCGAATGGCGCCAGGCTGGCCTTGTATCTCGGCGTGAACCTGGAGCATTTCGCCTTTGGCGATGGACTCGGCGCCGAGCTGGCCCCGGGCGGGCCGCAGCCCGACGTGCTGAACTTCGCCTGGCGCGACTATGGCAACCGGGTTGGCGCCTGGCGGCTGCTGGACCTGCTGGACGAACTCGGCCTGCCGGCCACCGTGCTGCTGAACAGTGCGATGTATGATTACGCGCCCGACCTGGTGGCGGCGCATCGCGCGCGCGGCGATGAGATGGCCGGGCATGGCCGCACCAACAGCGAACGCCAATCGGTGCTGCCCGAGGCCGAGGAGCGCGCCCTGATCGCGGAAAGCACCGCGGCCATCACCGCGGCTGAGGGCGCGCCGCCGCTTGGCTGGCTCAGCCCCTGGATCGCGGAAAGCCGCGCGACGCCGGATCTGCTGGTCGAGGCGGGGTATCGCTACACGATGAACTGGTGCGCCGATGACGCGCCGGTCTGGATGGCGACGCGGGCCGGGCGGCTGCTGGCCATGCCCTATCCGCAGGAAGCGAACGACATCCCCTCGGTGGTCGGGCGGCGCGACGATGCGGCGGTGTTCGCGCGGATCCTGGCCGACGACTTCGCCGAGCGGCTGGGCCAGGTGGCGCGCGATGGGCTGCCGCAGGTGATGGGGATCGCGCTGCACCCCTATATCGTGGGGCAGCCGCATCGGCTCAGGGTGCTGCGCCCGGTGCTGGCGGCCATCGCCGCCACGCCCGGCATCTGGATCACGCGGGCGGCCGACATCCATGCCCATGTCGCCGCGCTGCCGGAGGGGATGGTGCCATGAGGCGGATGACGATCGGGCTGTTGCTGCTGCTGGCTGGCTGCGCCACCGCGCCGGGGCCCGGCACCCCGCGCACCGTGGCCGAGGTGGACCTGGTTCGCTATGCCGGGCTCTGGCACGAGGTGGCACGGCTGCCCAACCGCTTCCAGGATGGGGCAGGCCGCGAATGCCTGGCGACCACCGCCACCTATAGCGCGCGGCCGGATGGCAACATTGCCGTGGTCAATCGCTGCGAGAGCGCCACCGGCCCGCGGGAAGCGTTGGGCCGCGCCTATGCCGTGGCGGGCAGCGGCGATGCGCGGCTGCGGGTTTCCTTCTTCTGGCCCTTCTACGGCGATTACTGGGTGATCGGTCTCGACCCGGATTATCGCTGGGCGCTGGTCGGCTCGCCCGGGCGGGAGTTCCTGTGGCTCTTGTCGCGGACGCCGGAGCTGGCGGCGGCGGACGAGGCGGCGGCGCTGTCGGTGGCGCGGCGGGAGGGATTTGCGCTGGAGGGCCTTCGGCGGGCCGTGCCTGTTTCCGGGAGATAGGATCAAAAAAGATCCTTGTCATTAATATATTTTAGGTTTATTCTCTATTAATGAGACGGGCCTGGCCCGCCTCGCCTCCGACCAGGCAGGGCACAGATGAGCGGCACCGTTTTCCTCGACACAATCGCCAAGACCACCCAGGAAAACGCTGGCGCCGTCACCATCGGCATCCGTCGCACCGGCAACCTGGATGCCGAAACCCACATCACCTTCGGCATCGCCGCCGACAGCGCCGCGGGCGGCTTCGACTATCTGGGCGATGAGGGCACGCTCACCTTCGCCCCCGGTGAATCGCTGCTGATGCTGACCATCCCCATCCTGGATGATCTGCTGGCCGAGGGCAGCGAGGTGTTCAGCGTCACCCTGATCACCGCCTCGGGCGAGGCTGGCCTGGCGGCGCCGCGCACCGCGCGCATCACCATCGCCGATGATGAGGCGCCAAGCCCGCCGCCGCCCGCCGAGCCGCCACTGAGCTCGGCCTATGATGTGGATTTCGCGCCGGTGGCCAGCGGCCTGGCCGCGCCCATCAAGATGGCCTTCAGCGACGCGGTGCCGGGCAAGGTCTTCATCGCGGAAAAATGGGGCGTGGTCCGCCTCGCCGATCTCGAAACCGGCACCAGCACCCTTCTGCTGGACCTGAAGTCCAGCACCAACAATGCCTCCGACCGCGGCATGGTCGGCATGGCGGTGCACCCGGACCTGGAGAACCACCCCTATCTCTACGTCTTCCATGTGGTTGATCCGATGGACAGCGCCGGGCTGACGGGCAATGCCGGCCTGGACGGGCGCGGCAATCGCTATGCGCAGCTCGCGCGCTACACGCTGGATGAGACGACCGGCTACACCAGCGTGGTCGAGGGCAGCCGCTTCGTGCTGCTCGGCGAGGGGGGCCAGGGTCTGGCCGACATCTCGGGTGGCGGCGCGCTCGACTTCACCGATCCGGCGAATGCCGGCCAGGTCGCATCCGATCGCATGGTCAATGGCGATGATTGGGTGATCGGCGGCTTCAAGCAGGATTACCTGAAGGGCGACAGCCTGAGCCATTCGGGCGGCGGCATGGTGTTCGGCACGGATGGCGCGCTCTATGTCGCGGTCGGTGACGGCACTTCCTACAATTACGCCGATCCGCGCAGCGTCGATGTGCAGGCGCTGGACAGCCTGTCGGGCAAGATCCTGCGCATCGATCCGCTGACCGGCGCGGGCCTCGCCGACAACCCCTTCGTCACCGAAGGGCTCGACCTGGACGCCAACCGCGCCAAGGTCTTCCAGCTTGGCCTCCGCAACCCCTTCTCGCTGGCGGTCGACCCCGAGGGGCGGATGCTGGTGGGCGATGTCGGCTGGTTCAGCTTCGAGGAGCTGAACACCGCCGGCCCCGGCGCCAATTTCGGCTGGCCCTTCTTCGAGGGCGCGATCCGCACACCGGGCTATCGCGACCTGCCGGGGGCCGCGACCTTCTACGCTGCGGTCGAAGCGGGCAGCATCGCCTTGGCCGGCCCCTTCCTCGCCTTCGGCCATGCCGCCGAGGCACCCGGCTTCCAGATGCAGGCCATCGTGGGTGGCGGCGTGGTCTATGATGGCGGCGTCTACCCCGCGCCCTTCGACCATGACCTGTTCTTTGGCGACTTCGTGAATGGCAACATCTTCGCCGTCGATGTGCGCGACCCGACCTCCACGCAGTTCGTGGGCAATGCCGGCACCGGGCTTGGCCCGATCCAGATGGTGCAGGGGCCGGACGGGCAAATCTATTACGCCGACATCGTGCGCGGCCAGATCGGCCGCATCACCATCAACCCGCTGCCCGAGCTGCCGGCCCAGGATTGGCTGGCCCTTGGATCCGCCAGCATCGACCCGGCAGGTGCCTGGGCGCTGACGTCTGCCACCGGCGACGCGGTGGGCGGCGCTGCCAGCACGACGCGCTTCGATGCGCGCCAGAATGCCACTTTCACCTTCGACCTCGACTTCGGGGCCAACAATGCCGCCGGCGCGGAGGGCGTGGCGCTGGTGCTGCACAATGACCCGTCCGGCGCGCGCGCGCTGGGCGTGGGCGGCGATGGGCTGGGGGCGGCCGGGCTGCGCCAGGCGCTGACCTTCCGCCTCGACACCTTCCAGTCGAATCCCGGCCAGCCGCGCAACGACCATCTGACCATCACCGGGCCGGCGGGCCTGGCGCTGCCCGGCCCGATCGACCTCGGCAATCTCGAGGATGGCGCGCTGCACCGGCTGGTGCTGGCCTGGGATTCGGTGGAGGCTCTGCTGCGGCTGACGCTCGATGGCGCCGTGCTGGTCGCCCTGCCGCTGGATCCGGCCGCCATCTTCGGCGGGTCCTTCTTCCATCTGGCGCTGACCGCCGCGACCGGCGAGACGGGCATGGCCCATCTGGCGCGGCCGATCGCCATCGATGCGACCTATGAGGATGTGGCGGCGGCGCAGGCCCCGCTGATCTTCGGCGGCGCGACACGGGCGCTGACGGTGGCCGAGAACAGCGCGGGCCTGTTCCTGCTGCCGGTGACCAGCGATGCCGAGGGGGGCGCGCTCAGCTGGCGGATCGCCGGTGGTGCGGATGCGGCGCGCTTTGCGATCGACGCCGCGACGGGCGCGCTGTCCTTCCGGACGGCGCCCGATTTCGAGACGGCGCGCGACGCCGACCGCAACAACATCTACGCGCTGCAGATCGAGGCGCGCGACGCATCCGGCCTGACGGCGGCCCAGACCCTGACTGTCCAGGTGACCGACATCGCGGTGGAGCCGCTGCGCGGCAGCGCCGGCGCGGACACCATCACCGGCACGCGCGCCGGCGACCGGATCACCGGTGAGGGCGGGCACGACCTGCTGCTGGGTGGCGCGGGCAATGACATCTTCGTGGCGACCATCGACGATGGCAACGACCAGATCCAGGGTGGTGCCGGCAGCGGCGATCTGCTGACGCTGGAGGAGACCGGGGCGGACGCGCTGGTCAGCCTGGTCACGCTGCGCGCGACCTCGGTCGAGATCGGCAGCGACACGCTGCGCGGCATCGAGCATGTGACGGGCAGCGACGGCAATGATGCGCTGGTCGGCAATGGTGGCGGGAACGCCCTGCGCGGCGAGAACGGCGCCGACACGCTGACCGGCGGCGATGGCGATGATGAGCTGTTCGGCGGCCGTGGCGGCGACCGGCTGGATGGCGGCGACGGCGCGGATTGGCTGGAAGGCGGCGCCGGCAACGATACCTACATCGTGGACGACCCCGAGGATGAGGTGGTCGAGATCGCCCGCGAGGGAACCGACCAGGTCCTGGCCAGGATCGACCACAGGCTTGCCGAGGAGGTGGAGCATCTGACGCTGCTCAGCGGCGCCACCCGTGGCACCGGCAATGCGCTGGCCAACCGCATCACCGGCGGCGCCAGCGCGGACCTGCTGGAGGGCGAGGCGGGCGCCGACACGCTGCTGGGTGGTGGTGGCGCGGATACGCTGCGCGGCGGGCTCGGCGCGGACCAGCTGGAGGGCAATGGCGTCGCCGACGCCTTCCTGTTCGGCACGCCGGGCGAGGGGGGCGACACCATCATCGGCTACCGCGCCGAGGATCGGCTGCTGGTGATGGCCGACGGGTTCCTGGGGCTGGAGGCCGGCATGGATGTGGTGGCGGCCGGCCGCTATGAGGCGAACAGCATGGGCCTGGCGACGCTGGCCGAGATCGGCACCTTCGTGTTCGACACCGCGACCGAGACGCTGTGGTGGGATGTGGACGGCGTGGGCTATGCGCCCGGAATCCTGCTGGCGCAGTTCAGCGGCGCCCATGGCTGGGGTGGCGGCGCCATCGACATCATCTGATCGTCAGGCCGCGCGGATCACCGTGCGGATGGCGAAGCTGGATTGGATGCGCGCCACACCCGGCATGCGCGACAGCGCTTCCTTGTGGATGCGCTCATAATCGGCGGCGTCGCGCGCTTCCACATGCAGCAGGTAATCGGCGATGCCGGTCATCAGGTGGCATTCGCGCACCTCCGGGCAGCGGCGCACGGCCGCTTCGAAGCGGGCCAGATGTTCGTCGGTCTGCCGGTCGAGCGTGATCTGCACGATCACCGTCACCCGCTCGGCCGCTGCGGGTTCGGCCAGCAGCACCGTATAGCCGCGGATCACCCCGCTGCGTTCCAGGATGCGCAGCCGGCGCAGGCAGGCCGAGGCGGAGAGGCCCACCTGTTCGGCCAAATGCGCGTTGGGGATGCGCGCATCGGTGCGCAGGATGCGCAGGATCTTCCGGTCGGTCTCGTCCATTCGCAGAATCTGCGAAACAACCGCAGAATATACAAGCGGCGGGATCGCCTTCGCAGAATCAGCGCCGCTTTCACCGGAAAATGACAGCTTCTGCTGCTATCCTTGGTGCCTAGAGCAATTTCCGATCGAATGGAGTCATTCGATCGGAATTCTTGCTCTGGAAACAATAAGTTATAGAGCAAGATATCCGTCCGATTGGACGGATAGTGCTCTAGCGGGTGGAGCGTGGCATGCATGTGATGATCCTCGGCGCCGGCGTGGTCGGCGTGACCAGCGCCTGGTACCTGGCCCGCGCCGGCCATCAGGTGACGGTGATCGACCGCCAGCCGGAAGCGGGGCTGGAGACCAGCTTCGCCAATGCCGGCCAGCTCTCCTACGGCTATTCGGCGCCCTGGGCCGGCCCCGGCATCCCGATCAAGGCGATCAAATGGATGATGATGCGCCATCGCCCGCTGGTGCTGTGGCCGCGCTTCGACCAGGGGCTCTATGCCTGGCTGGTGAAGCTGTTGGCCAACTGCACCGAGACCGCCTACCAGCGCAACAAGACGCGCATGGTGCGGCTGGCCGACTATTCCCGCCTGGCCCTGGCCGATCTGCGCGCCGAGACCGGCATCCAGTTCGACCATGGCGCGGGCGGCACCCTGCAGCTGTTCCGCACGCAAAAGCAGCTGGACCATGTGGCCGAGGACACCGCGATCCTCGATCGCTTCGGCGTCGCCTACCAACTGCTGGACGCGGCCGGCTGCGCCGCGAATGAGCCGGCGCTGGCGCGGGTCGCCGGGCGTTATGTCGGCGGGCTCAGCATGCCGGGCGATGAGACGGGGGATGCGCACCTGTTCACCCAGCGTCTGGCCGCGCTGGCCGCCGGGGCGGGCGTGGTGTTCCGCCACGGCGTGACGGTGCGAGGCCTGGAGACCGAGGCGGGCGCGGTGAATTCCGTGGTGACCGACGCCGGGCGCCTGACCGCCGACCGCTATGTGGTGGCGCTCGGCAGCTATGGCCCGGCGCTGCTGCGCCCGCTGGCCCTGGATGTGCCGATCTATCCGGTGAAGGGCTATTCGCTGACCCTGCCGGTGACCGACGCCGCGGCCGCCCCGCGATCGACGGTGATGGACGAGACCTTCAAGGTGGCCATCACGCGCCTTGGCGACCGTATCCGCGTGGGCGGCACCGCGGAACTGGCGGGTTTTTCGCTGAAGCTGCGCGGCCCTCGGAAGGAAACGCTGGCGCACAGCGTGACGGACCTGTTCCCCGCCGGCGGCGACATGGCGCGCGCGCAATTCTGGACCGGGCTCCGCCCGATGACGCCCGATGGCACGCCGCTGGTCGGCGCCACGCGGCTGGCCAACCTGTTCCTGAACACCGGCCATGGCACGCTGGGCTGGACCATGGCCTGCGGCAGTGGGCGGCTGATCGCCGACCTGATCGGCGGCCGCGTGCCCGAGATTGAGCATCAGGACCTGTCGCTGGCGCGTTACGCGCCAGTCTGAGCGCGCCACCGCGACGAGGCGCGCGGCCCTGCATCTGTTCGACGTCGGCGAAGTTGCGCACACTCCCGTCAGGTGAAGGTGTCGGGGCGGCGATCGTGCGCGCGCGGGCCTAAGCTCGGCGCCGAATGCAATTAGATTGCTCTGAGATCTTCGTGGACGTGACGTTGTTGCGGCTTCTGTCGCGCCGGGATCATCCTGGCCAGGCGAGCGGCGCTGCGCGGCGGCCGATCGGCCGCTCGCCGCGTGGACTCGCCGGCCGGTGCCGGCGCTCGGTCGGGTCGCGCCAGCGCTGCGTCCGCCCGGAACATTCGAACGATGGGGGTCGCGTGTGCAGGTGAAGTCCTCAACTTTGGGTGATGTTCGGCAGGCAGCTTCTTGGTGCATCGTGGCGATGAGCCTTTGGCTTGGCGTCCCGGTCGGGGCGGTGGCCCAGCCGGCGACAGGCCAGGCGCAGGCCACCCAGGCTGCCAGCGGCGCGCCGGCCCCGGCGGGGCCGCGGGAGTCGCGGGCGTGCCGACGCGAATGCAATGCCGGGACCACGCCGCGCGAGGCACTGCCGCGCGAAGCCCAGGCCTGCCTGGTGCGCTGCGCCGCCACCGCCCGGTATCTGCAGCGCCAGGCCAGGACGGGCACGGCCGAAGCCACCGGGCGGGGGGCCGCGGCGGGCACTGCCGCCGGGGCGGCGGGGGCGTCATCGGCCGCTGCCGGCGGCCGCACCCTTGTTGCCTATGCCGGGCTGCCGCCGAGCGTGGGCTTCGCCATCGCATCCGGCACCGAACGCACCATGGCGCATCAGAGCGCCGAGCGGGCCTGCGCCAGCCGCAACCAGAATCGCCCCTGCCGCCTGCTCAGCGAGACGCGCGATCGATGCATTGCCGTGGCGCAGGGCGTGCGCGCGGTGGGGGTTGCGGTCACCGCGGATCCGCGCACCTACACGGTGCACCTGTACACCTCGGGAGCCGGTCAGGATCAGCGCGCAGCCGAGTTCGCCGCGCTGTCGGATTGCGCTACGCGCACGAGCGAAGCCCTCTCCTGCCGCGTGGTGTCGCAAAGCTGCGGCTGACGGCCGGGATCGGCCCGGTTCAGCCGGCCGGGCGCAGCAGCGCGGTGGGGTAGAGGCGGCCCGTCTCACTGGTCAGCGTCTCCAGCGCGAAGCCGCGCGGCAGGCTGACGCTGCCCGCCACCGGCGCGGGGTCGGCGCCGCCGAACGCCGCCGTCAGCGCGCGGCCCTGCATCTGCGGTGCCTCCAGCCCCAGCAGGTGCAGCACCGTCGGCATGATGTCGGTGAGGTCGGCCACCTGCTGCGCCACAAAACCCGGCCGCACCGGCCCGCCATGCATGACCAGCAGCGTGGCCAGCTCCGCCCGGTGCAAGCCGCCATGCATGCCGCCACCCTCGGGCACGTCGGGCGCATCGAAGGGGGCGTGGCCGGGCAGGCCCCATTCGTCAGGCGCCTCGCTGCCCGCATAGGTCAGCACCAGGTCGGCGCTGCGCCGATGTGCCGAGCCGAGCAATTCCAGCGGTGCCGCCATGCCGGGGGCCAGGATCGCCGGATCGCGCGCGAAGAGCGGACCCGCCCAGGGCTGCGCGGCCAGCCATTCGGCCACCTGCGACGCCAGCGCCCGGTCCTTGAACCAGAGGCCCGGGGCGGCGGCCGGCGCCACCACCAGATCGGCGCTGAGATCCGTGCCGGCGCGGAACCCGGCGGCCCGCAGATCGGCCAGCAGCGATCGCTTGCCGCGGCCCGTCACATGGCCATGGTCGGATAGCGCCATCACCACGATCTCGGCGGCGTCCGGCTGCGCATCCCGCCAGCCCAGCACGCGCCCGAGGATGGCATCCGCCGCCGCCAGCGCCGCGCGCGCCGCCGTCGAACCCAACCCGCCCCAATGGAAGGCCACGTCCGGCTCCGACAGCCACACCAGCGTCACGTCGGGGCGAAGCTCCGGCAGCACATGTTCCAGCAGGATGCGCGCCGCGTGATCGAGGCGCGGGATGTTGGGCACCGCATGCGGCGGCACGGCGCCGAAGCGCGCTGCCATGGCGGCCGCGGTGGCGCCTGCCGGCTCCTCGACATTCCAGCGGAACTGGCCGAGCCGCTCGGCCGCCGGGTGCAACAGCCGCGCCGCCCCTGCCGAGCCGGCCGAGACCAGGGCGAAGCTGCGGCCGGTGCGGGCCAGCACCTCGGCCACGCTGTCGCGCGCCATCGGGCTTTCGGCACCCTGCGCCAGCGTCATCAGGTCGGACACCAGCTTGGTGCGGATCAGCCGGTCGGGCGCGGCCACCGCATCGAACAGGGTGTTCGCCACCATGCCATGCGCGCCCGGCCGGCAGCCGCTGGACAGCGATGGCGTGGCGGCGCGCGTTTCGGAAGGGAACACGCTGCGCGCATTGGCGAAGCGCGTGCCCGTCGCCGCCAGCCGCGCCAGATGCGGCATGCGCGCCGCATCCACCATGTCGGGCCGCAGCCCGTCGAAGGCCAGAAGAATGATCCGGGTCATCGGAGCGTCGGATCCAGCCGGTCGCGCAGCCAATCGCCGATCAGCGACACGCTGAGCGTGGTAAGCACGATGGTCGCCGCCGGGGCCAGCAGGATCCAGGGCGCGCGCGTCAGGTATTCGCGCCCATAGCCCACCATGGACCCCAGCGAGGTGCCCGGGGGCTGCACGCCGAGGCCGAGGAAGGACAGGCCGCTTTCCAGCAGGATCACCTCGGGGAAGGCCAGCGTCATGGATACGATCAGGGTGGAGGCGATGTTCGGCAGCACATGCCGCCCATAGATGCGCCAGGGCGTGGCCCCCAATTGCCGCACCGCCGCCGCATAGCCCTGCGCGCCCGCCGAAATGGCCAGGCCGCGCGCGATGCGCGCATAGCGTTCCCAGGCATGCAGGCCGAGCAGGCAGATGAACAGCACCATCGAATTGCCGAAGAAGGCCAGCACCGCCAGCGCCAGGATCAGGAAGGGCAGGGAGGCCGAGAAATCCACCAGCGCCAGCACCGCCTGTTCCACCAATCCGCGGAAATGCGCCGCCAGGAAGCCCAGGCTGGTGCCGATCACCGCGCCGATGATGGTGGCGCCGAAGGCGATCAGCAGGCTGGTGCGGATCGAATAGATCAGCCGCGCCAGCACGTCGCGCCCCAGCTCATCGGTGCCGAGCGGGTGCAGCCAATTGCCGCCGAACAGCACCGGCGGTGAGAGGCGGTTGCGCAGATCCAGCGCCGTGTAGGTGTAGGGGCTGATGACATCCGCCAGGATCGCCACCAGCAGCATCAGGCTCAGCCAGACCAGGCCGAAGGTGACGAGCGCGGGCGGCCGCGGCCGTGTCACGCGCGGCGGTGCCAGGCTCATGGGCAGGGGGGCTTCGGGCATGTCAGTGCGCTCCGCTGCGCCGCGCGCCGCTGCGCAGCCTGGGGTCCAGCGCGCCATACAGGAGATCGACCGTCAAATTGGCGCTGACCATCGTCATCGCCACCAGCAGCAGCACGCATTGCACCACGGCCAGGTCCCGGTTGCCGACCGCCACCACCAGCAGCCGGCCGACGCCGGGCCAGGAGAAGACGCTCTCCACCACCACCGCGCCGGCGATCAGGCTGCCCACCATGAAGCCCACGATCGTCACCGTCGGGATGGCGGCGTTGGGCAGCGCATGGCCCCAGACCACGTCCCGCCAGGTCACACCTTTGGCGCTGGCGGTGCGGATATAGGGCTGGCCCAGCACCTCCAGCATGGCGCTGCGGGTGAAGCGGGCCAGCACCGCCGCACCGCCGATGCCAAGTGTCACCACCGGCAGGATCGCGTGCCGCCAGCTTTCCTGCCCGCCGGAGGGCAGCCAGCCCAGCTGCACCGCGAAGACCAGCACCAGCAGCAGCCCCAGCACGAAGGAGGGCACGGTGAAGCCCGCCACCGCCAGGATCATCAGCGCCCGGTCGATCGGCGAATTGCGGTGCAGCGCGGCATAGATGCCGGCCGGGATGCCAAGCCCAAGCTTGATCGCCAGCGCCGGCAGCGTGAGCGCCAGCGTCGCCGGGATGCGTTCCACCACCAGCACGATCGCGTCCCGCCCATCGCGCATCGACCGGCCGAGATCACCCGACAGGATCGCCCCGAAATAGTGGAAATATTGCACCCACACCGGCTGATCGAGGCCCCAGGCGGTGCGGAATGCGTCCACCGCCTCGGGCGGCGCATCGGCGCCCATGATGATCTGCGCCGGATCGCCCGACAGGCGGAGCACGACGAAGGCGAAGGTGACGACCATCACGATGGTCACCGCCGCACGCAGCAGGCGGGAAGCCACGAAGCGCAGCATCAGGCGGCCCTCGACAAGGCGGTTTCGGCATGCGCGACATGGCAGGCGACCAGGCGCCCATCGGGCCGCGCCTTCAGATCGGGGCTTTCGGCCCGGCAGCGCGCAACCGCGGCGGCGCAGCGCGGATGGAAGGCGCAGCCGGTGGGCCGGTCCGCCGGGTTCGGCGGATCACCCTGCAGCACGATCCGCGTGCCCTGCTTGCCCGGGTGCGGAATGGCCGAGACGAGCGCCTGCGAATAAGGGTGCGCCGGCGCATGCAGCACCGCGTCCGGCTCGCCTTCCTCGACGATGCGGCCGAGATACATCACGGCCACCCGGTGGCTGACCTGGCGCACGGCGCGCAGATCATGGCTGATGAACAGCATGGCCACGCCGAACTCGGCCTGGATGTCGACCAGCAGGTTCATCACCTGCGCCTGGATCGACACGTCGAGCGCGCTGATCGGCTCATCGCACACCAGCAGCGCCGGGTCGGTGGCCAGCGCCCGGGCCAGCACGGCGCGTTGCCGCTGCCCGCCGGACAATTCGTGCGGGTAGCGCGCCGCCTGATCGGGCCGGAGCCCGACGGCGGCCAGCAGGCGGGCCACCTTCGCGGCGCGGGCCGGGGCGTCGCCTTGCTCATGGATGTCGAGCGGCTCGCGCACCTGCGCGCCGATGGTCAGGCGGCGATCCAGCGCGCCGAGCGGATCCTGGAACACCATCTGCATCCGCGCGCGGAGCGCCCGCCAGGGGGCGCTGCCGGGCGGCGGCATGGGCTTGCCCTCGAAGGCGACGCTGCCGGCGTCCGGCGTCTCCAGCCCCAGCACCAGCCGGCCGGTGGTGGACTTTCCGCAGCCGGACTCCCCGACCAGGCCCAGCGTGCGCCCGCGTTCCAGCGTCAGCGAGACGCCATCCACGGCCCGCACCTCGACCGCGGCGCCGAAGATGCCGCGGCGCATTTCATAGCGGCGCACCAGGCCTGTGGCGTCGAGAAGCGATGCATCGGGCCTCATGCCGGTTCCATCTCCAGGGCAGCAGGCTCATGGGCGCGCAGGCAGGCGGCGACATGGAAGGGTGCCAGTTCCGTGGCGGATGGCACGCCCGCATCGCAGGCCGCGATGCGCGCGGCGCAGCGGGGGGCGAAGGCGCAGCCCTTTGGCATCGCCCAGGGTTCCGGCACGCCGCCTGGGATCGCCGCCAGCCGCCGGCGCGGTCCGGTGATGGGCGGGAGCGCGCCGAGCAGGCCGCGCGTATAGGGGTGCGCGGGTGCGGCAAACAGCCGCGCCACCGGTGCTTCCTCCACGATGCGGCCGGCATACATCACCGCGACCCGGTCGCAGGTATCGGCGACCACGCCCAGATCATGGCTGATCAGCACCAGCGCCATGTTGAATTCGCGCCGCAGGCTGCGGAGCAGGTCCAGGATCTGTGCCTGGATCGTGACATCCAGCGCGGTTGTGGGCTCGTCCGCCACCAGCATCTCGGGCTGGCCGGCCAGCGCCATGGCGATCATCACGCGCTGGTTCTGGCCGCCCGAGAATTCGTGCGGATAGGCATCCAGCCGGCGCGCCGCGTCCGGGATGCCGACCAGGTCGAACAGCCGCTTGGCCTCGGCGCGGGCGGCATCGCCGGTCAGGCCGCGATGCAGCCGCAGCGCCTCGGCCAACTGCTTCCCCACCCGATGCACCGGGTTCAGGCTGCTGGCCGGGTCCTGGAAGATCATGGCGATGCGCCCGCCGCGGACACGTTCCAGCACGCGGGCGGGGGCGCCGATCAACTCCTCGCCGCCGAGCGTCGCGCTGCCCTCGATCGTGGCCTTGCCGGGCAGCAGGCTCAGCGCCGCCAGCCAGGTGACGGATTTGCCGCAGCCCGATTCACCCACCAGGCCCAGCGCCTCGCCGGGCGCGATGCTAAGGTCGATGCCGCGCAGCGCGGGCTGCCCGGCGAAGGAAACCTTCAACCCGCGCAGCGCGACCAGCGTGCTCACGCGCCCACCCGCAGATTGCCCGGCCCGAAATCCATCGCCCAGCCGGAGGAGGCGCGCCAGGCGATGTCGCGGCGCTTGGCGGTGAAGGCCGCCGCATGGTGCAGCGTGATGTAGCCCGGATCCTCGCGCTCCACGATGGTCAGCAGTCGGCGGAACAGGTCGCGACGGCGCGCCAGGTCGGTCTCGGCTTCGAGCGCGGTCGAGACAGCGTTGAATTCCTCGCTGGCCCATTCGCCGGTGCGCTCGGCCTCGGTGCGCGGGCCATAGCCGCGCAGTACGCCGGCCACCGGGTCGCCGAAGATCGAGGTGTTCGACCAGTCGCGTACGCCGCGGCCCGGCGTGCGCGCGGTGACCTGCGCGAAATTCTCCTGCATGGCGATCACCACATTCAGCCCGACGGCGCGCCACATCTCCACCATGATTTGCGCATTCGCGACCTGGTTGGTGTAGTAGTTGTTCAGCAGGCGATAGGGGATCGGCTGGCCGCGGTAATTCGCTTCGCGCAGCAGGCGTCGCGCTTCGGCCGGGTCGAAGCGGGGGTTCTCCCAATCGGCCAGGTACATCTGGCCGTAGCTTTCCATCTGCATGCCGCGCGGGATCTTGGTGCGCCCGGCCCAGAGCGTATCCACCAGCACCTGCCGGTCGATCGCATGCGTCATGGCGCGGCGCACGCGCGCATCGGCCAGAACCGGATGCGTCTTGTCGAAGGCCAGCTTGCGGATATTGTTGATTGGGCTGCCAAGTACCTCGAAGCGCGGATTGCGCTCGACCACCGGTATCATGTCGGTCGGCACGTCGCAGGCGAAGTCGAACTCGCCCGAGAACAGGCCGTTCACGCGGCCCGAAGCCTCCGGCACCTCGACGAAGCGCAGGCGCCGCGCGGGGGGGCGGCCGCCCCAGTATTCGTCATGCGCTTCGAACACAACGATGGTGTCCGGGCGGAATTCGGCGATGCGGTACGGGCCGGTGCCGATCGGCGTGCGCGCCCAGTTGAGCCAGTTGTCGGCGCGCGCGAAGGCAGCGCGCGAGAGGATGGCACCAACGCTTTGCGCGATGCGCCCTTCCAGCGTGACATCGGCGGTGGCGTTCACGAAGCGGATCGTGTGGCGGTCCAACACCTCGATCCGCTCCAGCCCCGGATAGGTGCGCCGTGCCACGGCAATGACCTCGGCGGGCGGTTCCTTGCCGGCAGTGCCCGCCAGCACCGTGGTGCGGCCCGCACCGGTCGCACCCTGCGTGCCGAACAGCCGCTCGCCGAAGGAGAAGACCACATCCTCGGCGGTCAGTTCACTGCCATCATGGAACTTCACGCCAGCACGCAAGGTGAGGTCCAGCGTGCGCGCATCCACGCGGTTCCAGCCGGTGGCAAGGCCCGGCACCAGCGATGCGGTGCCCAGCCAATCCGTGCCGACCAGCTGCTCGGCATAGAGGCCATGCAGGCGAAAGCCGACATTGGATTGCTCGCGCGGCGGCTCAAACGTGTTGGAGTTGGAGACGCGCTGCACCGCGATGGTCAGGGTCGGGCGCTGGTCGGCCTGCGCCAGCGCCGGCGCGGCCAGCAGGGTCGGCGCCAGGATGGTGGCTCGGCGGGTGATGCGCATGGCTCAGGCTCCCCAGTTGCTGGCGCGGAAATCCATCACGAAGCTCTGTGCCGCCTTCCAGCGTATGTCGCGGCGCTTGGCGGTGAAGTTTCCGTTGCGGTGCAGCACCGTGTAGCCTGGGTCCTCGCGCTCGACGATCTGGAGCATGCGCGCCCAGGCGCGGCGGCGTGCCGGGCGATCGACGCTGGATTGCAGGAAGTCGCCCAGGGTGGCGAACTCCTCGTTGCGCCACTCGCCATTGTTCCAGGTGGCGCCGTTGCGGCCCCAGTTGGGCACGATCTGTGCCACCGGATCCGGGAGCGAGGCGGTCTGTGACCAGTCGCGGATGGCGCGTGTGGGGTTGCGGGCGGTGATCTGCCCCCAGTTTTCCATCATCTGGAGCTGCACATTGATGCCTGCGGCGCGCCAGCCTTCCACCAGGATCTGCGCGGTGGCGGTCTGGTTGGTGTAGTAGTTGTTCAGGGCGCGATAGGGGATCGGTTCGCCGCGGTAGCCGGCCTCGCGCAGCAGTCGACGCGCCTCGGCGATGTCGAAGCGCGGGATCTCATGTTCGGCGACGAACATGTCGTCATAGTATTCCCAGTTCAGGCCGCGCGGCGCCGTAACCCGTCCGCCCCACAGCGCGTCGATGATCGCCTGGCGATCGATGCTGTGGGTGAGCGCGCGGCGGATCAGCGGGTTGGCCAACACGGCATGCGTGCGGTCGAACACCGTGATGCGCGTGTTGTTGATGATGCCGCCCGCCACCTCGAAGCGCGGGTTGCGTTCGACGGTGGAGATCTGGTCGGGCGGGATGTCGCAGGCGAAGTCCACCTCGCCCGAGAGCAGCGCGTTGATGCGGCTGGACACTTCCGGGATCTCGACGAAGCGCAGCCGGCGGATCGGCGGACGGCCGCCCCAATGCTCGTCAAAGGCGTCCATCACCAGGATGCGGTCGGGGTTGAATTCGGTGATGCGGTAGGGGCCGGTGCCAACGGGGCGGCGCGCCCAATCCTGCCAGGTGGGTGCCGCGGCGAAGGCGCGGCGATTGGCGATGACCGCGGCGGTGCGCGCCATCTGGCCTTCCAGCGTCAGGTCGGGCGTGCGGTTGATGAAGCGGATCGTGTGGCTGTCCACGATCTCCATGCGTTCGAAGCCCGGGAAGCTGCGCCGCGCGATCTGTGTCGCGCCGGGCGGCGGCGCCTTGCCCATCGGGCCATTGCCCCACATGCGGTCGGGGCCGAAGCTGAAGGCCACCTCCTCGGCCGTGAAGGGGTCGCCATTGTGGAAGCGCACGCCCTGCCGCAGCTTGAATTCCACCACGCTGTCGCTGATGCGCCGCCATTCGGTGGCAAGGCCGGGGCGCAGCGACATGTCGCCCGTCCAGTCGGTATCGACCAGCGGTTCGACATAGTTGCGGAAGATGCGGCTGCCGACATTCGATTGCTCGGCAATCATCTCCAGCATGTTGCTGGTCGTGATCTCCTGCACGGCGATGGTGATCACCGGGCGGGTATCCGCCTGCGCGATCGCAGGCGCGGGCAGCAGGGCGGCGGCGGGGGCGGCCAGGATGTGGCGACGGCGGATCATCGGCTCAGCTCCCGAAATTGCCTGGGCGGAAGTCCATCGCGAAGGACTGGCCAGGGCTCCATTGCAGGTCGCGCCGCTTGGCGGTCAGGTTCACCGACTGGTGCAGCACCGTGTAGGCGGGGTCCTCGCGTTCGGCGATTTCCAGCAGGCGGCGGAACACCACGCGCCGCCGCGCGCGATCCACCGAGGTCTCCAGCTCACCGGAAAGGCGGCCGAATTCCTCATTCTGCCATTCGCCGATTTGCCATTGCTGTCCCTGCGGGCCGTGCTGCGCGGTGATGGAGGCGGTCGGGTCGTTGAAGCTGGCGCTGTTCGACCAGTCGCGCACGCCGCGCTGCCCTTCGCGGGAGAGCACCTGCGGGAAATTCTCGCGCATCTCGATCTGCACATTCAGACCTGCGGCGCGCCAGCCTTCCACCAGGATCTGCGCGGTCGGCACCTGGTTCGTGTAGTAGCCGTTGAGCAGGCGGTAGGGGATCGGCTCGCCCCGGTAGTTGGCTTCGCGCAGCAGCCGGCGCGCTTCCGCGATGTCGAAGCGCGGCGCGGTCCAGTCGCTGTGCAGCATCTCCCCGTAGAAGTCGAATTGCAGGCCGCGCGGCACGCGGGACGTGCCGCCCCACAGCGCCGAGACGATGGCATCGCGGTCGATGCTGTGGGTGAAGGCGCGGCGGACCAGCGGGTTGCGCAGATGCGGGTGGTTCTTGTCGAACACCGTGAGCCGGTGGTTCATGATGGTGCCGCCCACCACCTCATGCCGCGGGCTGCGGGTGACGCCGCGGATCTGGTCGGGCGGAATGTCGCAGGCGAAGTCGGCCTCGCCGGTCAGCAGCATGTTGATGCGGCTGGCCACTTCCGGCACCTCGACGAAGCGCAGCCGGCGCACCGGGGGGCGGCCGCCCCAATAATCGTCGAAGGCGTCCAGCACCAGGATCTGGTCGGGGCGGAACTCCGCGATGCGGAAGGGGCCGGTGCCGATCGGACGACGCGCCCAGTCCAGCCAGCTGCGGCTTTCATGGAACGAGGCCTGGCTCAGGATCATGCCGACATTGCGGCTGATGCGCCCTTCCAGCGTCACGTCCGGCACGCGGTTCACGAAGCGCACCGTCTCGGCATCCATGATCTGGACGCGCTCGAAGGCGGGGTAGGTCCGCCGCGCGACCGCAAGCACCTCGGGTGGGGGCGTGCGGCCCTGGGTCTGGCCGGGGATGGTGCCGAACAGGTTGCGCGCCTGGTCGGCGGTCATGCCCCAGCCCATGCGCTCGGCGCCGAAGGAGAAGGCGACATCCTCGGCGCTCATCACGCGCCCATCATGGAAGCGCACGCCCGTGCGTAGCGTCAGCTCCACCGTGCGGTCATCGATGCGCGTCCATCTGGTGGCCAGCGAGGGGCGCAGCGACAGGTCGCCGGTCCAGCTCTGCTCGATCAGCGTCTCGCCGTAGCTGCCCCAGGTGCGCGAGCCGACATTGGATTGCTCGCGCAGCGTCTCCAGCGTGTTGGTGTTGGCGATCTTCTGCACCGCGATGGTGATCACCGGGCGATTATCGGCCTGCGCCAGCGCCGGCGCAGGCAGCAGGGTGGCGGCGGAAGCCGCCAGCAGGTGTCGGCGGTGCAACATCGGCTCAGCTCCCGAAATTGCCGGGGCGGAAGTCCATGGCGAAGGCTGGGCTCGCCTTCCAGCCCGTGTCGCGGCGCTTGGCCGTGAAGGTCGCGTTCTGGTGCAGCACGGTGTAGGCGGGGTCCTCGCGCTCGGCGATTTCCAGCATGCGGCGGAACACCAGGCGGCGGCGGGCGCGGTCGGTGCTCGTCTCCAGCTCGCCCGACAGGCGGTTGAACTCCTCATTCGTCCATTCGCCAACCTGCTGCTGCTGGCCGTTCGGGCCGTGCTGGTTGACGATCGAGGAGACAGGGTCGTTGAAGGGCGCGCTGTTCGACCAGTCGCGCACCGCGCGCGGCGTCTCGCGCGAGAAGATCTGCGCCCAGTTCTCGACGACGCCGATCTGCACGTTCAGCCCGGCGGCGCGCCACATCTCCACCAGCACCTGCGCGGTGGCGTTCTGGTTGGTGTAGTAGTTGGACAGCAGCCGGTAAGGGATCGGCTCGCCGCGGTAATTCGCCTCGCGCAGCAGCCGGCGCGCCTCGGCCAGGTCGAAGGCGGGCACCGACCAGTCGGCGTGGAACATCTGGCCGTAATAGTCCCATTGCAGGCCCTTCGGCACCACGGTGCGGCCGGCCCACAGGCTGTCCACGATCGCCTGCCGGTCGATGCTGTGGGTCATGGCGCGGCGGATGCGCGCATCGCGCAGCACCGGATGGTTCTTGTCGAACACCGTCAGGCGGTGGTTGAGGATGGTGCCACCCTGGACCTCGAAGGCGCGGTTGCGCTCGATGGCGGCGATCTGGTCGGGCGGGATGTCGCAGGCGAACTGGTACTGGCCGGAGAGCAGGCCGTTGATGCGGCTGGCCACTTCCGGCACCTCGACGAAGCGGATCTGGCGCAGCGGCGGGCGGCCGCCCCAATACTGGTCATGCGCCACCAGCGTCAGCGACACGTCGGGGCGGAATTCCGCCACCATGTAGGGGCCGGTGGTGACGGGCTTGCGCGCCCAATCGAGCCAGGTGGCCGCTTCGGCGAAGCCGCGGCGCGAGCAGATGTCGCTGCCATAGCGCGCGAGGCGCCCTTCCAGCGTCACGTCCGGCGTGCGGTTGACGAAGCGCACCGTGTACTTGTCGATCGCCTCCACCTTCTCGAGCGCGGGCCAGTTGCGGCGCGCCACGGCCACCACTTCCGCCGGCAACTCCTTGCCCTGGAAGCCCTGGCCCGGGATGCGCGCGAACAGCTGGCCCTGCGCCTGGGCGCTGCCGGTGCCGAACATGCGCTCCGCGCCGAAGGAGAAGACCACATCCTCGGCCGTCATCTCGTCGCCATTGTGGAAGCGCACGCCGTGCCGCAGCTGCAGCTCCACCGTGCGGTCGTCGATGCGGCGCCATTCGGTGGCCAGGCCCGGCACGCTTTCCAGCGCGCCGCGCCAGTTGCGGCCGATCAGCCCTTCCCACAGGCTGCTGTAGAACACCCGCTCGCCCACATTCGACTGCTCGCGCAGCACTTCGAGCGTGTTGCTGTTCACCACCTTCTGCACGGCGATGGTGATGGCGGGGCGATTGTCGGCCTGGCCGAGTGCCGGCGCCGGCAGGAAGGCGGCGGCCGGTGCGGCCAGGATGTGACGGCGACGGATCATGGCGTTGGCTCCTTCGGGTTCATTCGGCGGCGGGCAAGGAAGGGGCGGCGTGCCGCTCCTCCAGCCCCTGCGGCGTTGCGCGGAAATGGGTCAGCGTGCGTTCGGCGTGGCGCATGCGGTGCGAGAGCGCCTTCTGCGCATACTCCTTCACGAGGCCGGCATGCGCCGGGTCCTCGGCCAGGTTCTCGAAGCCGTGCGGATCGCGCGTGAGGTCGAAGAACAGCGGCGGCAGCGCGGCGAAATGCACGTACTTGAAGCGATCATCCTGGATGACGCAGAGGCTCGCCTCATCCATGCCGAGGCCGATCGCCGTCTCCGGCTTCGAATAGTGCACGTCGCGGAAATCATATTCGTAGAAAAGGTGGTTCCGCGGCACGGGCGCCCCGGCCAGCGCGGGCATCAGCGACAGCCCATCGCAGGCGCGCGGGATCTGGCCGCCGAGTGCCTCGAGGATCGTCGGCATCACATCGACGCTCTCGGTGAAGCCGGCCTCGATCTGGCCGGCGCGGTGATTGTCGCCGGCATCCTTGATCACCAGCGGGATGCGGAAGCTCTCATCGTGATAGCCGACCTTGCCCAGCAGCCAATGATCGCCGAGCTGCTCGCCATGGTCGGAGGTGAAGACGATCATCGTCTCCTCCCATTGGCCATTCTCCTCGAGCCAGGCGAAGACCCGGCCAAGGCAATCGTCGATCTCGGTGATCAGCCCGGCATAGGTGGCGCGCATCTGGCGGATGGCCGCTTCATCGAGGCCGGTCACCGCGCCGCCGGCGCCGCGGAAGAAGCTGCCCTGCGACTGGCCGTGCAGGTAATGCTGCAGCAGCGGGTGCTGCGCCGCTTCCTGCTGCCAGGTGTCGCGGCGAATGGGGGCGGGCATGTCGGCCGCCGCATACATGGCGTGATAGGGCGCGGGCGCGATGAAGGGCGGGTGCGGCCGGTAATAGCCCAGATGCAGGAACCAGGGCTTGCCGTTGCGCCCCTTCAGATAGGTCAGGGCGCGTTCGGTGAAGAAGGCGCTGTCGGAAAGTTCGGCCGGGATCCGGCAGGGAAGGTGGGTGGCGCCGGGCACCGCATCCACGCCCTCGGGCAGCCAGATATCCTCGCGCTGGCTCGGCAGCGTGTAGCCCTTGTGGGCGAGCCAGCCGAAATAGCCATCCATGTGCGGCTCGAAGGCGCCGACGCTGCGGAAGCCGTCCATCAGGTCGCCGAGCGTGGTGAAGCGCGGATCCCGCGGGCCGGTGGTGCGCGGATCGGGCGTGGTGGTGGTGTAGCCGATCAGCGCCGGATCATAGCCGATCAGCCGCAGCGCCTTGCCCAGATTGAAGTGCCGCGCATCCAGCGGCACCGTGTTCTGCACCGCCCGATGGTTCATGAGATAGAGGCCGGTCAGCAGGCTGGCGCGCGCGGGGCCGCAGGGCACCGTGTTCGTGACATGGTTGCGGAAGGTCACGCCCTCGCGGCAGAGCCGGTCGAGGTTCGGCGTGCGCAGGAAGCCGGCGCCGAGATGCGGCACGAAGTCGGCGCGCCACTGGTCCACCACGATCAGCAGCACGTTGCGGCGTTCAGCCATCGCGCCTCTACCCCCGTTTGAATAACGGCGGCTTACAGGCGGCACCTGACCATGGTGTGACGCTTCGGCTTAGTCTTCGTGACAGAAATCTGGATCGTGCCGGGCGCAGAAATTCTTCGCGGATGAGCTTCTGAACTCATTCAGACCCCCGGCCAACCTGTCGCGCGGCCAGTCCCACCAGGCGATGCGCAGCAGGCTGGCGATAACGGCTTCCGTGAACCGAAAGCGCAGGATCCGCGCCGGATTCCCGACTGCGATGGCGAAGGGCGGCACATCCTTGGTCACGATTGCGCCAGCGCCGATGGCCGCCCCCGCGCCGATGGTGACGCCGGGCAGCACGACCACGCCATGGCCCAGCCACACATCGGGCCCGAGCGTCACGCGGTGGCTGCGCCGCCAGTCGAAGAAGGCGCCCTCATCCTGGCCGAGCCCATAGGCGCTGGCGCGGTAGGTGAAGTGGTTCAGCGCCACGCGATCCAGCGGATGGTTCCCGGGATTGATCCGGCAATGGCTGGCGATCGAGCAGAACCGGCCGATGCTGGCATAGGTGATCTGCGTGTCGTGGACGACATAGGCATAGTCGCCAAGCTCCACCTCGGTCAGCGCGCAGCGCGCCCCCACCTCGGTCCAGGCGCCGAGCCGCGCATCGCGCAGCCTGGCCGTGGGATCGACCCAGGGAGATTCGCCCAGCCGCTTGGTGGCGGTCGCTGGGTCGACGAAGGGCTTGTCCGCCACGGATCAGCGCGGCCGAGGGGCGGGGAGGGCGCTGGTGGCCAACGCGGAATTGCTGGTGCG